>Ga0302117_10001850_pt1 | contig 10178 bp, 6 predicted proteins | sample AG5_322_MG_FD_203112 | JGI IMG/M metagenome (GOLD analysis project Ga0302117, IMG submission 203112) | Marine microbial communities from Western Arctic Ocean, Canada - AG5_32.2 | ecosystem: Environmental > Aquatic > Marine > Oceanic | place: Canada: Western Arctic Ocean | collected 2017-10-01 | reverse complement strand
CCATCAGGTCGCGGCGGAAGAAGTTCTGAACCATGTAGCGGTTCTGCGAGATCAATGTCGGATAGCCGAGCAGTGAGATGATGTGGTTCTTGAACCCTGTCGCACGCGTCTTCGCGTCAAATGTGCGAGCCATGCTCATTGGGTGGCTCCGGGCTTCTGGTTGGTCGACTCGATTTCCCAGCTGTGATCCTGGAGGAACAAGCCGAGGTCCTTGGTTCGGTTCTGCACGATCAAGTTGTCGTTGCAGGGTCGTTCTTGGTAGCGGTGGTTGCCGTTTTCATCGAACAGCCAGATCGGCAACGTGAACTCACCCGACAGTAGGCAGATCTTTGGCAGGTGCAGCGTGACGTGGCTCTCTTCGTGGTCGAAGACCAAGTCGTTGAACTGCGTCGTGTGCGCAAAGCACAGCGTGCCATCGGTGCGCATGGCGCCGACCGCGAGCGTCAGGCGTTCTCGTGCGGTGTTCTTGACGAGCACCCGAACCGCAACATTGTCACCGGGCGCAAACTTCGTGCGCGGTTTGAGGGTGTCGCCGTCGAGTAGTTCCGAGCTGACGATGTGCGGGTTGCTGTTTTCCTGCACCGCGTCGTCGACGTCCTGGAACGGCATCTCGTCGCTGCCTTCCGCGATCTTGTTCTCGTGCGTCGCGTATTCGTTGGTGACCGTTATCGAGTCGCCGAGCATCTGCATGCGGCCATTGCGCAACCAGATGACGCGGTCACACAATTGGCGAACGTCGTAGAGCGAGTGTGAGCAGAAGAACATCGATTTGCCACGGCGCTTGTAGTCCCAGATCTTCTCGACGCACTTCTTGCGGAAGTTCATGTCGCCGACTGCCAGAATCTCATCGATGATCAGCAGGTCGGGATCGGTTGCGACTGCGACACTGAAGCCGAGGCGCGCTTGCATGCCTGACGAGTAGGTGCGCACCGGCGCGTGGATGAAGTCGCCGAGTTCGCTGAACTCGACGATCTCGTCAAATTTGGACTGAGCCTCTTGGCGTGAGAAGCCCATCATCGCCGCGTTCATGAAGATGTTCTCACGGCCGGAGAACGACGGGTTGAAGCCGGCTCCCAGCTCCAACAGGCTGGTGACGCGACCGCGCACGGTGTAGCTGCCAGAGGTCGGGAACGTGGTGCCGCTGAGCACCTTCAGCATCGTCGACTTGCCGGCGCCGTTGGTGCCGATCAGGCCAACACACTCACCGGGCATGACGTCGAACGTGACGTCACTCAGCGCCTCGATGGTCTTGTGATACTTCTTGCCCTTGTTCCATGGGAGGCTTTCCCAAAGGCGACCGTAGGCATTGCCATAGAGCTTGTAGCTCTTGCTCAGGTCGCGCGCTTCGATGACTGGGATAGTCGACATTAGGATTCTAGCAGCCCATTGTTGCTCAGATGATCGAGGATCTTCTGCACGTTGGTGTCGATCGAATCGTTGACCGTGTCGAGCACGATCTCGGCCTTGGTGGGCTCTTCGTAAGGGGCGTCGATGCCTGTGACGTTGGCGATCTCGCCGGCACGCGCTCGCTTGTAGAGACCGTGCGTGTCGCGGCCTTCACACGCTTCAAGCGGTGCGTTACAGAACACTTGGTGGAAGCCATCGCCGACGATTTCGCGCGCTTGCTGGCGTTCGAACCCGAGTGGCGAGACCAGCGCGATGATCGTGCTGATACCCATGATCATGTTCAGGCGCGCAAGTTCGGCGGCGCGTCGTTGGTTCTCCCAGCGATCGGCGCCGTTAAAGCCGAGGTCGCGGTTGATACCTAGGCGAAGGATCTCGCCGTCGAGCACCTGCACGAACTTCTGCTTGTCGAACAGGCGTTGCTCCAGTTCGTAAGCGATCGACGACTTACCCGAACGCGGCAGGCCGGTGATCCAGAGCACGAACGGCTTCTGGTTCAGGCGCTGCTGGCGTTGCTCGGTGCTGATATGGCGCTTGTCTTGTAGGCGCACATTGCTGCCAGCGTCGTGGCTGTCGGTTCGGCGCTTCAGCGCGTCTTCGGCGATCTTGCGTTCGACGATCATGCCGGCCGCGACCGTGGCGTTGGTCATGCGGTCGATCAGGATGAACGAGCCAGTGCCGTGGTTCTTGGTGTAGGAGTCAACCGCCAGCGGTCGCGCGCAGTCCAAGCGCACGCGGCCAACTTCGTTCATACCCAGTTCGGGCACCGTCTCGCGGTGCATGTTAGCGACGTTGATGCGGTAACGCAGATCCGTGATCGTCGCCGACGTTTGCGCCGTCGTGTGCTTGATCAGATAGTTCGAGCCGGGCTTCATCGGCGCCTCGTTAAACCACACGAGCATGGCTTCGACGCCGTTGGTCAGCGTTGGCGCGTTGTTCGGCGCGGCGATCATGTCGCCGCGGCTGATGTCGATCTCGTCGTTGAGCGTCATCACGACCGCCATCGGAGCGAACGCAACTTCTAGCTGGCCGTCGAAGGTCTCGATGCTCTTGACGGTGCTTTGCTTGCCGGACGGCAGAGCGATGATCTTGTCGCCGACGCGCACGACGCCGGACGCGAGCGTGCCGGAGTAACCACGGAAGTCGAGGTTGGGGCGCAGCACGTTTTGCACCGGGAAGCGCAGGTCCATCAGGTTGCGGTCACTACCGACGTGCACCGTTTCGAGGTGGTCGAGCAATGGCGATCCCTGGAACCACGGCATGCTTTCACCGCGGTGCACAACGTTCTCACCGACAAGCGCTGACATCGGGATGAAGTGGATGTCGGGGACCTGTAAACGCGCAGCAAACTCGGTGTAGGCGGCGCGGATCTCTTCGAAGCGATCCTGCGAGTAGTCGACAAGGTCCATCTTGTTGATGGCGATGACGAAGTGCTTGATGCCGAGCAGCGAGCAGATGAACGAGTGGCGGTGTGTCTGCTCGAGCACGCCTTGGCGCGCATCGATCAAGATGACCGCCAAGTCACACGCTGAAGCGCCGGTGGCCATGTTGCGCGTGTATTGCACGTGCCCAGGCGTGTCCGCCATGACGAACTTTCGGCGATCGGTCGCGAAGTAGCGGTAGGCCACATCAATCGTGATGCCCTGTTCGCGTTCGGCTTGCAAGCCATCGACGAGCAGTGCCAAGTCGACTTCCTTGCCAGTCGTGCCGAACTTGCCGGATGCCTTCGTCGTCGCTTCGAGCACGTCATCGTGCACTTGATCCGAGTCGTAGAGCAGGCGTCCGATCAGCGTCGACTTGCCGTCGTCAACACTGCCGCACGTCAGCAGCTTGAGCATCTCGCGCTCGCCATACTTCTCGAGGTACTTCTCGATGCCGAGATCGTCCAGTTGCGTGGAGAAAGTCATTAGAAGTAGCCCTCCCGCTTCTTGTCTTCCATGGAGTTGCCTTCATCGAAGTCGATCACGCGGCCTTGTCGTTCGGAGTCGCGGCTACGCAGCATTTCTTCGATGATCTTCGGCACCGTGTCTGCCTCGGACTCGATTGCGCCGGTCAGCGGGTAGCAGCCGAGCGTGCGGAAGCGGACCATCTTCATTTCGGGGGTTTCGCCGTCTTCGAGCGGCATGCGGTCATCGTCGACCATGATCCATGTGCCGTTGCGCTTGACGACCGGGCGCTTCTTGGCGAGGTAGAGTGGCACCATCGGTAGCTGCTCCTTGTGCACGTAGAGCCAGACATCGAGCTCGGTCCAGTTGCTGAGCGGGAAGACGCGAATCGACTCACCCTTCTGGACCTCGCAGTTGAACAGGTCCCACAGTTCGGGGCGTTGGTTCTTCGGGTCCCACTGATGATGGCGGTCGCGGAAGCTGAAGATGCGCTCCTTGGCGCGGCTTTTCTCTTCGTCGCGGCGAGCACCACCAAACGCAGCGTCGTATTGGCCATTGTTGAGCGCCTGCTTCAGGCCCTCGGTCTTCATTACGTGCGTGTGTCGCTGCGTGCCGTGCTTGAACGGGCCGATGTCGTTCTTGATGCCTTCCGGGTTGATCCACTCGATGAAGTCGAGGTCGAGCTCCTTCATGAGCTTGTCACGGAACGTGATCATCTCGCGGAACTTCCAGCGAGTATTCACATGCAGGATCTTGAACGGGATCTTGGCCGGTGCGAACGCCTTTTGCGCGAGCCGAAGCATTACGCCGGAGTCCTTGCCGACCGAGTAGAGCATTACGGGCCGCTCGAACTCCGAGGCGACTTCGCGAATGATATGGATGCTCTCCTGCTCGAGTTGCTGCAGGTGGCTGAGAGCGTAGTTGGTCATGACGAGCGTGCGGGTTGGCTAGGAGACGAGTGCGGGTTGGCGTTCGCTTAAGCGCTGGGAGGGCTCAAGAAGCCTCGTTGTGTAAGCATGTCCTGAACGGATGCGGCGCATTCGCTCAGTGAAAGTTGGCCAGTCAGCAGCTGCAGGGCAGGTTGCTCGGGCGGTTCGTATGGGGAGGAGATGCCGGTGAACTCGGGGATCTCGCCGGCGCGCGCCTTCTTGTAGAGACCCTTGGGGTCGCGCGACTCGCAGACGTCGATCGGCGCGTCGACAAACACTTCGAGGAACTCGTTGTCACCGACGACTTCGCGAACTTGCGCACGGTCTGCTTGGAACGGCGAGATGAACGCGGTCAGCACGATCGCGCCGGAGTCGGCGAGGATCGCAGCAACGTGGCCGATGCGGCGGATGTTCTCGGTGCGATCGGCATCGGAGAAGCCGAGATCCGAGCACAGCCCGTGGCGCACGTTGTCGCCGTCGAGCACGTAGACGAAACGACCGCTCTTGGTCAGCAGTTCTTCGGCCGCGCGGGCAACCGTCGACTTGCCGGATCCCGATAGGCCCGTGAACCACGCGACACACCCTCGTTGACCGAGAAGGTTCTCCCGATCCTGTCGCGAGATGACGCCTTCGTGGCGCACGATGTTGCGGGGAGAATTAGTCATGGACGATGCGGTGGTCGAGCACTTCGGCGAGGTAGCGTCCATCCGGTGAAGCGGTCTGTCAAAGGCAATCATCGACGGTGGCCTGGAGGGCGCTGGATTGCGTTCCAAGGGGCCCTTGCGAGCGTATGTTGGCCCCGGATTGGTTGGCCCAATCAGTGACGATTGACTGTTCGGAATCCGGTGAAAACGTCTGTACGGTCCGCCAAGAAGAAATTGCGGTAACGCGCGTCGTGCATCAGGTCGTGGGTCGTGTAGGCGCCGCCTCGCACTTCGCGCTGCAGGTGGAACCACGGTGCCGAATACGTGACGTAGGGGCCCGGACGGAAACAGGCGTAGGGATAGAAGACCGTGCCGGTCCATTCCCAGACGCTCTTGCCCCAATGCATGCCGTATTTGGTCGCCGTCTCCCATTGCGCGGCGGTCGGCAGGCTGCGGCCGGCCCAGCGGCAATAGGCCTCGGCTTCGATGGCCGAGATGTGCACGACCGGTTGTTCGAGCGGTAGTGGCCCCCAATGGTTGTAGTGGCGGTGCTCGATGCCGCCAGAGTCACTGCGTCGCCAGCGCGTCGGCATCGAACCGCGGCCAAGCCCGTCCTTCGGCCAAAACTCGGTACGCTCGTAGCCGCCATCTTCGACGAACGCGAGGAAGGCGTCGTTGCGCACCGCATGCGAGTCGATCGAGAACTCGTTGAGCGTGATTGCTGCTTCGCCTTCGTTGTCGAACAAGAACTCGTCGTCGTCGCCCTGGCCGATCGTTAGCTCGCCACCGGGAACGACAATCTGGGCGGCTTTGGGCACATCAGACATCGTCACTCCGGTTGGGCACGCGTAGCCAAGCTCGCCGCGTGTCCAGCAGATCGCTTCGAGATGCATCAACTCGTGGAACAGCACGAGGTGCGCGAAGTAGCTCGTGTCGGGGTCGCCTGCGTGCTTCTCGATATGCGCCTGGCACGCTGCGAGTTGCCCGGCGAGCAGGTCGCATAGCTCTTCACGCGGGTAGAGCTTCATCTTCCAGCGGTCGGTGTGGCAGACGTGCGCGGAGTCGTAGTTCTCGTCCGGGCCGACGAACTGCGGAGGCTTGCTCGCTTCCTGCAAGCCGAGGCGATTCAGGCGGTGTGGGCCGCGCAGTAGCCAGAACTCGGCGGTCCAGCAGATGTGCCCTAAATCCCAGGCCGTCGGCTGGATGAACACGCCATACGGCATAACCCACTGTTCGTCGGTCAGGTCGAGGGTCGCTGCCAATGTTGCTTCCCTGGCCTCTGCGAGCGCGCCGCATAGAGCATCGGGTGATAAGCGGCGAGAGTTCCTCATGGTGATGAGCGGTTGCTGTCCGAGAATGGCTACGCGAGCACGGCTGCGAAGAACGCAAACCACTGTCGCTCATCCGTCCACATACCGATCGTTCGCAGGCCTGCTTGTTCGAGCAGCGCGCGGAACGAGTCGGGAGTGTACTTGTAGGAGTTCTCGGTGTGGATGCGCTCTCCTGCTGAGAACGAGCGTTCGCCATCTGGCCAGCGGACTACCGTTTTAGCTTTGGCCTCGAGCAGCATCTCAATGCGGCTGTCGTCTGCATTGAACAGCGCGCGATGCTGCCAATGCGCCGGCTCGAAGTTCGTGCCGGCGATACGGTTGACGTTGAGCAGCATGTTGAGGTTGAACGCGGCGGTCACGCCGAGCACGTCGTCGTAGGCGCGCTCTAGCGTCGTGTGGTCCTTGACTAGGTCGATGCCGATCCACAGCGCGCCGTCCTTCCGCATCTGTGAACGCACCTGCTGCAAGAACGAGTTCGCTTCGGAGGGCGTGAAATTACCGATCGACGAACCGGGATAGAAGAACAGGCGCCGTTCGGTTCGGACCTGACCCGGTATTACCAGATTGTTCGAGAAGTCGGTGCCGACGCCGATCATCTCGACGTCTTGGTGCTCGCGCTGCAACCGCGTCACCGTCGCCCGTAGGTGCTCCACCGAGATGTCGACCGGCACGTATTGCCTCGGCTTCACGAACGGGAACAGCCCCGGCGCCTTATCGCAACTGCCGGCGCCAAGATCGATCAGCGATCCGTTTTCGAGGTCGGTTACCTTCGCCATCTCCGGCAGGTGTCGCGCGAAGATCGCGGCCTCAGTGCGCGTCGGGTAGTAATCCGGTAGCACCGTAATAACGTCGAACAGCCGGGATCCGATTTCGTCGTATAGATACCATGCCGGGATGCGAGCCTCCGGGCTGCTGATCCCCGCTCGCAAATCGACTGCCGGATCACAGGAATCCGGCGACGAAGTTTGAATGAAATACGGTTTCACCAGTGCGCCTGTTGGGCAGTTGCCATCGCGACTTTGCGTGCTTTTCAACAGCTGTCGAAGCCGCGAGCATAAAGGCCAGGCCCCTCCAGTTTGCGATTCTGTCGTTTTCTGCAGCCGAGGCGCAGATGGTGCCAGAAGGGGTGTCCGGCGCTGCAGCAGGACCTCTCGCCGCGACACTTCGTGCTGATTGCTTCTTGAGGCCGAAATGGGTGAGTTGTTCGCGCAGCGTTACTGGTGCGAGTGGGCAGGCGTCGGTGCCAAGCGGAAATTGTAACGGTGGCGAGAACCAGTTTGCGATCAGGCTGGGCAACAGTAGGCGTGGTGCGCGCCGATGTTTGGATAGGTCGGCGAAGGTCTCGCGGCCCAGAGCATGATTCCAGCGCAACCAGAACGCGTTCATGAAGTCGTTGCCGCCGAACATGAACCACACCACCACATCATGGCAGCGCCGAGCGCCTGGCCCATATCACCGCAGATGGGGGTGACAATCGCCGGTTTCGATTCCGACTGGCCGCACTGCTGCGATTGCGGGATCAAGTCGAGCGCAGTGCGCGCAAGTGACTCGCTTTGGCGTTGCCCGAGGTCAACAGTTTCAATCAGCAGTTGGTCAGGGGTTGCCCAATCTGCAGCGACGGCGACGCTTGCGCAGACCCTCGTTGGTGGCGGCGCGGCGACGGTGCTTGGCAACCTCTGCGCTTGAAAGAGAGTGACTTGACGGTGCAAAAAGCGGTAACGAGCCGTGGGGTATGCGTCGTATGATGCGCCACGGATTCTCTCAATGACGCCTCGATTCGACCCCCTCGCCCGCAAGCAGCAGTTCCCGATACTCAAGGCACTGTCCGAGCGCGTGCTCGTGTTCGACGGTGGCATGGGCACGCAGATCCATGCTGCGAATCTGACGCTCGCCGACTTCAACGGCCTCGAAGGCTGCAACGAACTGCTCGTCGAGACGCGCCCCGACGTGATCGAAGCGATCCACGAGTGCTACTACGTAGCTGGTGCCGATGTCGTTGAGACCAACACGTTCGGCGGCATGTCGTATGTGCTCGACGAGTTCGATATTGGTCACCGCGCCTTCGAACTCAACGAGATGGCCGCCAAATTGGCGCGCCGCGTCGCCGATCGCCTGAGCACGGCCGAGAAGCCGCTTTTCGTCGCTGGTTCGATGGGGCCGGGCACGAAGCTCGTGACGATCGGCCACATCACGACCGAAGAGCTGTTCACGTCCTACAAGGAATACGCCAAGGGCCTGATCGCCGGTGGCGTCGACTGCCTCAACATCGAGACCTGCCAAGACATCTTGCAGGTGAAGTTGGCGATCATCGCTTCGCGTGATGCGATGGAAGAGCTCGGCAAGGAAGTGCCGATCTTCTGCACGGTCACGATTGAGACGATGGGCACGATGCTGGTCGGCAGCGATATCGCCGCCGCCGTCACGACGCTCGAAGCGATGCCGGTCGATGTTATCGGCCTCAACTGCGCGACGGGCCCGGACCTGATGCAGGAGTCCGTTCGCCACCTTGGCAAGACGACGACGCGTTCGATCATGGTCATGCCGAACGCCGGCTTGCCGCGCAACGTCGGCGGCAACGCGGTCTACGACCTGACCCCGAAGGAACTCGCGACGTTCCAAGCACGCTTCGTCGAAGAGCATGGCGTCGCCGTCGTCGGTGGTTGCTGTGGCACGACGCCAGAACACGTGCAAGCGATGGCCGAAGCGGTCAAGGGCTTGGTGCCTGCTGCGCGTCCGACGTTCTATGAGCCGCAGTTGGCATCGCTGTTCCATGCGACGTCGCTCGACCAAGACACGGGTCCGCTGATTGTTGGCGAGCGCACCAATGCAAACGGCAGCCGGAAGTTCCGCCAGTTGATGCTCGACGGCGATGTCGAAGGCATGTTGCACATGGCCAAGGAGCAGGTGCAAGAAGGCTCGCACGTGCTCGACATCTGTTCGGCCTACGTTGGTCGCGACGAAGCCGCCGACATGCTGCAGTTGTTGCAGCCGATGGTGCAGCAGGTGACGGCGCCGGTGATGATCGACAGCACCCAGATCGACGTCGTCGAGAAGGCGCTGCATGTCGTTCCTGGTCGCGCGATCATTAACTCGATCAACCTCGAGGATGGCGAAGGCAAAGCCGACGAACTGTGCAAGCTTGCCCGCCGCTACGGCGCGATGTTCGTTGCGTTGACGATCGACGAAGACGGCATGGCGAAGACCGCCGAGGACAAGCTTCGCGTCGCCAAGCGCATCTATGACATCGTCGTCAATCGCCATGGCATGAACCCGGGCGACCTGATCTTCGACCCGTTGACGTTCACGATTGGCTCAGGTGACGAAGCATCGCGCGATGCCGGTGAGCAAACGCTCAAGGGCATCAAGCTGATCAAAGAGAACATGCCCGGCGTGCGCACGATCCTCGGCCTTAGCAACATCAGCTTCGGTCTCGATCCTTACCCGCGCCAGATCCTCAATTCGGTCTACATGGCCGAAGCGATCAAGCACGGCCTCGACTCGGCGATCGTGCACGCCAGCAAGATCATTCCGACGCACAAGCTCGATGAGGAAGACAAGCAGGTCACACTCGACCTGATCTACGATCGTCGCACCGAGGACTACGACCCGCTGTTCAAGTTCATCGAACGGTTCACTGGTGCCAAGCGCATCGAAATGGGTAGCGGTGAGGATGAGATGCTCTTGTCGGTCGAGGAACGACTCAAGAAGCGCATCATCGACGGCAACAAGATCAACATCGACAAGCACCTCGACGAGGCGCGCGAGAAATACACGCCGCTCGAAATCATCAACGACGTGCTGCTCGGCGGCATGAAGGTCGTTGGCGAGTTGTTCGGGGCTGGCGAGATGCAGTTGCCGTTCGTGCTGCAGAGTGCTGAGGCGATGAAGACTGCTGTCGCCCACCTCGAGCAGTTCATGGAGAAGGTCGAGGGCCAAGAGAAGGGCGTCATGGTGCTCGCCACGGTGCGCGGTGACGTGCACGAC
>Ga0302117_10001847_pt1 | contig 10188 bp, 6 predicted proteins | sample AG5_322_MG_FD_203112 | JGI IMG/M metagenome (GOLD analysis project Ga0302117, IMG submission 203112) | Marine microbial communities from Western Arctic Ocean, Canada - AG5_32.2 | ecosystem: Environmental > Aquatic > Marine > Oceanic | place: Canada: Western Arctic Ocean | collected 2017-10-01 | reverse complement strand
TTCCAACGCTGTCCAGAATCATGCCCTGACGCACGTTCGGGATCGAACGGTGACGGGTCTGATACCAGTGGAGGATTGAATCGGTCGCCGGAACCTCGGAAGTCGATCCAGGGGTGGCGTAAGGCCAGACGCCGCGGCCGCCGGCCGCCGCGCCAGAGTAGGCGCCCGCCTGCGTGTGCCAGGCGGCCTTAGCATGATTCACGGCGATGCCAACACCCGTGTCCGAATTTGGAGTCATGGGCCATCGGTCCTGAGACAAAGTTCCCGCAGCGTCCCAGAAGGAAGCGCTGCCGCCTGCCGCAACATCGTTCCAACGATAGGCCGGCATCTTGTAGGTGCTCTTCGGCCGGTGATTGCCAACCCAGGCCGGCGCCGCCACTCGAGGTGTCTCACGATTCGAAACCGTGTCCGCTGGGCACAACGTAGATCCCTCCGGAATATGAGGCACGTTTTGGCCCGGAATCCAGTTCAACTGACTCCGGACCATGCCGCCTCCCAGGTATTGGTGCAGCAGATCATCCCAGCTGCCATAGCTGCCGACGCGAACCCGGAAACCCGCGTATTGGATCTTGTCCTTGTTGTCGCTCAAATACATGAACATCGCATTGCCGATGTTTTTCATGTTGGAGAGACATTTGGTCGTCTGTGCCTTGGTCTTCGCCTTGGCCAGAGCCGGCAGCAGCATGGAGGCGAGAATCGCGATGATCGCGATTACCACCAGCAGCTCGATGAGGGTAAACGCCGTTCTCCAAGATCCGCAGTTCTTCCGAGTGTGTGATTGTTTCATTTTATTTACAGCTTTGAGTTTGTTTCGTCGGAACCATCGTCCGACACACTCAAGAAACGCGTAAGTTGCGCATAACGGCACATGAGAGATTCGAAAGAACACGAACTTGGGATAGGCTGCCGACAAAACGGTGTGAAATGACGGAAAGGCGCCAACGCCGAAAACTGCGAACGCTCAATCCGCACTGACGAAAATGGATGCCGGGCATGCGAAGCATCAAAAGGCCGCCCCCCTTCCGTGGCGCGGCCAATCCGGCGCAGGACTTACCTGGGAGGACCGACTGCCGGGTCCCGGGTCAGCTGAATCGAGATCGATCTGCCATACTTAGTGTCGGAGCGAAAACTCGCGAACGCCCGCCGCGCAAGGCTTGAACGGCGCTCGCCGCTCGCGAACAATTGCCTGCGCGAGCCGATATCGATCGGCTCTTCCGCCGCCAAGCCGGCGATAAACGACATCAGCAGCGCCGCCGCGAGCGCCCCAGGCTTCCCAATCTATTTCGCATTCTGAATCGCCTTGATTCGTTTCGCGTCCAGAGCGCGATCATAGATCCGCACGTCCTTCATCCTGCCGTTGAAGTAATCGTGCTGGCCAAAACCGATCTTCAGCGGACCTTCGGAATCCAATTTGAACGCATCGCCTTTGAAAGCGTCAGTTTCCGAAACCAACTCGCCATCGATAAACAGGCGCAGCTTGTTCCCGGCGCGCACCGCCGCGAGATGCCGCCAGCCCGGCTCTAGCTGTCGGTCGTAGCTGACCGCCTTGCCCGCTTCCAGCGAATGCACCCGCCCCGACGGCAACACGCCACAGAAGAGCTGTCCGTCGAAGACCGCCATCGACCAGGCCCGCCGATACTTCACATCCGGCGTGCTGTCCAGTTGCCCGACATGCGTCCATTTATCATGCGCGTCGTAGCGATAGACATCCGCCATCGGCAGCGTGCCCGCGTAGAACTTTCCGTTATACACCGAGACGGCCATCACCTCTTTTTCATCGCCCAACCGACCGACGTGCGTCCACCTCCGTCCGCCGTCGTAGCGAAACACGGAGCCCGTCGGCCAGGTGCCCACATGCACCGCGCCTTCGTAGACCATCATTGAATAAACCTGAGTGGTGTCGGGAACGGGGCCCAATTTCTCCCAGTCCTTACCGCCCTTGTAGCGCAGGAACTCGCCGTCGTCGTAACTGAGGCCGAAGAGCTCGCCGTTGTGCGCGCCGATGTGAGTCACACGCACGCCCGGCGTCCCGCAGTCCGTCCACTTGCCGATGCCGTCAAAGCGATACATCCCGCGCGTGCGGGGCTTTAGCCGCCAGCCGCTCATGGTGCCCGTGCCGGCGTAGAGCTTGCCGTCGAACACCGCCAGTCCGCTGATGCTTCGCACGTCCGCCACCTTGCCGCAGTCCGTCCATTTCGTTCCGCCCTCGTATCGATAGACCCGCCCGCCATGATGCTTGTTCGGCGAAAGCGGCAACGACGAACCGCCCCCATCGTACGTTTCCGAGCCGACGTACAGCTTGCCCTTGTAGACCGCCATTCCCGTCATCGCGTTGGCCGGATCCGGGGAGCCGCAGTCCACCCACTTCTGGCCGCCCGCGAAGCGATAGACATGGCCGCGCTGGTTCTCCCCCGGCTCCCAGGTCGCCGCGTAAAGGTCGCCGTCATACACGACCAGCGATTTTATGTACTGATTATTGCCGGGACGTCCACGGTCGATCCATTTGTCTCCGCCTTGCGCGGCGTCGATGCCGAAGAAGACATTTCGCCAATTCGATTGCGCGCACGTCACGCCCGCATAGTTCATCAATCCCAGATTGAAACCCGTGCGAGTCTTGGGATCGTATCGGCTCATAACATCGCCCAGCACATCGTCCAGATCCTCGTCTGTGTGAATCCAAGCCGTAATGGTGAAGGGCTTCGCCCCGAGCTTCGGAGCCTTCTCGGCAGGCACTTCGAGCCAGGAATCAATGCCGCCAAACGTCGCGCCCTCGCCGGACGCAAAAGTCACGCCGTGATTAATGGCGTGACGATCGCCGCCTGCGGAATCGCGTGCGTCGCCCGTCAGTTTCCAATGGGCGACCAATCCGTCCGCGGCGAGTCCGGACGAGACGAGTGCAAATGAGATTGCCGAAAGAAGAGTCGTGGCTTTCATAGGAGCCACTCACTGAACGCCAACAAGGCGCCCCGGCGCAAGAAGATTGCGGACCAACTCGCAGACGGCTTTAATCGGTTGCCTGAAAAAGCCAAATCGACGCCCATCGACATGCCCAAACTGAACCGCATCATCTTCACTGCAATCGCCATCGTCGCGGGATACTCCGACGGCGTTGCTCTCGCCGGAGGACTTGCAGAAACTGGAAGCAGGCATGAAGAAGTATCACGACTATTGGGAAAATCAGCGGCAATAATTTCAGAAAACCTCGACGGACCGCCGTGCGCCGAATCACGTTTGACAACAACTTATCGCCCCAAAACAAACTCGATTTGGCCGACGAACGTCTGGTTTTCGGGCTGAAAGCCGGGCCGCGCGCGCTCCCGGGAAGCCACCCAACTCGCGTCAACTTCGACGCCCTTTCCGTCCCTTACTTATAGTCCGCGCCGGTCAGGCTGTTGAGCGTCGACTCCTGCCACTCGCGCAATCGCTTCTCCAGTTTTGCGGCGACTCTGGGTTTGGCTTCGATCAGGTTGGTCGTCTCCGCCGGGTCTTCGCGAAGATCGAACAATTCCTTCGCGTTTCCTTTCGAACCTTCCACGACCAGCTTGTAGCGATTATCGAGCACAACGCGCGCGCCTGAGTAGTCCGCCTCCGTAATCACCGGATGGTGGAAATTTACAAAATTACGGGTCGCGATGCCCCTCATCAGTTTGACCAACGGCGTCGTTCCCTGCTGGAGCTTCGGGTCGATGTAGGGCTTCGGATTCCCGGCCGTCGCGTTGCGGGTGTTGTAGGCCCAGAAGAAAATCGGGCGCGGCCGCTGGGTCATCTTGCCGTCGAGCAGCGGCAGTAGGTTGACGCCGTCGATCGGACGCTTGGGCAAGGGCTGTCCCGCGAGCGCGCACAGCGTGGGCAGCATGTCGCTGGTGACCGCGTTGACTTTCGAGAAGCGCGGCTTTGTGATTCGGGCCGGCCATTCAATGACGCCAGGCACGCGGATGCCGCCTTCATACATCTTTCCCTTCATGCCCCGAAAAGGAGAAACCACGATGCCGCTTGAGGGAGTGCCGTTGTCGCCGCAATACCAGATCAGGGTATTCTCCCGCAGCCCCTCTTTCTTGAGGTATCGCCGCAGCATTCCGATCGCGCGATCCATCGCCGTGATCTCGGCGTAACGTTCGCGCAGAACATCGCGCAGCGGTCGCTTCACCCGGCCGCCAGTTTCGTTCGAAGTCAGCGAAACCATTTTCTTCGCATAAGCCTCAGGCAGGTCGTCATACAGGGCGAGGTCCTGTTTCAAACCGCTGTAGGGCTCATGCGGCGAGCCGAACCAGACCACCGAGAGAAAGGGTTTCTTACTTCGCTTTGCCTTGCCGATAAAGGCGATCGACTCGGAAACGACGACCGCCGAACTTTCGCCCTCGAAGCGCTCGGGCGGTCCGCCATTGCGCGACAAGGTCGGATCCAGCTCGAAGAAATTGTCGTGCGAGACCCATTCGTCAAAACCCATGGCGCCCGGGCTCGTCGGTGAGTCGGCCTTCACCGGCCCCACATGCCACTTGCCAAAATGCCCGGTCGCATAACCGGCCTTGCGAAGCACGTGCGCAATGCTGATCTCCTCCGGCCGGAGCGACCAATTCGGCGTGAAGGTCCCGTAGCGATTTGGATGGCGTCCGGTAAGCACACTGCCCCGCGTCGGGGAGCAACTCGGATGGCCGGAATAAAAATGATCCAGCCGCAACCCAGTCGCAGCCATTTCATCGAGGACGGGCGTCTTCAACTGAGGATGGCCATTGTAGCCCGTTTCCTCCCAGCCATGATCGTCACCCATGAGCAGAATAATATTGGGCAAACGTGACGTTTGATCCAATGGCGGCTTTGCCGCGGCGCTGACGCTTCCTATGAAAAGGGAGAAAACAAAAAGAACAACGAGTCTCGTAATCATGCTGCAAGGATCAGCCGTCAGGGGAAATCTTGCACGGCTAAATTCTCCAAAGGTCTTTGGGCAGGAATCCATCCGTCCGCTGCGACTGCTGACGCGCCGGTAGCGCCGGCAAAGTGAGTCTTTCCAAGCTTCAAGCGAGATCCGTTGTATGGCGGTTCTTTGTTTTGCCCCTGCACTGCTGAAATGCGTATCCTCCACCTCATGAAGAATCTCGTCATCCGCTCTCTTGTTGTCTCCCTCCTCGCCTGTGCCGCGCATGCCGCAAAACCGGATTTCAAAGACGTCGCCTACGACGACGAGCACAAGTCTCAGATCCTCGACGTCTATCAGGCGAAGTCCCAGGAGCCCGCGCCTGTGATGATTTACATCCACGGCGGAGGCTGGCGAGCTGGGTCAAAAAAACCGATTCCAGGCTTCCTCGCCAAAGCCAACGCCGAAGGATGGCTCACGGTAGTGTCGGTGGAATACCGCTTCACCGACGTCGCGACTCATCCGGCCCAGGTAGACGATTGCGCGCGGGCGATCCAGTTCGTCCGCCACAACGCGAAGAAGTGGAATCTGGATACCCAACGCATGGGCGTCACGGGCGGCTCGGCTGGCGGACACCTTTCGGCCTATGTCGCGCTTCAGGACGATGAGGCAGATCCGAAATCCGACGATCCTGTCGCTCGACTAAGCTCGCGTGTTTCGTTCGCCATCCCCTTCGCGGGTCCGACGGATTGGGGGCTTTTGGCGAAGATAAACCATGGCCATCCGGCCTACCGCCAGCTGATTGGTTACAAGCCGGGAACGCCCGCGGACAAAATGGCCACCGAGCTGAAGAAGGACGTGTCGCCGCTAAGTTTCGTATCCAGGGACGACCCGCCCATGCTCATCGTCCACGGCGATGCCGACACGGTCGTGCCGTTCGAACACGGAAAAGCCCTGGAAAAAGCCTTGAAGAAGGCCGGGGTCCCGGTCGAATTGCTCGTCATCGAAGGCGGTCGGCACAATGTGGCCGGAGCGGGCGTCGGCAATTCCCCTCAACGAGCGACTGAGTTCATGCGGAAGCGCCTGCTCGGCAGGAAATGAGAACGGAACGGTTCCCTTTCCCAGTATTCTGTGCTCTCGGTGGTAATTGTATCCCAACTCACCGAAGGCCCTGATCCGCTGAGTTCGAATTCTCCGAATCCAACCTGCTGCGGTTTCTTTCCTTTACCGGCCTTCCCTTTAGCTCCGCCGGGCCTTTCGGGAGACAGGGCTCCTTCGCAGCGATTCAGTTTCGCGAAGTTGGGCGATTAATCTCAATCGCTCCGCCGGAATGCCATCAGGCTATTCGCCGTCCGAATGTAGAGGCTGTCTTTGTCGATCGCTGGCGTGGCGACGACTTTCACCTTGAGATCCGTCTGGTGTTCGACGGCAAATTCATCGCCCGTTTTCACCACAGTGACGACACCACGTGACGAGACGAGATACAGCCGATCATTCGCAATGACAGGCGACGCGTTGTAGTGGCCGGACGCGCCCAACCGCTCACGATAAACAGTCTTCCCCGAGTCTGTGCGGACACAACTCAACAATCCCCCATCGCGAACGAGATAGAGCCGATCCTTGTGGAAGATCGGCGAAGGTATTTCCGGAATACCGTTGCGCAGATTCCAATTCACATGAGAGCCGGTGACATCGCCCCGACCGCCGGGACGAATCGCCGCCAAATTGGGCTGACCGCGTCCGACCGCCATGTCCGCCTTAAACTCCTCCTCCGTCCAAAAGCCGTCTCTGTTCGTGTCTCGCCAACTAAACAGTCCGCTCTGCCGCGCCTTTCGTTTGGCCGGATCTTTGGGCAACGGAAAACCAAAGCCCGGATGCCCGAGCGGCAACTCGGGCCGAAACGGCACAGTGAACTGATCGCTGATTTCCGTCCGCGCGATTCGTTTGTCTCCGTCCTTGTCGAACAAAAGCGCCGCCTTCCAGAACGGCTCAGGATCGAGTTCCACATCACCCCGGCCTCCCTGCATCGCCACCGAAACAAAAAGCTGCCCAACGCCCGCGACTGGAACCGCGATAGTTTCACGCGAGAATCCTTTAACGAACCATCTTTCTTCCCCGGTCGCCGGGTCGTAGCCATAGACCCGCCCATTGCCCAGAACGACCAGATCGGTGACTTCTCCGTGTGTCCAGGTCATCGGAGTCGACCATCCGCTCCGATTGTAGGGCCGCGGCGTTTCCCAGACGACCTCTCCCGTGGCCTTCTTCAGAGCAATAACTTTGGATCGGCTTAACTTGCTGCCATCCAGATTCGCGTCGTCGTCGAGGACTAGAATGACCAGGTCGCCATGCACAATCGGCGAACTCGATGTGCCATACATGCTCTTCGGAAGCGGAATCCGTTTCTTCCATTTCTCGTCGCCGTCATGGCCGTAACACAACAGCCCGAACGAACCGAAATAGACGTAAACATTCTCCGCATCAGCGCAAGGTGTGGGAGCCGCTGGACTGCTGGTTGCATGCGTCCGTTCGAACTGAACCCTGGGCGCCGGCTGTTTCCACAGCACGTCGCCAGACCGGGAATCGATCGCGACAGTAGTCAATCGACGATTTTCAAATCCCGTGAAAAATATCCACCCTGCCGAGACGACCGGCGAAGAGTGTCCTCGAAATATCGCCGTCTTCCACGCCGCTCCTTCAGCAGCGAACTTCACCGGAGGCTCGAACGAGTTCGCCACTCCAGATCCGTTTGGTCCCCGAAACCGATTCCATGAAATAGAGTCAGCGGCATGAGCCACAGAGCAACAGGAAAACGCCAAAAGTAAACTTGTTCGAACAACAAACAATTTCATCATCATTTTCAGACAGGAGCGCGTTGCTTTATTCCTCCGGCTTCATCAATGCGTTATGCGTCACGAGCGGTTTAAACGGGTCAAACGATTCGTCCATGGCCCAGGCCATTCCGCGAAGGAGCACGATCCGAAAATACGGGTCATTAAAAGTGAAGAGATTATGCCCGGGAACCGAGCCAAACACTCGGCCCTTGCCGACCTCCTTCGTCCAGAAGAGCGGCCACTGCCTGCCGTCGAGCTGCTCCGATTTCGGCGGCCCTTTGGAAGCCTTGTCAGGACCCGCCTGCGCGGTCGCGAGCAAGGTAATCTCTTCAGTCTTCCCTCCCAATGCCCAATAATGTTCGTCCACCAGATTGAGTTCCTGCGCGAACCCATCAAAGATTCCATGCGCGCGAGAGGAGTCGATCTTCGCAGGAATCGGCAGGACTCCCCACTGCGTTTTCCGCCGATCCCACGCCAGGCCGAATCGCTTCGAAACCTCGCCTCCAACGGGGCCCTGAATAAAGGCTGCGTGAATCGCAACCATCCCTCCGCCGCGTTTCAGATAGGCGTCCATCATATCAAACTGCGCCGGCTTCATCGGCTTCATCTGCAGGTAGAACACGACCAGGTCGGCCTTCTCCCATTGCGACTTGGAGGGAAAATGCTCGGCGTTCTCGACAGTCACCCGCGGAGTTCCCCCAAGCAGACCGGAGAAAAGATCTCTGACTTTGACGTATTCGTGAAAGCCGGGCGCGTGATTCTTGTCGACGCCCCAGACCCAGACGATGTGCAAATCACGCGAAGGGTGCGTCCCTTCGACGCTGCCCATGATGCGCTGAACCTCCGCGCGATCCCGAAGGACCGGGCGCTGCCAGGGGTGTTGCGCCAGACCGACCGATAGAAAACTCAGAAACAGAGCGGCAGCGAGGACGTTTTTCATTTTGATCCCATTTCGAAAGGTTTCCAGATCGGCTTCATGATTCCACGGGGCATTCCAAACGATACAATTCCTCGACGCGAAAACGAAAGCGCCAGGCCGCCGATTCACTCCGCCTGCTTCCGGTTTGAAACCTTCACATTGTCGATGCGGATGTCCCCGCTTTGACCAACGAGGAAAACAATGCGGGACTTGGGCGCGTCGAGAACGGAACCGGTCGCAGTCATTTTGGGACCGTCATCAAAGCGCGCGGTGACGGCCGCGCCGCGCAACTCGATTCGCACATGATGCCAGGCGCCGTCCGTCGGTTCGGCCGCCTGACGAGCGAGGCGCTCAATCCGATAAAAAGCGGGATCTGCAAGCTGCTCCTTGGTCGGCGGAATGCGTTTTCCGCCGTTCGCGTCCCGCTCCTTTTTCTGCGCGCGCTTCGAGGCCGTATCGCCGCGATCCTGCATCAGCTGCACCTGTGTCGGCATGATGGCAAATCTCAGCAGATGCGCCTGCCCGCCAAACCGGGATTCGCCGTCGATCAGGAACAGGAAATAGCCCTTTGGCCGGGCAAACTTCACGTCGAACTCAACAATGAGATCATGCCCCTTGATCGGGACGCCAATGGACGGCCCGTGACCATCGTCCGGGCGGGCGACTCCTCGCAGAGCGCCATCAACAATGCTGAACGAGTTCTTCCGTCCGCCAGGCTCCCATTTAGCAGGGGCTGACTTGGCGACGAAAGTCTCGTGGACGAGGACAGTTGGTTCGGCCGCCTGAAGCCCGCCACAGGCGACACAAAAAACGACAAAGCAAAGACAGGAGTTCAGAAATCGTTTCACAACGAAAGAATGAGGTCACACCGATCGGAGCGCAACCTTGCGAGACGGCGGCAGGACAAACCAATCAGATCAGCTCCGGCAAGGGGCGCGCGTTGTTGTCCACCAACGGTTGGGGTCGCCCAAGAAGATCGCTTACGGTCGTGTTGGCCGCGTCAATGCCGAGATTGTGGTAGAGCGTGGCGAAGATTTCGGGGAAGGTCACTGGACGGCTGACGGCTTCACCGCCCCACTTGTCCGTGGCGCCGATCACCTGACCGTTGTTCATGCCCCCGCCGGCCAACAACGCCATCGCGACGCGCGGCCAATGGTCGCGCCCCGCCTGCTTGTTGATCTTTGGCGTCCGGCCAAATTCACCCCAGACGAGCACGGACACGTCTTTGTCCAACCCGCGCTCATGGAGATCGTCTACCAGGGCAGTGATGGCGTTGTCAAAAATGGGGAAGTCCTCGCGTTCGCGCTTAAAGATCTCGTTGTTCTTGCCGCCGTGCCAATCCCACTTGCTGTAGTTCACGGTCACGACGCGGGCTCCCGCTTCGACGAGCCGGCGCGCAGCCAGAAAACTCTGCGGCACACGAGGCGCGCCATTGCCATCGATGCGTTTGACGTCATCCCCGGTTCCGTAACGCGCGACCACTTTCGGATCCTCCTTCGAAAGATCGAGCGCATCGCCGAGTTTCGAGGAGGTCAAAATTCCCATTGCCTGTTCCGTGAACGCGTCCAGGCCTTCCATGGCGCCCG
>Ga0302117_10001845_pt1 | contig 10190 bp, 18 predicted proteins | sample AG5_322_MG_FD_203112 | JGI IMG/M metagenome (GOLD analysis project Ga0302117, IMG submission 203112) | Marine microbial communities from Western Arctic Ocean, Canada - AG5_32.2 | ecosystem: Environmental > Aquatic > Marine > Oceanic | place: Canada: Western Arctic Ocean | collected 2017-10-01 | reverse complement strand
TCCAACAATTGCAAAAATAACCTGTCCGTTATGCGGTAATGATGAAGCGACGGTACACAGGCAAAAAGACCGCAAAAAAAAGCTTTATTATCGCTGTACGGGGGCAACGTTTGCGGATGGTTGCGGGACTATTCAATGCACTGGTGCAAGCGGTCAGGCTTTTATCAGTAAAAATATGAAACCGTTAAACGGTGTTGAAAGTGAAGATGCGGCAATTGAAGCGGCAGAAGATGCCAAAGCCGAGCAAGTTAAACCAACTAAAAAGCGCAGTTTTTTAGATTTTCTAGTGGATGATGAATAATGCCAGCAGCAAAAAAGCAAATTGAAGAAAAGCCAGAAGTTGAACAGGATTTGGGCGCGCCAGATTTTACCGACTTACTCGACGATGATGAAAAAACACTAATTGACTCGGTTGCAAATGATGACAGTGAAAGCGACGAATTAACCGACGATGCAACAGGCATGGCCGTTGGTGAGTTGGTCGGGATGGGTGTCATGTTTTTAACTGATTACTTGGCCGAGCGACGCGGGGAGCATTGGAACGTCAGCACAAAAGAATTAAAGCAGCTTGCAAAGGCGGTTGATGGTTCTGTTCCAGATACAGAGCTATCGCCAGCGTGGGCGCTTGTTGCTGTCAGTGTGGGTATGTTTGCCCCGCGTGTTGTTGTTGATATTCAATTAAATAAAAGAAAGGTGATTGAAGTTGAAGATGACGACAAAAAAGCAGATTGAGAGAACAGACCCAACTTTGCCAAATGTCCATCATTTAGTGGTGGGCGCGACGGGGTCGGGGAAAAGTGCATTTATTCGAGACCAAGTTGATTTTAAAGGGGCGCGGGTGCTTGCGTGGGATGTTGACGAAGATTACAGACTTCCAAGAGTGCGCAGTATAAAGCAGTTTGAAAAGCTGGTTAAAAAATCAGGGTTTGGGCCAATTCGTTGCGCGTTAACCGTTGAGCCAACAGAAGAAAATTTCGAGCGCTTTTGTCAGTTGGTGTTTGCAATTTCTCACGCTGGTGCGCCTATGGTTGTAATAGTTGAAGAATTGGCCGACGTTGCGCGAATTGGTAAAGCTTCACCACATTGGGGGCAGTTGTCACGCAAGGGGCGCAAATATGGCGTCCAGCTTTACGTTGCAACCCAAAGCCCGCAAGAGATAGACAAAACCATTGTAAGGCAATGTAATTTTAAATTTTGCGGGGCGCTTAATTCTGCAAGCGCTTGGCGCTCAATGGCTGATAATTTGGATTTATCAACCAGAGAGATTAAGCAACTAGAGAACATACCCAAAAAACAAGTTCAATATTGGCTAAAGGATGGAACAAGGCCAACCGAGAAAAAAACTTTAACGTTTAAGTAGCTAAAGCTCAAAAAGAGCAAAAGCTATAAAAACCCCAAATTAACTTAGAGCTTTACTTTAGGTGGTGCGGAAAAAAACCGTACTACCTAAAGTCAACCCCTCTTTTAAACACAACACAAAATAGGGCTTTAGCCATGATTAATAAAACGACAATCAAAACAGTGCTGATTACGCTTGGCGTATTAGCGGCAGTAAACAAAGTAAGTGCTTTGCGTTCTGTAAAACGTTTAATTAACTAAGAGGGGTTTTAAATGCGTTCTTTTTTAAACTTAAATTCTATCCCAAATGTTGCCGCTGGTAATTCTTGCTCTATCAAGTTACCGATTGGTCAAACTTATGAAGTGATAGATCTTAAATATTCAGGTGTTACACCGTCGCAAATTAAAAACGTGCGCGTTGAATTAGACGGTCGATTACTTAGCACATACAAAACGCTAAATGATTTGATTTTGGAAAATACACGCCATAAGCGAAAAATTAAAGCGGGTGTTGTTTCATTCCATTTTGTGCGTCCAGAAATGAAAGGTGTAAACGTCACGGATTTAGTTCAGCAGCGTATGTTTGCATTAGGTACGGTTGGCCTAACAACGTGTGAAATTAAATTTGATATTGATGAAGCGGCAGCAGACCCTAAATTATCAGCAATCGCTCAAAAGTCAGTAGGCACAGCGCCAAGCTGGTTGACTATGCGCCGCAATTTTTTCAAGCAGCTAAACAACGGCACAACAGAAATTGCAGACTTACCAAAGCCTGTGGGCTACCGCATCGCCGCAATTCATATTAAAGCGGCAGGCGTTGACGCGGTTGAATTTCAAATTGACGGCACAAAATGGCGCGACCTTCTGAAAAAAGCCGACAACGACTACATTCTTGAGCAGTACGGAAAGGCTGTTCTTGATAACACTTATACAATCGACTTCATGCTTGAAGGTGATGTTTATCAAAGCGTTTTACTAGACCAAATGATACAAGACTTACGCCTTAAAATTGACTCAACAATGGATGAACAAGCAGAAATTATTGTTGAATATATGGGTGTATGGTCGCGCAACGGCTTTTAATAAGGGGGTGCTATGAATACAAGTGTACCAACTAGCGTTCCCACAAATCAAAGTGTGTGGGGCAATGTTTCAACGGGTCTTGATGCGTTAATTAGTGGATGGGCAAGAGTTGAGCAAATAAAAGCGGCTAAAGCGTCAACGGGTCAAGGTCGAGTTGAGCAGGCAATGACGCCAGAGCTAGATAACGGCGCAGCGGTTGTTGTTGAAGCGCCAAAAAAAGCGGCGCAACCAAGCGAAACATTGGTTTTTGGTGTTCCACAAAAAACACTTTTATTGGGCTTTGGTGGTCTTTTGGTTTTAGGTTTGGTAATGCGAGGTAACAAATAATGCAAAAACCAAGTGGCAAGGGTTTAAAGTATTTTGCGTATGGCGTTGCTATATCGGCGGCGGGTGCGATTTTAGCGGAATACGTGCGTGATTGGATGCGTAAACCAAAGGCTAAAAGCTAATGCTGGGCGCTTTAATGGGTGTTGCAGGTGGCGCGCCTATGGGGGGTGCGTCACCAATGGGCGGGATGCCGAGTATTGCTTCAAGCTCAAGCGCTGAAACAGGCCAGCAAACGCAAAGCGGTAATTTTACAGGCGGCGGGATTAACTTTGGCAGTAATAACAACAATCAGTTGTTAATTGTCGGGGCGGTGGTCATTGGCTTGTTTTTAGTGATAAAACGCAAGTAATTTAATTTTAATAGTTGTAAAAGATAAAGGGCGCGCAGCCAAACGCGCGCCCTTTTTTATGGGGTGAAATATGGGTTTATTTGGCGGCGGCAATTCAAAAAGCACAAGCAATCAAACCACGAATAATGAAAATACAAACATTGCAACGCAAGGGGATAATTTAGGCGCGGTTATTAATGGCAATGGAAATAGTGTGACGATGACCGACCACGGTCTAGTTGATGCGCTTGTTGATATTGGCGGCTATATGTCCGACTCAACTCAAGCGGCGTTTGGTGCTGCAAGTGATATGGCCTATAGCTCGACAGAGTTTGCAGGGCAAGCGATTACAGACGGGTTTGATTATGCTGAAGGTGTTAATCGTGACTCGTTAGATATGGCTGAAGGTGTTAATCGTGACTCGTTAGATTTTGGTCGTGATGCGTTAAGCGTGACAGGTGACTTGATGACCGATGCAATGCAATACAGTAGCGACGCAATGCTTGCATCTATTGACGGTAACGCGGGGCTTGCGGGGCAAGTTATAGACGCAAATGCAGCGCTAACAGGGCAAAGCTTTAGTTTTGGATTAGATACGTTTGACGGGGCTATGGATAGCTTAAATCAATCTAATAGCAATATGGCAGCGCTTGCAGAGTTCACAAGTAATCAAAGTACAGACTTAGCGCGCGATTCTCTGGCCTTTGGTGCTGATTTAATGGCGCAATATCAGGACAATATTTCAGCATCTAATTATGATGCGCGTGAACACATGCTTGATGCAAGTAAAACAGCCATGCAATTTGCGGATAATATGAGCCGCTCAGACGGTCAGCAGTTAGCCAAAGATTCAAACAAAACGTTAATGATTGGGATTGTCGCAGTTTCTGCGGCGGTTGGTTTGTATGCAATTTCAAGAGGGGGTAACTAATGATACACACAAAAAAAATTAATGCTGGTATTCACGCGCAGATAGTAGGCAAAGCGACAGACTTTTTTTTATTAAAGTGTGTTGTCGGTACGCGCGCTATATTTTTTAATCAGGGTTCAGAGAAAATGAATACTGAGGTGTGGCAAGGTATGTCCCTTAGTGGTTTTAATTATGATGAAGTTCATATTTTCTCAGACCAAAATCAGGAGGTGATATTGTGGTCAGGGGAGACGCCTTTTGATTTTAGCCCTCAAACTGAAAGACAGAAAACAATAAGAGCAGAGCAGGCTTTTATTTCTAATGGTATTCAAAAGTTGCTTGATTACGACCCGAACAGATTAACGGCGAGAATTGAGTGTGATAAAGATATCTGGGTGGGCGGTGAAAATATGGGTGTTGTACTTGGTACGCCGCAAAACGCGCGCAAGTACAAGGCAGGGCAAGAGTTCGAGGTAACAGCCTACGGGGATGTGAATTGCTTTATTGCAAACGATGCGGAAGCGGTTCTTTTTGAACAGGCATCGGGCAGCGCGGGGGCAGTTGCTGTACCTTGGGAGTATGGGAGAAACAGAACAAGGACAGAGCTTGAAAACTTAGGCGCTCCTTACTTTGATTTTGAAGTACCTGCGAGAATGGCGGGTGTGCCGTTTAAAATCAAGGTGCAAATTGAAATTGACGAAGGCACAACCAGTCAGGGTTTAAAATTATTTATAACAGAAGGCGACCCGACGACCGAACCGCTAACTAGTACGGGCTTTACGTCGGGCGGTGCATCAGCAGGTATTGTAGAGTATGAAGGAAATCAACATTTGCAATGGCCTAATGGTTTGCCTGTTGGGGTTCACCGTGTTTTTATGGTTGATGAGACTACATCGGCGGGATATGTGAAAGGGCAGGAAGTAGGCGCAAGGTTTTTGAAGGTATGGACTGAAAACGATGTTTTTGCCCTTGCTGGTACGTGTCAAGTTATGACGGAGCGCGCATGATGAATAAATCAACAATGTTTTTGGCGACGGCGGCGGCGTTGGGTGTGGCAATGTTCCCGACCCAAATTAATGAAGCGGCGCGCGGGTTAAGAAATAATAATCCGTTAAACATAAAAGAAGGTAGCGACGGCGGCGCACAGTGGGAAGGTGAGCACGAGCTTGATTTGGACCCGACTTTTGAGGAATTTAAAACCCCTGTTCACGGCATTAGAGCGGGGGCGCGTATTTTGCGCACGTATGCCGTTAAATATGGCCTTGAAAGTATAGAGGGTATCATAGCGCGTTGGGCGCCAGATGAAGAAAACGACACAGAGAATTACATTAACTTTGTCGCTAATAAAACAGGCATACCGAGAAATCAAAAGTTAAATGATGAAACATATCCCGCTGTTATTTCTGCAATGATTGACATGGAAAACGGCAGCAATCCATATACCTATGACGAAATAAAAAAGGGGTTTGAATGGGGGTTTTATGGCTAATTTTTTAACTAAAAACTTTGTTTGGATATTGGCGGCGGGGGTTGGTGTTTGGTTTTATCAAAAGGCCGATAATGCAGCAAAAACAGCCACCAAGCCAATTGCGGACTTTTTAGCTGAGCTTCAATTTTTGGTGAACGGCTCTAATTATGTGAAATTCCCTAACGCGGGTTTTGTGCTAACGCTTGACGCCTTGAGTGATGATTTTATTGCCTATGATGACAGAATAAAAGCTTGGCTCGGTACACACGATAGGCACAAAGATTTTTTAGCGGAAATACTCGACCATGAAAGGCGCGTAAAGCCTGTTTATAGAAAGTTGATTGGTAATATCATTGACGCGTCAACAATACGAACAGCAAGCGGGGTCGAGCTATGACTGAAAGCACATTAATTATTATTGCAAGTAATGTTGTGACCGTGTTTGTCTCGGTTGCTGTTAATCGTACTGATATAAGCTGGCTAAAACAGCGGTTAATATCACTTGAAGAAAGAATAAACAAACTAGGAGAAAAGCATGTTTTCAACGTTGGCTAAGTATTTAGCAGTTAAATTATTAACAGAAACATTCATTAAAAGAGTGTGTTTAGCAACAGCAAAACACTTGGCTAATAAGTCAGAAAATACGCTTGATAATGAGTTAATTGACGCCCTTGAAGATGCACTAAATTAGCACCAGGGCAAACCTTGTAATATATTGAAAAATATAAACATTTAAAAATAAGGCCGCAATTTAGCGGCCTTTTTAAGTTTAGGCGCGTTGTTTGTCGCCGTATTTCATTACAATTTCTTTTAGTGCTAAAGAGTCCGACATTTTTATCAAATCGTTGCCGATGGTTTTGAGTGTTTCACTCGCAGCAACCAAATCATGTAAATGGTCAATTTGATTTTGAAGCGCATTAACATGGCTTTCATTGTAGCGAACAGAGCTTTGCAAAAAATCCAGCTTGTTAATGTAACTAGCATTGTACTTTTTACCTCTTGGTGTCCACAAAAAACCGTCACGGCAAATATAAAACCCGCTCCAATCTTTATGCAGGGCCATACCACCATTAATGCGCTGCTCAAGCATAGCAACAGCGCGGGGGCATGGTTTGTTTTCAGCAATCCAGCGTTCAAGCGTTCGCTCGGAATTTATAAATAAAAACTCCATTGCGGCGCGTCGGTCAAGCTTGCCAAAATTCATAAAGCCAGCACGAAAAAGTAATTGTTTGAAATCAGTCATATTAATCCTTTGAGTTCCATTGACATAGTTATTTAACCAGCGCGGAAGATTTAACGATGATTTTTTTAGATTGATAAACAGAGTCCAATTAATAAAATTGATTAATGGTAAATTATAGAAAACTTGTATAAATAACAGTTAGATAGAATTTTAACACGCAACAGGGAAAAGGTGACAGAATGACGGATTTAGATACATTTAACATAATATAAATCGTAAGAACCCATATGACCTACAGACCGCTAAAAGCTTGCGATTACCTAAAATAGCAACGACATTTTGGCGGGTGGCATTTCATCTATGCAACGCTTTTACGCCACAATTTAGCCTGTTCGTCATTCCCCTTTCTTTCGGCCTTATGTGCTTCAAGCAAAGCCATACCCTTTAAGGGTTCGGGGTGTTCACCAACCAATAAAAGCTTTAGGGCGGTGTAGTCTGAAAATTCAGAGTTTCCAGTCCGTACCGTGCTAAGTGTCTGTTTTGGGATGCCCGTTAACTTGCTAACCATGTAGTCGGAATCAATATCCGCAACGCTTTTAAACCATTCAAGCAGTTCTAGCGAAGTCGTTATTTTCATAAGTTTTCTCTCATTTTTGGCAACCCGATTTTTTGATTATAGACCTAGTCAACGAGTATTGCATCAGTCCGACGTCATTGACCTAGTACGGTAACAGTGACTATCATCACCTTTAGCAAGGGCAACCGCTGCTAATCTTTGGCTGAGCGGTTACTGGTTTTATATACAGTAACCGCTTTTTTATGACGCCAGAGTGAACGAATTTTTTAATCAGCCAAAGGTGAAAAAATATGTATATAGACGCAACTGAATACAGAAACGATGATGAATTTACGCAATATGCCAAAGGCAAAGTTGCTCAATTACGTTTAATGTTGAACAGCAAAAAATCAGCGCTTCAAAAAGATAAAGAATTACAACAAAAAGCTAAAGCTCAAGATTCAGCTTTAGCTGGTGACGAGTTGAGACGTCGTGCTTTGTCGCTTGCTACTCAAAATAGAATGGTGACGTTATGAGTGAGCAAGAGGTAATGAAGGGTTTTTTAATTCGTGGTTCGGTGCGGTGCGCAAAAACATGGGTTGACCAAATAGAGCTTTCAATACCTTTGGGTATTGAGCCAGAGCCAAAGCAAATTGAAGGTATAAGCGATTTAATTGACTCGCTGCATGATTATGATTGCTCGGTTTGCTCGGTTGTTGCACATAAGTTAGACGACGCAATGTGCAGATGGTGCGAGCTTTTACTTGATGCGTAGCATTGCAATAGCATACGAGCCAATAAAAGGCGGGTTAAAGCCAATTGAGTTAACCCGCGCAGTGCCGTTTTGCTCGCCTGCTTTTGGATTTGATAAAGCCGCTGATTATGTAAAAGAGCAGTTAAAATCAATCCCGACAACCTACCTACGCCGCCATGCTGCAAAGCTATATGCGGCGCGCTTCAATTCGACCACTGCAAAAAATCCAGAGAAAAGCGCAAATATATTCATGCGCGAATTAATCAAGCGAGTTAACGAAATAGTAACCCGTTCACCACTAAATATTACTGAGTTGCAGCGCGAAAAAAGACGCAAAGAAAAAGCAAAGCAGCTTGCTTTGATTTGTCAGCAAATGGGCATTATTGATTTTGATAAAAGCATGACATTGCAACAGGCAACAGCGTTAGTTATTAGCAAGTATCAACAGTTGGCCGAGTTCACTATAAACCAAGTTGAAACCGCGCCAGCGTACACGACTTTTCAAGCGTTTATGAAAAACGGCGGTAATGCTGAATTACTTGCTGATAAATTAGAAATAGCAATTAGACGCATGACTTGTGATAAATGGTGGCAGCGTAAGCTTAACAGAATGCGTGATATGACACTTGAGCATCTAAACATAACACTTGGCCTAGTTAACAAGGCAAAAAGCCCTTACGCATCGTTACAGGCTGTTAATGAGTTTAAATATGCAAAGAAAAGCCAGCAAGAGTGGCTTGATTCAATGCAGCTTGAAAGTGAAGACGGAGAAACAACACTTGATTTGGCCGAAGTGTTTAAGGGTTCTGTATCAAATCCAGAATTACGACGAATTGAATTGATGGTTCGTATTCGTGGCTATGAAGAATACGCGCAAACGCAGGGCATGAAAGCCGTGTTTTATACAATCACTGCGCCAAGTAAATACCACGCAAATAGTAAAAAATACAACAATGCAACCCCTAAAGAAACACAGGCTTTTTTAGTTAACCAGTGGGCAAAAGCGCGCGCGGAGTTAAACAAAGCAGATATACCGGTATTTGGTGTTCGCGTTGTTGAGCCACATCACGATGCAACCCCGCACTGGCATATGCTTTTATTTATGCTTCCAAAGCATGAGCAAGTAACAACAAAGGTTTTACGTGGCTATGCAATGCAAGTTGATGGTGACGAAAAAGGCGCAGAGCAAGCGCGTTTTACTGCTGAAAATATAGACCCGTCGAAGGGGTCGGCGGTTGGTTATATTGCTAAATATATTTCAAAAAATATCAATGCAAATCATATAGAAGGTGAAACAGATAATGAAACAGGTAATGAATTTAATAATGAAAATGGCCTTGTGCTTAATGTGGGTGCATGGGCTAGTCGTTGGCGCATTCGTCAATTTCAGTTTGTCGGTGGTGCAAGCGTTGGTGTGTGGCGTGAAATTAGACGCGCCAAGCCTGAAATGCTCGACAAATCAACAGATGTATTACGCGAAATTTTCAGCGCTGCTGATAATTCACAGTTTGCGCAGTTTATTAATCTTATGGGTGGCGCGTTTGCAAAGCGTTCTCAGCGACCTATTCAAGTTTCCCGTGTGGCTGATGGGTTCAACGAATACGGGGAAGAAAAGCAAAGAGTTATAGGGTTACAGGAGCTTGCAGCTCAAAGCACTTTAAAAACGCGCTTAGTGCGTTTTGCTCTTAAAAAAAGGAGCGACAGCGACGCCCCTTGGAGCACTGAAAATAACTGTAACCACCCCGCCAATGATTGGCAAATAGGCGCGGGTGATAGATTAAATCCAATCGCTTTTATCCCTAAAGAAATAAGAAACAATGTTTTAAGGGGGGCAACTTACTACGAAGTAGACGAGCAGCTTAAAACAATCACCGAATTTAAAGTTAAAAACAACCAACTTACACAAGAGAGTATAGGGCTATGAATAGAGATATATACACACAAATTGAAACCGTGGGCGTACTTGAAAAGCGCGTTGAAAAGGCGGGAACGTTTGAGCTAAAAACCGCAGCAATGGCGCTTGCAAAAGCACAGCGCAAATTAAGCGTTTTACTGGCAAAAGCAATGGCAGACCTTGAGGATAGATTAAAAATTGCGGAGCTACGCACAAAATGAATCCAACAATTGCAAAAATAACCTGTCCGTTATGCGGTAATGATGAAGCGACGGTACACAGGCAAAAAGACCGCAAAAAAAAGCTTTATTATCGCTGTACGGGGGCAACGTTTGCGGATGGTTGCGGG
>Ga0302117_10001844_pt1 | contig 10190 bp, 10 predicted proteins | sample AG5_322_MG_FD_203112 | JGI IMG/M metagenome (GOLD analysis project Ga0302117, IMG submission 203112) | Marine microbial communities from Western Arctic Ocean, Canada - AG5_32.2 | ecosystem: Environmental > Aquatic > Marine > Oceanic | place: Canada: Western Arctic Ocean | collected 2017-10-01 | reverse complement strand
GAGAAATCATAAATTCTCTCATAAATAATGGTTTTAAAATAGAAATGATGAATGAAAGAGAAGAATCTTTTTTTGAACCATGGGATGATTTCCTAGTGAATTATCGGCCGAATTATTGGAAATTCAGAGAAGATATAGTCCCAATTCCGATGTCATTTACTTTGAGAGCTAGAAGAGAATATTAATTCATTCAAACATTGCAACTACTGCTCCAACAGCAGCTCTCGCATGAGGCTCTAGTCTCGGTTCTATATGGTGCTCCTCTGCACCAGGACCAATAATCCCAAGTCCAATTGGCTTCCCATGCTTAATCTGGAGTTCAATGATTGATCCAATGACTGCTTGACCCATTGCTAGGCCGTGTTGAGTTTCTCCAAGTTCGATTATTCCTAAAGTAATTGCACCATCAATCTCGTTTTTTTTCAAAAGTCGTTCGAGAGCCAATGGTACTTCCATTGATCCAGGTACCCAAATTATCTCACAGATTTCTGCATTCTTAGAATTAGCTTCATCTTTTGCATATTCAAGCATCCTCAGGATTTCTTTTTGGTGGAATGAACCACATACTGCTGCAATTCTCATTTATTCACTTCCATGCTTTTTCTAATTGTATCCACTAATACTTGAGTGCGAGAATCAATTTCAAGATTGACTTTATCCCCCACTTTTTTATTACTGATTGTTGTGACTCTTAGAGTCTCTGGAATAATGTGCAATGAAAAATACTCGTCTGTAACTTCTCCAATAGTCAACGACATACCATCGATACCAATGAAGCCTTTTTCGAGAACATATGGTCTTGATTCAGGAGTGTTTTCAATTAAAAAATCAACACCCTCTCCTCGTTCATCTCTTGAGATTATTTCCACGGTCATTAAGATATGTCCTGAAATTAGATGCCCACCTAGTTCGTCACCCATTTTGAGAGATCTTTCAATATTGACCATTGAACCAATTTCCAGATTTCCTAGAGTTGTACGGGTTAGTGTTTCTTCTATAGCGTCAAACTTAACACAAGTATCTTCTATTGAGACTACAGTCATACAAACTCCATCTAGAGCCACACTTGCACCAATTTTTAGATTTTCCAAGTATCCGTCTAGATTTATTATTAAGCTACGAATTATCTCTCCATCTTTAATCTCTACAACTGGTGCAGTACCTGCAACAATGCCTGTATACATCCTAATCTTCCTCATAGGGCCCGCCAGTTTCACCTGACCATAAACTCAATATTCTTGCAATTATTTTTCTTGTCCCATCTAAGTCATCTGCAAGTCCTTCTACGCGAATTACTTCGACTTGGCCCCAGCCATTTTCTTCTAAGCCTTTTTTAATTGAGTCACGAGAATGCTTCTGATCATAGCCTAGTGCAATAATATCAGGCTTAATGATTTCTAATATGTCGAATATTGGCTCACTAGGTGGGTTGCCGATTATTGCTTTATCTACTGGTTTTAATCCTTCAACCATACGTCTTCTCAGATCTTGATTTGTCACTGGTTCATGCTTTTGTTTACGTACAGTATCGTCATGTGCTACAACAACTACTAATTCATCACCTAATGACTTGGCCTGCTCAACATAGTGCAGATGACCAGCGTGTAGTAAATCAAAAACACCAACTGCCATTACACGTACCATGTTTATATCTCCTAATGTTACTTTGTAATTTATTATTTATTCATGTTTAATGCATTCATTAGATCATCACCAGTAATCATTGGGATGTTATGTTTAGCCGCATATATCCTTGCATCTGGAACTGAAAGAGCCCCATCTCCATCTGGTTGAAGCATTTCAGCGCCAATAGTTGCGGGAACTTGACCCGCAAGTCTAGCAATAGCTACTGCTAATTCGGTATGCCCCTGTCTTGTAGATAGTCCACCTGGTGATTCTCTACAAACAGGTATATGGCCGGGTGTACGAAACTCATTACCTAATGCTTTGTATGCCTCTTCTCCATTTACCGATTTATTCATTAATTCACCAGATAGTTCTCCAAATCTTTTTGTTGTTAATGATCGATCTCTATCTGTAATTCCAGTGTACGTATCACGATGATTTATCGATAAAGTAAAGGCGGACCTTGTGTCATATTGTAAATCATTAGTAATTAGATGAGAAAGAACCGGATTATCATTTACTAGTTCTTGATGTGTATGCAAATCTTGCAACCATGGTAGATCAAACATTTGCCCTATTTCATCACCTATTGCTAAGAAAAGTAGACCTCCACAATCTATTCTTAGACGTCTCATGACTGCAGGTGTTGCTGCTGTTGCTGGCCATAATAAATCAGTTTCCTTCTCTCTAAAATCAGAATCAAAAACCATCACTGGTTTCCCTTGAGAGAATGCCAATATAGCATCATCAACTGTGTCAGCCATGTATCTCGGAGGGGGTGCCCAAAGGGGTTATTTTCGGTCAAACGGTTAGGCTTGAGCGGAGGGTTCTCATGTAACCAAGCATCGGACTATCTATGGTTGAGCGTTTTGAAGTCATTGTCCCAGTTCGCGTAGATTTAGCAGGAGGTTGGACTGACGTACCTCCGTATTGCAATGATTTTGGTGGAGAAGTTGTTAATTTTACTATAAATAAATATATTCATGCAGTGATGGAAAAAGATGAATCTGGTAGAATAAGGGTTGAATATTCAAGTGAGGTTCCAAGCGGCTCAGGCCTTGGCACAAGTGGTGCATTAAATGTAGGTCTAATTGCAACGATATTAGGGCATAAAAAATCTCCTGAGAAGGTAGCGGAAATGGCATTTCAATTTGAATCAATTTTAGAAAATAAAGGTGGTCGACAAGATCAATGGGCATCAGCACATGGTGGTTTTAATCATCTTCTATTTATTGGAGATAGTGTTGAAATACTTCCATTTGAACCGATGAAATCTTCTAAAAATTGGTTGAAAAAACATTTCATTATTGCAGATACTAAAATCACGCATAATTCTGGTAAGTTACATGATTCAATATGGGAGAGGTATAATTCCGGTGATGACGATGTAATCAACGGATTACATAAAATCAGAGCAGCTGCGAGAAAAATGTCAGATGGCATTCAGAGAGATAGGCGTGAGTTAGTTGTAGAATCGTTAAGAGATGTCTGTGAAGGTGTAGATTTGATGGACTCCTCATTACATGACCCCTTCCGAGCAGTAATTCAGCCTCTAATTGAATCTAAATCCGTTACGGCATGGAAAGCATTGGGTGCTGGTGCTGGTGGAACTGTTGGTATTCTTTGTTCACCAATGTTTAGGAAAAATGTCATTGAGAACTTGGAAAAAAAAGGTTGGGAGATTATAGATTGGGATTATGATGACCAAGGTATGCGAATAATTACCGACAAATAATTTTCTAACCCTACGGGTAAAGCCTCAAACGTCACTTATCATCCCTATGCTTGTGCAGTCCACTAGTCGGAGTATTTCTATTGGTGTCATCTTACTTATGAGTTTCAGTTGTTTTTCTCTGTTTGTGAGTGCTCAATCAGAATCAGTAGAGAATCATCCTACAAGTGAAGACCCATACATGTACTTCTGGGGCTCAGATAATTTAGATAATTGTTGGAATAATTTCGATAATTCATCAGAAAACTCCGCTGCAGATGGATATGGTGAGATATTATTTCCTGAAGGGCAGGACGTAAGTGTTGAATTTTCTTGTGAGCTCCAATCTGGATTCTCCGACGATTTTACACTGGAAATTAACGAATCAATCTCTATTAACATGAAATTCAATATAGAATCAGGAAACTGTGGGGGTGCCGAATGCGATCTTACACTAACTTTGTTAAGAGGTGAAGAACAAATTTCTCAATTTACTCAGCCAGCAAACTCAGTAAACAATGGAAATGATTACACTACCGGTTGGGATATCACAGTTGATGATTATATCAGAACTTGGTCGAAAGATACTCGGACAACAATCACAGTATCTTATGCAGTTCCAGCCCAAACAAATGGTCCATGCGCAGTTCCTGATCCATTCGGTCAAGTAGATTGTTCAGGTAGTTTCAGAATGTACTATTCTGACGAAGGTGGTGAACCCGGGGATGTTTATGCGAATTTTCCAATTTATTTGTCAATTACTGATCCTGATGCCAATCTTGGAAAAACCTCCTTAGGTCCTATGTTTTTCATCATACCATTCCTAGCAGTCACTCTTATTGTTGGTTGGATAGGTTACCGTGAAGATTGGATGACGGGAGATATACCAGAAGAAGCAGAAGAATCTTGGTATGATGCTTTGATAACTAATGCATTTGAATTACCGAGAAAGATGAACCCATTTATTTGGGGGCCTTTATTGACCTCATTAACTATAACAGCCTCTAAAGAATGGAAAAAAGGAGGCGACCTTACTGTGAATAAAACTCGACGAATAGTTACTTTGTGTATAATGTATTTCGCCCAAGGTCTTCCTTGGGGGTTCGCGAGTGTTGTATTTGCTGCATATCTTGTTGACAATGGCACTAGTGCAGGAGAGATTGCAACTTTATTCGCAACAGTTGCTTTACCTTGGACGTTCAAATGGATTTGGGGACCAGTAGTTGATGCAGTATTTATTGAAAAATATGGTCCACGTAGACAATGGATTCTTTTTGCTCAGACTGGAATGGCTTTGTCCTTAGGCACTCTAATGTTCATCCCCGATCTAAATGATCAAATTGAGTTAGTGACTAGAATTCTATTCATACACAACATATTCGCTTCACTTCAAGATGTTGCTACTGATGCACTGGCAGTAGAAGTTCTTCAACCTGATGAAGTTGCTAAGGTTAATGGATTCATGTTTGCAGCTAAGAGAGGCGGTATTATTGTGGGTGGTGCTGCACTAGGGGTACTAATTACAAAGATTGGAATTACAGGTGTGATTGCAGCACAATTAGCCTTACTCCTAATCATTGTCATAATTCCTCTTACATTAAGAGAAAAACCTGGAGTCAAGTTATTCCCTTGGTCTAAAATAGATGCAATCCTTGTTGACATTGGAGATAATGAGGGAATTAATGATGAAGTTACAGATGAAGATTCGCTTACTCCTTGGGTCGATGAATTAGAATTCCGTGTAGCTAAAAATGTAGGTTACAATGTTTCAGCAACAAATGTTTCAATCACTGCTTTCTTTCTAATTACAGGTTTATGTATTTGGTTTATCGGATTCGCTGTCGATGTATTCACTATAGATTGGAAACTAGGTGCTGTTTTTAATTCATTCACATCTCCAATTGCTTACGGTTCGCTAGGATTGGCATTATTATTATTCTTGATACAATCAATAATGAAAAAATCTGATGATTCAAGTAAATTACCAGAGATATCTAGTCCATTTTCTTTGTTATCGGTAAGTGGTCGAAATACTGTTGCAAGAACTTCTTTCTATCTTGTTAAAGCATTCTCTATAAAATCCGCTTTACTATTAATTGGGCTTTGTCTTGGTGCAGAATTATATGTTTTCGTTGTACCAATAACGTTTGATATTTTCGTCAATGATGCTGGTTGGTCTATTGCTAAGTATAGTGGTATTGTAGGAGGGATAGTTGTTTTTGGTGCAATGTTCGGTCAGATTTTGGGTGGTCTATTGGGAGATCGATATGGGACAAGAAGAGTTGCTATGGTTGGATTTCTAATTCTTGGACTTGCAAATGCTACTTTGGCTTTCTTACAACCGTTGTGGACTAATACTACATTGATGACAATTTTCCTTATTATTCAGGCATTTGTAGCAGGAATTGCATGGATTTGTATTGTTTCACTGAGTATGAGACTTACTTGGAGTAAGGTAGGTGGAACTCAATTTACAGCCTACATGTCATTATTCAATCTCTCTGGTGTATTTGCTTATGGTTTAACTGCAAAAATGATTAGTATATTTGATTACTCGTCAGCTATATATATAGGTGCAGTATTGACTATGATCACTGTAATAATGTTAATTTTTATTGACGAGAATGAAACAGACAGAGTCCTTGAAGGACGTATTCAAGATGGTGAGGAATGGAAAGAAGAAGACCCTGATACAGACTTCGGTGAGCGTCCAGAATGGTGGAATGAAGAAGATCTTCAACCATCTACCTCTTGAGTTTAATTTCTGAAGAATTTATAGTTTAAATATCCTCAGGTTCATTAGTCCTCGGCTAGCAGGTTCTGTCATAGGATGTGTAGAACATGGATAGGTTTTCTGAAATTTTAGATGAATGTAATACTGATTTTTTACTTTTCACACAAACAATATGCGGTTATTGCAATCGAGCAAAAAATATTTTAAAATCTAAGGATTTGACATTTTCTGAAATAAACTTTGATCATGAAGATAATCTTCGCTCAGAAGTCGTTGGAGTAACTGGTCATCGCACAGTCCCTATTTGTTTTGATATGAGGGGAGATAAACCGATTTGTGTCGGTGGATCAGACCATTTGATAAATTACTTATGATTAATCGAGTCAGCCATACTCTGTATTTCTAATCTCAATTCATTTAACTGATTTAGATTGACCATATGTCCTTTATCATGTTCTAATTTTTTCACATTCCAACCCGCTAACTCAAAAATTTCTAAATGCTCAATTCCTTGCTCTAAAGGTACTAGATGATCTTTAGATCCATGCATCCAGACAATTTTTCTAATCTTTAAGAATGGTAATATTTCTCGGAGTTTTTGAGGCCTAACTGTTTTCGTGGCAAGTAGAACCAACCCCACAACTCTATCCTGTATTTCGTGTTCAAGAATAGCTGAGGCAATTGCTGCACCTTGTGAAAAACCACCTATTATTATTGGCCCATCTGGAATCTCAGAAACTACTCTAGATATGGAATCATCAACTTGCTCTAATGATTCTTCATTAAGTGGTTCAGTAGGGTTATCTGAGCGTAACCACCAAGCAAAACCTCCTCTTGTTGGATGAGGTATTTTTGCTTCAGGGCATAGTATACTCCAACCATCTGGTACTAGTTGTTTAGCCAATGGTTGCATTTTGGCAGAGGTTCCAGTCATACCATGCATCATTACAAAAGTGCCTGACATATTATCATCTAGAGGTTCCAAGAATAAGTAATTCCACCAGCTAATAAGATTCTTAGATGTGTATTACCGGTAAATGTCGCGGTAAGTGTATATTCATCACTTGGGTATGGTATTGTACCTAAAGTTCCAGTTTCTTCCGCTCCTGGACCCCAAAGTCGTTCTAGTGCAGAAACAGATGTATGGTCTCTTAAAGTCAGGGAAATTGTAGATCCACCTCCACATGATGCATCTAAGAAATATATCATTTCATTCCATTCTCCATCCCTTGGATGGTCGCTAACAAAGAATGTATCTACAAATTCAGCGTCAGGTCCGGTATTATACCAATTATTACTGTATAAATCCCCTCCTCTTACAAAATAAACATCGCCTGTATGGCCAACTCCATTATCTGCATTTTTCATCTTTAATTGTATAACTCCTTCTGAATCAGTCCAAATAAAAGACGAGAAGAATGCTATGTTCCCATCGAATATATAATCAATTGAAGCCCCATCATTTGCAGTTGCTCTTATCGAAGCTATGGATGAATCAACAGATGTAACTACTGCATTCCAATCATTTCCGAATAAACTAAAACTCCAAGCCTTATTTCTTGATAATGGGAAATCGAGTACAGTTTGAGACATGCCATTTTCAAAAGGACTTAAATCATCATGAGTAATTCTTCCAAGGAATGGATTATGATTCAATACTGCATGTCTTCTTGCTTCCCCAATACTTGAAATAGCAAGCATATAAGCCGTTCCATTTTCTTCAATATCTGTTGTAGCTACAACCAATTTTGTAGTATCATCGCTATAATCAGGTGTGGAAAATGTGTATAACCAGTTATCTCCAAGTTCCCACGCCGGAACTGAAATTTCCTCATCTCCAGAACTACCAATAATTCCATTAGATATTCCAGTGCATCCTGCCAAAGAAGTAATCATCATAATCATGACTATGCCATATGTCGCGATTCTGCTCATGTTCATCCCTCTTATCAATTAGTCAAGAGACTAACTGTCTATTGTCTCAGAAAAAGTCACCAAAGTATCCATTAGCGGTTAATGTATTAGTTCCAGCTAGTACAACTGCCACTATAGACATTAATTTAATGAGAATGTTCAGTGATGGTCCAGACGTATCTTTGAATGGATCTCCAATTGTATCTCCTATGATTGCAGCATCGTGAGCAGAGTCTCCTTTTTCTGCTCCTTCAATATGTCCTTGTTCTATTGCTTTCTTTGCATTGTCCCAAGCTCCACCTGCATTGGCCATGAATAGTGCCATCAAAACTCCAGTTACTAGTGATCCTGCTAGAAGTCCTCCTAATGCATTCCAGCCTAGAACTAATCCAACAATAACTGGTGCTGTTACTGCAACTACACCCGGTCCTACCATCTCCCTTAGTGCTGCTTGAGTTGAGATATCTACACATTTCTTAGAATCCGGTTTCACACCTTCTTTTCCTTCTAGAAGTCCTGGTATTTCTCTGAATTGTCTTCTGATTTCAATAACCATTTCTTGAGCTGCTTTTCCAACTGAAGTCATTGTCATAGCAGCAACTACAAATGGTAATCCTCCTCCAATTAGTAGTCCGACTACAACCATTGGATTTGTTAAATCTAAATCTATACCTTCACCTATTGCTGAAGCATAAGCCGCGAATAATGCGAGTGCAGTTAATGCTGCTGAACCAATAGCAAATCCTTTTCCAACTGCTGCAGTTGTATTTCCTATTGAATCTAGTTCATCAGTAATTGCACGAACCTCTTTGCCCAGGCTACTCATCTCAGCAATACCTCCTGCGTTGTCTGCAACTGGTCCATATGCGTCTACAGTCATTGTAACTCCTACTGTAGCTAGCATGCCCATAGCAGCCATTGCAATTCCATAAAGGCCCATCTCTCCACCTCCGTTGAACTCATTAGCTCCTAGGATACCAACTGAAATTAGAATGATAGGAAGGAATGTAGACATCATACCTATCGAAAGTCCTGCTATAGCATTAGTTGCCGGTCCTGTTTTTGACATTTCCCCAATGTGAGCAATTGCTTTAGTTTTAATTCTGAAAACTGGCTCAATACCAGTATAGTATTCAGTAACTAATCCAATCAGAATACCTACGATACTTCCTAGTACTACTGAGTGCATAACTCCCATCTCAACATCAATTAGACCTTGATTAATAGCTAGGTATCCACCCGCCCAGAATAAAGCAGCAGCAATAAATGTAGTATTTCTTAATGCTGCAGCAGCATCAGATCCATTCTTTAAAAATGTCATCGAGAATACACCGATTATAGATGCGATGTAACCTATTAATCCAAGCATAATTGGCATTATTACATAGTCAACTGACATTTCTTCAGAATTACTTGCAATAATCATTGCAGCAATTATAGAACCAACGAATGACTCGAAAATATCTGCACCCATTCCTGCCACATCGCCAACATTGTCTCCAACATTGTCTGCGATAACACCAGGGTTTCGTGGATCATCTTCTGGAATTCCAGCTTCTACTTTACCAACTAAGTCCGCTCCAACATCTGCTGCCTTAGTGTATATTCCACCACCTACACGAGCAAAGAGAGCGATTGATGATGCACCCATCCCGAAACCAGCAGCAGCAGATAAGTCACTAGCCTCTTTTTCGGCACCGAGCCAGAAAGCAACTAGGGAGATACCTAGTAATCCTAGTCCTCCAACCGAGAGTCCCATAACAGCACCTCCATTGTATGAAACAGCCAATGCTCCTGCTTGTCCATCATTCTTAGCAGCCATTGCAGTTCTTCCATTAGCGGATGTTGCTGCACGCATACCAGAGAGCCCTGCAAGTCCAGATGCAATCGCACCTGCAAAGAATGCTATTGCAGTTTCCAAGCCATTGAGCCATGCTAATAATGCCCCTACAACTAATACGAATACGCTTAGAACTTTATATTCAGCCTTCATGAAAGCCATAGCCCCTTCTTGAATTTCTTTAGTAATGTCAGCGACAATCTCATTGTCTATTTCTACACTATTCACTTTCTTGTACAACATAAATGCAATAACAAGACCTACAAGCCCTGCTCCTGCTGCAATTAACGGTATATTTTCTATCATGGTGTTCACCTTGTGACCCCGCGACTAAAGAATTACTTATAATCAGAATCCTGATAAAT
>Ga0302117_10001843_pt1 | contig 10191 bp, 7 predicted proteins | sample AG5_322_MG_FD_203112 | JGI IMG/M metagenome (GOLD analysis project Ga0302117, IMG submission 203112) | Marine microbial communities from Western Arctic Ocean, Canada - AG5_32.2 | ecosystem: Environmental > Aquatic > Marine > Oceanic | place: Canada: Western Arctic Ocean | collected 2017-10-01 | reverse complement strand
TCCAGCGATTCCAGTGAGTGAGGAAGCGTGTCCCTTGATACTGGGCCGCGACTTCAGCGATCATATCCATAGAGTCGGTGATCGGGAAGGTCGTATTCGCAGAGAATGTTAAGGCATGCTTAGGTTGTCGTTCTAGCTGATTCCCGGTTAAGGAGGTTTCGCAGGTAGTGACGGATGTGCCATTCGCTGATGTTTGCACCGACGTAGTACAGTTTCCGGCACGGGTGATGTCGCTACCACTAAGGGTGTTAAATACAAAGTTTGTGTATTCGGTATCAAGGTAGGTGTAGGCCGCGTTCAGGCTAATGAACTCGGTGACGGCAAGGCTCATGTCCGCTTCCAGGCCTTTAATTTTGGCTGCACCGGCATTCTTTGTTATAGTTCCAAGGTTGACCCCCTGTCCGCCTGATGCGTCCTGCGTGGTGACCTGCTTATCGGTGTAATCCATGAAGAATAGCGCTCCGTTCAGCTGAACGCGCCCATCCGCTAATTGCGTTTTGGCCCCAGCTTCATAGCTCCATAAACTTTCTGGTCGATAGCGGTTGTTCTGAAGATCTGAGCCGATGCCCAACGTTGAGTACCCTCCTGGCTTCGCGCCTTTTGCCGCGGAAGCGTAAATCATAACGTCATCAGATACCTTGTAAGCAAGCGATACGCGTGGTGTGAAGTAACTGTCGCCCGCTGACACCACGGGCAGAGAGAATGGTGCGCTGTACTTTATCGGACCTCGGAACATGGTACCGAAGGCGTTGTTTCCACTGCCGTCAACATCGTAAATAAAATTTTCATCTGAGTAACGGGCTTCAGCGGTAAGCGTTAATTTGTCAGAAATATCATATTCGATGTGACCATAGGCAGATAAGTGTTCCGTTTCTCTGTCCAAATTTACGTCATTCAATCCGCTGCGGCCCACTAGCGCTAGATTTAATCCCGCTGACCCAAGTCCTGTGAAATCTACAGTGGCGTTACTTTGGCTAAGTTGAACAGTTGTCTCTTCCCAATACATACCGCCAACTGCCCAACGAAAACCTTCGGATTCAAGGTCTGAAATTCTGATTTCCTGACTAAATTGCTTAGTGTTTGTAGTGAAATCGATGATGGTTGCACGTGGTAGAGGCTCTGCTATGCCACCAGGGGATGGCAAAAATGCGCGCCCTATGGCTTTCCCGCGTTTATCAGAGTCAAAGTTTTGCCTAGCATCTGCATCGTTATAGCCTGTTAGAGACATAACTGAGACGTTGTCAGAGATGTCCCATTCTAGTTTGAGACTAGAAACCAAACTTTCTGATTCGGTTCCGAAGAAATCTTTGTTTGTGAACGGATCAACACTCAATTGGATTATGTCATTGTCACCAATCGAGAGGTCACCGAATTTCGGCATGTTAGCGCCTGTCAGTCCTAAGGGATTGGCTGGTGCGGCAACACGAACACTACCGCCTTTGACAATTTCTGCCCTGACGCCGCTTGTATCTTCCGAATATGCGATGCGCGCTGTAGCCCGAAATTTTTCAGTTAGTTGTCCTTGAAAGACCCCGGAGACCCCAACGCTATCAAAGCCACCTACACCTTCATTGGTTACCGTATTGCTGTGATATCCATCGTGCTGGGCATAGGCTGCGTTGAGGCGTACACCAAGGGCTCCATCTTCATCGAGTGGAGTACTTATGCTGCCACGAACCTCCAGTTGCCCGTGGTTTCCACTGTCAAGAAATATGCTTGAGGTTAATTCATCGGAAGGTTTCTTGCTGATGTAATTTATCGCGCCACCAAATGCTACACGGCCGTAGAGCGCGCTCTGTGGACCTTTGACAACTTCAATCCGTTCGACGTCAACCAGGCGCATGTTCATTAGATTACCGCCACCAGCCGTTTGAAGAGACTGACTGGAGATATCAATTCCGTCGAGTAAAATGCCGACCGGCGGACGGCCACGAGTGGCTGGGAGTCCCCGAATAGAGGGACGCGTATCTTGCGGTGCAAACCCCTTGTCAAAAGTTAGCCCCGGCGTCATTCGTGCGACGTCTTCAACATCCCGAATGCCACCACGTTCGATCTGTACGGCTGTAAACGCTTGGATTGACATTGGAATGTCTTGCAATGACTCCGCGCGCCGACGTGTGGTTACAGTAATCTCTTCTATTGAGAACTGAGCCATGACGTCTTGGGCGCCGACAAGAGTTGCCGTAGAAAGCATGGTGGCGCTAGCCAGCCAGAACCTATAATTACGGTTTTTCATTTTTTATCTTCCACAGTTTTAAACATTTAGAACGTATGATAATAAAAATTTCTCATAAGTTAATCATAAATGAATACCTTAATATCTATTCTTATGCTGTAGACTGATTCTATCTAACCGCGCTGTGGTTTAGGGATTTCCCCTGGGCCAGGATAGCTCTGTCTAAAGCTTATTTAATGATTATTTTGAAAATTAGCAGTGTTATTTGTAGCTTGTCACAAAGAGGAAATTTTTGTGGCTTGTTGTCAGCCTTTTATATCAGCCAGGAATTATCTAATTAGCTCTCTAGGCCATCATCACTTCAATTAACTGTGGGCCGGGCTGTTTGAGGCAGTCTGAGAGTATTAAGCCAAAGTTTTTGCAATCGTCAACGCGATAGGCATCAACTCCCTGGGCACTCGCCATTTTAACAAAATCGATCCTAGGCTCATCCATATCCATCATTCTGTGAGCGTTAGCACCGGCGGGGCCGAGGCCGTGGCGTTCCAGTTCAATATCAAGGATGAGGTAACCTTTGTTTGAAAAGATTACTGTCGTGATGTCGAGCTGTTCGCGCGCCATCGTCCAGAGCGCTTGGATGGTGTACATCGCGCCACCATCTCCCTGAAGACAGAGGACCTTCTTGTTAGGCTCTGCGACAGCGGCCCCAATCGCTACCGGCATCGCCCAACCAATACCGCCACCTGTTATAAACAGCCAATCATGGGGCGCGGAGCCCGCAGATTGGGCGTAGGCTGGAAAACCAACGGTTATGCCTTCATCAACAACTACAGCCTCTTCAGGAATAGCGCGTGCAATGACAGCAGACGCGGCGTTTGCCGTGATTACCCCGTTTGGCATGTCTGGCAGAGATAGGGACTGTGTTAGCTCAATAGTTTTAGCGCCGAGCTGATCGGCGAGTGCTTGAAGGCTGGCAACCACATCTCCGCCAAGAGGCACTAGGGTGCTGAGTTCACAGCCAAGCGGTATGAGGGTTCCTCCGCCAGTTGGGTAGGAAAAGAACGAGACCGGTTCTTTGGACCCGCATAAAACCATATGTTTCAGGCCGCGCAGGGCGTCTTCAGCGTCTTCCGGGAAATAGGGGATACGCTCGACGGGAATGCGTCCAGCGCCACGTTGCATCAGTGGTTCAAAGGTGTAAGCGATTAGCCGGGCGCCCGTTTTGGCGGCGATCTGTCCTGCCGCTTTAAGACCTGCCTCTGTGAGGCCTTCGGCACCAATAAGAAGCGCAGTTTTCCCTCCGTGTGCACAGAGGTTTGCGGTTTTAGAGACCGCTTTATCTATAGCAGGCTCTGCAATAGTCCTTTGGCGTCCTGCGGCTGGCTTTATACCATCTGTCCAGCTGCAGTCTGCCGGAATGATGAGACTTGAGACCTGCCCGGGTGGTCCCCAGGATGCTTCTACAGCATCCGCGGCGTCTTGGGCGATGTCCTTAGGGCGAGAGACTTGCCTTACCCAACCTGAAACAGGTGCTGCAAGACCGATAATGTCTGATGTCAGTGGGGCGTCGTATTTGAGGTGAGACCTTGGGTGATTGCCAATGAGATTTACGATGGGTGAGTGCGCCTTGCGTCCATTGTGTAGATGACAGAGCCCATTCGCTAGCCCTGGGCCCAGGTGGAGTAGGGTCGCAGCCGGTTTTCCAGTCATTCTAGCATAGCCATCTGCCGCGCCAGTGCATACGCCTTCAAAGAGACCGAGGACGGGGCGTATACGGTTGGTTCGGTCAATGGCACCAACTATGTGAGTTTCCGTCGTTCCTGGGTTGGCGAAACACGTATCAATACCGTTTTCAACCAGGGTTTCTATCAATGCGTCTGCGCCGTTCATGAGGGGTTACCATGACTAAAGTGGATCGCCCGTGTTTGTTCTACATCGTGGTACAGGATGGTGCTTGTACGAGGATCGAGCTCCGAACACTCCTTAACAATAACATCAATAACAATAGTTTGATCATTGATTTTAAATGATTTATTTAGAATCTCTTCCAGTTGTGAAACGGTTTCCGCCCTAAACCCTAGTGCGCCAAACCCTTTGGCGACAACGTCGTACCGGACCTCGCCAAAGTGGGCGTTGATGGTGCGTCCGACTTGGTGAGGTTGGCTGTGGATCTCGTTACCCCAGCCGCCGTTATTGGAAATAACACAGAGGAACGGCAGGCCAGCTTGCGTCGCTGAATCAAGTTCTGCACTATAAAACCCAAAAGCCCCATCGCCCGTCACGAGTATGACCTTGCGCTCTGGTTGCCCTGTTTCTGATGCTACTTCCTTGGCGCCGGCAACCGCGCCTAAAGCAAGGGGGGTTCCCATGCCCATAGAGCCCAGAGGCATTGTATCCATGTAGCCGCCTTCTGTGCTGTACCGGGTGGCCGCCCAGCTTTGTGCGAGAATAGAAGCTCCGTCCTGTATAAAGATTGCGTCAGTCGGGAGACGTTGATTGACCTCGCGGGCGAGCCTCAACGGTTCAATATGGGATACCTCACGTCCAGCTTGGTCAATAACGTCCAGCCTTTCTTGGAGGGTTTGCTTAACCCAAGAGGGATCGAATGGGGCCACGGGCCTGGCTTTTAGCTCACTCAGTATTCCGGTGAGGGCTGTGCGGCTGTCGGCGACTAATCCCAATTCTGGCGCCCTGCCGCGGCCAATTTCTTCAGCTTCTAAGTCAATTTTGATCATTTTGGTTGTAGCTGGAAAGCGAGGGCTTAGGCCGTAGCCAAACTTCTTGGCCATTCGGGCTCCAGCCCATATGACGAGGTCAGCCTCATGGGCGGCAAATTGGGCGAGGGGCCAACCCCAGCCGGTGTTGTCATCTTCTGGAACAAGGCCCCGTGCCAGATTGTTTGTCGCAACCGGAATACCAAAGTTAGTGGCTAGTTCACGCAGGATTCCACCTGCACCCGAGCGGAAAGAACCGGAGCCGGCAATAATGAGTGGGCGCTTAGCTGATTTGATCAGATCGACAGCTCGACTGACATCGTCTGAGGTGGGCGCTGGTCTGGGGTTTGCGGCAATAGGCGTATCTATGTCGACACCTGGTTCAATAAGCTGGTTGAGGAAGTCCTTTGGAAACGCTAGGACGACGGGACCTGGACGGCCGGCCAAGGCCCTACGGCAGGCGGCTTCCAGGTACTCACCTAGGCGAGCGGAGCTCTGCACCGTTCGGGCCCATTTAGTGACAGGCTGGACCAAACCGAGAATACCGTGGTCAAAATCAAGTTCAGGCTGGGTCCATGTGTCGGGCTCGCGCCCGACAAGTACGACGATAGGAGAGCAGGCTTCATAGGCCTGTTGGAGGCCTGTAATGGCGTTTGGCATGCCTTGATCCACGTTGACCATTGCAATACCTACTTTGCCAGTAACACGTGAATATCCGTCAGCTGCTCCAACAGTGGCGCTTTCGTGGCGTCCAGGGACAATCCTAAACCCATTTTTTTCGCACTCATCCAACAATAGTGTTTGAGAAGCGCCAGCAAGGGCAAATACGGTCTTTACGCCAAACCGTTCGAGGACACAGCGCATGATCGCTGCTGCTGTCTGTCTATTGGAATGTGTATTCATTAAGTCTCCAAAAACCCATCCGGCTTCAGTAGGTTAGGCATACATTTCTTTTACTTTACGGGATAGGTTTGCCCCATGCGAACCCTGTTTCTCCTTACATCATCCGCTATAGGTACCCTTGTGATCGCGTTGTGGGGCTTGGCATCGATGCCCGGCTGCAAGCGATTGATAGACACCCGCCTAACCTTTGCCTAAATTGCCCTACAATATTAACCTTAATCCAGATTCCAGAGGTTTTTCATGCGGTTGTCCCGCACTTTTATTCCCACGCTCAAGGAAACACCGTCTGAGGCGCAGATTGCATCTCATCGGCTCATGCTTCGTGCCGGCCTAGTGCGCCAGCATGCGGCGGGTATCTATAACTGGCTGCCCATGGGCACACGTGTTCTGCGGAACATCGAAAAGATTGTGCGAGAAGAGCAGAATGATGCTGGCGCCCAGGAAATCATCATGCCGACGATTCAATCGGGAGAACTCTGGAAGGAAAGTGGTCGTTACGATGATTACGGTCCTGAAATGCTGCGGGTCAAAGATCGCCATGACCGAGATATGCTGTACGGCCCGACTCATGAAGAGGTGGTGACGGATATCTTCCGCAATAATGTGCGGAGTTACAAAGACCTTCCGTTAAACCTTTATCAGATCCATTGGAAATTCCGGGATGAGGTGCGGCCTCGGTTTGGCGTGATGCGCGGTCGAGAATTCCTGATGAAGGACGCCTATTCCTTTGATTTGTCCTATGAAGCTGCGCGCCATTCCTACAATCAGATGTTCGTGGCTTACCTTAGAACCTTTGCTCGGATGGGATTGCAGGCGATCCCCATGAAGGCGGACCCTGGACCAATCGGCGGTGACCTCAGCCATGAGTTTATTGTTCTTGCAGAAACGGGTGAAAGCGCGGTGTATTGCCACAAGGACTTATTGTCTAAGCCCATCCCGCCTGTCGTTGATTATGCGTCTAATTTACAGCCTATTGTTGACGACTGGACCAGCGCCTACGCGGCAACGGACGAATTGCACGATAAAGCAAAAGGCAAGGAGCTCGGGGATGATCTGATTTCAGCTCGCGGCATTGAGATTGGGCACATTTTCCATTTCGGCAAGAAGTACTCAGAGCCGATGGGGGCTCAGGTTGCGTCTTCGGCTGGTGAGATGGTGACACCGTTTATGGGGAGCTATGGCATTGGTGTGTCCCGCCTAGTCGGGGCGATCATTGAGGCTTGTCACGATGATGATGGTATTATTTGGCCCGATATGGTTGCGCCATATCGGGTTGGTTTGATTAATCTTAAAGTAGGCGACCCGGATACAGATAAGGTTTGCGGCGAGCTTTATGGCAAGCTTAAAGAGATTGGTCTGAGCGCGCTTTACGATGACCGAGCGGAAAGAGCAGGAGTGAAATTCTCCAATATGGATTTGATTGGCTTGCCTTGGCAGATCATTGTGGGTCCGAAAGGCCTTAAAGAGGGCACCGTCGAGCTCAAACGCAGAGCTACAGGAGAACGGCAAACTCTGCCTATCGATAGTGTGCTTTCCGTACTGACGGGGTCACAACCTGGAACTGGCCTAAGCTGATGTTTGGCCCTTTCGAGCGCATGATGGCATGGCGCTATTTGCGTGCAAGGCGCAAGGAAGGTTTTGTTTCGGTTATCGCTGGGTTCTCGCTACTGGGTATCGGATTGGGCGTAGCGACCCTGATTATCGTCATGGCGGTGATGAATGGATATCGCGAAGATATCATGGACCGGATTTTAGGGGTGAACGGCCACATTGATATTCGTGGTGTTGAGTACTCTATAGCGGATTACGACGTTCGGGTTGCCGCCATTAATGATGTACCCGGTGTCGAATCGGCAATGCCGCAAATTACTGGCCAGGTGATGGCAACAGCGTCTGGTGTGTCGTCTGGTGCTGTGGTCCGCGGTGTGCGGGGTGAAGATCTTGCAGCACGCACGGTTGTTTCTGAAAATATAGTTCAGGGATCCCTGCCGGCGTTTGCGCGGGGCGAGGGGATCATGATCGGCGTCCGAATGGCCGAACGATTCCGTGTCAATCTTGGCGATACGCTGACTTTGATTTCACCAAAAGGAAACGTCACTGCTTTTGGCACGGCGCCGAGACTTAAGGGTTACCCAATCGTGGGTTTGTTCGACGTTGGTATGAGCGACTTTGATTCGAATATTATTTTTATGCCGTTGGAGCTTGCGCAGATTTATTTCAAGTACCCTGACAGCGTTACGGGCATCGAAATTCAGGTAGAGGATCCGGATCAAGCGCAGTTTATCGCACGGCAGATCATGGATATCTCGGGTTCCGGCGTGAGGATACTTTCGTGGGAGCAGACCAACTCGACATTTTTTAATGCGCTTCAGGTTGAACGAAACGTCATGTTCTTGATCTTGACCCTGATCATCATTGTAGCGGCCTTCAATATTATTTCTGGCATGATCATGCTTGTGAAGGATAAGAGCCGTGACATCGCGGTCCTTCGCACCATGGGCGCAACGCGGGGAATGGTGATGCGTGTTTTCTTCTTAGCTGGCGCGAGCGTGGGTGTTACCGGGACCATACTGGGCCTCTTTCTTGGCGTTCTATTCTGTGGAAATATTGAGTCTATTCGTCAAGTTTTAGAGAAGATGACCGGGACGGAACTGTTCTCGGCCGAGATTTATTTCCTCTCGAAGATCCCGGCGGTGATGGATTGGAGCGAGGTGGTCTCTGTGGTGCTCATGGCCCTCGTACTATCCTTTGCAGCGACAATCTACCCATCCTGGCGGGCTGCTAAAACGGATCCTGTTGAGGCGCTGCGCTATGAGTAGTTCAGCGGCGCTTACTCTTGACGCTGTTCATCGCACTTTTGAACAGGGCGGAAACCGCCTTGAGGTCTTGCGCGGTGTAAACTTGACGGTAATGCCCGGAGAGATCGTGGCCTTGGTGGGGCCGTCTGGTTCAGGTAAATCGACCCTCTTGCATTTGGCCGGATTGTTAGAGAAACCTGATTTAGGCGAGGTCTATGTCGCTGGAGAGAAATGCAGCAGCTTAAGCGAGCATCGTCAGACGGAACTGCGGTCTAAGCACCTTGGCTTTGTTTATCAATACCATCACCTATTGCCTGAATTCTCTGCGGCTGAGAACATCGTTGTTCCTCAGATGATTGCCGGTACTGTTCGTAGTGACGCTACGGAACGAGCGAACCAATTGCTGGATAGCTTAGGCCTATCGGAGCGACACGATCATCGTCCGGGCCTGTTGTCTGGCGGTGAACAGCAACGCGTTGCTATTGCAAGGGCGCTAGCCAACAAACCGTCGTTGCTCTTGGCCGATGAGCCAACGGGTAACCTCGACCCTCACACGGCGGACAGCGTTTTTGATGCGCTTATCGCGTTATCCAGGGATCATGGATTGGCGGGATTATTTGCAACCCATAACCCTGATTTAGCTCAGCGCATGGACCGTATTGTGCGATTACAAGAGGGCGTTCTGGTTGAGGCTTGAGCTGCAAAGGGACGCTAGTAATAGCAGCATTGGGTATTAGCCAGTATACGCAGATGAGCGTGCTCGCGAGACCTTCCATCGAACCTCTTTTTTACGCAACTTGATGGACTACTCATATGAGATCATTATTTATCTTTCTGATTCCTCTTTTGGCTTTAGGTATTGGGCAAGTCACCAAAAGCTTTGCGGCTGAAATAGAGATATCAAAGGCTTGGCTCCGGGCGAGCATTGGCCAGTCAAGCGTGACCGCTGGTTATTTTACGATGCAAAATATTAGCGACCAGGACGACCGCCTCCTCAGTATCCAGACGTTTGCCGCCGCAAAGGTGGAAATCCATATGACAAGGATTGGCGAGGGCGGTATCATGCGTATGCGGCCGATGGGTGGCCTTACCATCTTAGCAGGTGAGAGCGCATCATTTCTCGCTGGCAGAGATCACATCATGCTTACCGGGCTCACCGCTCCAATAAAAGCGGGTAATTCTATAGAGCTAACCCTGACCTTTGAGCATGCGGGTAATGTTCGGGTGGCTGTCCCAGTCGCTCGCCGAAATCCTTTTCCCTAGAGTTATGCAGAGGTCTATCCACTTTTCTGTGGATAAGCATGTTTCCGGTCTAGCCTCGCAGGCCCAGTAATGGGATCAATAAAGCCTGATGAATGCAGTCATAAATAAAGATGGTTTCGCACCTTTTGTGCATCTGAGAACCCACTCGGCATATTCCCTGGCCGAGGGTGCGATTAAGATTCCAGAACTCGTAAAGCTTTGTACTGAATACCGAATGCCAGCGGTGGCATTGACGGATACGCGCAACTTATTTGGCGCATTGGAGTTCTCGGTTGCATGTGCTGATAATGGTGTTCAGCCCATCGTTGGCTGTCAGCTCTCTGTCCGTCGTGAGGAC
>Ga0302117_10001842_pt1 | contig 10191 bp, 5 predicted proteins | sample AG5_322_MG_FD_203112 | JGI IMG/M metagenome (GOLD analysis project Ga0302117, IMG submission 203112) | Marine microbial communities from Western Arctic Ocean, Canada - AG5_32.2 | ecosystem: Environmental > Aquatic > Marine > Oceanic | place: Canada: Western Arctic Ocean | collected 2017-10-01 | reverse complement strand
GGGCTTGCCTTGCGAAGGGCCTTTTTTCATTCGCGCGGGAAAGGTGATGTAAACGCTGAGCGGAATAAAAATCAACGCGACCAAGAGCGACGCGAGCAGGGAAACGCAGATCGGAATTGCCAGCCGCATCATGAAAAACTTTCCCTGACCCTCGACCAGCGACATGGGCAGAAACACCGCCACGGTTGTCAATGTCGCCAAGGTGATGGCCAATGCAATTTCGCTGGCGCCGCGCACGCAGGCGTCGCGTCGGGTCAGCCCCGCGTTGCGCAGTCTCAGGATATTTTCCGCGACGACCACGGAATTATCGACCAACAGCCCGACGCAAATCACCAGGCCGAGAATGCTCAAGATATTCAATGTCTCGCCCATGAAGAACATCACGACCAGCGAAACCAGAAGGCACAAGGGAATGGAAAGTGAGATAATCGCCGTCAACCGAACCTGACGCAGAAAAATGAAAAGCACAGCCGCCGCCAGCAACCCTCCCAATCGACCGCTCTTGATCAGGTTGCTGAGCGAATCCTCAATCACGAGCCCCTGGTCGAAAAAGGCCGCCATCTCCACCGAGGAGCCCAGCCGGGGATTGTCCTTCAATTTGTCCAGAGCAACACGCACTTCCCGGCAGACATCCACGGTATTCGCGTCGCCCTCCTTCTTGACGATCAGGGCGAAGGCCTGCTTGCCGTTTACGCGAACGGCGAACTTATAATCCGGCGGCGCATAGCTGATCGTCGCGATGTCCTTCAGCCGGGCCGTGGGCGATACAGGACGGTCCTCCAGCTCTTCAATCGACTTGTAGGTCGCCACCGATCGCAGCAGAAATTTCTTCCCCGCGTCGCGCACCGTTCCCGACGCCATGGTGAAATTGTCCCCGCCCAGATCCTGCCCCAGTTGGTAGATGTTCAACCCATGGGCGTCGCTCAGTCCCTTGTCGATCTCGATCAGGACTTCCTTCTCGATCAGACCCTGGGCGTCGACCGACGCCACGCCGTCAATCCGTGAGAGCGGCAAAACAATCTCCTTTTGAATCAGATTGTAGTAATCGCGTATATCGGGATCCACAGCCACCCCGATGGCGAGCAGCGGAATGCCTGACATATCCTGCTTGAAGATGAAGGTCCGATCGACGTCCTCCGGAAAAAGCATGCGCGCGCGCTCCACCCGATCACGCACTTCACGATAGGCGACATCCATGTCCGTGCCCTGCTTGAAGCGAACGAAGACGCCGGTGTTGCCAGTGCGCGTCCAGGAATTGAGTCCGTCGAGATTGCGAACGGTGCTGAGTTCCTCCTCCAGCGGCAGGGTGATTTTGTCCATCACGGCCTGCGCCGGCGCATCCTTCCACGGCACAGACACTTGCACCGCCGGAAATTCAAATCCGCGAGGGAAGGTCTCCAAGGGAATGCCCAGCGATGCAATCACGCCCACCACGACGATCGTCATCAGAAACACCAGCACGGTGATCCGACGATCCAGCGAGAAGCGCGTCAGCAAACCGGTCACGCTCCGATCGTCGTCGGAATCGTGTTCGGCGTTGAGTTTGGGCTCACTCACGGGGTTTGGATTAAATCCGAAAATCGAAAATCGAAATCCGAAACAAATTCTAAATTCAAATATTCAAATATCTCAAACACGGGCGTTCAGTTGCTTTTTCGGAGAATGGCCCCGAATATGTTCGTCAATTCCTGGGCTTCGTTCGCGAGCCATTCCCGTTCCCGCGCAATATCATCATCCTGCCCCACATCAATTAATCTCAGGAAGAACCGCGATTCTTTTGCTTCTTTCCGGCTAATCTTGATTCGCATCACGAAGTCTTTCTTACTCAGAGATTCATTCGCTTCGATATAATTCGCTCCAACTGAGCCAGTTGACCGAACCACCTGTTTCACATCCTCCGCATTCGAAATCGAGCGCGGCAGCTGCTTCACAAACGCCCGAGTGCGCCGGGCAAACTCAAAAGTCCGATCTTCCAGATCGTAGCGTTTTGGGTTTTCAGAGTCTGACATGGCAGCTGTAAAGCGCTCCCCAAGCCAGTAAGACCAGCAAAGCAAGAGCGCGCCGTTTAGTATTTTCAGATTTCGGGTTTCGGATTTGTTTCGAATTTCGAGTTTCGGATTTCGGATTTCTCCTCCTCGGGCTCCGGCAGTTTCAAAACCTTCATCCGCAGACTTTCGAGCAGATAGTAAATCGTCGGAATGATCAACAACGTCAGGAAGGTGGAGGTGATCAATCCGAAGATCACGGCGATGGCCATCGGCGTCCGAATCTCAGCGCCGTCTCCCATTCCCATGGCCATCGGGATCAGGCCCAGCACGGTCGTCGCGGTGGTGATCAGGATCGGCCGCAGTCGGACGGAGCCGGCGGTGACGATCGCCTCCCGCAGCGCCATGCCGCGGCGCTTGAGCACGTTGACATAATCCACGAGTACGATGGCGTTGTTCACCACAATGCCGGCCAGCATGATCATGCCGAGAAACACGACGATCGAGAGGCTGATGTTCAAGGCCTTGAGCCCGAGAACGGTGCCAAAAAACGCCAGCGGAATTGTGAGCATGATCACCAGCGGCTGCATCAATGATTCAAACTGCGCCGCCATGATGACGTAGACCAGAAACAGGCTGAGCCCCAGGGCCAGATACAGACTGCTTTCGCTTCGCTCCCATTCCTGATTCTGCCCCGTCAGCAGGTAGGTCATATCCGAGGGCCACTCGATCTTGGAATCAAGTTCCTCTTCAATGCGTTTGACCGCCGAACCGAGCGAGGCGTCGCCCAGATTGGCTTCGACGAGCGCCACGCGTTTGCCGTCGATGCGGCGCACTTCACTGGGGCCCTCGCCGATCGTGAGGGTGGCGATCGAGTTCAGCGGGATCGCGCGTTCGCCGCCGGGATTAATCGTCAGCCGGCCGATGTCCTCCACGCGTTCGCGATTGGATTCCTCAAGTCGAACGACGATTGGAATGCGCCGGTCTTTCAGATTGAAGCGGGTCGCTTCGGAGCCCTTGACCATGTCGCGCACCTGCCGGGCGACCGTGCTGATGTTCAGGCCGAACCGCGCAATCTGCGCGCGGTCGTATTCGATCTGCACCTCGGGCGCGCCGCTTCGCAAGGAAGCCTCGACATCCGCCAACTCCGGTAACTCGGACATGATCGCGCTCGCCCGATCGGCCATTTCCTTCAGGGCCGGAAGGTTGTCGCCATGAATTTCCACCACAATCGGCCGATGCGAGCTGAACAGCACCGGCCGAACCACGCGCACGTCCAGATCGGGCACGGGCTCAAAGTATTTCCGCAGCCGATTCAGGACGCGCTCCTCCACGACGATCGGGTCCCGACTCTCCTCCAGTAGAATCTTGAATCGGGCCGAATGCTCCCCTTCATCGGACCTCCGCATATTGGTGACGTCGTAGCCGAACGTCACCAGCACGGCATTGATGTCGCTCTGATTCTCAAGGATGGTTTTCTCGACCTCGCCAAGAATTGCCTGGGTTTCCTCCAACGGCGTGCCGACAGGCAGATCGACCTCAAAGGTGAATTCACTCTGATGCACCTCGGGCAGCAGTTCCGAATCCAGCTGCGTGGCCGTCTGCCAAGTCCCGTAAAAACACAAACCGGCGGCCAGCAACACCGGCAGCGGATGATTCAACGACCACTCGATCGACCGGGGATAAACCCACCTCATCGCCGCCAGCAGCCAGTCCATCAGCTTGACCGGCAGCCAGACGAGCGCCTTGCCGATGATGCCCAGAAAACGAACGATGATCCGAGCGACGATAAACACGGAGGCGGTGAACCCGAACAGCAGCAGCTTGCCGGAAAGCTCCAGGCCAAATCCGACGACGAAGCGCGGCATGGCGTAGAACGACAAACCAATCCGCCGCAGCGCCGAGCCCGTTTCAAAATGCGTCTTCAGCGCCTGGACGGATTGAAAAACGAAAAACGCGCCCCAGACCTCCTCGGCGTCGCGGAACTCCACTTTTTGACGACTCGCCAGCATCGGGATAAAAAAGATCGCGACCACCAGCGAGGCCAACAATGAAATCACCACCGCCGCGCCCAGATCGCCAAATGCCTGGCCCGCGATGCCCTCGATGAACACCATCGGAAAAAATACCGCGATCGAAGTGAGCGTCGACGCAAACACTGCGCCGCGGACTTCCGAAGTTCCTCGAATCGCCGCCGGCACAACCTCGTCGCCTTCTTCCCGACAACGAAAGATCGATTCCAGCACCACGATGGAGGAATCCACCAGCATGCCGATGCCCAGCGCGAGTCCGCCGAGCGACATGATGTTCAAAGAGACGCCCATCAGATTCAACGGCGCAAAGGTGATCAGCAGTGACATCGGAATGCTGATCCCGACGATCAGCGTCGGCTTCAGATTCCGGAGAAAAAGAAACAGGATGACAATGGCCAGGCAGCCGCCAATCACCGCGGTGTTGCGGACCTCGTTGATGCTATTCTCAATAAAGATCGACCGATCCGCGACCACTTTCAGATCGGCTCCCTCCTCACGCTTCAACCGGGCGACGAGGCCCTCGTTCTGTCGCTGCTGCTGAGACGACTGGCCCGATTTCCAGAACTGCGCGCCTTGCGGCTTTTGGCCCGACTTCTCGGGAAGCTTCCCAAGCGCGCGAATTACCATATCCGCGACCGAGACCATGTTGGCGTCGGCCTCCTTGAAGATATCGATCTGCACGCTGTCCGCGCCGTCGGTCCGGGTGACGATCTCCCGTTCGCGATGCGCCTGGACGACCCGCCCCAGATCCTTGACCCGGATCTCCTTGCCCTCGATGCGGCGGATGACCGTTTCGGAAATCTGATCGATGTCCTCGAATTCGTTGAGCGTGCGCACCATGTATTCCGCGCGCCCTTCGATGATCTGACCGCCCGCGACATTGATGTTCTCCTGGTTGAGCCGGGTCATGATCTCCTGCGCCGAGATGCCCGTGCGCAGCAGGTGCGCCTCGTCCACGAGAACATGAATTTCCTCCTCCAGCCCGCCTCGCACACGCACGGCTGCGACGCCCTTGATCGGCTCCAGCGCGCGCTTGATCTGCAGCTCCGCGATGCGGCGCAGGCGACGCAACCCCTGCTCTCCCTTGAAGCGATCGCCCTGACCGGAAAAACTCAGCTCCATGATCGGGTCCAGCGAAGGATCGAAATGCAGAATCAAGGGACGGTCCGCCTCGCGCGGCAGAAACACGAGGTCGAGCTTCTCGAGAGTGTTTTGTGTGGCGTCGGACATCTCCGTGCCCCAGGTGAATTCCAGCACGACATCGCTGATTCCCGCGCGACTGATGCTGCTGATGCGATTCAGGCCGCTGACCACGCCAAGCGCCTCCTCAATGGGTCGGCTGATGTCGTTCTCCACCTCCTCCGGCGCCGATCCCGGATACTCGGTGCGCACGGTAAGCGTGGGATAATTCAGCTCCGGCATCAGCGTGACCGGCAGCCGTTTGAAGGAGAAATAACCGAAGACGACCGCCGCTGTGAACAGCATCAGGACCGCCACGGGGCGGTCCGTCGTGAAATGCGAAAGTAGACCTTTCTGCTGCATCAGCCAGAAACCTTGCCCGCCGCCGGCGAGTTCGTTGACTCGGACGCTTCGGCGGCCACTTTCTCTTCCGGCTCGAAAGCGCCCGGCAAGGTGACCAACCCGCCGTCTTTCAGACCGGTCTGTCCGGCAATCACAATCTGATCGCCGGCTTCAAATCCAGCCGCCGGCTCAATGTGATCCTTGTCGGTCAGGACGGGCTCGACCAGAACGCGCGCGACACGATTACTCTCGCCCAGGCGATACACAAACATCTGGTCGCTGTCGTAAACGATCGAGCGCTTGGAAACGAGCAGCGCATTCGGGTGGGTCGACACGATGATCTCCGCGTCGACAAACATTCCTGGACGCAACTTTCCTCCGCCCTTCACGCCCAGCGTCACCTTGACCGTGCCGCTTTTGGAATCGACCACGGGGGAGATGCGCTTGATGAAACCCTCAAAGACCTCGTCGCCCAGTGACTGCGCAGTGATCCGGGCCGGCTTTTTGATCTCAAGCTGGGACAGGCGTTTCTCGGGCACATACACCAACGCGACGATCGAATCAAAATCAATGATGTCGAAGAGATGCTGATTGGGGTTTACCTGATCCCCCAGCCTCACCAGCCTGGTCGTGATCGTGCCCGCTATCGGCGCCTTGATCTCAGTGAAATCAAGCTGCCTTTGGGCTTCATTCATCGCCAGCTGCAGCTGCTCCAGGCCGTATTTCCCATCGTCGTAGTCCCTCTGACTGACGAGGTCGCCCTTAAACATTTGCTCGGTGCGCTTGAAGTTCGCCTTGGCCTGATTCAACTGGCTCAAGGCCTTGTCGCAGGTCGTCTTCTGATCGTCGTTCTGCAGGCGCGCAAGGACCTGTTTTTTCTTCACGAGATCGCCTTCTTCGACCAGCAGCTCGACCAGCAGATTGGAGGCGCGGGAAAATACTTTCACCGTCTGCTCCGCCTCGAGGTGATTGGACGCCTTGATGACCTCCTCGATCGGACCGCGAACCAGCGTGGCCACCTCGACGGGCACTCCCTCTTCTTTCTTGTCCTTCTTGCCGGCGGCGTTCTTTTTCATTTCGGCCATGCCCTCCTGAAATCCACACCCCGCCCCGAGGATGAGAACGACGACCAACAGGGCGAACAGGCTACGTTTGCGGACGGACCGGCCGGGCGCGGTTGTAGATAATGACATCATATTAAAACGTGGGTGTGAGAAAGCGAGGACGCCGCTCGATCGATTACAAATCAATCGCGGCGGAGCGATTTGCGCCGGCCCGGAAAACTACACTACTCATTGCGATATCCATTCAGACGATTGATAGGGAACTTCGTTACATTCACGACTGCAAAAACTTTGCGGAATTATTCACGGACAAGCCATGCGCGGCGCCGAGCTGAATCGTGTAGGTCACATCTCGCGGTCAAAAAGTTCAATTTTATCTCAAAAAAACGCAGAGCGATGCGGGAATTCCGAATTTCGAGTTTGCGCCAGTTCCGCGATCAGTTCCTCCCCGTGCGCCCCTCAATTTGACCGATGGCCCATTGCGCATGCTCAGCGATGAGCGGCTCGACATCCTCGGCGGCGCGGCGCAATCCCGGCAGCGCGCTTTCGTCCCCCACGTTGCCCAGCGCGACGCAGACATTGCGCAGAATGCCCCGGCGTTTCGTGCGAAGCATGGGCGTGCCACGAAATCGCGCCTTGAAGCCGGCCTGATCCAGCTCGAGCAATTCGAGCAGCGCGGGTTGGTCGAAATCCGGCCGGGCGGCGCGCTTCATCAGGCTTCCCTCCCGCGCGAAGCGATTCCAGGGACAGGCCGCCAGGCAATCGTCACAGCCGTAGATCCGATCGCCGATCGCCGGCCGTAATTCCTCCGGGATGGAGCCCTTCAGCTCGATCGTGAGATAGGAGATGCAAAGCCTCGAATCCAGATGGAAGGGTTTCGTGATCGCGCCCGTGGGACATGAGGCAATGCAGGCCGAACAGGTTCCGCAACGATTCTTCTCGGGCTCGTCGGGCGCAAGGGCGGCCGTCGTGATGATCTCCGACAAGAAAATCCAATTGCCAAGCCGGCGGCTGATCAGATTGGTGTGCTTCCCGATGAATCCGAGCCCCGCGCGCTGAGCCAGATCCCGCTCCAAGATCGGCCCCGTGTCGACATACCAGAGCGAGCGGGATTCGACCTTGGCGATCTCGTCGACGTATTCGGTGAGCGTCTTGAGCCGTTCGCCGAGAACATCGTGGTAATCAGCGAAGCGCGCATAGCGAGCGATGACGCCATGCGGAGCCGAGCCAGCCGCTGTCACATCCGCGCCATCCGATCGGGCGTTGGAATACCCGGAATAGGCCGTCGCCAACGAAATCACGCTTCGGGAATTTTGCAGCACGAGTTGAGGATCGACTCGCTTGTGAGCATTGCGCTCAAGGTATCCCATTTCCCCATGGCAGCCCTCGTCCAGCCAGTCTTTCAGGCGCGCGGACGTTTCGGGGGAAGCAGACGTGGTGATCCGACAATCGTCAAATTCCAGGTCCCGCGCGCGGAGTTTGATCTGGTCCTCGATCGCGCTCATTCGCCGCCCCGGACCTGCTGGAAATGATAATTAAGCTGCTGGGCGACATCCTTCAATGAACGCATCTCGGTGTTAATCAGCACATCCGCCTTGCGGTAGTAGGGCTCTCGCTCACTAAGCAGTTTGGCGATGTCCTCCTGGGGATTCTCTCCATGCAGAAGCGGGCGATGCGCCTGATGTCGGACTCGCTGCCAGATGGCTTCCGGCCCGGCCCAAAGACAAATCACCAGAGCGTGCAACTTCAGGCTCTCCAGATGCTCATCGTTGGCCGCCAAACCGCCTCCCGTCGAGATGACCGTTTCCGACACGGTGGCCAGTTCCGCGACCACCCGGCCTTCCCACTCGCGGAAAGCCTCCTCGCCATCGTCCGCGAAAATCGAGGTAATCGGCTTGCCCGCTCGCTCTTCAATAAGAGCGTCCGTGTCCACAAAGCGGAAATTTAATTGCCCGGCCACGATCTGGCCTGAGGAAGACTTGCCGGTGCCCATAAAGCCGATCAAAGCCAGATTTTGGATTTGTCGAATGTCGGACATCCGCCTGACCTAAACAATAATTCGCCCCATGACACGTCTATTCTTCGGCCGCCACGCCGCCGGAATCAGGTGAAAAAAACCCGCAAAATTCGTTTTCAAACCCCGGATTGCCCGTTAGCCTGCGCCGCTTTTATGTCAGAATCCGGCGACAATCGAGAACGCATCTTCCGCGGCATCCCCGCTTCGGAAGGCGTTTGCCAAGCGAAAATAATCGTCTTGCGCAAGCCTGACGCCAAGATTCCCGAACGCTCTCTCTCTAAAGAGGACATTCCCGCCGAGATCCAACGATTCGAGGCGGCGCTGACTCAGACCCGAACGGACATCCGCGAAGTGCAGGCCAAAGTCAGCGAAGCCATGGGCGCGCAGGACGCCGGAATTTTCGAGGCCCACCTGATGGTGTTGGAAGATCGCACGCTGATCGACGGGACAGTCAGCATCGTCGAACAGGACAAAATCAACGTCGAACAGGCTTTTCAGCAGGTCATCGACAAGTACACAGCCAGCCTGGCCGCGATCGACGATGCTTACCTTCGCGAGCGTGTTTCCGACATGCGGGACATCAGCTCACGCGTGCTCGACAATCTGCTGGGGCGCAAGGGCGGCGAGTTGCTCGACGCCATCAATGAGCCCTGCATCGTCGTCTGCCACGAAATGCCGCCCTCCATGACCGTCGCGCTTGACGAGAAGGAAGTGCTCGGCATCGCCACCGACATCGGCGGTAAGACCTCCCACATGGCGATCATGGCGCGCTCCATGGGCATTCCGGCCGTCTCCGGACTGGGCGACATCAGTCAGCAGATCCATTCCGGCGACTTTGCGTTGCTCGACGGCTACAACGGCGTGGTCGCGGTCGATCCCAGCCAGCAGACGCAATTTGAATACGGCCTGTTGATCCGCCGCAAACAGGATCTGGCGGAACAACTTCGCGAACTGCGCGACAAACCCGCCAAGACCCTCGACGGCACGCGCATCACGCTCTCGGCCAATATTGAGCACCCCAGTGACGTGGAAATGGTCAGGGAATACGGAGCCGAAGGCGTCGGGCTTTTCCGCACGGAATACCTGTTCATTCACCGCGACACCCTGCCCACCGAGGAGGAACAATATGAGGCCTACGCCGCCGTCGCGCGCGGACTTAAGCCCAATCCAGTCCTCATCCGCACGCTCGACCTGGGCGGAGACAAATTTCTGACGCAGCTCAAAGTGCCCGAAGAGATGAACCCCTTTCTCGGCTGGCGGGCCATCCGCTTCTGCCTGGAGGAGAAGGAAATCTTCAGCGCCCAGTTGCGCGCGATTCTCAGAGCCAGCGCCCACGGCGACATCCGGATGATGTACCCCATGATCTCCGGAGTGGGCGAGATGGATGAGGCCAACGCCCTGGTCGAAGAGTGCAAGGCGCAACTGACCGAAGAAGGCGTGGAATTCAATCCGGACATGGAGATCGGAGCCATGATCGAGATCCCCTCCGCGGTCATGGTCGCCGACGATCTGGCCAAACGCGCGAAGTTCTTCAGCATCGGCACCAACGATCTGATTCAATACTCGCTCGC
>Ga0302117_10001841_pt1 | contig 10192 bp, 7 predicted proteins | sample AG5_322_MG_FD_203112 | JGI IMG/M metagenome (GOLD analysis project Ga0302117, IMG submission 203112) | Marine microbial communities from Western Arctic Ocean, Canada - AG5_32.2 | ecosystem: Environmental > Aquatic > Marine > Oceanic | place: Canada: Western Arctic Ocean | collected 2017-10-01 | reverse complement strand
CTCCCGAGCCGTTGCCTTCATCCCTTGGTAAACATACGGCAGGTTGCGCAGGTCCTGGTTAAAGATCTTGGTCAACATGCCCAACTCGGACGCCTCGGTGTAATCATCATCAGCGCCCAACCAGTGTATTTCCGAAACCGGCGTGTAATCGCCTTCTTCGGGAATCGGCGTAAAGTACATGCACTCCATGATGCACTCTTCGTGGTTGTCGCCGTTCGGCCGGAATCGATAATTAATCTGATTAAACGAGCCCCAAGGATGCCAATTCGGAAAGACGGTGAAAAAGATCGATGCGGTTAATTCGACATCCGGAATCGTGTCCGCAATCGACGGGATAATCTCTTTTAGCACTTGACGTTGAATCTCAGCGCCAACCGCGCGACTGCTCCCGCGCGCGCCAAGCTTGTCTTTGATGCGGCCAACCGCCTTCGGGTCCTGCATGGCCGCCGTGGCTTTCTCGGGGAGTTGCAGGCCGCCCACCCAGTTGCACAGATGCGGATTGGCATCGGTCAGTTCGCCTTCAAGCCAAACCGCGTCTTCGGTGAATTTACCCGATAGGCCTTTTGGCGTTGTCACCTCAACCACCCCATCGCCTAGATCCTCATAAATCCAACCGTTGAGTGGATGCTGCACTTTGTGAACCCCGTCGATTTGCACGGGCTCCCAGGCTGGCATGCCCTCACTTTCCAGCGCGCCACATCGAATTGCGCGAGAATAATTCTCAAACGCATCGTACTTGGTGCACAGGTCATGCGCCCCGCCGGTTAAGATTTGCGGGTGGGTCATGAGCACATGATAGGACTCCATGAAGGCTTCCTGCACCACCTTCCAATTGGCTCGAACCACTTTTGCAACATGCGCCGACTTGTAGCGCTTGTCGTAGGCCAACAGCGGGAAATGGCTGTCTAAATCGCCCAGAAAAGACTCAAGCGACTCCCCATCCGGGTCCGGATTAATAAAAATAAATCGGCCCCAGCGCGCAAGGCGCACCTCGGGCAAAGACTCTTCCTCGCGCTTTAATCCTGGAAAGTCATAGGCACAGGGAATCTGTTTGAGCGTGCCATCGAGGTTCCAAGACCAGCCGTGGAACTGACAGCGCAATTCATCCAGCCCTCGCCCAGGGTTTTCACGCAGCTTGCGACCGCGGTGCAAGCAAGCGTTGTAGTAGGCTTTGTACTCATCATCGCTAACCTTCACGATCAGAAAGGACATCGTGGTGATGTCATAGGGCACGGCGTCACCGACGTTCTTAAAATCGTCCTCGTGGCAGGCCATTTGCCAACTTTTTTTCCACAAATGGGTTTTCTCAAGCTCGTGATAAACCCGTGAGGTATAACGCTTAATGGGCACGAGGGTCGGCCCTGGCGCCATCGGTGCGTTGCGCTTTAAGGCGTCCGAGATGTTCTCAGGATAGGTATCGGCATCGAGCAACTTTTGGAACGCGTCATCCATGGTTCGAACGGAACCCTTGGTCGGTGTATTCATAACAAATCCTCTTGTATTCAAACCTAGGCGAAGGCCACTCGTCATAAAAAAGCACGCCTGACGGTTTTCTGTCAAGTGGTTTAACAGAATGCGGCGCAACCGAGCACACGAATGTCCTCAATGCTCGTTATAGCGTCCAGCACGCAATCGACGATTCCAATAACCGATTGCGTCGTGCCGTCCCCAAGAGGACGGCCCATTCGTCCACAGCATCACGAGGATAGGCCTTGCACTAACCGGCAATTCGAGAAACTATAGGTGGTGAACGGATCAACTCATTAACGGGAGATGCCCATGGACCTCATTAACAAACTGTTTGATTTAACCGGGAAAACGGCCCTCGTCACCGGGGCATCCTCTGGTCTTGGTGCTTACTTTGCCGAAATTTTGGCCAATCAGGGTGCAACCGTTGTCATCACAGCCCGACGGCTGGACCGGTTAGAGGCCTTGTCGGAGCAAATTAATAACGCTGGCGGTAAGGCCATTGCCATTGCTTGCGATGTTGATCAGCCCGATGCGGTGGCCGCGGTCATGGACCAGGCTTGGGCTCAATGCGGGCGAATCGACATTCTGGTTAATAATGCCGGCCAGGTTGGTGACGGCGGTTTTGTGCCCGAGAAGCTGCCCCATGAACTGTTCGAGGCCACCTTGAAGACCAATCTAACCGGGCTTTGGTATTGCTGCCAAGAGGCCGGCAAGCGCATGTTGGCCGATGGCAAAGGTGGCTCGATTATTAATTTAACGTCGGTGCTGGGCATGGGTGGTAGTGGCGATCATCCCTTGGCGTATCAAACGTCGAAAGCCGGCGTAATCAATTTAACGCGGAATCTCGCCTGCAGTTGGGCAGACCGCGGCATACGGGTTAACGCGCTAGCGCCCGCCTATTTCCCGAGCGAAATGACGGGCCCGTACCTCGCCGTGCCGGGATACGAGACCTATATCAACAACAAAACGCCCTTAGGCCGACTGGGCACCCTTGAAGAACTGGCCGCACCGCTGTTAATGCTGGCATCGGATGCGGGTAGCTACCTCACGGGCGTCACCTTACCGGTTGATGGCGGATATTCAGCTGGCGTTGGGCACACCCGTTGGACCGACGATATCTATGAAGGCCTCAGCAACGTCATTCCTGACCAAGGCTCGGTTCACATTAAAGCGCCCTAACCCCTCAAACTTCGGGGCGGTCTTTCAAAGTCAGTGCCACCTTCGAATGCTTCGAAGTAAGTGCCATCTTCGAATCATTCGAAGTAAGTGCCGCCTTCGAACTGTTCGAAGTTAGACACCGTTTTAGAGCGCACTGGCCACGACCGGCGGGCCCGTTGCCAGTCAAGGCATCATCGTCCGGCGGCCCTCGTTGGTGGCTGGTTGGCGTTAAGGGGTTTTAAGACGACCCCGCACAGGTTTACAACCCAGGCACCCGCTTAGCTAAGATTGCTTGGCAGTTCGGAAAAGGTTGCTGACGGGCGATAAACCGAGCAAGGCAGCGCCTGGACCGCCCTGCTTTAACCCTCTATTAGAAGCAAGGCGCATTTACTGCACGGGCACCCGCGCCTTGATATACGCCTCAACGGCCGCCGCCGTATCCCGCGCGGCGCCAGAGCCAATCGCGCCAGCGATCAGTGCGTCACCCGAGAACCCGAACAAATACCGGATCAGTAATAGACCATCCGTCAGCGGTTCAGACTTGCCATTGCCGTCGATATCGAGCTCCGCATCAGCGCCCCTTAAATAGGCTGTAATGTCCTCTGAGGTCGCTCGGCCAGCCAAACCTGCAACTGCGCCCGCCGTCAGGGCACTACCACTGAAACCGAATAGATGACGGATAACTAATAATCCATCGGTCAGAGGTTGCGCGGCTTGGCTTTCATCGATGTCAAAACTGAAACACCCTGATTTGCAAGAAAAACGATTCTTGGGGTTGGTCCCGTCCACAAGCTCTTCGGCATCGCTAAAACCATCGCCGTCATCATCGGGGTCCGCGACATCGCCCACCCCATCGCCATCGGTATCTTCAAATTCATTGGGGTCGTCCGGAAAGGCGTCGCGAACGTCGCCCACACCATCGTTATCGCTGTCCTGGGTCTCGGCAGAATCATCCGGAAAAGCATCGGCATTGTCTCCAACCCCATCGCCATCGGTATCTTCAAACTCATTGGGATCGTCATCAAAGGCGTCCCGAACGTCGCCCACACCATCCTGATCGCTATCTTGCGTCTCAGTGGCATCCTTCGGAAAATCATCATCCTCATTCGCGACCCCATCCCCGTCGATATCCGCATCACAGACATCGCCCTTGCCGTCTTGATCGAGGTCTGCTTGATCCGCATTGGCCACGTCCTGGCAGTTGTCCAGGTCGTTGGTGACGCCATCCTCATCCCCGTCGCTTAGCGACAGCGCAATGGCGTCGATAAAATCCGTGACCGCTTGGACATCTTCCGCTCGAGGTAGTTGGTTACGGCCACCGTGGCCCTGCTGCCCCTGCCCTTTGTTTAGAAACTTGTACTGCGAACCCGTTTTGATATTACCTTCAATGTAAGACCGCACCCGGTCAAAGTTTGCCTCCTGAACCGAGGTTGACGAGCCAGAAGCATAGACAAGCCTGGTTGAGCTCGCCGCGCCGCCGCTAACATGGCACCCAATACACGTGCCTTGAATGATCGGCGCCACGCGGGTTTTATAAAGTGTGAAGAGTGCCGCATCATCGCCGAACGCGCTGAGGGTCGTGAAGAAAAGCAGTAGCGGTAGCAGGCGTCGACTCATTGAGGTGCGTCCTAAATTGATTCATTGGTATTTAAACGTGTAAATTTTTGATCCAGGCCACTTGCGGGTATTTCATCACCCACCTGACCTTGACGCGCAAAAAACTGTCCGCTGGCATCAATTGCCAAAAAATCACATTCCAGCGTCCGAAGCCAGTCCAGCCCATCCGCTTGCCCTTTCAGCAATGCAATGGTTGCAATCGAGCCTGCAACAACACTTTGATCGGCAATCACGCTGACGCTCGCAAGACTTTCAACGGGCATTCCTGTTGCCGGGTTGAGCAAATGACTAAAGCGTTTGCCTTCTATTTCTAAATAGCGCTCATACCCGCCACTGGTCGCCAAGCCCGCATTAGCAATACCGACCTGCGCGATGGCGCCGGGGCCGCCCGGGTTTTTAATACCAATGCGCCAAGGCTGACCTTCCGGGTTGGCGCCAATGCAGAAAATATCGCCGCCTAAATTCACCACCGCGTGCTGAACACTGGCTTCCCGGATCCGTTGCGCCAAGGCATCTGCTGCGTACTCTTTTACGACGCCGCCCAGGTCGATCTCCATGCCAGGCATGCCAAGCCGCACGCCTGCATCGCTGAGCTCGACCTTCTGCCAATCAATCAAGGCCAAGATTGGGCGCAGCTCATCAGGGCCTGGCAATTGCAGTCGGCCTTTTGTCCAAACCCTGCGCAGCACCCCCGAGGTGATATCGAATAACCCATCACTCAGCCCCCAACAAACCCCGGCATACGCCAAAATGGCGCGGCATTCGGCATCAATCGGCACGACCGAGCCGCCGGCCGCCGCATTGATCTGGGCCGTAATACTGTCGGTGGTGAATCGTGAATATTGCGTCTCAAAGCGCGCCGCCTCGCGCTGGCAATCCTCGGCGACCTGTTGGCAGAGCGCAGGATCGCCTGATAGTTTCAGCTCGCAGGGGCTCCCCATGGCGGTAAACCGAAAGACCTGCAGGCTTGTCAGAATCGGTACGCCGCGCCAAGCGACACCACTTCAAAGTCGACCAATCCGGGATGTTCTGTTTTGGTGCTGGATAACGCGTAACCCGAGCCGCTGTCATAGCGCTCGTACTGCATTGAAACTTGGACCCGGCGAATGCGGTAACGCGCCTTCAGGCCATAACTGACCGCGCCAAACGTTGAAAGCCTGAAGTCACTGGATTGCGCCATGGTATCTGGCTGATCATAGCGGTCCCAGGGCGTATAAAAGGCCGCCTCGCTCTGGCTGTAGTACCGCAACATCGGGCCCCACTGCACGCCCGCCTCATCGCCCAGCATCCAGCTCATCGCGAGGGTATGCGCCCCGACCGAGTAGGAATCCCAGAAGTACCGATAGTTCACGGCAAGGCTACTGGTCTGCCAATCAACATAACGCCGGTAATTCGCTGTTAGGGTGCGTTCAACGCGGTTGTCAGGCCGAATATCGCGTAGCTTATAGGGATCCGATAATTCGCCCGTCCGTTTGGTGATGCCAAACCCCAGATTGAGCATTGAAACCGGACTTAAGAGCTGGTTCACCGAGGCGTAAAATGACCGCGTCTGCTTCGCGCCTTTTTCCAATCGCTGAAATAATTGCGCGTCTGTGGGCGTTAATTCATCGCTGGCATAACTGACCGACAAGGCAAGAGTCGTATTTTGCTTGAAGAAATCCTGCTCGTAATTAACCCCCATTGAGCGGGAATGGTAATCGTGCTCCCCAGAATAACCGACCGAAACCCCGAGGGACTGCCCGCGCCAATGGCGGGTTAGGGTCACATCCACCCCATTGCGCGAATCATCAATGCTGGCGCCAGACATAATTAAATCACCGCTGCCGTCGCTCGCGGCCACGGTACCCCAGGGCGACGCGCCGCTCATGGCTTCGTTGTCATAGCCCAAAGACATCGACCAATCGCGCCCAATTGGCGCGCTCAAATTAAATTGATTGGTTTTAACCCGAAACCGCTGCAGGTCGCCAAACACAACCTCTGCGGCGTTGGCATCGCCTTCTTGGTAAACCGAGGTATTCACCGACACCACGCGCTCGGTGGGCTGGCTGGCCGAGAATGCCGGCAAAGACAAGGCTGCGGCTGACAACAAGGCCAACGGGGAGAGCGGCTTCTTAACATCCATCAGTTGCACCCACAACCGCCACCGGCGGTCGCCCCACCGCCACTGGCCGCTTCTTTGCTGAAAAAGACCTGATCAGAGAGCCTGGCGTCTAAAACGTTCGGGGTCAGTTGCATTTCTTGCTGGGCCAGGCGGTCTCGCTCCCAAGGCTCGACCGTTTGGCAACTGGCTAGCAATAAGACCAAAAGCCCGGTCACGATTCTTAAAACCTTATGCACCACTGTCGATCACCGCCTTAATATGCACTCGCAATTCATCCTCATCGCCATCACGAAAGCCTTCGTGCACCTTGGTAACAACGCCGGCTCGGTTAATCACGAAGGAGCTTGGCATGGCGTTTAAGCCATAGGATGCTGATACCCGCCCTTGCTCATCAACTAAACTGTCATAGCCCACGCCAATCTTGGTTAAAAACTTTCGGGCCTTTTTAAGATTGCGATCAACATTAATGGCCAGCACAACAAACTCGTCTGAATCAATAGTCTGCCGCAGCGCCTCAATTTTCGGCATTGCAACCAGGCAAGGACCACACCAGGACGCCCAAAAATCCAAATAGACCACCTGCCCAGAATAGTCCTTCAGGGCACGCCGTTCAGTGTCGTCGAGCAAATTAGCCAATTCAAAGTCTGGCGCACGCATTCCGGCCGAGAGTGACCCCTCGGCCAACGTTGCCGCAGGCAGGCTAATCAAAAAGCTGGCCAAAGCCAACCCCAATGCCAGGCGACGTAAGGCTTGGTGATACCGGCAAGCGTGTTTCAATCGTTGTAGGGCGTTGAGAAGATCTAACCGAGGCCACTGGTCATCCAGGACTCGTGTAGAAACGCAAAAACCATCCCGGCCTTGGGCTGGCACCATTGCGGGCAAGTTCAAACTGTCCACGGCTTGATAACGGATAAAACGCATGATGTTGTCGTCCTGTTGATCGAGGTCCTCGGGCGTCAGCCTCCTAAAACTCTGTCAATCTTGCTGTAGCACGGCCTTAGCCCGGGCGAGGCCATCATGATCCAGCGCCGCAGTCACGTGCCGTCTCGCCATGGTTTCAACCAGTTGTTTGCCACGATCATTGCTTAAATCCATCGTGCCACCGGTCACCATTGCCGTGGCCAGGCCGCCCATAAGATGCGCAAACGCATAGTCTTCAAAGGTTTGTTCAAAGCTGTAGCCCGTAATGCCGCATTGCAACAACTGATCATGGTAGGCCTTGACCAGTTCGCGCTCATGATCCCGTCGTAACTGCACGTCCATCGAACCACCCAGCAGGTAAGCCAAGTCATACGCGCCAGGGCCTCGGCCGATGCCTTGCCAGTCGATCACCATCACTTCGCCCGAGCCTTCTGGGCCAAACATCAGGTTTTCGACCCGGTAATCTTGATGCGCGATGGTCCACGGGCTTCTTGCCGCCAGCGTCTGGTTGAATTTAAGGTAGTTGCCAGCAAACAAGGTATACAACGCTTCACCGTTTTCAGGCAAACAATGCCCGAAGCCTTCTAAAAAGGCCGGTAGAATTTGCACCAACAATTGATCGACATACTCAATTCTCGGCCCGGTCATGGCCAGAATCCACTCATATTCAGGGGCCTGCGCGCGATCCCACCAAACCGCATGAATACTCGCCAGCACCCGCACGGCCGCAAAGGTTTGATCAAGCGTCATCCCCTCGGTTTGCGACACCAGCGTCAAGCGACTGAGGTCCTCCATCACGATCACGAAATCTGCCGTGCCCTCAATGATTTCGGCCAAGTAAATGACCGGTAGCCCCCCCGGCACTTGCGTCGCTAAGCTCTTATAAAACCGAACTTCTGCTTCGAACATGCCCAAGGCCACGCCTTGGGCGCGATTGTCTTCAAACGAGGAAGGCAGTTTGACCACGACACTGTCCGGGCCGGTCGCGTTTGAGTTGGTCCGCCCGAGTCCAACGCGAAAAATGTCGCCCATCAGGCCAACACCTTGCCCAATCTGGGTAATTTCAAGGGTTTCAATCGTCTCGTTGAGCACCGCGCTCAGCCAATCGGCCGTTACCTCATCAATGGTCTTGGGAATCATGCTCGCTTCTCCTTGTCACGCCGATCATCAAAGGCTTCTAGCATGTCGCATAACGGCGCGCCCTGTCGAGACCCAGACCGCATTTTTACCGTTTAAGCGCGCAACAAAAACCGGTGCTTTATCCGTCTTGCATAGGTCGAGCGCGCCTTACAACCAATGTTGTGGGCGACGCGCCCGGATGCCCTGGTCCAGGATCGTGTACCTTGATTGGCGCAGACCAACACTGCTCGACCAATTTATCGAACGTCGCAATTCAATTGCGCGCGAATTCACTCTAAACTCAAAAAAACGAAGCAATCAGCAATGTTAAAACCAACAGGAGCACAACGTGTTTGATTTCAGCAACAAGGTCGTCCTTATTACCGGTGCAAGTTATGGCTTTGGAGAACAGTTTGCCTACGCGTTTGCAGACGCTGGCGCCAATTTAATCCTCACTGCGCGCAGCGAAGACGCCCTGACGCAAGTGGGTAAAGCGTGCGAAGTAAAAGGTGCCAGCGTCTGCGTTGTTGCCGGCGATGTTTCAAATGAAGCCGATGTGAATGCCGTGATCCAAGCCGGCATTCAGCAACTCGGCAAAATCGACGTTTTAATTAACAATGCCGGCATCGCCGATCCTCGAGGGGTTGCAGCCGAACAATTTGATACCGAAACCTTCAACCGTATTATTTCGGTCGATTTAACCGGCGCGTTTATGTACGCCCGCGAATGCGGACGCCACATGCTCGAGCGCGGCAGCGGCTCGATTGTCAACATCTGCTCGATTATGGCCAGCGGTGGGAGCGAAAATAACGTAATCGGCTATGCCGCTGCCAAGGGCGGCCTGGTGAACATGACGCGTCAGATGGGCACGGAATGGGCAGACCGCGGGGTTCGGGTGAATGCCGTATCGCCTGGGTTTGTCGTAACAGAGATGACCCGCCCAATGCTCGAAGCCATGGGCATGGATAAGTGGATCTCTAGCCGAACGCCCATGCGACGTTTGGGTGAGGTGCAAGAAGTCACCAACGCGGTGATGTTCTTGGCCTCAGATCTTGCCAGCTATATTACCGGCGTGGATTTATTGGTGGATGGCGGCACGAATGCAAGTCATGGCACCTTCCAGATGCCGCCCATTCATCACGAGTGGAACACAGACCGGCCGATGGTGCCCAGCCCCTATGTGCCTGTTCAGCCAAGACCCGACTGGTATCAAGCACTGGAAGGCGGCATTCCGGGCTTGCATTACCCGCTCCCTGAACCGGATCAGAACGACTAAACGCGCCAATCAGCAATCTAGAACGCGTGCTGCGCTAGCGCCTAGGGAATAATGTTTAAACGGGATCAATGTGCGGGCTGCGAACCACCGCAGCCCACTTGTGGGGCTGCGCCGATTTGGCAGTGGCGCTCCGAGTCGAACGAAAGGCGCTCTTAACGAGACCTCACTGCTTTTGAAGAGCAGGACGCAGACCACCGCGCTGACGCCACCACCCGCCATGCTATCAAACTTTGCAACGGGAGAACCACTGAATCCACAAAGAAACCCAAGGGCGCGGGCGCGCGGCTTACCGTAACTCGAACCCAACCGGCATTCGGGTCATCCCAGAGATAAAGGTGGAATTCAGCCACTGGGGCGGCTCTAAAACCCGCAGGTTTTTCAAACGCGATAGCAGTTCGGTGAAGATGGCGTCGATCTCGAGCCGAGCATACCACTGCCCCAAACAGACATGATGCCCACCACCAAACGCGAGATGCCGCTCGCCCTGTCGCGTTAAATCTAAACGGTGCGGCTCAGTAAAGACCCGAGGG
>Ga0302117_10001838_pt1 | contig 10200 bp, 7 predicted proteins | sample AG5_322_MG_FD_203112 | JGI IMG/M metagenome (GOLD analysis project Ga0302117, IMG submission 203112) | Marine microbial communities from Western Arctic Ocean, Canada - AG5_32.2 | ecosystem: Environmental > Aquatic > Marine > Oceanic | place: Canada: Western Arctic Ocean | collected 2017-10-01 | reverse complement strand
TCGCAACCTACTACGAATCGCTTTACGACGAACACAAGAACGGCCGCGACGCCCACCTCTACGACATGTACCGGAACGCGGCGGGCATCATCGCCAAAAAGAACGACACCCGCGCCATTCACTCCCGGAAGTTCGGCGACCCCGAAGATCAGTTTCGGCAATACGGCTATCTCGCCTACCCCAAGGGAGCCTGGGTCCTGCACATGCTCCGCGCCCAACTCGGCCCTGACCTTTTTCGCAAATGCATCCAGACCTATCTCAAACGCCACGCCTATCAGTCCGTGGTCACTGAAGATTTAAATTCCGTCATCGAGGAAGTCTCCGGCCGCTCCTTCGACCGCTTCTTCAATCAGTGGGTCTACCACGCCCATCATCCGGAACTCGCGATCAGCTACAGCTGGGATGAAACCGCGAAGCTCGCCAAGATCTCCGTCGCGCAGACTCAGAAAACCAGCGACACAGTGCTTCTGTTTCAATTCCCGCTCACGCTTCGCTTCAAATCCGGCGACAAGATTACCGACCACGACGTCATCGTAACAAAGCAGCGCGAGGACTTTTACGTCCGGCTGAAGAAACGCCCTGAAATCGTCCGCGTCGATCCGGAATACACGCTCCTGGCAAAAACGACCTTCAATCTCCCGACGCCGCTACTCAAAGCTCAACTGGCCGACCAGAGCGACATGCTGGGCCGCCTGTTCGCGGTTCAACAAATGGGCAAAAAGAAGACCAAGGAATCCGTCGCCGCGCTCAAGAAAACGCTCAACAACGACGCCTTCTATGCCGTGCGAAACGAGGCCGCCAAGACGCTGGGCGCGCAACGCACGGACGACGCCCTCGCCGCGTTGAAGGCCTCGCTCAAGCAATCCGACGCCCGCGTTCGCAGCGCCGTCGTGACCGCCATCAGCCGCTACTACAACGACGACGCCTACGCCGCGCTGGAGGGCATTCTTGCCAGCGAGAAGAATCCGGAAATCCAGGGCGCCGCCATCCGCGCGCTCGGCAAATTCGCCAAACCCAAGGTCAAGGGAACGCTGCTCAAGTTCCTTTCAACGGACTCGTATCGGCATGTGCTGGCCGGCGCCGCGGTCGGAGCCATGCGAAGCCAGGACGACGCTGGCCATATCGCACCCCTGCTCAAGGAGCTCCAGACCAACGGGAAAAAGTTCACTGATCGCGGCTTCGCGTCGGCCATGAGCGCCCTGGCGTTTCTGTCTCGCAACGAGGACGACAAGACCGCCGTGCGGAAGTTCCTCGCCGCCCGCGTGAATCACCCCAAGAGCATCATCCAAACCGCCGCCATCAAGGCGCTCGGAGATCTTGGCGACGCCAAAGCCGTCGCGCTGTTGGCGTCCTTTCAGTCGGACGACGAATCCGACGCGATCGGAAAAGCCGCCAAGGAAGCGATTAAAAAACTTCAAGCCGACAAGAAACCGGCCATCTCTCTCGGCGCGCTTCGAAGCGAAGTCTCCGAACTGCAAAAACAACTGCGTAAGCTCAACGAGCAAATGGCGGATATGGGGAAAAAGGTGAAAGCCGCGACAACGCCTGCCGCGACGCCCGAGAAGAAGTAACTCAAACGCGAAACTGGCGAGTGATTCCAGGCCTTAAAAAGCGGCAGAGGACAGCCGCAGTCCAAGACCTGCCGGAATTGTCAACGAGCCTGGGATATCGCGATAGCGTCGTGGAGTGCGGCTGTCCTCTGCCGCTTTCGGCGCTGACCCCGGCAAGACCACCTTCCGACGCGCCTGCAAACCACCCAGGTTATTTCAGCTTCGAATCCAGTCGAGTCACCGCTTCCGCGCCCACAACGAGTCGCCCGCCGGCATCAACGGCCAGACTGTAAATCGGCTTCTCGCTCGTCCAGTCGAGCTTCTCCCAGGTGGAGTCGTTCGACGAAAGACGGTAGAGCCTTCCTCGCGAGGAACCGGCGATCAGCCCTTTCTTTCCGCCGCCCCACGCCTGCGCCCAGATGTAGGGCTTCTTGCCCAGGCCTGATTTCATCAGCTCCATGCCGAGGCCGCTGTAAGTGCGCACGAACGTTCCATCCGCGGTGTGCAGGCGAACACGAGCGTCACGCGATCCCGAGGCGAGATGCTTGCCGTCGGGCGAAAATGCGAGGCTCTCCACGCCAGCTGTGTGCTCCTGCAAAACGTTTGGCTCCATCTTGTTCGCCTTCGAGGACAAAAGAATCACGCCGTCAAGCCCGCCGGACGCCAGCCATTGGCCATCCGTCGAATAGGCCACCGCGCGCGCGTCCGAGGTGTGTTTGTGGCGCAAGATCGGCGGCATCATGTCAAACCACTTAAGTTGGAGCGTCAGGACGCGGTTGTCCGCGCAGGCCAGCGCCGCTTCTCGCCCATCAGGTCGGACAGCGAGATCGTAAATCACGTCCTTGGTGACATCAAGCGACGCGCTCTTGCCCGAGCGGAGATTCAGCCACGCGACCGCCCCCGATTCTCCCGGCGAGCCGCCCACGAGCAATAAACGATCCTCCTTCGAATCGGCGCCTGGAACCGCCGCCATTCCGAATACACGGAATTCGGGTTCGTGAATGAGTCGAATCTTTTCTCCTTCATGGGCAAATATGCCACCCTGAGAAACGGAATAAAGAGTCGCCCCAATCCGCGCAAAATCGACAACGGGACCAACATGCTCATCCGCGGCTGTCGCAACGCCAACGCCCGCGCCGAGGAAAAAGGATGCGATGAGCAAGGACGCGATCCGCGTCGCTCGGATGAAGGCCGGCCGGACAACATGGAGGGACGAGCCTGCGAGTCCGAATTCCCTTGATTCGAATCCCACCCTTGGAAACCGCTCCTCCCCTCGCATCTCGTAGATCAGGCCAGAGCTTCCTTGATCAGTTTCATATCCTGCTCGATCAAAGGAATTGGCCGCCCCGTCGCCGTGCTCAACTTCGTTTCGACATCCGCTCCGAGCGCCGACAGGACGGTGTAGAACAAATCCGCCGGACTCACCGGACGCTCGATCGGCGCCTCGCCGCGCGCGTCGGTCTTGCCGACCAGGACGCCCTTCTTCAATCCCCCGCCGAAGAGCAGCGACGAACTCGCGCGCGACCAATGATCGCGCCCGGCTGACGGATTCAATCGCGGCGTGCGTCCAAATTCCGTCGCCACCATCACTGTCGTCCGCTCCAGCATGCCGCGCCGATCCAGATCCTCACGCAGCGCCGACACCGCCTGATCCAGCGCGGTCAGCTTCGGCGGGTAGCCAAAGGACAACGCGTCCTTGATGCCTCGATGATCGTCCCAGCCTTTGTAGCGGACAAACGCCGTGCGCACGCCGCCTTCCACGAGCCGACGCGCCAACAGGCACGATTGCCCGAGAAAATGCCGGCCATAACGCGCGCGCGTTTCGACCGGCTCCAGATTCACGTCGAACATCGAGCGCACTTCGGGATCGAGCGAAAGAAAGCGCGCCTGATCGAGAAAACGATCGCGTCCCAGCTCCGATTCCGAACGCGGATACCCGTCCAGCGCGTCCACCGCCTTGAGCAGTTTCATCGCCCGGTCCATCTGTTTGGGCGGATTCAGATTCTTGACCTGAAACCCTTTCACACCTGGGCTGCCGCCGACTTCAAAGGGCCCGCGCGTGATCGGCATGAATCCCTGCCGCGCGTAGTAATGAGCATCAGGGATGGAAACAAAGGGCGGAATTTGATCGCCGTCATTCGCCGCCTCGTGGCCGAACACCGCGCCAATCGAGGGATAATTCAAAACCGGATTTGGACGCCGACCGGTGAGCATGTAGCAGGAACCGCGATCGTGATTACCCTCGGGACTGGTGATGGAGCGAACCAAGACGCAGTCCTTCATCATCTTCGAAATCAACGGCATGTGCTCGCTGACAAATGCGCCCTCCAGACTGGATTCTTTGGAAACCAGGTCGCCGCGAATATCCGGCGGCGCCTCGGGCTTGCCGTCGAAGGTGTCGATGTGCGACATGCCGCCATCGAGCCAGATCAGGATCAGCGACCGCTTCGAGGTCTTCAGGAATTCGCTGCCCGAGACCAGGCTCGGTAAAAAGGGCAGCGCGCCCATCGTAGTGAGAAAGTTTCTTCGGTTCATGATTTTGCCCTGATAACGATATGAATCACATTCAACTGATTACCGCAACGACCCAAATTCCCGGCTGGCCAGCAGCGCGAAAGCCAGATCGTTCCCGGCAGTTCGCGCATCGCCTCCTTGCAAGGTCGGCAGCAGGCTCTCAATTTCACGCTCGGTCGGCCGCCGCGACAGGATCAGCTGATACAGTTCTTTCAATTGCTCTTTCGGGTCCGGCTGAAAATCGAAGATCGCCTCGACTTGGTTCCCCGGCGTCTTCAGTCCCGCCTGCAGTAATCCGCTGTTCATCACGTAGAGCTGACGCGCCAGCGGTGAATCCGGAGGAACGGGCCGATCAATCTTCACGCCCAGAACCGATTCCACGGCCAATTTGAACTGCCGCGATGACAAGGGTCGCGCCTCGCGCCGGGCGATGAAATCCAGCTCCGGATCGCCGGTCAGTTCGCCCGGGCTGGGCGGCTCGGAGGACAAGGCGTAGATCCGCGAGGTCACGATCGTCTTCACCAGTTTGCGCAGATCCGTGCCGCCCGCCTGAAACTCCTTCGCCAGGAATTCCAGCAGCGGCTCATGCACGGCGGGATTACTCAAACGGTGATCGTCGGTCGATTCGACCAGAGGCTTGCCGACCAACGCGCCGAAAATGCGGTTCGCGAAATTTCGAGCCAACTGGTCGCTGGCGCCCTCGACGGCGAACCAGGCGACTTCGTCCTCCAGCCGCAAGCCGGACGGCGGACGCTTTTTCGTCAGAGGCAACAACACGGGTTCGACCGCGCGCCCCTCGCCCGGAAGGAAAAACTTGCCCTCCATCATCCCGCCATTCGCGGCCGGTCGCGGGTCCGCGAAATACGCCGAGAACTGGAGATGCTCCTCCTGCTTCCAGCGATCCAGCGGGTGGTTGTGGCAGCGGGCGCAGGCAATGCTCATTCCGAGCAAGGCGCGTCCGACGTACTCCGCGCGGTCGCGAGGATCGCGCAAATGCCGCCAGGACTGATCCGGCCCCTTCTCCGTCACAATCCGCCGGCCGATTTCCGCGACGGAGAGCTTCTCCCGCACGGAATCCAGAAAGAAGTGGCGCAGCTCGGCGTTTCGTTGAACGCCATTGCGATCGTCCTTGCCCGGCTCTGGAACTTCAAACCAACGCGCGAGATGACCGCCGAAGACTTCGTCGAACTCCCGCGACGCCAGCAGTTTTTCGACTGTCGCTTCGACGCGTTTCTCGCGGGGCAGTTTCGAGAATGCGCGGGCCTCGTAGGGGCTGGGCGGCCGACCCGCGAGATCGAAATACAGGCGCCGCAACAAGGTCGCTTCATCCGTCTCTGCCACGGGATGCAAGCCCAATTCATTCATTCTCGCTAGCCAGACGGAGTCCAGCGCGCTCACGATTGCGTCAGTTTTATCGCCATTTTCAGATTTCCCAAACGAGCGCCTCACCGGAACACGCGCGCTGTATTCTCCGTAGCGCGCCAATATCCAGGTCTCACCCGCGTCGACGAGTTCGATGTCCCCGCTTTCATCGATCTTCGCCACGTCTTCGTTCGTCGAACTGAGCAACGCCAGATCGGTCACGTCGCGCCGCCACGATTCCGTCGCGGATTTAAAGCTGGCCGACACTCGCGCCCCGGATTCATCGGCCTCCAATTCGATTCCAACCAATGTCTTCTCTTCACCCTCGGCGTAAGGCGCCTCGTTCTCGATCCACTTCAGCAAGGTCTGGTAGGCGGGATCGTCCGTCTTGAACACCCGCCCGCCTCCATGCTTGATGCGCCGCGCCGGCTTGCGCAGAAAGAGGCTTTCCTCAGGATTGCGCGCATCGATTCGGCGTCCGTCCAATTCATTGCGAATCGCGTCGTAATCCGCCCGGGGATCGCCCGCAAACAACGAAAGCTTGAAACCGCCCTGCCCGGTCGCGCTCCCGTGGCATTCCGCCGCAGCGCAGCCCTTCTTCGCCAACAAGGGGGAGATGTCATGGGCAAAGTGAAACGACTCCGAGGCGGACCGACCCGAAGTCTCGACCGGAGCCGCGACCAATGCGGTCGAGGCAATCGCCATCAACGCTCCCAATGCGAAGGAGCTGTATCGAATTAATTTGGAAACGAATTTCATCTACTCTTCGGGCGCGCCGGTCGCCGCATGGGATAGGCTCCACGCCCTTGTTTGAGTTTCGCGATCGATTCGTTCAAGCGCCGGATCTCGTCCGCCTGGCGAAGCGCCATTTCCTTCACCTCACCGTCATCCCCGGGAAGACGCGAAGCGATGATTTCCGCCAGAGCCTCGTCGCGCGAAGGCAGCGCCCCCGTAGTTTTTCCGATCAGGCGAAGCAACAGTGGAGTGTCTTGAGAGCGGGAGTTGTTGAAAGCGATCCACTCGACCGCGAGTTTGCGAAGTTCGTCGCGATCCTTAGGCAGGCGCTGTGAAATTAATTTACTCAACGCGGCATCCTCCTCCGGAATCGGCCCGACAGTTTCTTTGACCCACTTCCTGACAGTCTCCACATCCTTCGCGCCCGTGTCAGTGAACGCGATCGAATTTAAGACCTTGCCGTCTTTCACCAGGATCAGCGTGAGCACGGCCTTGCGATTCAGCGCGTAATTGCCCGGGCCGTCCAGACCGTCCAGGCTGAGCGCGATCGGATTGCGCAGGTGCAGCGCGCCGAACTTGCCGACCACGGAAAACCGATGCCCGCCGGTGTCTCTGCCATTGCGGGCGGAAATCGCGGTCTCAGCGGAAGTCCGATCACCCGCCAGCCGCAAGGTGAACGACCGAAACCCGGTCAAGGCATACTCGGACGCCAGCTCATCCAGGCCGCGAATGACGTGATAGGTGTTGCGCGTCATTTCATGGAGAAAAAGCAGCGCACCCGGACGGTCGCCGATCTCAGCGGCGGCGTCAAATTCACGGCCGGCATACGGCCCCAGCGGCGCGTAGGCGCGGACCGACGTCAGCTTTGTCCCCACAGCCGGCCCAGAGACAATTTCCTGCGCGACGCCTCGGAAAAGCGAACCGCCAAAAAACAGCGTCGCAATCAATAGCATGGGTCGTATTCGTCGCATAAGTCCTATTCCGTCATCGCCCTTTCTTCTCCGAGCCGCCGTGCTTTTTGAGAAAGTTCTCAGCCAACGACTGCGCGTGCTTGGTGCCGTAACGATCCCGATAACTCAGCATCAGCTTGAACATCTCGACCGCTTCTCCGCGCAATGCGTCGCTTTCCTTCGCCCGCGCCTGGATATCGGCATAAATCTTGTCCGCCGCCCCGTCGTCATGGGTCTTTCGAATGAAGGACCTCAACAGATCGTTCAGTTGTGGATCCTCGGGCGGCTTGCCCTGACGCTGAGCCGCCGCGGCCTTAGGCGCCGATTCCCCGCTCGCCTTTCCCTTGCTCTTGCCCGCTCCCCGTTCGGCATTGGGTCGCGCTTCACCGCGCGCCGGCGCCATACGCTTTTGCGGCGCTTTTCCCTTCCGCATGTTTTGGCGATTTGACTGCATGCCATAACGTCCTCCAGACTGTTCCTGAAGCCGTTTCAAACGCGCGTGAAGTTGGTGGATCTCCACCGCTTGATTCAGCGCCATGGCGCGAAGAGCCTCGCCATCCTTGGGCAATTGCGATTCGACCAGCTTGCGATACTCATTTGGATTGCTGGGAATCGGCCCGGTCATCTCCTCAATCCAGCCGCGCACGATCGATTCGTCCTTTTGATTTACATCGGTAAAGGCATGCGTGCGGACGACTTTGCCCTTGTTGACCAGGATCAACGACAAGGCGGCCTTGCGATTGAGCGCGTAGTTCCCCGGGCCTTCCGCGCCATCGAGATTGAGCACCATCGGATTGCGAAGTTTCAACGATCCATTGGTCGCCTTCAGTTTATTCTCGGCCGCTGTTCGATCCGGACTGAGAATCAGAGTGAACGACTTGAATCCCAGGACCGAAAACTCCGATCCTGCCTGATCGACTCCGCGAATCACGGGTATGATATTTCGCGTCAGCTCGTGGATGAACAGTAGCGCTCCCGGGCCGTCGCCGATCTCCTTGACCGCATCGAATTCGCGGCCGGCATAAGGCCCCGCGTGATTGCCGCCAGCCCCATAAGCCATGACCGGCGTCAATGGAGCTCCGGCGGCGGGTCCGGTGGTTACATCCTGGGAAATGGAGGTCGCGGCAGAAAGCGCGAACAGGGTGAAGCAGGCGGCGATTTTTTTCATAAGTTTGTGCTTCCCCAGACGGACGTTTCGGCGGAATTAAAGGTTACATTCCGTCCAACGCGCGCTTCGGGGACAGTGGCCATGCAAACCGACCCGCCGCTGATCCGCAAGCGCTTTCAACAGGGTCCAAAGACCCGCGCCTGTTTCATGGAAGAACCCACCAGCTGACATTCGGGCTTTCAATCACTCCCCGCACGGTCGTCCGGCAAGGCGACGACAAACACCGCCCGGTCGTCCGACGGCTGGCTTCGAATCGCAACGCTTCCGCCATGCGCCTCGACCACCGCCTTGACCAGGCTTAAGCCCAACCCCAATCCACGCTCAGAACGGCTCTTGTCGCCCCGGTAAAGTCGCTCGAAGATTCTGCCCCGATCTTCCTCTGAAATCGTCGGCCCGCGGTTCGCAATCGAAATCTCGACCGCGCCTTTCACTCGTTCAATCGTCAACTCAACCGGCGAGCCCTCAAAGCTGTATTTCACCGCGTTGTCCACCAGGTTGGCGAGCGCCTGGCGCATTCGCACAACGTCGACCGAGACATCGTACCGTTCTTCCCCAAAATCGCGCTTGATCGTCACGTTCTTCTCCTCGGCAACGAACTCATACGCCTCCGCCACTTCCTCCAACATTGCGGTCAGTTCGACCGGTCGGCGATCCAGCTTCAAGGCGCCGGACTCGGCCTCGGCGACATCCATGAGCGCCTTAAGCATCGCCAGGACGCGATCCGACTCCTCCACGCAATCGGCGAGCGCATCACGGGCGGCATTGAGATCGGCGTCCTCGCGCAACGCCATTTCCGAAACGCCGCGGAGTCGAGCCAGCGGCGTGCGCAGATCGTGCGCGACATTATCCAGCGACTGATTCATGGCTTCGATCAACCGCTGATTCTGACCCAGCATGCGATTGAACAATTCCGCAAGTTCATCGAGTTCGTCCTGGGATTTGCGGGTCGGAACCCGAGCGTCCAGGCCTCGCGTGTCGATGATCGCGCGGACCGTCTTCACGATCTGCCGAATCGGGCTCATCGTCCGATGGGCGAACAGCGCGCCCAGCAAAAAACCGAGCAGAATGATCGGCCCCAGGGCGAGCGCAAAAATCTTGCGAACGGGTTTTAAGAAGGTCTCGCGCGTGTCCGATTTCCGGCCCACCACCAGGATATTTCGGTCGGGCAGCGGCTTCGCGACAAAAATCATGTCTCGTTGTTCGTCCTCCGGGATTCGCAAGGCAGCCTCTCCGGATTCGAGCAGGAATGGCCCCAGTCGAACGACATCGAATTCAATCCATTCCTTCGACGCCAACAGCAGGACCTGTTGCTGGGAAAGGGTGGTGACGCTCACAAAAAAGGACGTGAGCTGGCGCGTCTCCTGTTGCTGGTAGATCCAACGACGCAGGCCTAGAGGACCCACCTCTCGATAGACTCCGGAATACTCATCCCACTGCGCCTCGACAGCCTCCTGATCCTTGCGCGTCAGAATCCCGGAAAGCAGCGCGTAGATCAGGCCAAACAACGCCAGCGAGCTGATCGTGAACAGCGAAACATACCAGAGATTCAGCCGAAACCCGGTCGAACGCAGGTAGCGCTTAATCTGCTCGAAGGACATAGCCCACTCCCCGAATCGTATGAATCATTTTCCGGTCGAATTCCTTGTCGACCTTCGCGCGCAATCGATGAACCAACACATCGACGACATTGGTTTGCGGATCAAAGTTGAAATCCCAAACATGCTCCAGAATCAGCGTCTTGGTCACCGCGCGTCCGGGATGCCGCATCAGATATTCCAAAAGCGAAAACTCCCGCGCCTGAAGCTCGATCCGCGCCCCCTCCCGAATGACTTCCCGCGTCAACAGGTCCATCGAAAGATCGCCGACCACGAGTCGCGTGGGTTCCGCGACGTTCGACGCCCGGCGCAACAGGGCGTGAACG
>Ga0302117_10001837_pt1 | contig 10207 bp, 6 predicted proteins | sample AG5_322_MG_FD_203112 | JGI IMG/M metagenome (GOLD analysis project Ga0302117, IMG submission 203112) | Marine microbial communities from Western Arctic Ocean, Canada - AG5_32.2 | ecosystem: Environmental > Aquatic > Marine > Oceanic | place: Canada: Western Arctic Ocean | collected 2017-10-01 | reverse complement strand
CAAGTGTTCCATACGATCCATGAAACTGGTTACACGACGGTAGAGACGCAGAGAAAGCACAGTTGCATAAAGCATTAGTACGAACGAGAACACCAAAAAGACGATCAGTACGATGTCTTTGACTTGGGCGATTATCTCGTCAAAATTCATAAATAGATCAGTTCGATTCACTCTGGCCACGCGCCATTTTCAATCGAAAACCCCTGCAGCCAGTGAATCAATCGTAGCAGCATAAACAATACAATTGCAACATTGTCAAGCATGCAGTTATCAATGACTTGCTTTATTACCTGTTTCTCAGGCACGCTAATAAATAGGTTAAGCTGATATGCAACTGCAAACGGTTGAATACGTAACCTGTGGCGTTGTGAACCAATCGGCAATAATTGACTGGTTATTCGAGGAAGTCGCGTAATTTCGTGGATCGGGTTGGGTGGCGTAATTTCCTAAGCGCCTTAGCTTCGATCTGTCGAATCCGTTCACGGGTAACGCCGAACTCACGCCCAACCTCTTCGAGAGTACGACTTCTACCGTCTTCCAGTCCAAACCTTAGCTGCAGAACCCTGCGTTCACGCTGGCTGATCGAGTCGAGCACGTCGTCGACTTGCTCTTTCAGCAGTCGGTCTGACACTGCATCGACAGGAGTCTGTGTGTCGATGTCCGGAATGAAATCTCCCAGTGAAGCATTTCCATCCTCACCTATAGGCGTAGCAAGCGAAATCGGTTCTTGAGATATCTTCAAAATCTCTCGCACACGATCAGCAGGCATTTCCATTTCTCGACCAATTTCTTCTGACGTTGGTTCTCGCCCGAACTCCTGCACAAGCCGGCGACTTACACGAAGCACCTTGTTGATCGTCTCAACCATGTGAACTGGTATTCGAATCGTTCGAGCTTGATCGGCAATCGATCGGGTAATCGCTTGGCGAATCCACCACGTTGCGTACGTGCTGAACTTGTAACCCTTACGATAGTCGAACTTTTCAACAGCTCTCATGAGCCCGATATTGCCTTCTTGGATCAAGTCCAGGAGAGACATTTTTCGGCCAATATATTTTTTAGCAACAGACACAACCAATCGCAGATTGGCTTCGGCTAAATGAAGTTCTGAACGCTCTGCCTGATCTTCGATCCGTGAGAAATGAGTATCAAGAAGTAATTCATAAACCTCCAGTTTATCTTTACAATCTCTCGTCTTAGCCTTACCCACCAAAGAATCCAGCTTCGGATCATCATCTAGTGCATCAAGAACTTCCGGAGCGACTAACGCTGATTCAATAGAAAGATTTCGAACCAAATCCTTAGCCTGTTCAAGTTCGCAGTTGAACGCATCCGACAGGAACGCTAGCAAACTGTCGTCATGAGGACCATCTATTAGCTCTCGAAGTTCAGGAATCCCCAATATGGTCCCGATAGTCACGCTCTTAGGCAAGCCGACGAATCCGGCAATTGCCTCAGCAACATCATTCTGAGATCCAACTCGTGAGAGCAGTTCACGGGTTGTGTCGGATGCTGTTGGCATTCGACCCGTTTTGGCGGCCATTTCTGATTGAATATCAGATAGACGATGTGAAACTTCCATCCCACGGGCCAAGAATCGCTCATCCTTAGCAGTTAGCAGGCCAACCCTGCCTATTTCACGTAGGTACATTCGAACAGGGTCGTCGGAAATATCGGGGTTTTCGACATCAGGATTAAAATTAAGAGAAGCAAATCCCTCGGACTGCTTTGAGCCCCATGTTTCTAGTTCTGAAGCGCTTGATGCGACAGCAGAGGACCTAAGGACTGCAGGGGTCGCACGATCGCCTGTATCGTCGTCGCCAGTCTCGTCACCGTCCAGATTATTACTGCTATTCGGCAACAATAATTCTCCTGTGTTAACAAGATCTTGAAGCTCGTCTTCGTTATTCGTATCCGTGGTTCGGGTTGTTCCTGCCATTTATCCCCGTCCTGTCATTACTTTGCGAAGATTCTCATTCGGTAAGAGCGATTGATCGAGTAGTTCTTGTATTTCCTCACCATCAAGCTCTTTAAACCGTTCGGTTTGCTGTATTTTAATACGCCGAAAGTGCCGTTCTCTCAACCGCATCACGCACTGAGTGACATCCTCAACATGTCGAGCCTGATCCGACGGAGGAAGTTCACGCTCAGTAAGGCGATGTGCCTTTTCCGTTAATTCTGCACCAAGTTCATGTGAAATTTCGCCGAGTGTAGAAGAAGATTGCCACGCCGTAAACAGTGCCCGGTTATCAGTTGAGTGTAAAAATTCCGCAGGCATCACAACTGCATGCTCTCGTAAATCATCTAGCTGTAACACAAGACTGAGAAGATGTTCTTCAAGAGGATCGCCATTTGAGGACCCCAGCACTTCAGTAACTTGCTGGGACGAAATTCGTTCCGACCCACCAAGTTGTGATTTATTTCCCTTTTTAGGAGAGTATTTGCGTCCCGACCCAAAACGAGAAGCCTTCTTAGGCTTATCCACGATTGACTTAAGACGCTGCTCGCTCACGCAAGCGATGGTCGCCGTGGCTAACCAGTATCGATCGCGATCGTAGTCATTCTTCACTTTGTAGATCAGGCTTGCCACGCTATTAGCGAAATCAGCGATACCTTGACCAGATTTAAGGTTATGAAGCTTTGACTTCGCAACTATCAAATAGTCGAGTAGTGGCTCAGCATCACCTAGTGAAGCCTTCCAGCTATCAGGATCCGAACGAATCGCCTCGTCCGGATCTTTTCCACCGTCAGGACGCGCAACTTTGATTTCGACATTACGATTTCGACCTGCGTTGATCTCATCAACTAGCCCGTCAAGCGACCGCATCGTTGCAGCTTCACCAGCCGCGTCAGAATCGAGACAAAGAATGATCGTGCCCATGGCGCCTGCGCTTGCGTGCCGTACGAGCGAATCGAGTTGTTGACCAGTTACTGCTGTACCCATCGAAGCCACAACGTTAGTGAACCCGTGCTCATGGGCCGCAATAACGTCCATGTAACCTTCAACGACCACCGCTTCGTTCGTAGCACGAATCGATTCTGCAGCCCAGTTCAGTCCATACATAATCGACGATTTATCGAATGCGTCGGTCTGAGGCGTATTTAGATATTTCGGTTCCGAACCATCAAGAGTCCGCGCACCGAACCCAATAAGTCGATCACGCCCGTCACGAATTTGAATCGTCAGCCTGCCGGTGAACATGTCACGCCAAGAACCATCGTCCTTACGAGTGATCAGTCCAGCATCACGAGCCGTTCTAGCCTGAACATTCCGCGTTCGCAGATGACCTGAAAGAGTCTCCATCCCACTTGGAGCAAGACCCAAACCTCGACGAACCGCAGTTTCGATATCAATGCCTCGATCAATTAAGTACTCAAGAGTTTCCGTACCGACAGGAGCTTTCAATCGCGAAAGAAAATATTCAGCAGCAATCTCGTTGGCTTCAATCAACCCAGTAACCGGCTTCTTACGAGGCTCGTTCTTACGATCCTCAACCTTGATACCAGCCCGGTTGGCTAAGTTCGTTAGCGCCTCGGCGAACGATAGGTTCTCCTGCTTCATTACGAAGGAGATTACATCTCCACCCTCGGCGCAAGAGCCAAAACAACGCCAACTGCCTGTTTCGGGATAGACAACAAAAGAAGGCGAGCGTTCAGAGTGAAATGGACATAGGGCTTTCGGCTGGCGCGACGAAGTGTCCAAGTCTACAAAATCTGAAATGACTTGAACAATATCGGATCGGCTTTTCACATCGTCTACTAACGACATATCTTTGAAACTCAATGCATCCTATTGGGATACAGGTATACACCCTGGATTCTAGTGTCCCGCTACTTTATTACGAGATCATATCCACACGTATACGGATAAAAATAACTATGCCGAGAGTATACGGACAGTATTTTCCCTGCGGAGTCTAAGACTGGTGATTTACAGTGTGATTTCGGGTCATTCCTATATGCGCCCCTGAAATACACCATCGCTCAGCCCTGGCCTGACTTGCTCTGCCTTCATCAAAGCGTAGTTGTCAGTCATTCCACACACATAGTCTGCCGCTGCTCGCTCAGTTGAGTCCGACAATTCCCGCAGCCAAGCAGGTATCAGATCAGGCTTACGGCTGAAGTGCTCGAACAACACACCTACGATCGCTGCCGCCTTACGCCCTTCAACAGAATCACTGATCGGGTGATAGAACTTCTCGAACATGAACACTCTGAGATCGGTAACGATCTTCCCTAGTTCTGGCGACATACGTACCCAAGGCCTGTCTCCACCTTCGACGTCGCTTATATCGACGTCAATCTCGCCCGTACAGTCCCAAGAAGAAGCAATCACATCACGTACGACTGTGTCGACTCGCTCTGAATGCCGCAGGCCCAACGCTTCTATCGCTTGATTAGGTAGGTCTTCAATCTTGATGTAATCAGATCGCAAAGCATCGAGGATGTCGTGTGCGAGATACGCCAGGGCGTCAGAAATCCGAACGATCTGGGCCTCCAGTGAAAGATTAGCCACAGCTGGGCGATTTAGAAATTTGCCTTCAGGCTTCGAATGATTACGAATTCCATCGATTACGTGCTCGGTAAGATTCAGCCCATTACCGTCTTTCTCCAATTGAGTAATGAGCCTGACGGAATGGCGACTGTGATGAAATCCACCAGAAAGCATCTGATTTAGAACACTCTCCCCAATGTGACCGAACGGAGTGTGACCTAAGTCGTGACCAAGACCAATAGCCTCGACCAAATCCTCGTTCAAATTAAGCCCACGAGCTATCGAACGTCCCACTTGAGAGACTTCAATCACGTGCGTTAGCCGGGTCGTGAAATGATCACCCTGGGGTGCTACGAATACCTGACTCTTGTGCTTGAGGCGGCGGAACGAATTGGTGTGAACAACACGATCACGATCACGCTGAAACTCAGTACGCGTTTCTGATGGTTCTTCAGGAGTCGCTCGAACTGAATTTATCGACCGAGAAGCAAAGGGTGATAAAAGCTCTTCGCGGTGCTCGAGGCGAAGTCGCACGGCATTCAAGTCGGGTTTTGTATTTTCAGAGACAGTATCCATCGCGTAAAAGACTATATGCGAAGTACGATCACATCAGCTACCGCGGGACGGATCTTCATGCAAATTACGTACTTTTCGTTGAGTTGTTAGTATCAAAGCGATCATCACCAGCATAACCAGTGGACCAACCATCATTCCTGCCCGCAAGCCGAGCACAGTAGCGATAGTGCCTGTCCAAAGACCACCAAGTATCCCCACGCTCTGCGAGATGGCGAATACGCCCATTACTCGTCCGCGAATATCTTCTGGCACTCGTAGCTGAACGGCAACAATTGAAGAAATATTGAACAATCCATTTCCGAAATGAGCAAACGCCGCCAATATCATTGCCAGAGCAAGAGAAGGCGAATTCGAAACAATCAACATAATCGACGAGAATGAAGCAGCTCCAGCCAGTATCAGCCACCCAAGCCGCTTACCTGGGGAAATACGCCCGGCGACCATGATCCCGCTAAATGCTCCGATGCCTGCCGACGAAAACATGAATCCAACTTCTCGTTTTCCACCGTCGAATAACTCGACGAACGCAGGAAGCATTCCGATCCAGCCAAACACCATGAGCATGTTCGAGAAAGCCAGTATCAGCAGAACCAGCAACACTCGGTGATTCTTGATGTATAAAATACCGGTGCCCAAGTCACTTATCACGCTTCTCGTTGCCTCTGAAGTTCCTCTTCGAGGTAGAACCACGGTTGCTAGGAACATTGCAAACCAACCAAGCGATGCGATGAAAAACCCTAAGGGTGTTCCGAATGCAGCCATGAGTATTCCACCCACAGTCGGTGCAATAACCGAAGCAGATGCCATCAATGATCCATTGATTGTCACTGCACTCTTCATAGCTGATTTAGGAACTAGCGAAGGGAAATATGCCTGCCGAGAGGGCTGATCCGCACCCGAAACGAATCCAGCGACAATCGCTATGGAAAATATATGCCAAGGCTTAACTGTTTCGGTGAAATCAAGCACACCCAGCAAAACAAACAATAGGGCGCCAATCAACGAAGATCCGCCAAGTAGGAATTTCGCTTCGAAGCGATCGGCAAACACTCCGCCGAAAATGTTCACTAACATCATCGGTATCGCAGTTGCAGCAGCCACTCCGCCGAGGCTCAACGGCGATCCGGTCAACTCCCACATCAGCAGGCCCTGAGCAACCGCACCCAGGCGCAAAGCGTTCATTGCGAGCATTGTGCCACCGAAGTAAATTCGGAACGGTTTGAACGAAAGAGCGCTTACACAACGCTCTGTTCTCGGAGCTAAATATGAAGCAGTAGGCGGGGAACCGGATAGTTCTGCGGAAGAGGATTCATGCTTGCTCAAGAATCACCCAATTTGGTGCCATCAAGATTTCGAATTATTGGCTGTGTTATACCAGCAACTACGAATATTGCGGCAAGAATCGCCGCACCAATGAAAACGGCGATTCGCTCGTCGTAAATCGAAGCGATTCCACCGCCCATAAGTGCGCCCAATGGAATAAGGCTGAACGTTATTGTGTAAACGCCCATCACTCTTCCACGCATGTGTTCCGGCACTCGCAGTTGCAATACGGTCATCGCCACCACAAAGTAGATCGTATTCGCCAATCCTGCGATGTATAGGAAGACCAGCGCTATAAAGAAATTAGGTGCAAAAGCGAAAGCCATGATAGCGAACGTGAAAGTAAGCGACCCTCCTAGCATGATGTACCCAACACGAGGGTGACTTCGAATTCGACCTACCACTAATGTGCCAGTAAGAGCACCAAGTCCAGCGATCGAAAATAGTGTGCCGAATCCGGTGGAGCCTGCGTCGAATCTTTTCACAAAGAATGGCATCAATTGCATGTACTGCATTCCGAAGAAATGAGTCGCATACGTTAGGCCTATCAGCAAAATAAAATCACGCCTCGCAAGAATGAATTTCACACCTTCGATCATGTCTTCAATGACATTTCTCGACTTGTCAGGCGGTGGAGATTTCACTCTCAACGAGATCATCACGAACAACATGCTCACCCAGCCGACGACTCCAACATAAAAGACTGATTCCGTACCGCCGTACCTAATAAGTATCCCGCCTGCGATTGGCGTTACTAACCGACTGAACTGCCACATCACAGAACCAAGAGCTACAGCACTCATCATATGGCTACGATCTATCAGCAGAGGAAAGTACGAACTACGCACAGGTCCATCGAACCCCATAACCAGCCCCTGAACTGAGGCAAGAACGATAACGTGCCAAATTTGTATCGTGTTCGTCGAGTCAAGAATAGCTAGCAGCAATAACAGCAAGGATGATGCAGCTGATACAAACATGATCAGCTTCCGTCGATCTACACGATCAGCAAGAACGCCACCAAACATATTTACGATAATGGTCGGAATAGCTGTGGCGGCACCCAGAAACCCGATGGAGAGTGGCGATCCGCCAAGCTTGTCGACGATCAACCACCCCTGTGCCATGGTTGCAATCTGGATTGCGCCTACGGACGCGAGGGAGCCAAGCCAATATCGACGATAATTACGGTTGCTCAGTGCGCCCATTTTCAGAGCGACGTTTGCTCGAAATCCGACAGGAGGACGTTGTTCAGTAGAAGTAATGGCCAAGCGATTTAAGATGGTTAGAAAATGTTGCTTGCCTAAGATGATTCTCAGGAAGCGATGATTTTACGCCCCATTTACTCACATTAGTTTGCGAATGGCACTGGCTACTACAAATCAGCATGCACCAATCTATTCGACAGTGACGGTCTTAGCCAGGTTTCTTGGCTTATCTGGATCACGACCCAGTACAAGCGCAGTACGATATGAAAGTAACTGCATAGGAATCAACGTCATGAAGGGCTGCAGCAGTTCTGGGCATTCCGGAACGTATATGACATGGTCAGCGACTCGCTTGATGGTTTCGTCACCTTCGGTCGCTATTGCAACGACCTCGCCACCTCGAGCCTTCACTTCACTAATATTCGAAAGCATCTTCTCGTACAAATCATTTTGAGGAGCAGAAACCACCGTTGCCATGTCACTACCCAAAAGAGCGTTCACTCCGTGCTTCATTTCACCAGCCGGGTATCCCTCTGCATGAATGTAGGCGAGTTCTTTCATTTTTAGAGCGCCTTCTAGAGCAATAGGCAGCTGTGCACCACGACCTAGATAGAGCAGATCCTCGAACTTCGAAAGCCGTTCAGACAATTCCGATATTTGACCGTTTATGCCTAACGCGCTTGCGACTAGCGATGGAAGCTCTGACATAGACTCCACAATCACTTTGACTTGGTCACTATCGATAGCCTCTCGGGTTTCAGCCAATACGACAGCCAATTGCAACAGCGTGGTCATGCTGGCAATCATCGTTTTAGTTGAAGCAACACCAATCTCCTGCCCTGCCCGAATCGGCAACGTGAACTCGGCAATCCTCGTTGCTTGCGATCCTTCCAATTCAAGTACGACACCCTGTGGTGCACCTGCGCTACGGGCATGCTCCATCGCCGCCAAAGTATCGGCAGTTTCACCAGATTGTGTTACAGCTACTACTAGAGTGTTTGGACCTAAGACAGGATTCCGGTATCTCAGTTCAGATGAGTTCTCCGCATAAGCAGGAATACGAGATAGGGACTCGATCACCGAAGCTCCAAACATTGCTGCGTGGAGAGATGTACCCATTCCAGTCAGGATCACCCGGTCGAGTGACCTAATCTGTTCGCTAGTCAACGAAATTTCTGGCAGCGTAAGAGTTCCATTTGAGAAATCAGCTCGTCCACGCATTGCGCCTTGAATAGCTTCGGGCTGCTCGGCTATTTCCTTCGACATGAAATGAGGATGATTACCCTTTTGAGCAGCCTCAAAATTCTGGGAGGTGACGATAGGTTCTCGGTCGATAACCGATCCCGCTAGGTCGAATATTCTAACGTCCCCCTTTTCTATCTCAACAACCTCATTGGGCTCGATGTAAATAACTTCCGATGTATACGGAAGCAAAGCAATAGTGTCTGATGCCATCACTGCCACATCATCGTTTTTACCAACAACGATTCCACCAGCATTTCCTACTCTCAGCCCGACAATTAAGTCAGGTTCAGCAGTGGAAACAGCAACAATCGCAGTGTTGCCTTTGATTTGAGAAGCAGCATTGATAACTGCTTCACGAAGGCTGTTCCCCGATGTGACAGCGTTTCCTACTAGGTGAGCGAGCACTTCAGAATCAGTTTCCGACTGGAATTCGATGCCCGAATCGACGAGTCGATCTTTCAGTTCGATGAAATTCTCGACAATGCCATTATGAGCAATCGAAACTGATCCATTGTTCGAGGAATGAGGGTGTGAATTCTGCTGATTCACCTCTCCATGAGTCGCCCAGCGAGTGTGACCGATACCCACCAAGCCCGATAGTAGAGAGTCGCCCACGGCGTTCGCAAGATTCTCAAGCGATGACTTGTGATCGCCTCGTTTCATGGTCTGGATCTCGCCATAAGAATCGATCACAGATATTCCCGCCGAATCATAGCCACGGTATTCGACCGACCGAAGACCTTCGATGAGCAGAGGAACGGCGTTTTTAGTTCCAGCGTATGCAAATATTCCACACACTTAGCTATTTACCCCAACGGACTTGCTTGCTAACCACTGATATTCAGAGGTCTCTTTTAATTCAAAATCACATTTATCAGAATACGCACCCCGCTTGTGATCAGGAAGCAATTTGGCGAGGCGAATCATGATTTCCGTTGTCACCATAGCCATCTTCCTTCTTGAAGTTCGCCCCTCGGAAATGGACGTCACGAATGGTTTACCAATTTTCAATCTTAGCGTTGCTGCCGGTTTGAGAACTCTCAGTGGATTTTGAAGATTTTCAGAACCGGTCAGTGCAAACGGAATAATTGGCACACCGGTCGACATCGCGATCATCGCAAGGCCCTGTTGAGCTTTTAGCAGTCCGCCACATTTACTTCGAGTACCTTCAGGAAACACTATTGCTGTTCGGTGTTCACTTACCAACTGATGAGTTATCCATTTCAACGCTCGAACATCTGCACGATGCCGATCTACTGGAAACGCACCATAACCCCGCATCAAGTGAGATCCGACCGGGTACCTGAACAGTTCTTTCTTCGCCAAAAATACTGGAGGACGAGGTAAAGCCACGGCGACA
>Ga0302117_10001832_pt1 | contig 10222 bp, 9 predicted proteins | sample AG5_322_MG_FD_203112 | JGI IMG/M metagenome (GOLD analysis project Ga0302117, IMG submission 203112) | Marine microbial communities from Western Arctic Ocean, Canada - AG5_32.2 | ecosystem: Environmental > Aquatic > Marine > Oceanic | place: Canada: Western Arctic Ocean | collected 2017-10-01 | reverse complement strand
GCCTTCACATCAGGCAAGCCATTGGCATCATGCATCATCATGGTTTGACCGATGGATGAAATGTCCTCAGGAAGCAGCAGGTCAGCAGGTTGAAGAATATCCTCCCACATCACTTCTTGGCTTTACCCTTGCGGCCTTTTTTTGGCTTGGATGCAGCCTCCTCAATCAAGGCCAGTGCTGCTTCATAAGTCAGGCTTTCGGGCTCCACATCCTTGGGGATGGTGACATTTTTCTTCTCAAACTTGAGGTAAGGTCCATATCGGCCATTGAGCACGCGAATTTCGCCTTTGTCACCGTCCAGGGTGGCAATATTTGCCTTGCGATCTGCTTCAAGCTTGGCCTCAATCAACACCATGGCCTCTGTCAGGTTGATGGTGTAAGGGGATTGCTCTTCAGGGATGCTGGCAAAGGTTTTGCTCATCTGCACATAAGGGCCAAAACGGCCTAGGTTTGCTTTGATATCAACGCCTTCATGGCTACCAAGAACCCGTGGCATCTTCAGTAACTCTAATGCCTCATCCAAGGTGATGGTTTCAATGGAAAGCTCCGCAGGGATGCTGACAAATTTTGCTTTTTCCGTTTCAGTGGTTTCGCCCACCTGCACTACAGGTCCATAGCGGGCCAGTCGGGCAATGACTTTTTTGCCAGTTTTTGGCTGTTCACCCAGGGACCGTTCCCCTTTCTCTGGATCCACGTCCTTGGTGATGCCAACCGTTTCAATGAATGGCTTGTAGAACGAATTGATCACCTCAGTCCATGATACCTGGCCGCTAGCGACCAAGTCAAATTCTTGTTCAATATTTGCAGTGAAGGCGTAGTCCATCACCGTGTCAAAATGGCTAATCAGGAAATCAGTAACCACATTGCCAATGTCCGTAGGAACCAGGCGGCCCTTGTTGGCACCAAATTTCTCTTGAATCACTTCCCATGACCAGCTGCCTCCTTCAAATGAGCCTATGGTCACATCGCGAACCTTGCCGTCCAAGGTGCCTTTTTGCACATAGGCGCGCTTTTGGATGGTGGTAATGGTTGGGGCATAGGTTGACGGTCTGCCAATGCCTTTTTCTTCCAAGGCTTTGACCAAACTGGCCTCTGTATAGCGACCCTTGGGTCGGGTGAAGCGCTGACTGGCTTTTGCGCCAAGCAAAGTCACGTTGCCACCTTCAATCAATGCGGGCAGCAAGCCTACTTCAGCTTCTGACTCATCCTTGCCCTCGAGGTATACTTTCATGAAGCCATCAAAGGCCACCATTTCGCCTCGGGCCACAAACCGAACCCCGCCTTGGTTGTCTAAGTGAGCTACGGTGCGATCAATTTTTGCATCAGCCATCTGGCTGGCTAAGGTGCGTCGACGAATCAAGGTGTACAGTTTCTCTTCAGCCTCATCATTGCCACCAGTTTTGATCGACAAGTCTGTTGGGCGAATTGCTTCGTGAGCCTCTTGTGCACCTTTAGATTTGGTGCTAAACTTCCGCGTGTGAACGTAATTCTCACCGTAGGATTCTGTGATGGCTGCAGCAGCCAAGCCAAGGGCTTCCTCAGATAGGTTCACGGAATCTGTCCGCATGTAAGTGATCAAACCAACTTCATAAAGTTTCTGAGCAACCGACATGGTTCGGTTCACAGAGAAACCCAATTTTCTTGAAGCTTCTTGTTGGAGCGTGCTTGTGGTGAAGGGGGCAGCAGGCTTTCGAGTGCCAGTCTTCTTGGTCAAAGAAGCGACATGAAACGGGCTGGCTTGCAGGTTGTCAAGCTGTGCTTGCACGGCGTCACTATTTTCAGCTTGACCGGACCAATCGGCCTTGAAAGCTTCACCTTCTGCATTGCTGAATTGTCCTTCTACTTTGAAATCGGTGACAGGAACAAAAGCATGGATGTCACGTTCACGTTCCACAATCAGGCGAACGGCAACGGACTGCACTCGTCCAGCGCTCAACCCACTTTTCACCTTGCGCCACAAGATGGGTGAGAGCTCAAAGCCAACGATGCGATCTAAGACCCGTCGGGCCTGCTGCGCATTGACTAGGTCCATGTCTACATGGCGAGGGTTCTCAATGGCACGGGTGATAGCTTTTTTGGTGATTTCGTTGAAAACAATGCGCTTGGTTTTTGCGGGGTCAAGCGACAAGGCCTCAGCCAGATGCCATGCGATGGCCTCTCCTTCACGGTCTTCATCGGACGCGAGCCAGACGGTGTCGCAAGACTTCACCCATTTTTTCAAATCGCGAACAATGTCCTTTTTGTCCTTGCTGATTTCATAATCTGGCATGAAGTGATTCTCTATATCAATGCCCATTGAATTGCTACCACCCTTGGTTAAATCACGGATGTGACCAAAGCTGGAGGCCACCTTGAAATCAGGGCCTAAAAATTTCTCAATGGTTTTCGCCTTAGCAGGCGATTCGACGATAACTAAGTTAGATGGCATACTCTCGGGGTTTTGAACCGCAAATTAAACCCCCAATTCCCATATAAACACGTAAAATTTTACTTCTGCCATTTTGTCACTTGGTCCGGACGTAGTCCGTAGATTTGCCAAATGGAACAATTGTCAGGTGAAGTAAAAGTCATGATGGAGGAAAACCGTCAAGGTGAAGCCATGATCAAACCAGGGGTTGGAAGTAAAAAGCTCTACCTGGAAAGCTACGGTTGTCAGATGAATTTCTCTGATTCAGAAATTGTGGTATCTATCTTGGACAAAGAGGGTTACGAGACCACATCCGACCCTAAAGAGGCAGATTTGATTTTGCTTAATACTTGCTCCATACGCGACAAAGCAGAGCAAACCGTGCGCAACCGACTCAAGCACTTCAAGCGCATTAAGCGTGAAAACAAGGATATGAAAATCGGTATCCTTGGTTGCATGGCAGAACGCGTGAAGGCAAAATTATTGGAAGAAGAGCAATTGGTGGATTTGGTTGTTGGACCTGATGCTTACCGCGATTTACCCCAGTTGATGAAAGAACTTGACGGTGGGAAGAAGGCTATCAATGTCCTTTTATCCAAGGATGAGACCTACCATGACATTGAGCCGGTCCGGCTGGGCGGCAATGGCGTCACTGCTTTTGTTTCCATCACCCGTGGCTGTGATAACATGTGCTCATTCTGCGTGGTGCCATTCACCCGTGGCAGGGAGAGAAGTCGCAACCCACAAACCATTGTTGTTGAATGCCAGAAGCTATGGGCTGACGGCTACAAGGAAGTGACATTGCTTGGTCAAAACGTGGACAGCTACCTCTGGTACGGCGGTGGGCTGAAGAAAGACTTCAAGGTGGCTAGTGACATGGCCAAGGCCAGTGCTTTGCAATTCAGCCATTTGCTTCACATGGTAGCTAACGCCTTGCCTGAGATCCGTATTCGCTTTGCCACATCTAACCCGCAAGACATGTCTGATGATGTGCTTCGAGCCATCGCGGAACATAAAAACATTTGCAAATACATCCACCTGCCTGTGCAAAGTGGATCCAGTCGCATCCTCAAGGCAATGAACCGTGGCCATGACAGGGCCGACTACATCGACTTGATTGATCGTGTGAAGCGCATCATTCCCAATTGTGCGATTTCTCAAGATATCATGTCAGGATTTCCGACAGAAACAGAGGAAGATCACAATGAAACCTTGAGCCTTATGTCCCAGGTGAGGTATAATTTTGGCTACATGTTTGCCTACTCAGAGCGGCCAAATACCATGGCTGCAAGAAAGCTAGAGGATGACGTCCCCCTTGCAGTGAAAAAGCGACGCCTGCAAGAGATCATTGACCTGCAGCAAGTCCATAGTGCAGAACGCAATGCGGCAAATGTTGGCCAGGTGGTAGAGGTTCTGATAGAAGGGTATTCCAAGCGGTCTGACAAGGATGTCTTTGGACGAACCAGCCAAAATGCCGTGGCCGTTTTCCCAAAAAAACACCATCTGCCTGGTGACTTGGTGAGCGTCTTGATTCGTTCAAGTACAGCCGCTACCTTGTTGGGCGATTCAATTGATACCCCGTTATGAAACAGTTCCTGTTGATGCCTCTTGTTTTGATGGCTAGTTTGTCTGTGCAAGCACAGGTTAAGTCATCCCAGCAGCCCTTGTCTACCATGTCTTTGGTGGATGAGTCACTGCATTTTATGGTAGTCGATGAGGCCATCAAGCAGCAAGGCACATTGAGTATTTGCATTGCGCAAAAGAATCGCTGCATTGAGAATCTGCAAGTCGGTTTCATTGTGCGGATTTATGATGCCAGCGGTCAAGAGATATGGAACTCCTTGTGGTCAGGGAAGCATATGGATATCCGATTCAAATCGCCGATACCACAAGCTGCGACCTATGCAGTTGAAGCAACCTCAGATTTTGTCATTAATCGCTTGACAACCAATCGGATTTCCACAGTCAAACCCATGCAGTTGAACCAACCCACTCAGCCATGAGCCCCCAAGAATTGAAACAACGATTTGGTATCATTGGTCAAGACCCGGCCCTTGATCGCGCCTTGTTCAAGGCCATGCAGGTGGCAGCAACAGACATATCTGTAATGGTCACTGGGGAGTCAGGTGTTGGCAAGGAAAGCATTCCTCGTGTTGTTCACAATTTGTCTCATCGCAAGCACGAGTCCATGATTTCCGTGAACTGTGGCGCCATCCCTGAAGGCACGATGGACTCTGAGCTGTTTGGTCATGAAAAGGGTTCATTTACCGGCGCTGTGGGTGCCAGGAAGGGCTATTTTGAGGCCGCAGACGGCGGAACAATTTTCTTGGATGAGGTAGGGGAGCTTCCTTTGGCGACACAAGTGAGATTGCTTCGTGTGCTTGAAACCGGCGAGATCATTCGCGTGGGCTCCAGCAAGGCCATGAAGGTGGATGTGCGTGTTGTGGCTGCAACGAACGTGGATCTGGCAGAAAAAATTGAAGCTGGAAAGTTTCGAGAGGACTTGTTTTACCGACTTAATACGGTTGAGATAACCTTGCCGCCTTTGCGCGAGAGAAAAGGAGATATCTACCTGTTATTCAGGAAATTTGCGCAAGATTTCTCTCAAAAATACCGTACACCTGCAGTCAGGTTGACTGAGGCGGCTGTGACCGTTTTAGAGTCCTACCGCTGGCCGGGTAATATTAGACAGCTGCGCAACTTGGTGGAACAAATTTCTGTCATTGAAGGGGATCAAACCGTTGAGGCCAGCCTCTTGAGTCAGTACATCCCAGATATTGAGCAAAGCAATTTGCCGGCGAGGACTTCTGGCCCGGTCTCGCAAGACCAGTTTCACAATGAACGAGAGATTCTCTACAAGGTCCTGTTTGATATGCGAGCAGATATACAGAATCTCAAACACTTGGTGGGACAGATAGCGCAGGGTGGGCAGTCCATGGATGACCTTTCTGATGGCATTCAAAACTTAGGCAACAAGATGCAGCATGACATCACGACTTTGCCAGCCCTATGGAAGCAACCCGAGCAGAAGGAGTCTCCGGCCACAAGTGCGGCAACTGAGGAGGCTAAGCCAGCGCAATCGTACATGGATATTGAGTCTTTGGATGGGAATTCTTCAGTCAAAAGGGCCTTTAAAACCCTTGAAAACATTGAAATAGAGATGATCAAGGATTCCATTGCAAGGCACAAGGGTCGACGCAAGGAGGCCTCTGCTGAGTTGGGCATTTCTGAGCGCACACTCTACCGTAAAATCAAGCAATACGACCTGGGATGAGTCGATTCAAAGCAATGACAAGTTTATTAGTAAACGCATGGGTTGGCTTATGTATGCTTACCATCATAGCAAGCTGTTCTGCTAGCTATTCCTTTACTGGAGGAGATGTAGGTCAGGCTAAAACCCTGTCTGTAACAACCATGATCAATGAATCGGATTTAGTAAACCCCCAGTTGGCACAGCTGCTGACAACCACGTTGCAAGATGTGATGGCTAGACAGACGCCTCTGGACCTGATTGTAAGGGATGGAGATTTGCAATTCTCAGGTAGAATTATAGCGTACGATGTGCGATCTGATGCCCCAGGTGCTAATGACCAGGTGGCGCAAAGTCGCTTGAGTGTGAGCGTTGCCATCGACTTTATCAACCTGTTGGATGATACGAAAAACTTCAAGCAATCCTTCAATGTTTACAGGAATTTCCCAGCCTCACAGACCCTGTCTCAAGTAGAGGATGTCCTCGTGGATGAGATAGTTATGGAGCTCTGTGAGAAAGTATTCAATCGCGCCCTGGTCCAATGGTAGCAAACCCTCAGCAAGTAAAGGCCATCCTTGGTCGTGTGGATGAGTTGACTACCTCGGACAGTGAGTTCCTGGAGGGTCTTGTCAAGCGATATCCTTATGCTCAGGTATTTCAGATGCTTCACCTCAGGGGCTTGCAGCTCAATGAATCCTTCAAGTTCCCTCAGCAATTGCATCGCACATCCACAGCCATGCTTAACCGGGAGAAACTCTTTACATGGACTGAGGCGCCGTTGATGCCTATGGAGGTTGTTGAAGCGGCTGCCCGGATAGATTCAGGCCCAATTCAACTGCCTGAAGAGGCTCCTGCCTCATCTGCCCCCGCGCAAGCATCAGTCGATCCAGCCATTGATGTTCAACCTCAGGAGGAGACAAGCGCCCAAGCAGATATTTCAGCAATCGAATCAGTAATCGAGCTTCCCACAGAGCCTGAAACTTCTTTGCCTACTGTCATGCCGATTCAGCGGCTTTCAAGCATCAAGCCTTTGGGCGATTTGTCTCATCTGCCTGAGATGGTCAGAAAGCAAATTGAACGCTCACGCGCCATTCAAGCCAGCCGACAGGCTCCACCTACACCCTTATCCAAACCAGATTCGGCCAAGCAATCACAGAAAGTTGTTCTTCCAAAAGCGACAAGTCCTGTTAAGCCAGTTGAACTTCCTAAGCCAGCTGAAGCCCCATTGCCTATTGAGGTAGAAGTCCAGCCGATTACCGAGTCGGCTCCTCAAGCTTCGCCTCAATCAGTTCAATCAAAAAATGCGACAGATGCCCCCGCTGTCACCGCAGTTGTTGATGACCTATCGACCTCACCAGTATCTGGCTTGTCGAAAGTGAGTCTGTCACCTTTTGCGCAATTCCTTCAAGGTCTTCAAACGGAGAATCAGGCACAGGTTGCAAGCACAGCAGCGCAGTTGAGCCCTCGCAAGCGAAACCCCGCAGAGGAGCGAAAGATCCTGGAGTCATTCATTGCAGCCAACCCATCAATGCCTGCACTGAAGCCTGAGGCAAATACTCCGGGTTCAGATGCTGCCTTGACCAATGTAACAGGCCTTGTGACAGAGACCCTGGCCAACCACTACGCATCCCAAGGCTTGGTTCAAAAGGCCATTCAAGCCTATGAGATATTGAAGTTGAAAGTTCCCGAGAAAAGTTCCATCTTTGCGGCCCGCATTTTGGCGATGCAGCAAACCAAAAAAAACTAGACCATGTCCACGCTATTCATCATACTTATCACCATTGTCAGCATCCTTTTGATTTTGGTTATCCTTGTGCAAAGCCCTAAAGGCAGTGCGTTGGGTTCTGCTTTTGGTGGTGGTGCTGCTGCTGGCATGCTCGGCGGTGTTAAGCGCACATCCGATTTTCTTGAGAAGGCAACTTGGGTGTTGGTTTCTGTCCTTTTCGGCTTGGTTCTTTTGATGAATGTCATGGTCGGTGGAGGCACTGCTCAATCCCTGGATCAAGAGTCCTTGCTCAATCAGGAGCTGGATAATTCAGCCCCTGTTTTCCAGACGCCAGCCAGCCCGATTGAGGGATTGGACTTGTCTGAATAGGTTGTAAAACCATCCCCGCTGCTGACAGCTTGTCAGTTTTATTGGCTTTCTTATGTTTTGGCACATTCTGTGCATAGTTTTGAAGTGAGATTTATTCTCTTAACCCCTATTAAAGCATACCATCATGGCAGACTTGAACATCCGTCCCCTGGCAGACCGTGTCATCATTGAACCGGCTGCAGCTGAGACCACCACAGCTTCAGGCATTATTATTCCTGATACAGCTCAGGAGAAACCACAGAAAGGCATCGTTGTTGCCGCAGGCAATGGCAAGGTTGACGAGCCAATGACCGTGGCTGTTGGCGACACTGTGCTTTACGGCAAGTACGCTGGCACTGAATTCAAATTTGAGGGTGAGGATTACCTCATCCTTCGAGAGTCAGACATTCTGGCCATCATTTAATCACCTTATTTAATACCTATTATCATGAGTGCAAAAGAAATCACATTTGATGTTGCTGCACGCAACGGACTGAGAGCAGGCGTAGACGCCCTAGCTAATGCAGTGAAGGTCACATTGGGCCCCAAGGGTCGCAATGTCATTATCGAAAAATCCTTTGGCAGCCCCGCTGTCACTAAAGATGGTGTAACAGTTGCAAGGGAAATAACCTTGGAAAACAAGTTGGAGAACTTGGGAGCACAGATGCTCAAGGAAGTTGCTTCAAAAACAGCAGATGTTGCTGGCGATGGGACAACCACAGCTACAGTTTTGGCTCAAGCCATCATCAAACATGGCCACAAGAATGTCATGGCAGGTGCAAACCCAATGGACCTCAAGCGAGGTATTGATAAGGCTGTTGCAGTTGTTGTGAAGGCGCTAGCAAAGATGTCAATTGAGGTTGGTGAAAGCAACGATAAGATTGAACAGGTTGCCACCGTTTCCGCCAACAATGACCCCTCAATTGGTAAGTTGATTGCTGAGGCGATGGAGAAGGTGAAAAAGGAAGGTGTGATTACCGTTGAAGAGTCAAAAGGCACTGAGACCTATGTGGATGTCGTTGAAGGCATGCAGTTTGATCGCGGTTACCTGTCCCCGTATTTCACCACCAACACTGAAAAAATGGTGGCGGATTTGGAGAACCCTTATATTTTGATCTACGACAAGAAGATCAGTACGATGAAGGAGCTCTTGCCTGTACTTGAGCCAGTAGCTCAGTCCGGACGACCATTCCTTATCATTGCTGAAGATGTTGACGGCGAGGCCCTTGGCACCTTGGTAGTGAACAAGATTCGTGGTTCCCTGAAAGTGGCTGCTGTGAAGGCGCCAGGTTTTGGTGATCGACGCAAGGCTATGCTAGAAGACATTGCTATTTTGACCGGTGGTACCGTGATTTCTGAGGAGCGTGGTTTCAAGTTGGAAAATGCCACTTTGGATATGCTTGGTACCGCAGAAAAGGTGACGTTGGACAAGGATAACACTACCGTAGTCAATGGTGCTGGCAACAAAGATGACATCAGTGGACGTGTTGGACAGATCAAGGCACAGATTGAGACAACGACCAGTGATTACGACCGTGAAAAATTGCAAGAGCGATTGGCAAAGCTTGCCGGCGGTGTTGCTGTGCTTTATGTGGGTGCAGCCTCTGAGGTTGAGCTCAAAGAGAAGAAGGATCGTGTAGATGACGCTCTATCTGCCACAAAGGCTGCCATCGAGGAGGGTATTGTTCCCGGCGGTGGTGTGGCCTTGGTTCGCGCCATTGAGTCATTAAGCAAACTAAAAGGTGAGAACGCTGATGAAACAACAGGGATTGCCATCATTGCACGTGCTATTGAAGAGCCATTGCGCCAGATTGTATTGAATGCTGGACTGGAAGGTTCTGTGATCGTGTCTAAGGTCCGTGAGGGCAAGGGCGATTATGGCTTCAATGCAAAAACTGACAACTATTGCAACATGCATGAAGCAGGCATCATTGATCCAACCAAGGTGACCCGTGTGGCACTTGAGAATGCCGCTTCTGTGGCGAGTCTCTTGCTGACAACTGAGGCAACCATTGTTGAAATACCTAAGCCTGAGCCAGCCATGCCTGCTGGTCCAGACATGGGAGGCATGATGTAAGTCAGCATAATCAGACAAAGAGCCGGTTCATTAGAGCCGGCTTTTTTATTGCACGTAGGGCCTGTCTGGTCAAGGCCCGTGATGTATTTTTGTTCGCCTGCCCAGGTGATGAAATTGGTAGACATGAGGGACTTAAAATCCCTTGCTTATTATTAGCGTACGGGTTCGATTCCCGTCCTGGGCACATTGAAAGGCTTCCGCGAGGGGGCCTTTTTTTGTTGCCTGCAAAATGTCTGTTTGCTCAATCTGATAAAGGTTTAAGCGATGGTGAGTCTGATTAAACTTAATGCCAAGTTAAGGACTATTTTCTACAAAGGCCACCAAAAACCATCTGCCGTTAATGTCCATCCTGCGACTCACTTGCGACTCACTTGCGACTCACTTGCGACTCACTCTGCGACTCACTCTGCGACT
>Ga0302117_10001831_pt1 | contig 10223 bp, 6 predicted proteins | sample AG5_322_MG_FD_203112 | JGI IMG/M metagenome (GOLD analysis project Ga0302117, IMG submission 203112) | Marine microbial communities from Western Arctic Ocean, Canada - AG5_32.2 | ecosystem: Environmental > Aquatic > Marine > Oceanic | place: Canada: Western Arctic Ocean | collected 2017-10-01 | reverse complement strand
TCATCTACATGCGCTCCCAGAAATTCGACCTGAACGGAAAACGTGTCGGATTGGGTCCACACTCAGGTAACCCATCCACCCAGGGATCCGTCCAAAAAGGGGAAGGTTCCCACCTCTTCTCCCCAACGGGTTTTCTCGACGGCGACTGGTTCCACCGCAGTTACTGGGTATACGGTCGCAGCTTCGCGGGTGGACACGGTGGCTACTATCAAGCAGGCAAGTTCGCTCCCTCCGGGCGTATCCTCGTCCACGACGATGAAACCGTCTACGGCTTTGGTCGCAAACCGCAATATCTTCGCTGGACAACAACTTTGGAGCACCAGCTTTTCTCAGCTCCGATGGAGCAAAAGGTGGGTACGGAAGCACCAAGCCCAGCCACCAACCGAAGAAGCCCGGCTACACCTACGCAAATGGTGAGCTTCGGCATTCCAAAAACTCTCAATCCCAAAGGGAAGGCCATTGCCATCGAAGCATGGGTGAAGGCAGACAGGAACGATGGCGTCATTGTTGCCAGAGGCGGACCACGCGACGGTTTTGCCCTGACCATCGAGAAGGGCCGCCCTCACTTTCACATTCGTTCGAAGGATCAGCTGGCCACCATATCTCTTCGAGACACGATAAAGGGGAAATGGCATCATTTGGCAGGAGTCCTATCCAAAGATAAATCCATGCGTCTTTATCTCGACGGTCGGCTCAGCGCAAAAGGAGAAGCTCCGGACCTAATTGCTTCAGACCCTATCCAAAGCCTGGATATAGGAGCCGACGACTTATCCGCCGTCGGGAACTACGCAAGCCCATTCAATTTCACAGGCTCGATCGACGAGGTACGCCTGCACTTCGGTGAGGTTGCCCCCGAGATCTTCACCAAGGCCTTTCTCCATCATGGAGGAGGACGAGCCATTGAGTCGACCTGCGTTCTCGCTTGCTCTTTCGATGATGCGGACGCTACCGACCTCTCGACACACGGTCACAAGGCCAGCGTCAACGGAACTCAGCCCACCAAGGGAAAAGTTGGTAATGCCTTCCGCTTCGCCGGGAAACCCAAAAAAGGTGGAAACCAGAAAGCCGGAGGAGGCGTCGCCCACAACTGGACGAACGACATTCCCGTGCTTGCCCGTGGAATGGTTTTGGCTGAGGACGTCGTCTTCGTGGCAGGTCCCCCGGACGTCATGGACGAGGAAGAAACTTTTTCCCGCATTATGGCTCGCGACAATTCCGTGAAAGAAATCATCGACAAGCAGGAAGCAGCCTTAGCAGGCACCCAAGGAGCAGTCCTTCTCGCAGTCTCCGCAAAAACAGGGGAAACCTTGGCCAAGTACAACCTTGGTTACCTTCCTACTTGGGACGGTCTTGCCGCAGCCAACGGAAAACTCTTTCTCTCCACAGTTAAAGGCACGATCACCTGCCTGAAGGGGAAAGAATAAGGTAATTAAATCGCTGCGACGATTTTTGTTAAGGAAAGCCAAAAGCTATCTTCTAGTTTAATCACCCTATCTATGAAAATCGTCGTATTGGATGCGTATACCCTTAATCCGGGCGACCTGTCTTGGGATCGTCTCGGAGAACTAGGCGAGCTCGAAATTCACGACCGCACATTACCTGAAGAGGTGGCGGAAAGATGCATGGGAGCTGACACTATCATCACAAACAAAACCCCCGTCACTCGCGAGACAATCGAAAACCTTACTGGCCTCCGATACATAGGCGTCACGGCGACGGGAGTAAACATCGTGGATTGCGAAGCCGCTTCCGAACGCGAAATCCCCGTCACAAATGTGCCGGGCTACGGGCCAAAATCCGTTGCCCAAATGGCCTTCGCTCACATCCTGAACCTCACGCAGCGAACGGCTCACCATGCAAATGAAGTGTCGGCAGGACGCTGGGCGAGTTGCCCCGACTTCTGCTTCACCGACTTTCCTCTCGTGGAGCTGGATGGGCTCACTCTCGGCATTCTCGGATACGGAACAATCGGCAAAGAAACCGCCGGCATCGGACGAGCCTTCGGCATGAAGGTCATAGCCCATAGCCGCTCCCTCAAGGAAAATGTTGAAGGAGAGGTGGAGGCAGTGAGCATGGACACCCTCTTTGGGCAAAGCGACGTACTTAGCCTACACTGCCCGCTCACCCCCGAAACGGATCGAGTCGTGAATTCGGAAAACCTAGCCCAGATGAAGTCATCCGCCTTCCTTATCAATACTGGCAGAGGCCAACTCATAGACGAAGAGGCTCTCGCCAATGCCCTCAATGCAGGTCACCTCGCCGGAGCCGGCTTAGACGTGCTCTCCACAGAACCTCCATCACCCCACAATCCCTTGCCTCAGGCGAAAAATTGCTTCGTCAGTCCCCACATCGCCTGGGCCACCTATGCTGCACGGAAGCGCCTACTAGCTGCCACCGCAAAGAACCTTCGCTCCTTCATAGACGGGAAGACCGCCAACGTGGTCAACGGAGTCTGAGTACTCAGGGTCTGGCAACCGTCAAGTCCATGGAAACAAGTCGTTTCTTGTCACGGGCGAAAAGTTTGCCGTTGGAAATTGCGAAATGAGCTCGAGTCTCGAAACCTAGGATTTGTTGCCTGTGTAAAACTTTATATCCTTTTGAGACGGCAGGCGCTAAGAGGAGTTCCCCATCTTCCGTGAGAACAATGAGTTTTCCGTCAGCCAGCAAAAGGTTTCCCGATGCAATTCGCCCCGAGGTCCATTGAACGGATCCATCGGCAAGACTAACGCAACGAAGCTCGGGTCCGCGCTCTTGACGACCATGAAAACCGTAGAGATAACCATCGTGATGAACCGCGGTGGAATAATGACCATCAAGCATACCACCTTTCTTCCAGATGGTTTGCGTGAACACACCACCCTTGCCATCGGGTTTTAACTTCCAAACAGCCCCCCCCACGTCGTAGCAACTGGAAACAAAGACGGAATCTCCGATAAGCAAGGGTGTCGCAGCGTTTACGGATGCATTAATTGGCGAGCGGAAACGCTCGAAAAAAAGCTGACGACCAGTTTGGACTTCTAGTCCAAGAAAACCGTCACGGATGAAAAAGAGAGAGCAGGAAACCTCACCGACGGTAGTCGAAACGGGCGAGGAATAATCGTTTCCGTGATCGGTTGCCTTCCATAAGACCTTTCCCGTGTCCACATCAAAGGCAACCACCCCGGCGCCAGCCCCACCTATGTCAAGCATTACAAGCTTCCCTACGACTAGTGGTGAACAACAACGTCCGAAAAAGCCCTGTGGCGAACGGAACTGCTTGGCCACGTTCACGGTCCACTTCAGCTTGCCGGAAGCGAAATCGAGACAATTCAAAATACCTTGGGGGCCGTAGGCAAAAACTTTACCGTCGGAAATGGTTGGAGTGGATCGAGGTCCTTCAGCCATGCCGAAACCATCGCGATATCCGGAAGCGAAGGAGTATCGCCAAAGTAGCTTGCCCGAAGAAGCATCCAGACAATCCATCGATTCCTCAGCTCCCGGACGGTGATGAATGACTAATTTGCCGTCCACTACCACAGGAGCAGCCCAACCCTCGCCAAGCGATACTTTCCAAAGGGTCGGGAAAGTCGTGGCGTCCTTGGGTAAAGAAAACTTTTCGCCGACGGCCACGCCGTCGCGATTTGGTCCAAGCCATTGAGGCCAGTCCCCCGCCAAGGCAGAAATCGAAGGGAGCAGGTACACAGCAAAAACATAGATGCAAATTCTCATAAGAAGTTCCATGCTGACGACTCTCTGACTGTTCGTCCGGCAGAAAAGGCTTGGACTCGACAGATTGCGAGATTGAATAGGGAAATATGAAATTCGCGATATGCAACGAAACCTACCAAGGGTGGGACTTCTCAAAAACCTGCGACCATGTCGCCGAAACAGGATACGATGGCATCGAGGTCGCGCCCTTCACGCTCAAGGAGGATCCGCGTGAACTAACTGAAGAGGAAGCCCTTCGGCACGGGGAAACCGCCAAATCCGCCGGACTGGAAGTCGTGGGGCTTCACTGGTTGCTAGTGAAACCAGGTTGGCTTCACCTTACTACGCCGGACGAATTGCTCCGCAAGGATACAATCGCTTTCGGGAAGCATTTGGCACGAATCTGCACTGCCATGGGTGGTCGAGTAATGGTATGGGGAAGCCCTAAACAAAGAGACGTCGCGGGTGACTGGATATACGAAGACGCCTTTTTACGAGCTGCCGATGCACTACGCGAAATAGCCGAAACGGCCGGCTCATTAGGCGTTACCATCGCGATGGAGCCTCTGGGCAAAGCGGAAACGAACTTCCTGAACACGGCTGCAGAGACGATACGTCTCATAGAAAAAGTAGACCATAAAGCGTTTCGCCTGCACCTCGACGTAAAGGCCATGAGCGACGAAACAAAGTCGATTCCGGACATAATTCGTGAAAGTCGCGATCACACCGCTCACTTTCATGCAAATGACCCGAACCTGCGGGGACCCGGTTTTGGCGAGGTCAAGTTCGAGCCGATTGCCGAAGCTCTCAGGGAAAGCGGATACGATGGCTATGTTTCGGTTGAGGTCTTCGACTATTCTCCGGACCCCGAAACCATAGCGACCCAAAGCCTCGAATATCTAAGGAAAACCTTCGAAAGCTAGGGCAAGTCCACGAGCTGGGCTTTACCTTTTCGAGCTAGGCCCAAATCTGCTCCAAAACGAAACAAAGGAGCTTTGTCTCTGTCTCTAAGGTCAAAACCTTCGGCAGTCCGAGCCTTGCTCAAAGCTTCCATGGCAAAGTAATCCACCGACAAAGGGTTTTCGCTCAGCATGAGAGTCGGTTCGCCTCCGAGGAACTGAGCGTCGAACTTGCTACCGCCCGCATACTGAAAGCGGGAGAGGTCGAGAATCGAAAAAAGGTGCTTCTCCCAATATTCGGGTATGGCGAGTATTTCAGTCGCCGCCGAGGGAGCCGTGGTGGAGCGCCCAAGGAAGCGAGAGTTGTTGTCTACCGCGTGTAAGGAAGCATTTCCAACGGCAGCATCAATACCCAACGAACGACTGTCGATAGCTACAGGCAGGTTGATCCAGAAGGCATCCTCAAGAAAAAGAGGGGCAGGCAGGTAACTGCGGCGCTCCTCGCGCAAGCGGATTTCACGGTCACGCGGATACCTAAGGCTCAGGCGAGCCCGATAGTCAGTCGTCGGCGGCATAGGACTGTCATGGAACCACCTCTCGTCAAAATAGGTTCGCGAATCGAGAGCAACCACAGGATGCCCACGATAGCGATTCCCTCCCTTGCTGCGGGGCGGCAAGAAACCAGAACGACGAAGGCCTCTGGATTCAAGATCCAAGAGGAAAACGGATTCGGGAGCAAACCCTCGAGCCTTGAGAAAATCGAGCAACGCATCCACCAAAGGTCGAGACGTGGCCAAACCCGGAGCAAAATGGGTAGAAAGTTTGATTCCGACTTTGGATTGGCGATCAGGCTGTAATTGCACCCCGCCTTTCAGCTCATTGAAAAGAATGAGAGATCGGACGGAACGAGCATAACTTTCAGGTTTCCCCAGTGAACATCGGAAAGTCACAAGGCCCTTCTCCCGAAACAATGGCTTGGTTCGGTCCTTTGAAAAAAAAGGCTCACCAGGGAAATCAACGGAGAAGGAAACTCCGAAGCTCAGAGAAAACATGGTTGCAACCGCGAGCATGGCTTGACGTTTCACGTCCTGTTGAGAATAGAAGTTTTAATGCAATTTCCGCTTTGTATGATAAGGTTCTGTGCTATGATGGTCTCGATAGTGATCACGGGCAGTTGTTCGGACGACCCGAGACAAGTCTCTCCACCAAGTGAACCAGTCAAGCAAAACCCGCCCGACCTAAGCGAGGCAATACAGAAACGCATCGAAGGTAAAACAGACGAAGCCCTGGCGATCCTACGTAAACTGAATGATCTACATCCAGAATCCCCTGAGATCATTACCATGCTCGGTCGCACTTTACTCGACGCCGAGGAATACGCCCTCGCAGCCTTTCGCCTTGAACAGGCTTTCTCGCTGGGTGGAGCAACGAGCATTTTATCCGAAACCGGGCAAGCTCACGAGCTTGCAGAAGACGACGAATCCGCGGAAAAGGCTTATGCCACCTACATTCGAAAGCATCCTGATGACACTTTTGCCAATCTGAAATACGCCCGTGTGCTCCACCGACTAGGAAAAAAAAGCAAGGCTCTGGATGCTTTCCTGCAAGCATCCGACAAGGCGGAAACGGCAGACGCAATGGCCGTAGCTCAGTTGTTTTTGGCAAAGGAAATGTACCCTCAAGCCGAGCACTGGTTCCGGTCCGCTGAAAAAAAAGCTCCGAATCAATCGCCACTCCCCTACCTCGGGTTACTTGAAATCAGGCTTAGCCTAAAGGACGAGAACTCGGCCGAAACCTTGATACTGGCGATGGAAAAGACACATCCGGGTTCTCTGGACAAGAGCGAACACGCAAAAATAGCCGCCGATTTATTGAAACGTCGCCGCCGACTGGACTTCTTTCAGAGAGATTACGCGACCGTTGGGAAAACCGCTTCGCAATTGGCCGCTGCCTTACTAGCTCCAATTAAGGCTGAGCCGGTGGTCGGGGGATCCAAGCTCCCCCCCCGCACTCTCGAGATCGTAGAAAACCCTAAGGGTTCTCCGTTCTCAATCGAGAGCAACGCCTCGCAGACCTCATCTCAGGATAATGAAACCACCACCACTCTTTCCCTCGCCGACATATTTTCAAGTCCTCCAAATAATTCGAAACCTGCAGAGAAAAGTTTTCTGGATCAAGCGGAGTTGGCCATGCTCGAAAAGAACTTCCGAAGTGCTTTGCTTTTCACACGCAGAGCCATCAGGGAAAACCCAAAAAATGCTGCGGCATGGCATATGGCTTCCCAAGCCCACTTTCTTCTAGGTGAAGGCAACGAGGCCGAAATGAAATCCTTGGAAGCCACGCGCCATGCACCCGAAGATCTGGGATACCACATGGACTACCTTCGCATCGCTCGTGAGACACTCGCGGGACAACGCTATCTCGAAGAGCTGGAAAAAGCTCACGAACGTTTTCCCGATTCCATCGAAATTCTGTGGCAACTTGCTCGCCGTTATCATATCGCGGAAAACAAACCTGCCACGGCCGCCATCCTCTATCGAAAACTGTTGGCAATGGCACCTCCGGACAATCCGTTGCGCCCCGAAGCCGAGCGGGAATTGCGAAGTCTACCTCTGAATCCTTGAAGCGTACAAAGATTTTCGTGACCTCGTCCTGAGACTTTCCCGATGCCAAGACTACACCGTGATTTTGTCCCCGAGCTCAAGGCTCGAATAGATCTGCACGACGTCGTGGCCCCTTACGTGAGCCTAAAGCGATCCGGGGCAGACTGGAAAGGACTCAGCCCTTTCAACCAAGAAAAGACACCTTCTTTCTACGTTCATCCGGACAAAGGCTTTTACAAGTGCTTCAGCAGTGGTGAGGCAGGAGACGCCATAAGCTTCATACAAAAAGTGGAGAACTTGGAATTTCAGGAAGCCGTCGAGTTTCTCGCGACTCGCTTCAACATAAACCTCCGTTACGAAGAGACTGCACACGGAAGTCCTTCAGTACAGTCGCTTTCTCATCGAAAAGCCCTTTTCGACATACACGAGTTGGCCATGTCTTGGTATCGCGAAAAATTTTGGGACGACAACGAGGGAGGGGACTTCATACGGAAGTACTGGACGCAGGAACGGCACTTCCCCGATGAAGTAGCCAAGGAGTTCGGGATCGGTTACGCTCCCCCTGACTCATCCGGTCTTCTTCGCCTTTTCACGGAAAAAGGAATCCCTCAGGAAGTCTTAGACAAAAGCGGGCTATTTTTCGACCGCAAAGGACGACCGGATTTCCTGACTCGCTTCCGCGGTCGGCTTATGATCCCCATTCGGGACACCCAAGAGCGCGTCGTCGCTTTTACAGCCCGTCAATTGTCTGTCACGCCGGAAAATGATCCTGCCCGCGAGGCAAAATACATAAACTCTCCCGAAACTCCGATCTTCAGGAAAGGGAATCTACTCTTCAATCTCGACAAGGCAAGACGCCACATTGACGAAAATAAACGTTTTTTGCTGGTCGAAGGTCAACTCGACGCCATTCGGTGCTGGCAGCAAGGGGTGAAAAACGTCGTAGCCCCTCAAGGAACAGCCTTCACCGATGGCCAGGCCCATCTCCTCCGACGATATCGACCGGCGGGCATTGACTGCCTTCTCGACGGTGATGAAGCAGGGCGAAAGGCGGCCCTACGAATCCTCCCGATCTGCGTAAAAAGCGCTCTCGACATCCGCTTTCTTCTTTTACCCTCCGGAGGAGACCCCGACGACTTGCTCCGCACCGAAGGTCTCGCAGGTTTGAAAAACCTCGAAGACGAGTCTCTCAGTGGAATCGCCTTTGCCGTATCCATGTACTTGGGCGAAACGAAAGAACCTACGCCCACCCAAAAGAACACAGTATTGGAACATATTTTTGAAATCGTGGCCGAAACGGATTCTCTCGTGGCGCGAGACGAATACTTGGCTCAAGCCATTCGGTTGATGAAACTGGAAGAAAGTTCCGCTCGACAAGAATTTGCACGCTTTTTAAGCAAAAAAAACTCGTCTTCGTATGGTTCCCGTCAAAGAGCCTCATCTGAAAAAAATCCCAAAAATGCTTCCCAAAAGTTGACAACTGCCGAGGATGATCTATTATTATTTGTTTTGCACCATAATGAAGTTGCGATTCCTCTCGCACAAGCGATCCAACCGGAATGGCTCAACCTCACATACCCTTCAGGAACAATACTCGCCAAGGCACTAGCTGAAATACGCGAGGATAATGGTAATGGACTAGCATCCTTGGATGAGCTACTAGAGAACGATGACGAACGAAAAACCGCCTACGAAATACTATCTCAGAAACCCGCTCACGATGACCCCGTGGACATTCACAAGGCATGCAATACCTCACTTCAGGCTCTCTTTAATCGTTTCTTCAAAGCAAAAGAAAATGAAATTAAGGAACGAGTCGCCAATCTGAATCCAGACGGAATCGATAAACGCAAGGAACTTCGAGCTGAGCTTGCTTATCTACGATCGCAACGAAGATCGCTGCCACAACTAACCTTTGTCCAACAATCCGAGACCGATAATAATTCCGCCCATGTCACCGACCAAAAAAACCGCGAAAAAGGCACCGGCAAAAAAAGTGCCGTTCGCAAAAAAAACCACAAAGAGTCGCAAGACACCAGCGGGCGCGAAAAAGCCACCGTCGACAAAGAAAGCGACAGTCAAGAAGACCTCTTCTAAGGCACTGGTGGCAACGGCCGGGACGAAAAAAGCCACCAAGACCAAAGAGAACAAGGGGAAGGCTACAACAGGAAGTGCATCAGCCAAGGCGAAAGCTGCATTGGACGCTGTCTCGGGTAAAGTGCCCACTCCAAAACCTTTGGACGATGCAATCACGGACAAGGTCCATCACCTGATTCATCATTCCCGCGAACAGGGTTTTCTTACTTATAAGGATATCGACAAAGCCTTGCCCGAGATTGCAAGCCAACCCGACGAACTGCAAAATGTAATTTCCATCCTAAACAATCTGGAAGTCAAAATCCTAGATGGCGTTGAGGTCGATAAATACAAGAAAAAGCAGGAAGAGTCGGAGGAGGAATACGCCCGCACCACTCAGGGAGACATGCTGGACGACCCCGTCCGAATGTACTTGAAACAAATGGGTCAGGTACCCCTCCTGTCACGAGAGGAGGAAGTAGACATTTCCAAGCGAATTGAAAAAGCCGAATCTGCGGCTCTCAAGCTACTGTTCTCGGTGGATCTCACCGCCCAATTTCAGATGGAACTGGCTCAAAACCTAATCAATCGTGAAGAGCGTTTCGATCGGGTGGTCTTAGATAAGAAGATCGATAGCCGGGAAACCTATTTCAAAAATTTGACCAAGCAACTTGAAGCAGGTAATGTTTTGCTGGTAAAAATCATCCGTGCCTGGGCCCAAGCGGAAGAAGCGAAAGACCCCACGCAAATTAAACGCGCCACCAACCGATTTCTCAAATATCAGGGAATGCTCGCCCCGATATTCAAGAAGTGCTGCTTCAAATTGAAGGTGTTCGAGGACTTTATCGCCAAAATCAATCCCGACCTCAAGACAATCACTAGGCACCTTCGGCACATGAACATGGCCAAGCAGGATACTGTCAAGGTCAAGCGTAAGGGCGTAAAGCTAGACAAGGTC
>Ga0302117_10001829_pt1 | contig 10231 bp, 7 predicted proteins | sample AG5_322_MG_FD_203112 | JGI IMG/M metagenome (GOLD analysis project Ga0302117, IMG submission 203112) | Marine microbial communities from Western Arctic Ocean, Canada - AG5_32.2 | ecosystem: Environmental > Aquatic > Marine > Oceanic | place: Canada: Western Arctic Ocean | collected 2017-10-01 | reverse complement strand
GTTCCACCATTTATAACTGGCGGGATGGCTTTGAAATGAACCGGCGGTGAGATGCTTGATACAGCTCGAACCATTCCACGGGCCCTGGTTGTCCGAATAAAAAACATCGCCAAGATGGTTGAGCCCAATGCCGCCGGGGCTGCGAATGCCGCTCGCGGTGGGAATCATCTCGCCCTTTTTATTCACGCGCACGCACCAACCGCGATAAGGCGTGTTGCTGTTGAACGAACCGGTGAGGCACAGTACCACCCACATATTTCCCTGTTTATCAAACTGCGATCCAAAGGCGTACTCGTGATAATCGCCGGTAATGCCCCAGCCGTCGCTGACGGTTTCAAAAATGTCACCACGACCGTCGCCATCTTCGTCCTTGATGCGCGTGACTTCGCAACGTTGCGTGGCGTAGAGCCAGCCGTCATTCCAGTGGAGGCCGATCGGCTCGTGCAAGCCGCGCGCGTAAAGTTTCACCTTCATGTCATCGGCTTTGCCGAGCGGATTGCTGACGGTAAAAATATCGCCGCGCCGCGTGCTCACCGCGAGCTTTCCGTTGGGCAACATCGCGAGGCCGCTGGCCTCCAGCGAAATATCCGCCGGAATGGGCACGCGAGTGAACGTGTAATAATCGCTTTGCTTCGGAGCGGGCGCACCGTGCGCGAAACCGGCCATCAATACGCCGGCGAGGAGAATTAGTTTTTTCATTTTCAAAAGTTCTTTCTCAAAAGTTTAGTTCAAATCCCATTCGTACTTGGCGCGAATGATTGCCTTACCGAGCACGGTGATGGGCACGAGGAGTTCCTTGCCGTTCGCGCCATCGCGCAGGAAGGGGGCGTCCGGTGAATCGAGCGTGAGCTTGAGCGTCTTGCCGATTTTCCAACTGTTGCCGCGTTTTTCGATGAGCGCATCAGCGGCGGCGAGGTAATAGAATTTGCCGCTGCCGGTGAGCGTGAGCTGGCGCGTGAAGGATGGGAGCGCGCCGGCTTGTGGGATGACGTAATCTTCAATCACCGTTTCGCCCGCGGTGTATTTGAAAATGGGTCGCCGACCTTCCACCAAACGATAGCCGCGAAAACGCAAGCCCTTCGCGCGGTCATCGTCGTTGTTGCCGAGCTTGAGCGCGGGCCACTGCGCTTTGGGATTGGGCAAAACGGCGATGGCTTGGGCGCGCTTAAGGTTGATGAGGTAATGCCCGAGCGGCGGTTGGAAGCCTTGGCCGCGGCCGTTCCAGTGTTTCGCGCCGTCCATAAATGCGCCGTGCCAGACCATCACGATGTTCATCGCGTTGGCGTCGAAACAGAGATTTACTTTTTCCGGATAGCCCACGCCGATGCCACGCGGGCTCGCGCCTTGGATGAAGTTGCGATAAATGACCGCCTCGTTGTTGACGGGGTTGATGGGATTGCCGGTGGCGATAGCCGGTTTTTTGCCGCCTTGCGGGGCGGTGTTGCGGGCGAGCTGCAGCTTCTTGATTCCCGGGCCGGACATGTCCACCGAGAGATGTTCGCCGCCGCCCTTCTCAAAAAACTCGATGCGGATGGGCACCAAACCCGCCTCAAGCGCGACAGAGCCCTTGGCGTTTTTCACGCCGTGAATGCCATCGTTATCGACCACGACCTTGCCGTTGAGAATCAAACGCGAGCCGTCATCCGAGCCGAGGTTGAACGTGTACTTGCCCTTCTTTTTGATTTCCAAATCGCCTTCGATGACAATGCCGAAGTCGTCGCGCTTCTTGGAAAGGTTGGTGTCGGCAATGCCAGTCTTGGCCTCGCCGGTCTTCACCGGCTTGAGCTTTTCAAAATCCGGCAGCCTGTCCCAAGAGCCATTGTACACACGGTACTTGAAATTTTGGATAGCACCCTTGGCCACGATGCCGCCGGCGGCCGGCGCGGTGCCGTCACTCAGCGATTTCACGTAAGCGATGAGCGCCTTCATTTCGTCGTCATTCACCGCAGGCGGTGGCGGCATCGGCGCGGCGGCGTTCTTCACCACTTTGGCCAACGGCTGGCGAATGGATTCGATGAAGTACGCCTCGTCAAATTTCGCCTTCGCGTCCTTGCCGCCAAAGCCGAGCGTGACCGTGCGTTCTTTGCCCCAGAAATTGCCTTCGAATTTCGGGGCCTTCATCGCCACGCCCGCGAGTGCGGGTGGCCCGCCTTCAACTTGGTGGCAGGTGAAACAAATTTTGGTCTGGAAAAGCGCTTTGCCTTGAGCGATTAAATCGGCATTCGCAGCCGATACATTTCCGGCCATTGCCACGACCGCCAGCACGGGCAGTCCCCAACGAGAAACACATTGTGAGTTCATTATAAAAATCGTCTGCGCACAGTGTGTCGGCGCACGGACATTCGCGCAAGCGCCCAATGGCAGCGCGGGGCAATTAGGACTCCTTAGTTTGAATCCGCATTCAAAACCGGCGGCTCCTTTTTCTCTCGCAAGCAAAGCCAACGAATGAGCCAAAAAACTCCCAATGGCCCAAGCAACACTCCCAGCGCAGTGACAAGAATGGTGGCGAGCGTGGGGTACACGATGGAATTCACCGTTTCATCCAACGCGAGATAAACGCCGCTCATCAGTTTCTTTTTGGCCAATTTAACCGCTTGGACATCGGATACACCATCGGCCTGTAGCGAACCGAGAAACTTGGCCGCCTCGGTGTCGGTGAGATTGCCTTTTAGTTGTTCGTTCCAAAGAAACTTGATTACCTGATGGCCAACCCATTTCTGGAATATGTTGCCACCGATTTTTTTATTTACCTCCTCCAGCGCACGTTCGCGCGTAGCGTGTTCGGCGGCTTGCGTTTGGCTGGTGGTTTGGCGGAGTTTGGAAATTGCCTGGGCCAGATCGCGTTCTAAAAGTGAAGTGCCGTTGGCATCCGCGTCCACACCCCCGAGCCGCCAAACCATAATCGCGGCATAAGTGTTCACCACCGCCGTCTCGAACACTTCCCCTTCGCGCGCACCTTGTTTGAAGGCGCGGCCGCTGCCCCACACGCCCAAGCCGGAACCCAAGCCGAGCGACAACGTGCCCACTATCAGCACCGGCCACAGCCAGCGCACGTATTTGTAGCCGCTCCACGGAATATCCATCCAACCGCAGTCGCGCAGCGCGCGCCACAGGAAAACCCCCGCCGTCGCGCCCAACACCAAACCCAACACGCCCCACAGAGAAAAATGCCAAACCGCCTTGAGGGCCAGCTCGCCAAAGCCTTTCACCGCGTCCCACCCCGAGTTAAGGGCTTGGTTTGCCAACGACGATTCCGCAGCCGCAGTCACGCCGACTCCGCCTGCAAACAGCAAAAAAACAACCCATTGACGATGCCGGTTCACCCCGTTTTTTTGCCATCCCGAACCGGCCAACACAAGAAATATACGTAAAGCACTCTAAAAACCCGCGAAAAACAGGGTCCCACATGAAATTTTAGTTTTTAAAGATTAAAAAGTGTATTGACAAATTTCCGGCAATCCATACCTTCGCCGCCCTCTAACTAAATCAGTTAGATTAAAAACCTCTGAAAACTATACTAGGCACAACCAAACACCTCACACAATGACAAACAAAAAATGGACCATGAATTCCCTGACTCGAGAAGATTGGGATTTCTCATGCTACAAAGACCTGCCGAGCTCCGCCATCAGTCGCGTTTACCTATGGGAACTGGATCGCGAACTGGGCAGCGGCAAAGGCCCCTTTGCCAAAGACCCCGCCAATAAAAAATGGCTGGCTTCTTTGAGCAAGGGCAACGACTACACCGCATTGCCAAACGCCCCCGTGGCGTCCAGCAGCGGCACTACGCACAAAACCCGCGGCGGTGACACCGTGGCAGCGAGCGGCGGCAACACGCTTCATGTATTCCAAATCAACTGGAATTGCAGCCACGGCGAACTCGTGGAGGCATTCTCGGATTGGTTGGAATTTGGGCACGGCACGCCGTACATCACGTTCCCGACCAACACCCGCGGACGTCCGCGCCAGCAGTACACGATGCTGGAGAAGGTGGCCATCCACCGCTTCCACAAAGTGGGCTACTCAGGCGGCCCGAAGTTTTTCCGGGAGAATAAAAAGGATGCCTTCCGACGGAACCTCAAACGCATCAACTGGACTCTGGCGCAGCGCGAAATGAATCTCCATTTCAAGCATCGCACCAAGGAATTGGCCCGCCTCAGCAAGGCGGCCGGTAAAAACTGGAAGAGCTTGCTCTACTAATCAACTAATCAAACAAACCCAACGCACTCGTGCGATGAGTTTCAACCCCGCCCGCTTGGGCGGGGTTTTTTGTGGGCCGGTCATTGAGCGATGCGCGCCACTTTCCTACCCTGCTCATAAACCGATTCGCGGCGCTTGCTCCCTTGCGGGTAATATAAAACCAGCGTGCCCGTGCCCTTCGGCAATTCTGATGCCACGGTGCCTCCGAGCTTCCACGAAGTGGCACGCACCAGCCGACCGCGCTGGAAAATGGCATCCACCATTCGTTCGCCGTTGGGGTACCACTCCACAAATCGCCCGTTGATTTTGCCCTTCGAATAATCCGCCTCCATCAACGGCGCGCCACCGGTGTACCACGACCGAATGAGCCCGTCGCGTTGGCCATGGATCATGCGGCCTTTGAACCGAACCCCTTCGGCAAAATAATCATAATCGCCATGAAACAGCTGGCCAGTGGCGGGGTTCACGAAGAGTCCCGATGCTTGCCGCAAGGGCGGGCCGACCGGCGGTGAAATCGGCGGTGAAATCGGAGCGCGACGCTCTCCGCCTCCATTGGATTCGCCGGGCACTTGCACTCCGTTGCGATAGGTTTTCTCGCTTTCGCGGGTGCCATCGGGGCGAAAAAGCATGAGGGTGCCGCTGCCATTCACGACGCGACTGCCTTCGGTGCCATCAAGTTTCCATGAGGTGGCGGAGGTGATTTTCCCGTCCTGCCATTCCGCCACTGCGCGGCGTTGGGTGCGGTTGTACCATTCCTCAAACCGTCCGTGCATGCGGCCATTTTTGTAGCTCAGCACAAATTTCTGCCCCGTGGCGGGGTCAGTTATTGTGTTCACGCCGGTGTAAGGCTCGGGGTCGCCCTTCAAGTACACCAATCCGCTGCGCTCCTCCAATTCGTTGAGTGATGAATTCGGTCCAGATGATATGGAACCGCACCCGGCACTCAAGATACATAGGACGCACAAAGCGTTGGGAAGCATCAACAACTGGATCATTCGATTCATTTTTTTCCTTCTGATAGGTTACTGATTGCTCCGCGCTGCACATGGAGCTGGGGTAGCCAGGCATTGGCTTTGGCGATGGCGGCTTGGCGTTGGGCCGGGATGAGTTTGGAAGCCAAGGCTTCCAATTGCCGCGCGGCGGCTTCATGCCCACTCAAGGCGGCCTGACACCACCACACGAAAGCCTCCATTTCATTTACGTCTACCCCGCGGCCCGTGTGGCATAATCCGGCAAAATTATGTTGAGCCTCCGCGTGGCCCTGCCAGGCCGCTTGCCGGAATCTGCGCGCGGCCGCTTCCGTATCCTTGGGCACGCCCTGCCCCGTCAATAGGCGCACGCCCATTTCATTGAGCGCCTGTGGCTGGCCGAGCTGCGCGGCGCGTTGATACCACTTCACAGCGGCCGCCTCATCGTTCAGGGCCAATTGCACGGCGAGGTTAAACATTCCATCGGCATGACCGCCCTCGGCCGCACGGGTGAAATAGTTGCGGGCCGCAAGGGCATCGCGCGCAGTGCTTTCACCGAGCAGCAACTTTACACCCAATTGATTGGCCGCAGCAGCGTGGCCCTGATCGGCGGCTTGTTTGTAATACTCGAATGATTTTTTATCGTTGAGTTCTTTGTCTCTACCCTGTTCGTAGCGGATCGCGAGCACGTACTGCGCATCGGCCAAACCGCGGCCCGCCGAGAGCCGGACCAAACGCAGCGCTTCAGCCTCGTTTCGCTCCATGCCAAAGCCAAACGCGAGACGGGCGGCGTGTTGAAATTGTTCTGCGGGCGGGGCATCCTCAGCAGGCGCGCCCACTCCTTTAGGCTGGCCCAGCCGGTCGGGCCAGCCATCGTTGAGGCGGGCGGAAAGTTCGGCATGAAGATCCAACGCACTCTTGGCAGTCAGATGATCTCTGGCAAATGTTTGATTGTCCTTATCGCGATTAAACTCCGTGAGTCGGGCGAGCCAGTAAAGTGCCAACCGAAAATTCTGCGGCACCCCGCGGCCTTCCCGGAAAATTTTGGAGAGCGCCAATTGCGCTTCCGCGCTGTCGTTTTCCGCCGCGCGTTGGTACCACTTCACTGCCAATACAAGGTTGGGATCCGTGCCTTGGCCGGCATCGTACATTTCGGCCAGTTCGAATTGCCCGCGAGCATTGTCATTTTCCGCCGCGCGCCGGTGCCATTGAAAACGCTCTTTGAGGTTGACCGCCTTTTCTTCTTCGGTGGCGCCCGCATTTTTCAGACGCAGCCCCACGTTGTTTTGGGAAACTGCGTTGCCACGTTCGGCCGCGCGCCGGTAATGTTCAATCGCCTTGTCAGGATTGGCCGCTCCCTCGCCGGCACGGCCGTAGCCAATCATCCAGCCGATGTTATTGATGGCACCGGAGTTTCCCTGCGCGGCGGCTTTGCGATACCATTCCATGGCCAGCACATCATTTTTCTCCACTCCGTGCCCTTTGCTGTAACGCGCGCCGATCATAAACTGCGCCCCGGAATACCCATGCTCAGCACTGGGCCGTTGCCAGCGAATGGCTTCCACGTAATCGCGTCGACCGTGGCGTTGGCTCGCCCAAATGTTGCCCGCCAAATACATCGCCGCCACGCTTCCCTGCTCGCCGAGCGTCATCAGCTTGGGCAACGTTTCGCGGTATAGCTTGCGGGCCCGATCGCGATCGCGCCGAGCACCAAGGCCATCCCAATATTGATCCGCCATTTCTGAAATCGAAAACGGATCGCCTGCTTTCGCGGCCTGTTCAAAAATTTTCAGCGCCGCGGTTTTGTCCATCTCCAATCCGCCCCAACCGCGATAATGCAGCAGCCCCAACGCGCGCGCCGCCGTGGCATTCCCCGCCTGGGCCAATGCGGATAAACCGGGCGCGGCGCGTTTCAAAAATTCATTGCTCTTCTTTTCATCCGGCTTCATCCCCATGCCAAACCGATACATCAACCCCACCCGGAATAGGCCCAACGCATGACCGGTGGTGGCCGATTTTTGGGCCCACTCAAACGATTTGGGTAAATCCACCGGCGCGCCCTGCCCCCATTCCAGCAGCTGGCTAACCTCATGTTGCACCAGCCCATCGCCGGCCTTGGCCTTGGTTAATGCTGCTGCAAACTGTTCAGCCAATTTGGGAGCGATGGCCTTCAGCTTATCAGGCAAAGCTGTGCCGCGCGTGGGCGCTTCGACTAGAACAGGAGCATCCTGTGAAAATATGCTAAGGGAAAGAAATCCCGATAGCCCAAAAATGAATGCAAACCGCATGGCAAAAGTCTAGCCCGTTGCCCGTGATTTGTCCTTAAAAATATTACTGATTTATTCCCCGCGCCTGCGCAGAAATGTGGCGCGATAATTATGGTATTGGCGGGACACCGGCTCATGGCGGTCCACCCATTTGCCGCGGCGTTCGATGGTGGTGCCGTTCACCGTGATCCGCTCGCCCGGCTCGTACTCGCGGCGTTGCACCCATTCCTGCTCGCGTCGGTCGAATTCCCGCGAATGCACCACCAATTCTGCCCCCACCGCGCGCGCCTGCTTCAGCAATTGGCGGTTGCTTGGGGAATTGGAGGTGTTGAATTCCGATTCCCCCAAAATTTCCCAACCCCCATCGGTATGCAATTTCACTCGCTCCGCGTGCCGCCGCATGAGGGTTTGCTGCACCTCCGCCTCATCGGCCATTGCGGATGGCTCGGACGGCGCGGACGGCGCGCGCACTGAGACAACAGGATTAAGTGCGAAATAATTTTCCTCATAAGGATTACCCCCCCAATCCTCAAGCGCATTACAGCCCGTGCCCACCGTACCCAAAGAGGCGCCCATCAATAATATCAACAATTTATTCACAACAACAATTCCAGTTCGTACGTGAACGTACTATCGTCAACTGTTGGCGATAGTAAGTACACGTACTATCTTCACTTTGGAACCAAACAGTACGTAAACGTACCACTTAAGACGCCCTTGTCAACCGTGTGAGCCGTGCCTTATTCAAAAGTTATTCACAACAGGAAAGAGGAAGGCCGCCAACGGGGAGGAGTGTGGGGTATCCCGCTGGCGGCCGAGAGCGGATGGGGGACACCCGCGGGCGAAGTTACTAACAAAGCTTCTGGCAGTTGTCAATAACTAGTCGCGCTCGAAGGTTATTTAGCCGTTTCAGCCATGTTTTTAAGCGGTTCCCCGCTCATTCGGAAACAGCACCATTCGCTAATAGGCTTTGCGCCGAGGGTTTTGTAAAAGTCCGAGGCGGATTGATTCCAATCCAGCGCCACCCATTCGAAGCGCGGGCAGTTGCGTTCCACGGCGATTTTGGCCAAATGCACCATCAGTTGTTGACCGATGCCGTGGCGGCGAAATTCGGGTTTTACGAACAGATCCTCCAGATACAAACCAGCCCGACCAGTGAAGGTTGAAAAGTTGTGGAAATACACCGCGAAGGCCGCCGGCTCGCCGCCCCATTCGGCAATGAGCGCCTCCACGGCAGCATGTCGGTTTTCGCCAAAGAGCGACTCATGCACACTCGCTTCGGTGGCCACCACTTCATCGAGCAGTTTTTCGTACTCGGCAATGGCGCGGATAAACTCAAGCAACAACGGCACATCCGCCGCCGTGGCGGAGCGGATTAATAAGTCGGCATCGGCCATGGACGGCACTTTCGCCAAGACCGGCAAGGATGTCAATGACCGCACTTTTACCCTTGGCCACAGCGTGAGATGGCGTTTCAATGCCCCTCACATGGAAGACACCCCCTCACCTCCACAACGCGGCTTTACGTTGATAGAGCTGCTGGTGGTGATTGCGATCGTCGGAGTGCTGGCGGCGCTGCTGCTGCCGGTGCTTGGGCGCGCAAAGGCAAAAGCCCGGCGCGTTCAGTGCGTGAGCCAACTCGGGCAACTAGCGGCGGCGTTGATTTCTTTTTCAAACGAAAACGAAAGCCGCCTGCCATGGCAATTCACACCCTCCACACAACGGGAATTTTTCGGGCCACAACGGGATGACTTCGCCGGCCATCCGGCCGCCATCTTTTCGCTGCCTACTCTGCGGGCAAGGCTGGGTTCGGCGGATATTTTGTGGTCGCCCTGCGATGCCGATCGCGAAGCGGCCAATGACGCCGCCTGCGCCGACTGGCCCCAATACGATCCACGCCACGGCCGCATTTTGCCTCACAAAGCGATCAGCTATGTGCTCGTTAACGGCGCGGATATTGGCCGCCCCACTACCGTGCTGGCCGCCACACGCAATCTGTCCACCTGCGATCTCGCCACAGCGCACTGGAGCGGCGCAGATGAAAAACGCCCGCCGCCCGAAGCGATGAGCGGCCTCAACAAAAGCCAGGGCCAACTCGTGGCGGCCGATGGTTCCGCGCGGCAATCGGATGATGCCGACATAGGCACGGCCGGAAAAATCGTGCTGGCCCATCGCGAATCAGCCGGAGGCGTCACCTTGGGCCGCGCGGCCACCGGCGTACTCGGCTGCTGCGCCACGCCTTCCCCTGTGGTCGGCGCGACTATTCCAAACCTATTTCCCAAGATTGCGGAAAACGGAAAAGGCACGCGGTATGTTTTTATTCTCGATTGCTCCGGCAGCATGCGCATCGACAAACGCCTGCAACTCGCCAAACAAGCGCTGTACCGCACGCTCCAAAAGCTGGGCCCGAAAAAAGTTTTTTTCATCTATTTCTACCACAGCGCAAGCGTACCGATGGACGGCGAGCCGTTGCCGGCCACCCAGGAAAATATCGCGCGCATCAAACCATGGGCCAACGCCATCCCCGCCGCCGGCGGCACCGATCCACGCGGCGCGTTGCGCGAAGCCTTTGGCGAGAAAAAGCCCGACACCATTTGGTTGATGACCGATGGCATTTTCAAAGTGGGCAACGATATCCCCGTCCGGCGTTTGATTGCCGACCTGAACCCAGACAAATCCGTACGCGTAAACACCGTTGGCTTCGGGCGCAAACCCGAGGACGTCGACAAATCACTCGCCCCCATCGCCACCGAAAACGATGGCACCTTTGAATTCATCAACTCTAATCCGGGCGAG
>Ga0302117_10001828_pt1 | contig 10239 bp, 5 predicted proteins | sample AG5_322_MG_FD_203112 | JGI IMG/M metagenome (GOLD analysis project Ga0302117, IMG submission 203112) | Marine microbial communities from Western Arctic Ocean, Canada - AG5_32.2 | ecosystem: Environmental > Aquatic > Marine > Oceanic | place: Canada: Western Arctic Ocean | collected 2017-10-01 | reverse complement strand
GGCTACCACCCGAAGGACCCGGTTGTGCTGGAAGGCGAAGCACTGGAACAGGTGCAGTCGTTCCTGGAGCGACTCGACGACTTGGATGATGTGCAAAAACTGCATGTCGCGCTGAAGTAGTCGGGCTATCGCACCCAGCAGGCTGCTCCACGGCGTCCAAGCCACGGCGCCGGTTTGATGCAGCAGCCAATCAAGCGCATGGTCCCCTCAGTTTTTGAACACTGAGAGCCCGGCCAGAGCCACGACCAACCAAGGCTGGGCAACCACCGCCATCCCTCAGCACTTCTGCAGCAAGAAGCGGTGGTAGACCATCTCCCGCTCTTGCAGGCTCGTGAACATGCGCCCGCCACTGAGTCCGGCAAACTCACCGAAGAGGTGGCGAAAACGCGGGGTAATGATCTCTTCAATCAACTGCCGTTTGCGCGCATCGTCGCTCCGCAGCGCCGCCACGACTCGCGCCGTGATATCGACGGACTCAAGCACGCGAAAACCGGCCAGCCCAGAGAGTTTCGCCGCGACGCCCTTCATTTCGGCCTCGGTTCGAAAGTCCGCGAAAGCGAAATGACCCGCCGGCCGTAGCACGCGCGCTACTTCGCTGAAGAACGCATCCACGTCGCCATAGCAGTGACTGCTCTCGACGTTGATCACCACATCGCACGAAGCATCTTCGAATGGCAGGTCTTCGGCGTCGCCGTTGACGAACTCTAGATTCGCAACCCCTTCGTGGGATCGACGGCAAAGCTTCACCGCACTCTTTGAGAAGTCGCAACCAACGTATTTGCGAGGACTCTGCGTGCGCGCAAGGTAGCTGGCACCACCACCTCGACCAGAGCCGACTTCGACCACGTCTTTGCCTTCGAGTTCCGTACCCGCCAAGACCTGCTCGTACAGTTGCACACAAAGCCGATCCGGTTCGTGCTCCACATCGAGCGGCAGCGCCACTGCACCAGGCTCAGGCTCGTAGCCGTAGTTCATGAAGGTCCACGACTGCTGCCTGAACTTCTTCGCCAAGCGTTGATACCACCAACGCCAAAGCAATCGCCGCAACAGCGGCGACTTGTCGAGTGCAGTGACGGCGATCCTGATCAGCATCCGCGTGAGTTTGACCGGGGCATGCGAATTACTTGCCCAACAATCCGATCGTCACCGCCAGAAACACATACCGATGAGGCTCTTAATCCTCGTTTGTCCTCCTGCACCTCGACACCGCACACGTCAACGAGCGAGCCGTGTTACGATCACGGAGGACAGCAGTTTGCGGCGAGATCTCTTGTCAGGAGCCGTAGCCAAAAGGAACACGCGCCCTTTGGTAGACCATGTTCCGGTGTGAGATTGCCTTACGGCGCGCTGGTGAGACGACCCTTCGATGGCAAGGCAGAGCAGTCACGAACGACAGCAAGGTTAGGCATCGCTAGCCGCAACGTCGCCCCCTAGGATACTACCCATGGCAGGTGGAACCGCGGGAACGCTCTGGATCAAGATCATGGTTGCGGGCGGCATCGCCGTGGCGGCGGCCATGGGCCTAGAACACGCCGAAGTGGCACCGCTTTGGTTGTCGGCGTCGCTTCTGGCCCTTGGCGGCCTCGCAGTCGTGTTCGGCTCGTGCGAGGCGATGATCAAGTGCGTCGAGGGAGTCGCTTCGCGGCGGCGGTTGAACAAGTTCGTCGCCGGGACGATGGCCGGGCTCGCCTCGAACATCCCCGAGTTGGTAATGCTCGGATTCGTCATCGCCAAGGAACCGCGAGTTGGCTTCATCGTCGTTGCCTTCACGCTGCACGTCGGAGCGATGACATTTGGCGTCTACAGCGGCATGTTGCCGCGCGACAAAACGGGTCACGCCAAGTTGCCCGAGCCACTCGTCAAGCTCTCCACCGACCTCTACGCCGGTGCCGCCGGAGTCTTCATGGCGATGGGACTCTTGATGGTACTCATGTATCTATTCAGCGAGGGCTCTGATCGTAAAGCTGCGCTGACCTCGACAGACCTCTACGTCATTGGTGGCGCGCTGCTCGCCGTGCAAGTCGTGGCTGTCACTCGACTCGTCAAGCGCTTCTCGGGCAACAGTGATGAGCAAGATGCACCGGAGGTGCCTGATGTGCAGGATGCACCCGGGGAACACGATGCCGTGCCCTCTATGGGGAACGTTGTCGGCTATGGCGTGCTGGGCATCATCACGGCGGTGATCGGTGGTCACGCAGTCGGAGACTTCGCAGACATCCTGGTCAATTCATTGACGGCAGCGGGCTACTCGGAAATGCTCGGCGCGCTGATCCTCAGCATCTTCGCGAGCGCCGGCGCCACCGCGATGATAGCGACCGCACACGCCAAGGGCATGCACGACATCGCGCTGGCAAACGTGTCGGGAGCCGTGACCCAAGTACCGTTCGTTGTCTTGCCGTTGGTGTTGATCCTGATCGGCATCTTCGCGCAGACCGGGGTCACCCCGCAGCCGTCCGAGATGGCGCTGCCCATCGATCTTGAGACCACCTCGGTCATCATCCTCGCGTTCCCACCCATGCTGATCCTGTGGAAGGCGATCCAGGACGATGGATTCGTGAACTGGGTCGAGACGGCCACCATGGTGGCCATCTTCGGCCTGGTGATCTACTTCCTCGCAGCGCACGGCTAACGCCGGCCGCGAGCGAGGCCAATGGCTATGACAGGAGTTGGGTGCGACCAAGCGCAACGCCACGCCCAGCCACTGTGTTTCTTCACCCGCTTAATGACCTCCCACCTCGGCACTCTGCCCGAAACCAGACTCACCTAAACAGCGACATGTAGCGATACGTCTGAGCGGAGCCAAAGCAGCTGTGAGGCACCAAAATGCCCGATGGATTTCTCCAAGGTGATGGCACAAAGAGAGATGCGGCGAATGAGTCGCGCGCGCGCAGCAACGCTGCCAAGCTAGGCTACAAGCCAACAACGGGCGTTCTAGGTAAGTCTGGGAACAATGCCTACGGGCTAGTGGCACAATTGCGTATTCGAAATACTGCGGGACTCTCTACGATACTCGTTGCTATGCGCGGGTGTCCGCACTCATGGGGAATCGACTTGCAGATCCTCGCCAGCACTCAGCCACCGGCACGGATGACAATATGAAACTCGCTCGCCCAACTCTCTTGGTTGCCGCTTTCGGCCTCCTGCTCAGCTCTGTCAACGCACCGGTCACGCCAATCTTGGGTCGGAAGCTCGGCAAGGAGCAGAAGATAATGGAGTACGGCTACGGCATTCGAATCATCGACCGGTGGACTTCGATTCCGCAAAAGCCAGGCGAAAAGCGTGTCATTGGCAGTTGGCAGCCCGACCAGAAAGACATCAATTTGCGCGGTGACTGGTCGGCTTACGGCAGTGACTTGAAGGTCGTGAGATTCCGCACCCCTGGCGCACTCACTGGCAGCAAAGCAGAGATTGATAAGGAACAGAAGCGACGCGAAAAAGAGAAGAGCGAGAGCAAGCGAGAGCGGCAGCGCTCGAAGTTTGCGAGGAAGTTCGACACGCGCACTCTCGACGAATACCTGGAAGCTGAGTATCCAGGCGCTCGAGATCGGTCCCGACCGCAAGTGATCAAGGCTGGCCGCTCACCGAGAAAGCTCCAAGGCGAACTGCTTGAGTTCACCAAGGGTAGCTCATTCGTGCTAGCTGCGTTGTTCAAGGAAAACGACTGGTCGTGGGGCGTTTTCTATGAATCCCATGAGGACTACTACAAGAAGGAATGGGCGAGTCTCTACTTAAAGAGCCTCAAGAGCTTCAGGGTGTTCGAGGCAGAGGGGCAGGTTAATCGCCCGGTCGCCGCCAAGGACATGAAGGGCATGAAGGGCGAGGAGAAGCGTGAGGCGATCAAGGCCGGCATCATTGGCAACCCTGGCTGGTGGGCACACGACACCAAGAACTACGTCTTCCTTTCCAATTCAGAAAGCCGCAGGTTCATCATTGGGTTGGCGAAGGAAATCGAAACGATCCGGTCGAAGGTCTACGAGAAGTTGTTCCCGCCGAGCAATGAAGTGGATGCGATCTGCATCGTCCGAGTGTTTGCAGAGCAGAGCGAATACCACCAATACGGCGGCCCCAGAGGATCAGCTGGATACTGGGATTCGTCGCGTGAAGAACTCGTGCTGTTCAACAACTTCGAATCGGTTTCGAAGTCGAAGAGCACGAAGTACACCAAGTCGGTGATGTACCACGAGGCATTCCACCAGTACATCTACTATGCGATTGGAGACCTTGCGCCGCATTCGTGGTTTAACGAGGGCCACGGTGACTTCTTCGCAGGCATGGTCGTGAATGGCAACCGCGTCACCACCAAGCCGTTTTCTTGGCGCGTTCAAACGCTCAAGCGGCGACTGTCGATGGGCAAGGGACTGATCCCGATTCGCAGCCTCGTGCGCTTGCCGCAGGGCGAGTACTACAGCAATGCTAGCCTCAAGTACGCTCAGGGCTGGGCGCTGGTCTACTTCCTGCGCAAAGTCACCAAGAAGAAAGAGTGGCGCGCGATTCCGGACAACTACTTCACGTATTTGCGCGACAACGTGGCAGCGTTCCGTCAGGAGAAGAAGGTCAAGGGCGACACGAGTGGCGAGACCGTCGAGGGCATTCCAGGGGTAGTCGTCTACAACTTCAGCGACCGAGAACGAGTCGAAGAGATCCTCAAAGAGGCGATCGGAGCCGGCTTCGACGGGATTGACTACGAGAAGCTTGATGAAGCCTACGTGAAGTGGATCCACAAGCTGTAGCGGTAGAAAGCACATCACCAGATGCGATTTGCCGCCTGCGTCGAGCCACCGAAGAACGCATCTGGGCGAATCACGACTCGACCAACGCGCCCTCAGTATTCGACCTTTCATCGAGAACCAGGATCCCGATCAGCCGTAGAGTCGGCGAATGCCTCTTCCGATCGACCAGATCCGGCCCGACTTCGAGCGCCGCCTCGACGAGTCCGGGCGGCTCGTGGTTACGGCGGAAACGGGTGCTGGGAAGTCGACTCGTATCCCCGTCTGGCTGGCTGACCGATTCGATGGGCTGATCCTCGTCGTCGAGCCACGGCGGATCGCCTGTCACGCTCTGGCGGAGTTCTTGGCCGCCCAGCGCGGCGAACAGGTCGGCGCCTACTTCGGCAGCCGCGTTCGGTTCTCGGACCGGTCTGGGCCCAACACACGCGTGCTGTTCTGCACGCCCGGCGTGGCCCTGCGGATGCTCGCGGGACCACTGAAGCTGGGCGCACTGGTCGTCGACGAGTTCCACGAACGCTCCTGGCAGGTCGATCTTGTGGTCGCGGCGGCCACCAGCTTGCCGACGCTGCGCCACGTCCCGCTGATCCTCACCTCGGCGACGATCGATGCGGAAAGCGCCGCGGCCACCCTAGACGCGACCACGCTGCACGCCACCGGTCGAACCTTCCCGGTCGAGGTGCAGTATGCGCCCGGCTCGATCGAGCCGAGCACCGACGCGATCGGCAAGCGTGTCGCCGACGTCGTCACTGAGGCGCTGTGTCAGCACGACGGCGATGTGCTGGCCTTCCTGCCCGGGATGAAGGAGATCCGTGCGGTCGAAGCGGCACTGGGCAGACCCGACGAAGAAGTGCTTATCGTGCACGGTTCCCAGCCGCCCGAGGCGATGCGACAGGTCTTCCAGAGATCCGACCGCCGCCGCGTCTACCTAGCGACGAACGTCGCGGAAACCTCGATCACGCTGCCTGGTGTCCGCATCGTCATCGACAGTGGCCTGGCCAAGACCAAACTGCATCGAGCCGGCAGAGCGGTGTTGGCAACCACACCGATCTCCCAGGCATCCATGCAGCAGCGCACCGGACGCGCGGGTCGGATCGCCACAGGAGTGTGCATTCGGCTGTGGTCCGAACGCTTTCGTGCCGACGCCTACCAGCGACCCGAAATCGAGCGCGTCGAACTGGACGACCTGCTCCTACAAGCCGCTGAACTCGGCCTCGTAAGAGACGCCTTCGACGCCGCAACCTGGATCTCGAAACCGCCGGCCTTCGCCGTCGAGCGCGCGCTTGACCGCCTCCGCTCGCTGGACGCGCTCGATGTCGAGGGCCTGACCCCGCGCGGTCGAGCCTTGGCCAAGCTGCCGGTCTCGGCCGAAGAGGCGGCGTTGCTGGTCGGCGCGCCAGAGGACCTCGCCGCGACCGCCTGCGATCTGGTGGCAATCTTGCAGTCCCGTGGTTCGTTCCTCAGGGATGTCACCGAACTGCCCGGCGCGGCGCGGGAGGCAGTGCTCGACGCGCGGGTCGAATTGCTTCAGGGCATCACTGACGAAGTGACCACCGGCCTGCGGTTGCTTCGGGAAGGCTCGGCCAAGCGGCACCACCTGAGCCGACGTCGCCTCGACGAGGCCCGCACGATCGCGCGCCAATTGCGCGACCTCACCGGAGCGCGGGGCGAATCGCTGCAGGGCCTGGCCGAGTACATCCTCACCCGCTTGCCAGCCGCGGGCTTCGTACTGAGGCCCCGGGCCAGCCGCGAACGCGGTCGCTCCATGCCCTGGGCGAACGGCGCCATCGAAGTCCAGGTCCACCCGTTCCAGCCCGCGGATCACGCCGCCGAGTTGCAGAAGCACAACGCCGCCGTGATCCTCGAGACCGACTGGATCGCCTCCGCCAAGGGCATCGTCGGCATCGGCCGCATGATCTTGCCTACGGCAACCTCGACCCTGGCGGCCGCTGGGCTCGGCGAAGCCACCCTCGCCGGCATCCAGCTGGAGAAGAAGTCTGGCGGTCGGATCAAGATCTTGGCAGAGCGCTTCGTAAAGCTCGCCGGGGTCACGCTGGCCAGCGGCGAGATCGAACTGCTCGGTCGTGACCTGCAACGCGCCATCGCCGAGTTGGTGCTGGAGAACCGCCTCTTCAAGGGCGCCCGTGAGGAACTGCGCGATGCGCTCCACGGCTGGCGCATCCTCGCCGCATGGACCGGAGAACCGCTCGCCGAGTCTCCGCCCATCCCTGCACCGGAACCAGCCAACGATGCCGACTGGTTGACGCAGCGCATCGCCACACTGGGCCTCAATACCTGTGCCGACATCTCGCTCATAGCGCGCGACGACCTAGTCCCGAATCTCGAGACCATGACCGGCATCCCAAGTTGGGAGATCGAGCAAGTCCTCAAGCACTTCCCGCGGGTCTGGAACCACCAGGGCGGCCGCTACTCCTGCACCGTCCTGCCAGGATCCCGTCGCGTCCATCTCGAACCGCTCGACGCCAAAGCGCGCAAACTCAAGGAGCCGGCGGCGAGCTCCCTGCCACGGTTCCACGGCTTCGGCGTGACCTTCCAGCAGGGCAGCCGACGACTAACGCTTCGGTAGCAAGCAGCGTCACTGGACTCCTCTCGAGCCAGTGCGTGGATTCGTGCCAAAGACGAATCCGTGGACTTCGAATAGCTGGTGCAGGCCAACCTGCGCCTTGCCTTCAGGCTTCTGGATCGCCTCAAGAGCCCGAGAACTCTGGCCGGCGGGACGCGCCGCCGAACGGTGCAAAGCACGATCTGACGTACGCGCACTCGGAAACCGGCGGTATGGTTTGAGGCGATGCCCGCGACTCAATCAACGCTTTCCAAAGCAGCTCTAACCGGCGTGTTTTCGATGGCGCTGCTGCTGGTTGCGGGTGTGCGCCACAACTACTTCTGGGGTGGATCGCTGTATTGGGTAATGCACGGAGTCGAGACTCTCTGCCTGCTCGGCTTCACCTGGTTCGGTGCCCTGAGTTGGCTGCGCGGAATGGCGGCGGTGCGCGAAGAGTCACCGGGTTTGCGACGACTGTTGCTGCTGAGCCTACCGATACTGGCCGTTGCCGTATTGGTGCCGAACTTCTTATCGCAGGATGTCGTCGACTACGTGATGCGCGGACGCATTCTATCCCTGCACGGCGGCAATCCCTACGTGCAGATGGCGGCCGACTTCCCCGAGGATCCGTTCGTCGCGTTCGGCGACGCGGGGTGGAAGCAGTTTCCGTTGCCGTATGGCCCGCTGATTGCCGACCTGCAGGGCTTGGTTGCCTGGATCGCACACCAGTTCTCATTCTTGCCAGTTCGGGCCGAGATGTTGCTGGCATGCGCGCTATTCAAAACGATCTTCGCTGGCTCCCTGATCCTCTCGGCACTAACTGCACGCAGCATCTGCGCCGTGCTGCGGCCCGCCGACCAGGATGTGATCTTCCTTGGTGTGCTGTGGAATCCGCTACTGCTGAACGAGGGAGTTGCACAGGCGCACAACGAACCGTTGATGTTGCTGGCGCTGCTAGTCGCCGTGCGCGCCATGCTTGTCGGCCGAGTCGCAGTGGGCACTTTCGCACTCGGCATGGGCGTCTTGATCAAGATCATCCCGGTGCTAGTTGCACCGATTGTGTTGGTCTCAGCCGCGCGACAGCGACGACTAACCGCGCTGCTGATGGGCGGCTTCGGCGCGATGGTCGTGCTCGCCTTCTACTACTGGCGGTTCTTCACCGAACCTGACTCGCTCGACTTCATCCGACGCCAGTCCGGCGTCACGGGAGTGACCCCGGTCTCGTTCGCGGCCGCGCTCTTCGATGTCGACATCGCGACGGCATTGACCGGTGGCCGCATCGTTACCGTGATCGTGATTCTGGCTGCTGCTGTCCATTTGTGGCGGCGCCCCGAACCGCGGGTCTTCGTGGTCGTCTGCGCTGCATGTCTTGCTGCGATGGTGTGCTTCGGACTCGGCGGCTTCCGCTCCTGGTACCACATCTGGTGGATCCCGCTCGCGCTACTTGCCGGCCACGGCTTCCTGTATCGATTCGCCTGGTGGGCGACGATGCTGTCACCGCTCGGCTATCTGGCCTGGGTCAGCATGCGAAGCTACGACTCGCCGCATGGAATCTTAGAACTGTCGGCTGGCATGTTGTTGCCAGCGCTGCTGGCCGCGTGTTGGCGACAACGACCAGGTCCTGGCAGCTAGACGCATTCGAAAACGCACGCCCGGGGACGAACCGACCGGGACGGCCCAGTCACCGGGACGGCCCAGTCACCGGAACCGCGCACAGCAACCTCTTGGCCCGCAGAAGGCTGCGCTCGGGCGTCACTGATACGCCGTTCACTGGCTGCCTTGCGACACCCCTGTGCTACCTCTTTCACCTGTGCTCTGCATGGCCCAGGGCCTACCATGGGCCTCTGATTTTCCTATCCGTCACATCACCTTATTCTAGCTTTGAATAATCGACACCCAACGGTTCGGCGTGCGGGCTCGGCTATCTCAGACAAGCCCTATGAGCCAGTCCTCCCGTACCACGGAACGATCTGGCCGCGGTTACTGAACCTCTACTTCCCGCGCTATCTACGTCGTCAATATGGCACGACGAAGGTCGAGGTGGTTGGCGCAGAGAAGCTCCGGACGTCGATTGCAGCTGGCCATGGCGTGCTGGTGGCTCCCAACCACTGCCGCGACGAAGATCCATTTGTATTGAGCAGCCTAGCGCGCGCCGCGGGCATGCCATTCTTTGTAGTAGCGAGTGCGCACTTGTTCATGGGGAGCAAGCTGCAAGCGTACCTGTTGCGGCGCGCTGGGGCGTTCTCGATCTATCGTGAGGGAATGGACAAGCAGGCGGTTCAGACTTCGATCCAGATCCTTGCAACAGCACGCCGCCCACTTGCGATCTTCCCCGAAGGACACGTCTCGCGAACCAACGATCGCATCTCCCCGCTGCTAGAAGGAACAGCGCTTATTGCTAGACAAGCAGCCAAGAAGCGGGCCAAAGAGAACAAGAAGGTCGTCATACACCCTGTCGCAGTGCGCTATGCCTTCCCGTTCGACGTCGATGCTGCGGCGGCGAAAATGCTCGACGAAATCGAAGAGCGGCTGACCTGGAGGCCCAGCCGTGGGATGCCGCTGCACATGCGCACCAAGCGGGTTGGGGTAGGGCTGTTGGCGCTCAAAGAGCTTCAGTATCTCGGCCACACCCAAAGCGGCACGGTGACCGAGCGCATCACCAACCTGATCAATGCGCTTCTCAAGCCGCTGGAAGCAGACTGGGTGAATGGCAAGTCGGACGGCCATCCAATCGCTCGCGTCAAGCGACTGCGCGCGGCGTTGCTCCCGGATCTAATCAACGGCGATCTCAATGAGGCGGAGAGGGAGCGGTTGTGGCAATTGCTCGATGACACGGAACTTGCTCAACAGCTCAATCACTATCCGCCCGACTACGTCACCGAAGGCTGCGCGAAAGGGCGGATCATCGAGACGGTAGAGCGGTTCGAGGAAGATCTCACGGGCAAGGTGAGC
>Ga0302117_10001825_pt1 | contig 10240 bp, 10 predicted proteins | sample AG5_322_MG_FD_203112 | JGI IMG/M metagenome (GOLD analysis project Ga0302117, IMG submission 203112) | Marine microbial communities from Western Arctic Ocean, Canada - AG5_32.2 | ecosystem: Environmental > Aquatic > Marine > Oceanic | place: Canada: Western Arctic Ocean | collected 2017-10-01 | reverse complement strand
TAAAAATCCTGAAGCAGCAAAGAAATTTGCGGCAAAAACTTTAGCTCTCGTTCTGGCATCAACAACCATACTGACCGGATTGGGTATTATTTTCAGTCCTCAGTTGGTTTTTCTGTTTGCGGCAGGTTTTGCATCAAGTCCGGAAAAGTACGAACTGACGGTGCTGCTGACCAGAGTCATGTTTCCGTATTTAATTTTTGTTTCACTGGTTGCCTGGGCGATGGGAGTTTTAAACGCTGAAGGCAGATTTGCCGCGCCTGCTGCGGCACCGATTTTATTAAATATCAGTATTATCGGTGCAGCTTTCGGAATTTCACCGTTGTTGGATAAGCCTATTATCGGTATCGGCATTGGTGTGCTTTTGGGTGGAATCTCGCAAATAATTCTTCAAATTCCTTCACTCAGAAAAGTCGGTCAATCATTAAAACCAAGTACTTTTTTCAATGATGAAAATATTAACCGCCTGCTGAAATTGCTTGGTCCATCATTGCTTGGTGTCGCGGTTTATCAAATCAATATCATCGTACTACGCAACCTCGCCAGTTTCATGCCCTCAGGTCAAGTTACACACTATTACAACGCGAGTCGTCTTTCTGAGTTAACTTTGGGGGTCTTTGCCTTTGCCTTAACCACTGCTAGTTTTCCGGAATTAAGCCGACACACAGCCAGTGAAAACTGGGATAAAATTCGCAGCACTCTGCGTTTTACCATGTCAACTACTTTACTGGTCGTCTTTCCGGCCAGCGTGGGATTGGCCATTGCGGCAGAGCCGATAGTCGCAATGCTTTATTTACATGGCGCCTATGTCTGGAGTGACGTTCAAAATACCGCGCACACTCTTCAGGCCTTTGCTTTGAGCATTCCTGCTGTTGCCATGATTCGTTTGCAGACTTCATTATTTTACTCACTTAAAGACACACGCACTCCGGTGAAAGTATCGCTGTTTAGTATTTTGCTGACTGGACTTTTGGGGTGGTGGTTAAGCCAAAGTCTGGAAATTTTCGGCTTGGCTTTGGGACTTGCGGTAGGGACCTGGTTTCAGTGGGGACTGTTAACTTTCTTTTTGCTAAATGAAACTGAATTACGAAAAAGATGGTGGCCCTTGCGTTCATTCCTGCTTTATTTGCTGGCTGCAGGAGGAATGGCAGTTTTTACCTGGTTTGCAAGTGAATATGGATTATGGGAAAAAGGACCTTTTCTTTTTTACAACTGGATAGTCTTTTTGGCACTACTGACTGGTTCCGCTTTTTTATATGTATCGCTGTTGATAATTTTTAGAGAAGAACAAGTTTTGAAAATGACAAACCGCTTGAAGTCAACATTGATGCAGCGCTAAAAAGTCCTAAAACCTTGTCTTTGCATACAAAGCAATAAATCTCGTAAGTTACTCCTTTAGCATTCTAAGATTTCTACCTGCTATCGAAATAACAAATTATAGTTTTCGGAGTTTTTGCGAAACTGTCACAAATTAACCCCAAGTAATTTTAACGTTGATGCCGCCATGACTTTGGCCGCAGTCACCATGTCATCTATCACAATGTATTCGTCAGGCTGGTGAGCAAGCTCAAGGATACCCGGACCGTAGGCAATGCAGTCATGAAGATGTCCGATTCTGGCAATGTGTTTTTGATCATAGGTCCCAGGTGAAATGACATGCTCCGGAGTTTTTCCCAATATGTCGAGAATAGCAGCACTGACAGCTTTTACTACTGGTGCTTCCGCATCAGTCATCGTTGGTAAAAATTCCATAATATCACGTATTTGATAACGAAAATTAGGACGTGAATCGGCGAGTTCCTCTAATAAGTCTGTGACTTCCGCTTTTACTTCGATTATATCTTCTTCAATTAAAAAACGTCTGTCCATGGTTAACCGGCACGAATCAGGAACGAGCGGACTCGGCATTCCAGAAAATGATTCATCTTCTCCGCCGTGAATTGACTGGAGATTTAAAGTTGATCGCCGCGCACCTTCGGGAACAACCGGCATAATGGTTTTCTTTTTGTCCAGTGCGGGAAAGAGTCTTTGCTCAATGAGTTCCAAAAAGGCACTCATGTGCCGGATGGCGGAATCGCCGAGAAAAGGCATTGAGCCATGTGCGATTCGACCGAATGTTTCCACTTCCGCCCACCATGCTCCGCGATGACCAAGACAGACCCGGTCCACATTCAAAGGTTCCGGAATAATCACGTGATCTACGCGTGGTTTTGAGAAGAAACCTTTTTCAGCTAAAAAAGCAACACCACCATATCCTCCGGTTTCTTCATCGACTGTTCCAGAAATTTCGATTGCGCCAGGAAAGTCAATGCCTTCCTCAAGGATTGCTTCCATTGCAATAACTGAAGCGGAGAGCCCGCCTTTCATGTCACAAGTCCCTCGGCCGTATATTTTCCCATCCTGCACAAGTCCCTCAAATGGATCAACTGTCCAGCCTTTCCCAGGCACAACGACATCTAAGTGACTGTTGAAATGAACACAAGGTCCGGCATGTTTGCCTTCAAAGCGTGCGATTATATTATTTCGTGGATAACGGTCTGAGTCGCCTGGAGTGTCTTTTGCGCGTTCATAAAGCAGAGAAAAACCGCTTTTAGCTAAACGCGTGCCGAGAAATACGGCGCATCTTGTGTAGTCCTCCCCTGGAGGATTGATCGTTGGTATGCGAACTAAATCTTGTGTAAACGAAACCAAGTCTTCACGCTTGGAATCGATTCTCGAAAATAGAGATTCCATTATCTTTTGCTGTTGAATGTGTTATTAAAGTTGAAATGATAGTTTCATCATAATCAACAATCCATTCAACAATCCAGAAAAAACAAAAACGACCTCAGAATATTCGGATAAATTGGGGGGATAAATTGCAGAAAAACGAAGTATGACAATGGAGGCGGCAAAAGATGACCACTTGTTAGGAGGCTGAAAAACAATTGATCTTCCTGTTTGCCGCTCCCATTGATCTTCTGGATATACTAAGAAACGATTGTGTGGTTAAAGAACAAAGCATGGAGAGAGCTAATGTGCTTTACGGTCAAAACCACTCAACCTTTAAATAATTTATTCTTCCAGAGTGTTATACTTTGCCACGGCTTTGTTATGAATGATATTAGTAAATTTACGTAGACTGCCAAATAAAATATAATTCTGTGTAATATTAGTAAAGTAAGCTTGGAAGATGCGTTTTAAAGCATCTTTTTCAATGCTTTTTTTAGAAATTATTAGAGAAATATAAGCTTTGATGAAACTAAAATAACAGGAGTTTGTGCAGTAATCAGGTGACTTCGTGTTTCTGCTGGAAACGTTCTTCACGCCATTCTTCTGTTTTGAGAACATCAGTCAAAGCCTCGGCGGCATCCCAGACGTCTGTATAGCGCAGATAAAGGGGGGCAAAACCAAATCGCATTATGCCGGGTGCTCTAAAATCAGCAATTATTTTTCTGGCAATAAGAGCCTGAATTACGGAAAAACCATTTAAACAGTGAAGAGATACCTGTGAACCTCGTTTTTCAGGATCAGTTGGGCTTTGAAGAGCCACCTCATAATTGCCGCATCTGCTTTCTACCAGCTCAATGAAAAGTTGAGTCAGACGCTGACTCTTTTTACGTATCATTTGTGAATCAACCTTCTGCGCAATTTCAAGTCCGGCCTGTAGTCCTCTGAGTGATAATATAGGCTGGGTTCCAGTCTGGAAACGTAGAATACCTTCCGCTGCCTGAAAATCTTTTTCGAATGCAAAAGGACGTGCGTGGCCCCACCAACCAGAAAGAGGATTTAGCGCTGCTTGCTGGTGACGCTTTGCAACATACAAAAACGCTGGAGAACCGGGGCCTCCGTTTAAATATTTATAAGTGCAACCAACCGCAAAATCAACACCCCATTTGTCAAGTTCCACTGGTAATACACCTGCACTATGGCACGTATCCAGGATAAATAAGGCTCCTGCCTCGTGCGTTTTTTTGACAAGTTCCTCAATCGGCAGTAGTTCACCTGTACGGTAATTTACATGTGATAAAGTAACCACTGCAACATTATCGTCAAGCAACTCCTCCAGCGAATCTCCATCTATGCCCACCAAGCGTCTTTGAATGTTTTGTTGAGTTGATGTGATTCCTTCTAGGATATAAAGATCGGTTGGAAAACTGTCTGACTCTGAGACTAGAACATTGCGTCCCTGAGACAAAGCCAAAGCGGCATGGACAGTTTTATACAGATTCAGCGAAGTTGAGTCGGAAACAATTATCTGACCTGAAGCTGCGCCAACAACAGGAGCAATCAATTCGCCCAGTGTTTGCGGCAGCTTCCACCAACCTGCGTTGTTCCAACTGCTAATCAGCTCTTCAGCCCATTCGTTACTGATGGCCCTCTCCAAATGATCGAGCGCTTTTTTAGGCATTGGTCCCAGAGAGTTCCCGTCCAAATAAATCAGTCCCTGCGGCAAGTAAAAATCCTCCCGCTGGTTACGCAATGGATCCGCCGCATCCGCTTTTTCACATGCAGTTCGGGATTCAAGTAAAGTGGAGATGTTGATTGACATAATTTAACTGAGTGGTGAATTTCAATATTATTAAGTGAACATCATGAGTTAAGCAGATCTTCTTTGTAGAAAACTATAAGCACTTTCTCATTATGTCGAGCAAATATAGAGGATTGTCCTTTCGGAAATTATCCCTGCGGGTAAAGACCAAGAAGAATCAGACCATCCTGAAGCAGAAATAGTGCGAATCCAATTAATGCAAAACCGAGGAACTGCATGATACGTCTGTACCAAATTCCCTGCAAAAAGCTGCGGGATTTCCCCGCCACGATTGCCAGTAGAAACTTTACTCCAATCAAACCAAGATAAAAACTGAAGATGAATGCTGCACCTAAGCTCAAAGTCTGCTGAAACGAACGGACCATCAAAGGCCCGCCTACAGTAAACCAAAAAAGGTATGGATTTGGATTTGTCAAGTTTGCGATTATTAACTCTCGCAAGCGGAGAGGTTTGGGAGTATGATCCGGAATTTCGGCGCCAGCGAGTTTGATACTTCTGCTACCAAGATATGTAATAAAAACTGCGCCGGCGATGGAAATTACGCCGAGCAGGAAATCCACATTTGAGATTTTTGAGAATAAAAATCCGGAAACCAATACAACAGGTAAATCTGTCAGCAGAGGGATAAACGACACTTTTGCCCCTGCGCGGATTCCGTGACGAAATGTTTCGGAAATGATCAACACCAACATTGGACCAGGAGTTATTCCTGCCGGTGCTCCGAGGAGGAAACCTATGGTCAAGACACCCAATAAACTTTCGGTCATGCGGGAATCTCGAAATCCAGGCACTCTAAATCAAGCGTCATTTTACCTATACGAGTGACAGAACCTTTCATGGTGATCTCGTAATTTTCACTAATTGCGATGTCGATTTTTCCGCCCGGCATTAATACCGCGATTTCAGCATCACAAAAATCCAACCGGTACGCCACGGCAGCGGCCGCGCTGCTACTGCTTCCGGAAGCTAAAGTGTAACCAGCTCCACGCTCCCAGATTTCAATCCTGATTGTGCCGCGGTTCAATACCTCCAACAATTGAACATTCGTGCGGTTTGGAAAGTTAGGATGTATTTCAAGCAAAGGTCCAATACGTCCGGCTTCTTCCGCAGAAATTTTATGATTTAGCACTATGCAGTGCGGATTGCCTATGGTGGCGGCGCAGTATGATATTTCTTCACCATTTATTTCCAGGGTTTCGTTAAGGACTTCCCTGCTTTTTCCGGTCACCGGTATGCTGTCGCTTTGAAAACTGACACTGCCCATTTCCACGGTCACAAATTTTCCGGAACTTTCGACCTGCGCGCTGACAAGGCCTCCTGAGGTCATGATTTGAAAAGGCGACTCGTTTACCAATTCTCGATCCCAGAGCGAACGTGCAAAAATACGAAGTCCGTTTCCGCTTTTTTCTGCCTTACTACCGTCCGGATTAAAGATTGTCAGTCTAAAGCGGTTTCCGGAAGTGTCTTTTCCACCAATTAAAATTCCGTCAGAGCCAAGACCAAAATTGCGGTGACAGATTTTACGAACTTGTTCCGCTGTCAGTTCTGCTCCCGCATACTCCGGATTTTCGGAAGTGAGAACCAGATAATCATTACCGAGAGCATGATATTTGAGAAATTCCATTTTTTGGGCTTACTAAAAATATTTTAAAAATTAAGCGTCTAAAGTAATTAAACTATTATACAGATCAGACTGCGTTTACAAAAGCACTAGACTGAGATAAATTTACTGTAGTTTTTATAATTCAGAAATTTTCTGAGCTGCTTCATGTGGAGTGAGCGGTTTGTCTAAAAGCTTACCGTTACTCAGACGCAGCAGAACTCCCTCTTCAGTCATGTATGCTTTTAGCGGATCACCGTTTTCATCCAGCATTTCCAAAGCATAAGTTGATTTGCCATCAAGTATGTCCGGAATCACTTTTATCTTTTCTGGCGCATTGTCACCCATCTCTTTCCAGAGTGATTCTACATCCTTGTATTTCTGTTCAAGCTGTTTCAACTTTTTCTTTAAATCTTCTGGAGATGCATATCTTTCTACTTTACCTTTCCAAAAGAGGAAAAGAGTTTGTGCCTCTGAGAAGACAAAAACTGTATTTTTTCCTATTTCCTGTAGGATATTATTGGCAATATTATCCAAAATTTCAGGTGGTGCGGTGACCATTTTTTTCAGGCGTTCATTTGATTCATGTACAGGGATATTCGAACCAAATTCCTGCATCATGTCTTCTATATTAAATTCTGACGGTTTGTTACCGCTTGAGCTTTTTGCAGTCAAAGTTTTGTTTTTTGGAAAAAATTTTAAATGTTTTATTATATTTTTTCCAGGCGACAGATCCTGTTTTTGCAGTAGAAATACGACAAACACGCCCATGAAAATTAGCAGTAAAATTAGCAAAAATCTCCGTAAAATGTTGTGTTCGGAAGACTTGCCTTGCTTACTTTTGTCTGTTGATGTATTTCGCAACTGAGTGGATGACTTTGTTGTTGACTTCATTTCCGCTGAAACAATCGGCTCAGGGAAATAAGGCTGTAACTCTTGCATTAGTTGATCGTTGCGCTGCTGAACCAGTTTTACTCTTTCAATTAACTCAAATCCGTGTGTTTTAAGATATATTTTACGTAGTTCTTCCACTAGGAATTTAACCCCAGGATGTGTCTCATCTTTTAAGTCTTCCACTTCCTGAATGCTTCCGTCCCGAAAACGCTGGCATTGATGCAGGACTTCTATTTCAAGTGCTTTTGAACTGATTCGCAGGGCATGCCAGCGGTCACGCGAAAACATAGGCGGTGACAGCGGTGGTTCAATTTCCTTATCCGCAGGATTGTCTTTTTGAAAAGTGTCTGCTTGCGATTTGGCAGGTTTTTGCTTGCTTCTGAGTAACTGTTTTTTTTTGGTTTGGAACTGTTGCCAATCCATCTTGTAGTCCGACCACGCACTTTTGAAAGTTTTCCAGTTGTTGCGTAACTCCTGATTATACTCAAATAATTTGTTGAACAATGGTGCAAGATCAGGAAAAGAGAGTGGATCTTTTTTACGGACAAGGCTGGATAACTTGCGCAGTTTCTCCATTTGCTTCTCAAGTAGTTGAGCCTCATTTTCAATATGTGCCCACTCAGCATTCGTCAAAGGACGTTTCCAATGTTCAACTACAGGAAATATGAGTAATTCCATCCTAATCGCGTCAACACAAATTCGGTTCAGATCTACACTGAGTGAACTGGGAACATGAGCCTGAATCTGCTGCCGTAAAACTTGCCAGGCCTGTTTCGTTCTTAAGGATTTGTGCTCCTTATTAGTGAGCAGCATAAAATCCTCAAAATGGTCTCCCGAAATCGGAATGATACTGGTTGTGTCCATGAATGTAAAAAGCGAAAAACTAGCTAGAGAAGATTAAACTAGAGCTTTGTAAATCTCGTGTTTTATTTTAACCCACAAGCAAAGCTGGAACTGTGCCGCGGGCAAGTTATGTTTGACTTAAACACTCATTTACCGTAATATAATTCAATCAGTACTAATTTAGTGCGGTTTCTTTATAAGCTGTACAGATGCTTACTGAATTTAATAAATTTTGTTTTCACTCACGTTTCAGATAAGCTAAAATTTTTTAAACGATCAATCGGTGTAAAGTTATGCAATTCAAAGTAATTTCTCCCAATGTGGAAAGTTCCGGGAACTCTGGAACTGATCCACAGGCTCAGATTGAACAAATGCTCAGCGGCAACTCTGTTTTTTTATTTATGAAGGGCACCCCGGAATCACCTCAGTGCGGTTTTTCTGGAAAAATCACAAATATTCTAAATTCATGGAAAGTCCCATTTAAATCATTTAACGTGCTTGCGGATGAAAGTATTCGGCAGGGAATCAAGGATTACGCAAACTGGCAGACTATCCCTCAACTTTACATCAACAAAGAATTTGTGGGTGGTTCCGATGTCGTTGAAGAAATGTCGAATAACGGTGAACTTGGTGAATTGTTGAATGAAGCATTTCCGGAGATGAAAATCACACCTCCAGCTCCTCCTGCAGAAGTGCGGGAAGTAGCGGCTCTGGAAGCTTCTGTGATTTTGAAAGAAAATCCTGATATTCGCCTTTTGGATGTACGTACACCTCAAGAGCGGGAAGCTGCGTGCTTGGAAAATTCTGTCTTGCTTGATCAGGAACTCGTGGAGGAAATGCTTGACACATTGGATCAAGACACAGCGCTGATGTTTATTTGCCATCTTGGTGAACGCAGCCGGCAGGCAGCACAGTATTTTGCTGCTCAGGGCTTCCAACAAGTGTATAATATTTCTGACGGGATACATGGTTGGTCAAGTAGTGTTGACTCTTCTATCCCTCTTTATCAGTCTGCTTAATTATTATTCTGAGAGAACAATATGATTACGGAAACAGAAAATCCACTTCCTGAAGTCATTCTTACTGAACGGGCAGCACAGGTTTTTAAAGAAGCATGTGAAGCAGAAGGTTCAAGTTTGGAAGATACTTTTTTACGTATCGGCGCACGTCCTGGAGGATGTTCCGGATGGAAATATGAACTAGAATCTAGTACTCCCGAAGAGGTTGGTCCAAATGACGTACAAATTCTCTCGAGGACAGTTTCTGTCGTCGTTGACCGTGAAGCACTCACAGATATTTTAGGACCGTTAAAAATTGATTTCTCAGACAAAAATTTAGTTGAACAGGGATTTGTCTTTGAACAGTTGAAAACCGGTCATCAGTGTGGTTGCGGGGAATCTTTCACTCCCGTAAAAGATTTGAAAAGCGACAAATATAATGGTCCAATTTCTTGAATGGCTGGCTGGTGCAACCTGCTTCGGACTGTTTGTTTACAAGTGGATTATCATCGCCGCAGTGGTTACGACATGGGTCAGCGCTGATCCGCATAATCAGATTGTCCAGTGGATAGGGAGGGTAACACGTCCATTATGGGTCTGGTGCGAACAGCGGATGCCCGTCATGATGGCACATTTCAGCGCCTATGCCTCAATTCTGGTTGTGATCTTTGCCCAGATAGTCATTCCGGCGGAGATACGCTCACTGAACCTGATTTTACAGGGGCAGTCAGATGTAGCAGGTTTACTGCTCCAGAGCGGAGGTCACTTGCTGCAGGGAACAAGTATTGTAGTACAAAGCTTGTTGTTTTTTTGTATGTTCGTGCTGATTGCCTGGTTTATCCTGGGATTAGTGAATCCGTCATTAAATAATCCACTGGTGCGGATCATTCATGTTCTTGCCGATCCTCTGATTACTCCAATACAGCGTTATCTTCCCCGAACACGTACAGACTGGTCACCTTTGGTTGGAGTTATTTTATTTTATTTGATCAGCTCAGCTATAATTACTCCAATAGCATTTTACGGCAGCACGCTGTCTTTCCCTGTCTCTATCTGCATTTATTAACGTGATATGCTCTTCACATTACATGTAGTCGCCATTGGAACAGTAATTGGTATAACGGCGCATTTTGCTTTTTCTCTGGGTAAAAAAGACGGCCTGCGTATTGCCCGCAGAGAGCAGGAGCTTAAAACAAAAAAAGAAGACCCGCCTAAAATAGAATCCCAATAGGCCCTGAAAAAAATTCCGTATCTTATTTATTTTCCAAACGTACACGAATTGCCTCTGCGTGGGCAAATAATCCTTCTTCCTCAGCAAAGCGGATGATTTGCTCACCCTGACGCTGTAACCGCTCTGCAGAATAACTGATGACAGAA
>Ga0302117_10001824_pt1 | contig 10243 bp, 5 predicted proteins | sample AG5_322_MG_FD_203112 | JGI IMG/M metagenome (GOLD analysis project Ga0302117, IMG submission 203112) | Marine microbial communities from Western Arctic Ocean, Canada - AG5_32.2 | ecosystem: Environmental > Aquatic > Marine > Oceanic | place: Canada: Western Arctic Ocean | collected 2017-10-01 | reverse complement strand
CGATCACGCTCGTGGCGGGCACAGCCGCAGCCGTGCTGTTCGGGCTGAGTGCGGCCTACTCGGCCTGGGCCGGAGTGCCGTATTTCGTCGATTCGGAGATTCCGGCCGCGGTCTTCCTTGGGCTGCACCTGCTGATCACGGACCCATCTACCTCGCCAAGAACCCCGCTCGGTAAGACGGCATTCGGCTCTCTCTATGGTGTGGGCGTTTTCGCCCTGTACAACGTTCTCGCGAGCGCGGGGGCTCCGACGTTTTACGACAAACTCCTGTGCGTCCCGCTGCTGAACCTGAGCGTGCGGGGTATCGACATGGCGGTACGGTCCATCGATAGGCGCGGGATCAGAATCCCGGGCCTTGTCGGATTCGGGGGAGACCCCGCCCACCTGCGGAAGCTGAACCTGGCCCACATCGGAATATGGATCGCCTTTTTTGGAGTCATGGCGATGAGCGGGAAGGCAGACGGCACCCACCCGGGGGACCAGCTGCCTTTCTGGCAGACAGCGTGCGCGGACGGGAAGCCCAACGCGTGCCATCGCTTGCTTCAGATCGAGGCGAGCTACTGCGGAGACAATTCGGCCTGGGCCTGCAACGAGCTCGGTGTCCACTATTCCAATGGGGGCATGACGGCGACCGACGCAGCGCTGGGTAGCAAATATTTCGCCCGCGCATGTGAGCTGCGCTTCCAGCCGGGATGTCTCAACCTTCTCGAACCAGTCGAGAAACTCACCGCGTCTCCTCGACCTCTGGATCTACGGCTCCTCCTTCGTGAGGGGGGGCTGAACCTCATGGAGGTGTCCGACGGTGATCTCTACGTAAAAGCGTGCAGCCACGGGTGGACATTCGCGTGCAATGCGACCTCGGGCACCCCGTGAACCAGTCGCAGTGGGGAGTTGGGGCGGCGGCGGCACTGCTTGTCGGGGCCACGTGGACCGCCCTTCAGTTGGCTCCCGAAGCCAGTGACAAGGAGAGGGCAATCGTCGCGCCCTCCAACGCGAGTGCCGATGTCCGGGACGGCTTCCGGGCTGACCTGTGGCATCTCCCGGCGGACGATCTGGCCGGCTTCGTCGCGATTCCCGAAGGCACATTTACAATGGGAAGTCATCCAGGAGTCGACTCGCTCGCCTTCGATGTCGAGTGGTGGGGCGAAGGCAGAGTCCAGGGCATCGTGCACCTCCCGACATACTACGTTGCCCGCTTCGAGGTCACGGGAGCCCAGTATCGAGCCTTCATCCAGGCTTCAGGACACACGGTTGTCGATCCAGCGGCACTTCGGGTCTCACCAGACTATCCGGTAACTAACGTCTCGTGGACGGACGCCGTGGCCTACGCACGATGGCTCGACCAAGCACTGCGGGCTTCGAGCGGCGTGCCCGAGCCGCTCACGCGACTGCTGGGAGAGGGCTGGCGAGTCGACCTCCTCGATGAGGCGCAATGGGAGAAAGCCGCCCGAGGCACGGACGCGAGGATCTTCCCGTGGGGCAGCGAGCCACGGGCAGATCGAGCCCAGTTCCGGACGAGAGGCACAGTGCGCGTAGGGACGTTCCCGTGCCCGGAGTGCGCTTATCCGATCTCAGATCTCGCTGGTAACGTCTGGGAGTGGACTCGCAGTCCGTATCAGGCGTATCCGTTCACGACGAGTGACGACGGGGCGGCCCTCGGGGCGGAGGCACTATGGGTCATGCGGGGCGGATCGTTCGGAGACCCTGAGCAGCACATCCGCGCGGCGAACCGAGGCGGTGCAGACCCGGGAGCGCGCCGACCATTTATCGGCTTCCGGATCGCTCTCGTTCCAGGGCCATGACTCCGCTATCCCGCAGCTTATACGGCACCACTGGCGCGGAGACGCTCGACCTCGTCAATGGTGAAGCCAAGCTCAGCTAGCACCTCGTTCGTGTGCTCACCTGACCGTGGCGGCGGATGTTCGCTTCTCGGGCGCTCGTCGTTGAGGCGCATCGGAAGAGAGACATCTCGATACCCCTCTGCTCGCTCGTTTGGCACAATGGGCACCATTCCTGCCGCCAAGACTTGCTCGTCTTCCACAACATCGGCGATCGACTGAATCGCAGACGCTGGTACGGAGTGCTCGCGCAGCAACGAGAGCACTTCTTCGGTCGAGTAGGCTCGTGTGCGAGCCTCAACGAGCGGGTCGAGTACTTCGCGAGATTCGACTCGCCGAGGATTCGACGTGAAACGCTCGTCAGCTGGAAGGCCCGGTAGATCCAGCGCCAAGCAGAGTCGTCCGAAGATTGAGTCATTCCCCGACGCGATCATCACATGTCCATCTGTCGTCTGGAAGGCACGGTACGGCGCAATCGCACCTAGGCTGGAACCCATGGGTCCTGGGACCTCGCCGGTCGCGAGATAGCCCATCATGTGATAGGAGACCCAGGCAAGTGACGTGTCCATGAGCGACGCCTCAACCGAGGCCCCCTGCCCCGTCGCATCCCGTTCGCGCAGTGCTGCCAAGACGGCGATCGCACCCCACATGCCAGTCCCGAAGTCGACCACCGAACCACCGACCCGGGTCGGAGGACCGCCCGGCTGCCCTGTGACCGAAATAATCCCTGCGTAGGCCTGCATGAGCGGGTCATAGCCAGGCTGTTCGCTCATCGGGCCGTCCTGACCATACGCGCTGATCGACAGATGGATCACGTCCTCGCGCCACGCTCGGACCGACGCGTAGTCGATGCCCAGTCGTTCAGCTGCTTGGGGGCGCGAAGCCTGGACGAAGACATCGCAACTCTCGGCGAGTCTCCGCAGGACAGCCATGCCCTCCGACTGCTTGAGGTCGAGAATAATGCTGCGCTTGCCGCGATTAGCACTCAAAAAGAGCGTGCTATCCCCTCCCCAGAACGGGGGGCCCCAGGTCCTCCCCAGATCGCCGCCCGGCGGCTCGACCTTTATCACCGTCGCGCCCAGATCTGCGAGGATCTGTGCGCAGAACGGGCCGGCGAGGTTCTGGGTGACGTCACAGACACGGACGCCGGCGAGTGGCTTCATCAGTCGTTGCCGCCGGTCGTACGAGTCGGCATCGTGCCGTCATTCTGCCAGTACAGGCCCGCGGCGGGTCTCTGTTCCGGCCAGCGCTCAGCGAGAGAATCACCCTCAAAGAGACGCCCATTCTTCATGACGAAGCGGACCGTGTTCGTGTTCCGCAGATCATCGAGTGGATTCCTGTCGAGCACAACGAGGTCCGCCATTTTTCCGACTTCGAGCGACCCGACGTCGTTGTCGAGGCCCAACGCATCGGCTCCGATGATCGTTGCGATCTGAAGGGCCTCATGGTTCGTCATTCTGTCCGACGAACCCACCAGCCAGAGCTCCCAATGATAGCCGAGCCCCTGTAGCTGCCCGTGACTCCCGACGCCGGCCCGCCCACCTGCCTCTACCACGTCATCGATGAAGTCGGAGATCTCCTTATGGATGTACTGGCTCTCATCGAACCAGCCCGGGCCACCGGCCCTGCGCGCGGCCTTCGAGTAGATCTCTTCGAACGGGGTGAAGGTCGCCAGCTTCTGATCCCTCAGTACGTCGGTCGTCGTGTAGAAGTAGTTCTCGCCCCACGGTCCGCCGTAGGTCACGACGATCGTTGGCGTCGTAGCCATGTTCGACTGAGCAACCAGCTGCGTGACGTCGTTAAACAGCGGGACTCCTGGCAGGTTGTGCTCGGTCCCCGAGTACCCATCCTGGGCCATCGTCATGTTGAGACGAAGGTCGAGACTTCCCTCGGTCGTCGGCATCAGCTTGAGCTCGCGGGCGGCCTGGATGATCCATTGCCGCACCTCCCGATTGCCAGCGCCGTACATCTTGATCGTCTTCGTGTCGAAGTAGTCGGAGTAGCGACTGAGCACGTCACGTGCCTCGTCGAGGCTCCCGATCAGCTCTCCGGAGAACACACCCTGCCCGGTGCTGTAGATGCGCGGTCCAAGCATGGTCCCGGCTCGAATCATGTCCTCATACGAAAGGACGTCACTCGACCCGGTCTGGGGATCACGGGCAGTGGTCACGCCATAGGCCAGATTCGCTGCGTAGGACCATGGCTGCGCCCGATGGACGTTAAAGGACGCCCGTAAATGGGCGTGGGTATCTACGAACCCCGGAACGATGGTCGCTCCTGCCATGTCCATCGTCTCGGCACCACCGGGGATAGTGACACTCCCTGAAGGCCCGACTGCCTCGATTCGATTGTCCCGAATCACGATGTCGCCGCGCTCGAAGATCTCATCTCCATTCATCGTGATGATCCGCGCGCCGGTCAGCGCGATGACACCAGACGGGATGTCCCGCTCCACCTCGATGCGGATGCGAGCCTCCGTGGGTCTGTACGTCGCGTCATCGTCGTCCGTCTCATCTTCCGCCGGCTCTTCGTCTCCCTCGCCGTCGGAGTCGTCTGCCGCGTCCACACTGTCCGCGAACACCTGCGCCGCGCCGAGATCGTAGACGAAGTAGGCGTTCCCCAGCGCCCAGTGGACCGAACCGCCGTCGCTGCTCCAGGCGGGGAACTGGGCCCCGATGTCGGTCAGCTGCGAGGCAGGAAAAGACGCGTCGGCGGGATTTCCGACAGAGATCGTCGGGGCCTCGCCGCCCAGCCCACGGGGCACCGTCACTGTGTAGAGCTGGCTTCCGACCTGGGCCAGCGCTTGGTCCCCGACCGGCGCCATGAGAATCAGTCCTGCCGCTGCACCCGGCCCACTCCCACCCGGCGGCGTACCGCCTCGAACCTGTACGTGCTCCTCTCGATCGGTGCCATCCCAGCGCATTGAGATCAGGCCCGTGCCTCCCTGGAAGGCATAGATCCGGTCGGAACCTGTTGTAAAATGGGGCCTGGCCAGACCGGCGACAGATGCAATCACGGTCGCGTCTCCACCCGACGAGGGCAGCGCCACGAGGTCGACGGCCCCGCGAGGCACACCCTGGGTCAGCGCCTCTTCGTACGCCCGGCCCGGCCCTCGGATCGCGAGGATCCGTGAGCCATCCGGCGACCAGACAGCCTGCGTATAGAAAGCATCGGTCGTGGTCAGCTGGGTCAGGTCATCCCCGTTCTCGCGGACAGAATGCAGATGTCCACCAGACTCGTCCGAGTACGTCGTAAAGACGAGGCGCTCACCATCGGGGGACCATGCCGGCATTGCAGACATTGATCCGCCGTCATCGATCCGTACGACATCGCCACCGCGTGCGTTCGTGACATAGAGATCGCCCATAACGGTGATCGCGAGGCGCTCGCCGTCCGGCGATGGTGCCACGTCACGAATCTGCTTGGCAACGAACGTGGGCGTGTCTTCGATTGGGTAGTCGAAGTCGACCTCCGGCCCCATCGGCACCTCGGCATTCACTCGGAATGGAATCTCGATCGCCGCAGATCCGTCGAGGGGGACACGCCAAATGCGACCCCCATAGAACGCAACGACCTCACGGGAGTCGGGCGTAAAGCTCATCCCCGGGTAAGCGTCACGCGCTGCCCGTGATTCCTGCTCGTCTCTCTGAACCGGGAACGCCAGCCATCGCTCGGCGCCGGTCTCCATGTCGCGGATCCGAAGGCCGGTCTCGGAAACATGTCGGCTTCCGTAAACGAGCCATTGTCCGTCCGGTGACAGGGTCGGGCGAAACGCGCCCCCGTAACGACCCGACCGGGAGGAGCTCTCACCTGTCTCGCGATCGTAGACCCAAAGCTGATAGTCCGCGCCGGGAGAGTTGTAGGTCCAGGTACCCGTCCGGCGAGAATGCCAGATGTACCTCTCATCCGGACCGAAAGCCGCACCCGTAGTGCGAGCGTTCTCAGGCCCCTCGATCAGCTGCGCTCCCCCACCCCCCTTCCGGTGGTACATCCACATCTTTCCTTGCCCGGGATTCTGCTTCGTAGCAACGATGTAATCACCGTCCGGAGTCCACTCAGGGGACTGGTAGGCCGAGTTGTTTCCCTTCGTAATCCGGACTGTGTCGGCCTTGTCGACAGAAATGGTCCACAACCCGTCGCCGCCACTCCGATCGCTGATGAACGCCACCGTTTGTCCGTCGGGGCTGAAGCGAGGCTGACCGTCAAAGGCCATGCCCTGCGTGAGGGACGTCGCGGTGCCCCCCGCAAAAGGCATCGTGTAGAGATCCCCCAAGAGATCGAAGACGATGGTCTGACCGTCAGGGCTCACATCGAGAGAGATCCACGATCCCTCGGTGAACGTCTCGGAAAGCGTGCGGCCTGGAGTAAGCGGCAGCCCTTCCTTCAGGAGCTCCGTCGCCTCGTCGACTTCTTCACCATCTTGGGCCGAGACGACCGCGGGGGTCGCGAGACCCGCCATGATCAAGAAAATTCCGACCCACACGGGCACACGCTTCTTCATTTCGACACTCCTTGAACGGAATTGCTGGTCCCTCGAATGGGCGATGCTTCCAAAACCGCCGCGCGACGGCGCGGAGAAGATCGCCGCGTGTGGACAGGCCCGCCACGTGGCGCTCCTGTACAGCACCCCGGGCGCCCCCCAGCTTGGCGCGATCCAACCTATACAGGAATTTCCATGCGTATCTCCACTCCCGCAGCACGAGCCTTTCTCCTGCTCGCGATTGCTATCACACCCATCGTGTGCCATGCACAGCAGCGTCCGGGCCAGGACCGTCAGCCGACAATTCCTCCCCCGACCATTCTGGAGTACAAGCCGCAGTCGACGCTCGTGGTGCCGGAGCATGAAGTTCCTCGTGCGCGGTTCCCTGTCGTGGACATCCACGGACACCCGCCGACGCTCGACAACCCGGAGAACATCGCTCGCGTCATCGAAGCCATGGATCGCTTGAATATCGGTGTGATGGTTCAGGCGAGGCCCAGCTCGGGTGAACGGCTGACGTCACAGATCGAAGCGGTCCGGATGGCCGGCTACGCAGATCGGTTCGTCTTCTTTGCCTCGGTCGACCTCAACGATGTCGGACCCGGGTCCGGCGCCCAGATCGCGGCGCAGCTCGAGCGCGATGTCGAGGCGGGAGCGGTTGGCATCGGAGAAATCCAGAAGGGGTTTGGTCTCACGACTCGGAAAGCCGACGGCACTCGGCTCGAGATGGATGACCCGGAGCTGGAAATCGTCTGGGAAACGGCAGGGCGTCTCGGGATACCCGTGTTCGTTCACACAGCCGATCCTCCGGAGTTCTTCGAGCCTCTCGACTACTCCAATGAGCGCTGGCTAGAGATGGCGCTGTTCGAGCGTCGCCGCTTCAACGACCCAGCGCAGTTCCCCGCATTCGACGACCTCATGGCCGAACGGAATCGCATGCTGGAGAAGCACCCCAACACCACGTGGATCCTGGCCCACATGGGATGGCACACGCACGACCTAGGGCAGCTCGGCGAGATTTTCGACCGAAACCCAAACGTTCTCGCGGAAGTAGGTGCCGTTCTGTACGACCTGGGCCGGCAGCCGCGCTTCGCTCGTGAGTTCTTCGACAAGTATCGCGACCGTATCCTCTTCGGTAAGGACTCGTTTCAGCCCGACGAGTACCCCTACTACTGGCGGGTCTTCGAGACCGCGGACGAGTACTTCGACTACTACCGCGACTACCACGCCTTCTGGAAGCTGTATGGGATGGATCTCTCGGAAGAGACGCTCCGCGCGCTTTACTACGAGAACGCCGTCCGGATCATCCCGAACATGCCAACGTCCGCCTTCGGGTCGAACTGATTATGCGACGGGAGCGGAAACTCATGGGAGTGTTCTTACTCTAACTCTCCGCAGCGGCGTGCGGGGAGGATAGATCGGAGGGACCCTCCAGAATTTCATGGGCAGCGCCGCGAGCGATGATGTCTGGTGCACATGACGCGCAGGCGGCAAAGATGCTCGTTGCCACAAGCAGCCCTGTGGGTGATCTCTTGAGTCTCATGGGCGGAAAAATGAGGCTGACCCCGCGTGGGAGCTAGCGAGCGGCGATCAGCGCATTCGCTCAAATCGCACGTCACGGGTCCGTCCATTCGCCACGTAGAAACCCATCACGACCCCGTTCCTGTCCCGCTCAAAGCTGAAGCTCAGCCCGCCACCTAAGAACTTGTCTTCAGCCCTAGCCGTTAGCTCCCACGAGGGGATACGCCTCTGAGTCACAACTAGGCCGCCCTCCACCAGGTCGACGTCGTAGAAGGTCTCGAGTTCCTCGCTGAAATAGCGGCCGACAAAGGTTGTCAGAGTTTTCTCGTCCGGATCCCAAGCGTCCATGAGCCTCGTCGCTCTCTGTTGGCCATTCTGGTTGAGCGTCAGCGCGTCGACCTGGCCGTCCGCGTTTCGGTGGAAGACAACGGAAGCCTCGACGAGCGTCAGCGTGAACGTTGAATCAGAGGTCGGTACGATCTCGATGCTCTCTCGGCCGGGGGCCTGCACGTAAAACGTTTCGTCCTCCTGCGAGAGGGTCAGTATGAAGGCTGGGTCGGCGTCCATGGCGTACTGGCCTGCCACCTCGTCGAAGCGCTCGGGCTCGTACGAAGTGGCGTCAAAGCTCTCTGTAGCAGCAGCTTCTGAGCCTTGATCGTCAGCTTCCATATCATCAACAAAAAACGCTGATGCAATGCGGAAGGCGACATTACTGTCGAAGCCGGCGTGATTGCTTTGCGCAGTGATGCCCGCATTGATTGACGGGTAGTAAGCCAGCATCGAGCGGTGTGCCACGTCCGCACCTCCGTGGTGGATCCTCCGAAGGCCACGCTGCTCGTCGACTTGGAGTCCGTACCCGTAACCGGTCTCCTCGCCATCGGTGAGCACATATGACGTCATCATCTGCTCGAAGATGTCCACGTTTCCAACTCTGGGAGTCGCATAGTTCTCCACCCATGTCTGTAGGTCGGCGACAGTGGTATAGATGGCACCCGCGCCCACGGCTCCCCCAAGGTCACCCGTTTCAATAAAGCCGTCAGAACTAGGTGCATATCCCTCGGAACGATTCTCGATGATGTGTTCAGGACTGGGGCGCACCGCCGTTTCGGTCATGCCGAGGGGTGCGAAGACGCTCTCCTGCATGAAGACGTGGAAATCCTGTCCCGACGTGCGCTCCACAATCAGGGCGGCGAGCCCGAATGCCGTGTTGTTGTAGTTCCACTCGGCGCCTGGCGAGTTCTGAAGCTTCGGCTGACGCTGGACGATGTCGATTAACTCACTCCGATCAATCCAGTCCCCGTGATCGAGGCGGCGACCCGACATGCTCAACAGGTTCAAAAATTCTCTGAGACCCGAAGTGTGCGTCATGAGATGCCGGACCGTGATTACTTCGCCGAATTCGGGGAGCTCTGGCACGTGGATTCGGATATCGTCATCGAGCGATAGATGACCGCGGTCCGCTTGTAGCATGACCGCAAATGCGGTGAACTGTTTCGATGTCGAGCCGATGTTGGTGCGGGTCTCGGGCTCAAACGTGATCCCGTACGCGAGGTTCGCCATCCCGTAGCCCTTCGAGTAGAGAGTGCGTCCGTCCTTCCAAACGTGGATGACACCACCCGGCGTGTCGTCGAGGTCGTAGGGGGCCATCAACTGGTCCGCGAGCTTCTTCGGATCGGTCTCGACCTCCTCTAGGCGCAGCAGGGTGATCGTGAACCCCCCGATCTCTTCTTCGAATGGAATCACCTGGACGGTGAACGGACCGTCCCCGGTCGTCTCGAAGTTGAAGCGCTCCGGACCCCGAGCCGGTCCCGGTCCGTGGACTCGGATTCGCTGCTTCCCCTCGGCGTCGAGGACACGCACCACGACATCCACGGAAAGCTGATCGACCTCCGCGAACACGAAGAAGTCCTCAGGCGCGTTGAGCGTGTATGAGGCAGTGTCCCCGGACGCGAGTGTCCCACTCAGCGTCCGGCCGACCTGAAGCTCGTCCTGTGCCTGAACTCCGGCGATCGGCCCCGCGAGGGAGAGCGATACGACTAGGCCAACAAACGGACCTGACAAGCGAAGAGCCATCGGGAGGATCCTGATTAGAGACTTGGCGCGACGGTGAGACTGCTGACCGCAGTCTACATGACCTCCGAAAAAGCCGGAAGCCAGTTGCAGGCGTTAGCCCCGAGGCTCGGTCGCCATCTCCATGACATCGCGCCGGCAGCATTCGAAACCCGCATCCGCCTCCGGTGCCGGCACCGTCCAGCGGGTATGCATAGGCCCATACGATCACCAGCTCCTGCGAGCAGGAGGCGGGCTTCACTATGGCTCGTCGTGGTAGTCCAGCTTGTGAAGCGGCATCACCACGCCGGACAGCACGTTGAGCAGGTGCGCTCCGATCCGCTTGTAATAACGAG
>Ga0302117_10001822_pt1 | contig 10245 bp, 9 predicted proteins | sample AG5_322_MG_FD_203112 | JGI IMG/M metagenome (GOLD analysis project Ga0302117, IMG submission 203112) | Marine microbial communities from Western Arctic Ocean, Canada - AG5_32.2 | ecosystem: Environmental > Aquatic > Marine > Oceanic | place: Canada: Western Arctic Ocean | collected 2017-10-01 | reverse complement strand
GGTCTTAAATCCACCTGTCACCAGCACGGGCACTTTAGTGATGGCCTTTGCTTGACGAGCAAAATTAAGAAAGTAGGGTGCCTGACTCGAACTGTTAGAACTTGCTTTTGCGCCAGGGAAATAGGTGCCCCCACTAATATCAATAAGGTCGACTGTCGTCTGATCTAAAAGTCGGACCACCTCTAAGGCCTCAGCTTCTGACAAGCCACCTTCGAGCATATCTGTGGCATTAATTCTGATCCCCACTGGAAAGAAGACCCCTACAGTGAACCTAATTGTGTTAATTACATCCAGCAAGATGCGACATCTAGCTTCAATTGAACCCCCATAACCATCAGTCCTGTGGTTAAACAAGGGTGATAGAAATTGGCTCAGTAAAAAGCCATGACCGGCGTGAATAAGTACACCTCCAAAGCCTGCTGTTTGTGCATGTAATGCAGCTTTGGCGTACATACGTGGTAAATTTTGAATGTCTTCCAATCCCATGCTGGCGCACTGAAGTCCCTCGATAGCTAGGGCAGAGGGTCCTTGTGGTTGACTTATAGGCAGATAAGAAAGCGCCCCAGCATGGCCTAGTTGGGGCCACAAATGAGTTCCATTGATAGTGCCCCGACTCATTAATGAGTGCAACATAGCCGTATCTGTATCTTTTGTCAGAACTAAATTGCCCGGCCGTTCTGGAAAGCGAGGGTCGCCTTGAACTTCACCAATAAAAGAGACGGCAGTGCCACCCTGGGCCCATCGTTCATAAAGGCGAATCTGCTCCTTGGTTGGATCACCCTCCCCATCGGCAAGCGAATCTGACATGGGAGACTTGGCTAGCCGATTCTTAAAATTTGCCCCGCAAGGAAGCTCTATAGAGCGCCCAAGGGTCAGGGTAGGGTTAGTATGTTCGATCATAGTGAATCTCTTATAGTGACTCTCTCATAGTTACTCTCTCATAATGACTTTTTTAAGCATGTTCATACCCTGCAGGTTCTGCACTTATGCGCCTTAGTCAATGAGCAGGCTGATGTGGTCGTTAGTTATCTTCGTGCCTTAGGCCTTACATTAGGCCTCACAAATGGGTTTTCTACCTGCAATGAATTGCGTCAATAGTAACACTAAGGTTTGCTAAAGCGATTGCCCCAAAAGCCTGCCTGCTAATATTTTCTGAGCTTTTTCTACTCAAAAGCCACCATGACCATGGAAACCCCCAAAAATTTTTTTTAGATCACACTTTATTAGTTTTACACCCACACGCTTATAACTTTATGGGTCACTATATATCTCACTATGGCTACACATTACCATTTAATCGGTCATTTTGATTTTTTGTAGGGCTTTTTGTATCACACCATCATCGCAATGCCCCTGATATTCAAGCCATCTTAACGTATTACTGCTCAAGACGATGCTGCCTGATACGACCAAAGAGCCAGCTGGAATGACCACCCCCATTAATGCTAAACACATAAGCACCGCATCACCTTCGCCCACACAAGGGCTGCTCATTTGTTGCAATGCTTGTGTGTCTAGCTTTAGTTTTAACTCGGGGAAAAAAAGATTACATTTTTGGTGTGTATTAGGCTGTGATTCAGGTAAAAAAGTACAACCACTTAACCATAACGTGGCAAGTAATAGGGCTTGCTTTGTCAATTTCATAAGTGTCCAAGTGCTATTAGTTATGCACCTTATAAGGCAGCTTAAGGCACTATTGACGCCGCCTACTTTAGGTACGTTTGGCCGCTCCTTTGGGCCTATGATCAAGACCTTTTAACGACTTTGAAATAGTGTAAAAGGGCAATCAAGGGTTCTATGTTTGGTTAAGTATAGCGGGTAATTTTTGCAATAAAGCGTTAATGAAGTTGTAGGGAGAAAAATCTTTTACCAGTTTTTACGGCCCTGTTAAGGGGCTCTAAAAAGCTTCATCATCACTATAAACACGTACTGAAAGCTCACCAGTTACACTCTCTGAAACATTAAAATTGATTGGCTGACAACACACTTGGCAATCTTCAATATACTGTTGATCTAGGTCAGATGGATCCACAAGCACGTTAATAATTTCGCCACAGTATGGGCAGCCTATGAATTGCTCTGCGAGTTGATTCAATGTCTACTATTCCTTATATTAGTCAAAAATTTAGAAGTCTCGAAAAACGGTAAAACCCTGCGCTGGGCTATTCATACTGTTTGCTCTTAAAGTGTTCACCTCAACCCGCACTCTAATCCCATTGTCATTCTCAATTGCAAGCGCAACTTTAAGAAAACTAAACGCATGGGCAAGCCACCTTGCTCACCTAAATCTTTTAGTTTTCCAAAGCTCCTTGTGGGTTAGGTATGATTAGCTTGGCTGTTTGACCTTTCTTAAATACGGCTTCACTGTGTCCCAACCATCGGGGTAGATTTTTGCGGCTTCTTCATTACTTACAGAGGGAACAATGATGACGTCTTCACCTTGTTTCCAGTTCACTGGGGTGGCAACTTTGTGTTCAGCTGTAAGTTGCATAGAGTCAATAACGCGCAGAATTTCATCAAAATTACGTCCAGTTGTCATGGGGTAAATAATCATTAGTTTGATATTTTTGTCAGGGCCAATAACAAAAACAGAACGCACGGTTGCATTGGTCATAGCTGTCCTACCTTCGGCAGACCCAGTTTCATCAGAGGGGAACATGTTATAAAGCTTAGCCACTTTTAGCTCGGTGTCAGCAATAACTGGATAATTGACTACGGTATTGCCAACTTCTTCAACATCGGCCAGCCACCGCTTATGGTCATCGATTGGGTCAATGCTTAACCCTATAATTTTTGTATTTCTCTTTTCAAACTCAGGTTGCATTTGTGCCAAGTATCCCAGCTCAGTGGTACATACTGGCGTAAAATCTTTGGGATGTGAAAACAATACCGCCCAGCTTGAGCCTATCCACTCATGGAAATCAATGATGCCGTGTGTCGTGTCTACCTGAAAGTTTGGTGCTTGATCGTTAATAAGTAAAGTCATAAGAATCTCCTTGGTTAAGCTACTTTGTGTTTAAACTAATCATAAATCCTAACAGCCTTTGGGTTAAAAATGCCGGCCTTAGTGCATCGTGCTCATTTGACCTTAACGAGGCGTTTGTTAACACTAAGTGGGCCGCTTTCCCCACTGAGTAAATAGTAAAAGCAAAACCACTTTTCATCAACCATTTTAAAATAACTAACCTTGTCAGCCTTTAAGTTAATGTTAGGCCCTGTAGGGAAACCATTTTATGCTCGTGGTGTTTTAATAATTCAAGTTCCTTAAAGCCAAACTTTTGGTGGAATAATAACGAGGGTGTGTTTGGTGGTAAGACGTCAATTTCAGCAAAAATATGAGGTAATGCCTGCTCATGGGCCCATTTTGACACGTATTCGTAGAGTTTAGATGCAATACCTTGCCCCCTGAACTGGTCTGAAACTACAATTCTATCAACGTAGAAAAACGCTTTATATTGATTGCTAAACCAAGTGTAGTTGATACTCTCGTAGGCAACACCATGAGTCAATCCAATTAAAAATCCAGCCACTTGATGGTCTTCCTCTACCACTACAGTCAATATAGACATCTCAATTAAACCCAGTAGTGCTGGCCTATCTAGGGGGCTCAACACTTTCACTGATTTCTCATTTAGCTCGAGTATGGTGTTTATATCTTTACTTTCGACGGGCCTAATAATCATTGATATTCCTTGTGTGCATCGTGTAAAGCGCCAACAACCCTAGGCATGGCTATAAATCCTGCTGGTAGCGCGCCACCATAGTCGCTTGGCTTTCTGGTGGCTCGGTTAAGCACAGCTGATCATTAAGCATCGTGGCTATGGTTGGAAACTTTGAACGTTCAATTTTGGCATCAGCAGACCAGAGTTTAGAACGCATTAGGGCTTTAGCGCAATGTAAAAATACTTCTTTGATACGAATCTCAATACACGTTTTTGGCAGATTTTTATGATGAGAGAACAGCTTTAAATGTGCTGCTGAGGTTGAGATCCGCCCTCGTCCATTGATCCTTAATGTTTCATCCACTCCTGGTATCAAGAATAGACAGCCTACCTGTTTAGTCTCAATAATATTGACTAAACTATCGAGCCGATTGTTACCCTTGCTGTCAGGAATGATAATGCAGTTTTCATTGACTACTTTCACAAAGCCTGGCAAACCGCCCCGTGGTGAGCAGTCAAGTGCACCTGAGGCTGCATAAGTAGACAGGGTCATGAAGGGCGCATGATCAATAAAGTTAATGCTATGGCGTTCTAAGGCACTTAACTGCTTGTCTTTAGCGCGCCCCTTTGCATGGCCATAGATTTCTCGAAGTTGTAGTTCAGATTCAATGAGCATTTTTTTTATTTCCTTAACGAGTCACTCTTAGCCAATAAATGTTCCCATACTCAGACGTTCTTCTATGACAAAACCTAGGCTTTCATAAAAGGTGGTTACTTGTGTATTAGTTGCACGAATTTGCAGATTAACCTTGATACAACCCATTACTTTTAATGCCTGTATGGCATGCTGGACCAGCGCAGAACCAGCGCCACTGCGGCGCTGTTCCTTGCATACTGCCACTGCATATAACCAGCCACGATGGCCATCATAGCCTGCCATGCATGCGCCTATAATGAGGCCTTCATGCTCCGCGATAAAAATAAGATTGTCTATGGCTAGCTTAGATTCGATGACCTTTGATGGCTCGTTGTGAGACGGGTCATCAGGGAACACTGCGTGCCAAAGCTTAATTAAATCACTGCGATCAGATTCACAAAATTGTCGTATTTTCATCATCTACTCAGGCTGGCTACTTCATTTTAAGTGTAGCATGAGTGGCCGCATCAGCCACTAAAATTGGAAGTCATAGACACTGCCTAGATGGAGAATTTGTGTGAGCTCATCAAGGGCGCTGTGACTTTCGATGAGCAGTTGTGGGTCAGCCAAGTCGGCTTCTATGAGACGATCACGGTAATGGGTCTCGGTCCAAGACATTAAGCGTGTGAACAAATGAGAGTTCATCATGCAAGCAGGATTAACAGCGCTTTGTTCGGCGGCGTTCAATACCACTCTCAGACGCAAACACGCAGGCCCACCACCGTTACTCATGCTTTGCTGTAGGTCAAATGTTAAAATTTGATCAATGGCGTTATCACCGGCGACAAGTTCATCTAGGTAAGCTGAAACCTTGACGTTAGAGTGGCATTCTTGTGGTACCACCATGGCCATTTTGCCAGGCGCTAGGTGGGGTAGGCAAAGTAACTGACTATTAAAGAGGTAGCTGGTGACCGCATCTTGCACTGAGACTTGGTTGTTAGGCACTTCAATAAACTGCATTTCACCATGACCTGCTTGGTTTATGGCGCTTTGCAGGTCATGGCTAACTTGTTTAGGGTTGAGAAATGCTTGCTGGTGGTAAAATGAGACAAGGCCATTACCCACGGCAATGACGTCATTGTGGAATACGCCAGCATCAATGACTGCTGGATTTTGTTGTGCAAACACCACATGTTGTTCTTTAAGGCCATGCAAACGAGCAACGGCTTGCGACGCTTCTAAACTTTGGCGAGCTGGGTATCGAGCTGGCTTAGGGGCTGTGCCACTAAAAGCCTGTTGACCATAAACAAAAAATTCTACCCCCGACTGACCATAGGCGCTGCAAAACCGTGTGTGGTTAGCAGCACCCTCATCGCCAAAGTGATCTGATGAAGGAAGTGCCTGATGATGCGCGAAACACTCTTGGTTAGCGAAGGTGGCTTGTAAAATTCGCCCTGTGGTTGCATGTTCTATAGAGCGGTGAAAACGGTTAACTAGGTTGGCTGGGGTAAAGTGTAAACGGCCATCTTTACAGTCAGTGCTGGGAGACACGGTTGCTGCGTTGGCAGTCCACATGCTGGACGCTGAGTAACAAGAGACTAACAGGGCCGGTGCCTTTTTTGCTGCTTGGTCAATGACTTGGTTATCGGTGCCACTAAAGCCAATGCGCCTTAGGGTATTTAAATCGGGGCGGGACTGGGGTGCTAAGACCCCCTGCAGCATACCGAGATCATGCAACGACTTCATTTTATGCAAGCCTTGTTGTGCGGCTTGCTTAGGATTAGACGGTCGTGCTGAATTGCTGCTAGAGGCGACGTTGCCGTAGGACAAACCCCCATAGTTATGAGTGGGTCCTACGAGGCCATCAAAGTTAGCTTCTAAAGTGGGCACTGGAAGACTCATACATACCGCCTTAAAGGTCCAGACCAGGACTTAATTGGGTGGGTATAACTAAGGCTTCAGCTTCAATAGATGCCACTGGGTAGGCGCAATAATCTGCCGCATAAAAAGCGCTAGCACGGTGGTTACCACTGGCACCTACACCACCAAATGGTGAGGCACCACTGGCACCCGTAATCTGCTTGTTCCAATTAACGATACCTGCTCGGATGCGAGGCAAAAAGTAATCATAATCCTCGCGGGAGTCACTTAATAAGCCAGCCGACAAACCAAAGCTGGTGTCGTTAGCCATGGCAATGGCCTGATCCAAATTTTGGTAACGAACTAAGGTCAAAAGGGGCCCAAAGTATTCCTGATCAGGTAAGTTCTTGGCGTTGGTGACCTCAATTAAAGCCGGGCTTAAAAGCCCTGTACCTAATGCTAATGATTTCATTTTGACTAAAGCAGTTGCTCCTTGGTCAATCATAAATTGTTGAGCGGCTAATAGTTGTTGGGCAGCCCCATAGGAGATGACAGAACCCATAAACGGGGCAGGCTCGGCATCATACAAACCTACACGTATTTTGCTCACAGCACTGACTAACTTGTCGACCAAGGCGTCTCCTTTTGACCCTGTGGGTATGTACAAACGCCGAGCACAGGTGCAGCGTTGGCCAGCAGAGATATACGCTGATTGAATAATTTCATGCACAGCAGCGCGCTGATTGTCGACTTGGCTCACGATTAACGGGTTATTACCCCCCATTTCTAGGGCCAGTATTTTGTCAGGGCGACCGGCATATTGCTGGTGTAATAGCATGCCTGTGCTGGAACTGCCGGTAAAGAATAAGCCGTCGATACCATGGTGATTGGCTAAGGCGACGCCTGTTTCTTTCGCACCTTGAACGAGGTTAATGACCCCTTGGGGCAAACCTGCATCTAACCAACATTGAAGGGTCAGTTGCGCCACCAATGGTGTTTGTTCGCTCGGTTTAAACACCACGGTATTTCCAGCTAATAGTGCGGGCACAATATGTCCATTAGGTAAGTGGCCAGGAAAATTGTAAGGTCCAAATACGGCGACCACGCCATGGGGGCGATGACGCAACCAAGCTTGGGTTCCAACTGGAGCAGGTTTACTAACCACACCTGTGCGTTCTTCGTAGGCTTTGGCTGATAGGTCTATTTTGCCCGCCATGGCAGATGCTTCTGTGCGTGTTTCCCATAATGGCTTACCCGTTTCTTGAGCAATAGCCAAAGCCATGGGTTCAGCTTGCGCCTGCAATTGGACTTGAAATCTTTTGACCATCGCTAGGCGGTCTTGATAAGCAGTTAGTGACCAAGGGATAAAGGCTGCGCGAGCTGACTTAATAGCGTCATCCACTTGTTTGGCATCAGCACCCTGGCCCTGCCAAAGGATGTCATTATTAGCAGGATTAACAGAATCAAAAGTTGGGCCATGGCCCATTAACCATTGGTTATTAATGAGATGAGTCATAATTATTCCTTAAACTTTAGGGCCGAGGGCCAAATAGAGGCACTGTGCGGAGGCTTTCGCCTGTCTTAATATGCAGAGCCTTGGCTAACGCTGCACTAATACTTAATGGACCTGATACTGGAGTATTGAGATAAGCCGTAGTGCAACGGTAACCTTTAAGACTCGTATTGCTGACCAAAAAAAGAGTAGTTCCATTGGATACTTGGTCTTCGACTGATACCTCATATAGCTTACTATCTCGGACTGCTCGAATGTCTTTTACCTGTGTTTCTAGGGCTGGACCTGCATCAAAAATATCCACGTAACCATGGTAACGAAAACCTTCATCTTCTAGCATTTTTCTCGCTGGACGCGTGCTTTCATGCACTTGACCGATCACTTCTTGGGCACTTTTTGGCAAAAAGTTAATGTATAAGGGGTGACGAGGCATGAGTTCGGCAATAAATTCTTTTTTGCCTAAGCCGGTCAAACGGTCTGCATCGGCAAATGGCATATCAAAAAAGTGGGCGCCTAAGCCATCCCAAAAAGGCGATTGGCCATTAGCATCAGATACACCACGCATTTCAGCTATAATTTTCGGTTCAAATCGCTGTGAGAATTCAGCCAAGAAAAGAAAGCGACTTTTAGAGAGTAGATGGCCATTTTTACTGTGACGGTAGTCAGGGTCTAAAAATAAGGTACAGACCTCAGCACAAGCCGTTTGGTCGTTGCTTAAATACAGGGTTGGAAACGTATTGTGAACTTTCAGTTCGCGGCTAGAGTGCACTAAAGTACCGATGCGATAACTGTACCAAGGGGTAGACAATCCAATGGTAGACTCGATGCCACAAATACCGACAACTTTTTCAGTGTGCGTGTCTTCCAGCACAAAAACATAACTTTGTTCGCTACTGAGATCCACTTGGTCTTTAAAGGCTGCCAATGAAGCTTCAATTTTAGTCGCAATGCGCTCTGGGTCTGCTGGCAGTGAAGTAAAGCCAATGCCGGCTTTATGGGCTAAGTTGAGAAGGGCATCGGCATCGGTCTCCATTAAGGGACGGATTATCATCATTAGGGCCTCCAGAAGATTTTGTAACAGGTTTAATGTTGCAAATAGTACCTTTGTTGGACCACAAACTCTTTTCCATTAAGTCTCTTAGATTTAGCTTTAGAGACTTATTTGAGCAGCACTTAGCAATTTTTACAAAAACTGCTCAGGGCTCACTTCATCTTAATGGGCAATAGGTTAAGGTGTTACCGACTGCCACCTGTAAAGCTTCTAATTGAGCCTCACTCAAGAGCAACAATGGCCCTTGCTTGCGCACGATAATGCATCGAAAATCAAGGCAATTGTTGTTGCATACGAGCACCCGCTTGCCGACTAATACTTCATCACCGACTGCAACTTGGGCTTGCTCGGCATGCCGGATAGCCCGAATATGTCGCGTACGCACTTCTAGAATTGGACCAGCATCAAAAATATCTACATGACCTGCGAAGTGCAAACCTTCGTGTTCAAGAATGTTAACGATGTCTTCCACATCTTCGTGGTGCTCACCGATGACAGCCTGTGCTTTGGCATTTAACAAAGGGACGTAAAGGGGGTAACGTGGCATTAGGTTAGCAATAAAGTGTTTATTGCTAGACGTAGTGAGTAAGTCAGCCTCAGCAAAATCCATGGTAAAAAAATGTCTACCTACGGCCTCCCAAAAAGGTGATACACCCTCAGCGTTAATCACACCTTTCATTTCTGCAATCGTTGTGGCGGCGAAACGCTGTGGAAAACTGGCCATAAATAGTAGACGAGATTTTGATAGCAACTGATCGTAAAAATTACAGCGGTAGTTTGGTTCTAAGTAAAACGAACTTAGACGAGACGCCCCTGTGTAATCGTGACTTAGGTGTAAGGCTGGAATGCGGTTATTAATTTGTAATTCAACAGCACTATGAACGACTTGATCAACACGATAGGTAAAATAAAGTTCACTTAAGCCCACTGCCGCATCTACTGTACAAGTGCCCACCAAACGCTCACTGTGGGTATCTTCCATAACAAAGGTGTAAGCCTCTTCTCCTGCGTGTTCAACGCTAGATGCAAAGGATAGTTCGCTATGATTAATTTTTTGTGCCAAGTGGGCTGAGTGGTTGGGCAAGTTTGTATGCCCTACACCAGAGGCTGCAGCAAAATCTTTGAAGGCCTCTGCGTCATTACTTTTTATAGGCCTGACAATTAACATGAGGGTCGCACCATACCGTCACGTTGCAACCAAGCCAAGTCTTCACTCTGGGCTAAGCGTATTAAAATTAAGGCACTTAATTGTGAGCGTGTGGTTAAACTCGACAAGTACATATATTCATCGCTACTGTGAATTTTTCCACCTTGTACGCCTAAGGTATCAATGTTGGGTAGGCCAGCAGCAGCAAGGTTGTTACCATCACAGCAACCTCCTGTGGGTAAAAACTCTAACTTAAGCCCCAGGGTTTTACCGCAAGATTGGACTAGTTTGCATAAGGTTTGGTTGGCAGGACTAAGGATTTTAGGCTCACGACCAAAGCCACCATTTAATTCAATGCTAATGCCATCAAGGGTA
>Ga0302117_10001811_pt1 | contig 10267 bp, 9 predicted proteins | sample AG5_322_MG_FD_203112 | JGI IMG/M metagenome (GOLD analysis project Ga0302117, IMG submission 203112) | Marine microbial communities from Western Arctic Ocean, Canada - AG5_32.2 | ecosystem: Environmental > Aquatic > Marine > Oceanic | place: Canada: Western Arctic Ocean | collected 2017-10-01 | reverse complement strand
CATTGTCGGTGCGGGACTCGGCGACAAGGTCGCACTCATGACCGACGGCCGCTTCTCGGGCGGCTCACACGGATTCATCGTGGGTCATATCACTCCCGAAGCTCAAGTCGGTGGCCCTATCGCACTGATCCAAAACGGTGACCAAATCACCATCGACGCTGAGGCAAACAAAATCGAAGTCGACCTCAGTGATGAAGAACTGCAAGCACGCAAAGATAATTGGACCGCTCCCGACTTCAAAGTAACTCGCGGTACACTCTACAAATACATCAAGTGTGTTAAAAGTGCCTCGGAAGGCTGTGTCACCGACGAGTAGTTTTCGATCGTGCCGAAAATAATTCTGTCAGACTACGCCGACCATTTCAGGCGAGTCAATTCGTGATACGAATGAGTTGTCAAAAATTCGTACCCGTACCTTTGGTCAGCATCATAAACGCCTTTTCAAGGTCGACCGCCTCTTCCGATAGCAGCGTCAACCCGAACCCCGCTTCCACGAGTACTCCTGACAAGTGACTAAAGATCTCAATCCCCTCGAGCAACGTCACAATTATCTGCTCGTCGACCATCTCCACCTTATCCACATCATCATGCTGCTCTAGTAATCGAGCAGCCGCTGCGGCATCTTTATCCACCATAATATTCAAGATCACCTGCTTACGAATCTGCTTCATAATATCCGCAACCGTTGAATTCACAGTCATCACACCGCGATCAATGATGCCAAATTTGTTACATACGTCTGCTAATTCCGGCAGAATGTGACTTGAAACAACAATGGTCTTACCGGTCTGTCCCAGTCGCCGCAACAGTTCCCGCATTTCAATTCGAGCGCGGGGATCCAGCCCACTCAACGGTTCATCGAGTAACAACACCTGCGGGTCATGCAACAACACTCGCGCCAATCCTAGACGTTGCGTCTGACCACGTGAAAGCGTATTGGCAAATGCATCACGCTTAAAGTCAAGATCCACGATCTCCAACATTTCATTACATCGCTTGCGCCGCGCCTCACCTGTAATTCGATACGCAGCCGCAAAGAACTCCAAGTATTCAATGACCTTCATGTCATCATACACACCGAAAAAGTCTGGCATGTAACCGATGAGCCGACGGATTTCCTTGGGATTTGTATAAATGGAATTACCACAAACATACGCTTCGCCAGATGTGGGATTCAACAGCGTTGCAATAATTCGCATCGTCGTCGTCTTACCCGCTCCGTTGGGACCAATGAACCCAAAGAGATCACCTGCATCTAAGTCCAGATCAATGCTCCGGATCGCGTGCATGTCTCCGTATTTTTTTGTTAATCCACTTGTTTTTATCACGGCTAATGCCCCAATCTATAGTGTTGATAAATCAATTCAACAGTGTGTTCGTACTTGCTTCCATATTCACGGGTAACACTACGCGGTAATACCGATCTACCTGAGACGCCATTGGTTCACCACCATCTTGTTGTGAGCGATTCACAAACTCCGTCATACCGCGACGCGCCTTGCCCACTAATACCGCACGTCGCAAACGCAACATATGGCTTAAATCCAAGTGACTTTGATAGCGGTGCAATAAACCCGTATAACGTTCGCCACCAATCGCTTGATTGAACATCATCTGCTTGACGACTCGATCTAACGATTCATCCAGCGCTCGCCAAACTCGATAACTTTGCCTACGACTACCAAATTGATTCCGCGTAAAGTAATTATCAATTCCCTGCGAATCCGCGCTCAGATCGTAAATATCCACTACGTTATTTGCCGTGAAGACTTGCCCAATCGGATACACTCGACCGTCAAACAAAATCAACGCTTCATACAAATCAAAATCAAATGGATTCTGTAACGTCCCACGCAGCGCTCCGCTTGCCGGTTCTGTTACCAATGAACTTTTCACGACAAGCGACGACTCAGCAGACCAACGAGCCGCTAAACTTCGCGTCCCACTATGTTGCACCGGAATAGAACGAATCTGACCATTTTTCAAATCAACTTTATACTGATGGTCAATTAAAACTTGGAAACTCGTACGCCCTAAACCACCCAATCCTGCTCCCGGAAAACCCTGCCAAGAGGCAAGCACTTGATGATTTTCGCAAGGAATCGCATCATGAAATTCTGACATATCAAAAGAGTAAGCCGCTGTGATCGGGCTATAGACAGATGCGTAATTGGATCCACGAACCGTTTGAGTCAGCGAGTCGATATCGACAATCTCAATTTGATTGATCGCTGGTGGAGATGTACGCAGAGCAGATACCAGCGATTTTGCAATCAAACTAAAAATCAATATCGCCACCGGAAACGTAACCCACGTCCAATGCAATCGCTTAAACCTGCGTAAGATATAATAGTCCAATGGGCCAATGACCAAGATAAACATGCCCAACAATCCAGCAACCCACATAAACCGAGTAGGAGTCACTCCGTCAAAGCGGTCCAGGCTCGACCGCAACTGACCTGACACGTCATCAAAACCCGCATTGGATGACTGACGTCCCATACCAACCTGCTCGTTTCCTCGTTCGGCAAAATGACTATCAATGACCAGTCGGTTTAAGATCGCAGGTGTGGCGTCCCACGACGCAAATGGTTCTTGATCTGGGTCAAACGCGACGAAGGTAACGGAACCTAACCCTCGTGCACTATGTACAATCAACGCATGCTCCGCTTGTGCATTCTGAGTATCACGCAATACAACCACTCCATCAGACGGAGTGATCAACGACAAGGAACTTCCAGGTTGGCGGTCAAGCATCAAACGCTCGTCTGCGTTTCCATATTTCTCTAAACCAGATGTATTCCAGTTGGTAATGGCGCGGTCGATCTTACCAGGTATCAAACTCCCCCAGACTTCATTGTCTCCCGACAACTCCGGACCACGTTGCCCGGCGAACAATAGCATCCGTCCACCTTGATAAATCCATTGCTGAATCGCCTTTTGTTGTTGCGAGGACAACTGCTCCAATAGATCCTCTGCCGATGTCGTAATAATCAAAAGATCAACAGCGGCGTAACCATACCAACGATCGGGTAACTTGTGATAATCACTTGTCTGCGCTTGAATCGCAACTTCAACTAAGTCCGGACGACCAGTGAGTTCTGTTTGCAAGCGTGAGGCACTTAACGGCAAGCGATTACCAAGCTGAAGAATCAGAAAATCAGCGGTGCTCAATTGACCATCATCCCGACGACTAAATGTTTTTTTAAAGACGGCTTGTTCCGAAGTGTCATCAACGACTGCAACAACAACACTCCACGGCAAGCGACCAATCTTAATATATGCGGTACGAGTGACCGTTGTTGTTGGGGGCACAGTAATCCGTAGGTGTCGGTCAACAAACCGTACCACGATCCCTTTGCCATCTGGTGATTCTAACACCAAGTCTCCCTGGAATTCTGCTGCACTATCGTTGGTGATTTCAACATGAACGGGTATCCAAGTTCCTTGCTTAAACCGTCCGTTGAAGCCCAGAGTGACTTCAACCTGTAAATTAGCGTCCGCGCTACCTGCAAAAGCATCTGCGGAATTTGTAAAAGCACACAACAGTGCCACTACTAGGACTGCAAGGGACGAAGCCATTCGCCAATCTGATTTTACTCTGCGTCCTAGAAACAAAATTGCCCCTCACCACTAATCCAAGAAGTCATATCCTCAACAAATACAGTACGCAGCCTACCCACGTTATCGGTCATTCAAAGAGGTACATTACTGTGATTTACATGGAAAAAAGCGTATCCATTTATCAGCGTCTGAGTTTACTCCGCCTTTAGCAGAAAGCGCAGGCCGTAGGTTGAAGCCACTCTGTTACTCTAATTCTACGGTTTTTCCGAGTCAGCACATTGGCAGACATACTGTCCGCACCCGGGACAACCTGAACCATATTTATCCCGAATCGCGCTCGACAAATCGACCTCAGCAACATTAGCAATCGTCACAAGCCATGCCAGCACGTCGGCGAATTCTTCGGCACGATCAGCCGCTGTGCCACTGCGAAGAGCGGCAGCCAACTCACCAATTTCTTCCAGCAACCACATAAACGTCCCGTCGATGCCTCGCTCCGCATCTTTCGCGTAATACATTTTTCGGATCAAAGCTTGAAAATCCGACATACTGATATTCGATAGATCAGCCACATCGTTCGTATCATTCTCTGCGTTCATCTTACTCACTCCTCTCGCTCTGGCACTTGTACCTGTATCTCGTCACCTTCCACTCGGACAGCAAACACATTGACACTCAGCGCATCGTTATCACTCCAAGTTCCTTTGCGAATGCAGAACCTCCAAGCATGCCATGGACAAACAACTTCACCGTCCAATATATACCCTGGGGACAAAGCTGCCCCCATATGCGGGCACAGATCATCAATGGCATGATACTCACCACCATCGTTAAAAACGGCGATCAATCGACCTGCAACGGTATAGCCCTGACCTTCGCCTTCAGCAATATCGCCAACTTTGGCCACAGTAGTAAAAATTGTCATATCGAACTCGTTGTACTCAAATCTATTTCACGGATGTCGTTACATTGGTGGTAACGGTTTGAATAATCGAGTTTTGCCCAATAATGACTTCGGTCGTCATCATCTGTTTAAGTGTAGAATGATCCAATCTACCAACCGCATTATCAAAATAAACAAAGCCCTCGCTGGATTGCTCGGTGATTTTTAACTGCGCACCCGTGGCAACTTTAGCAGGCTTAATACTGGTCATCATTTTCATCCCAATTTTGTCAAGCATCTTGTCGTTAAACTCGAAGATGCCCTGATAGGTATATTCAATGGTCACCGTAGTTTCACCGAACTCACCTGCCGTCAGCACCACTTGATCTTTCCACTGATCACCTACATTCAACGCCTTCTCAGGGAATTTCAACGATCCTTGCGAGACCATATTACGAAATCCAGCCTCGGAGAACATTTGGCCAAATGCGCGGCTCCCAGGCTGTTTGGCCAGCGTCGCCAACAAGTCAGCCGGTGCTTTAAAGTTACTTATTTCCCCTTGTCGGCTCATCGACAAACCGAACTCGGCACCCACAATTGGTTGCAATGCACCTGAAAGTGGATTGTCTTGTAAATCAGCAGCCGTGCTGTCATACGTCAATTTGACCCCCAGTGGTCCACCAGCAACCGACAGTTTCAAACTCGTTATTTTTTGAGTGATCGCAGCCATACCATCCGTGTTCACCGAATCGATGTATTGTGATATTCCTGAATCCATTTGCATCGTCGTTTCGACATCTTGCCCCATATACTTCATCGCAATTTTGGTCGTTGTGTTGACTGACATTCTATTTTCTTTGCCAGCGGTATATCTAAAACCCAACGAACGCTGAGCCTGCAAGCTCGACACGTAACAGAGGCAGCTAGCGAACACCACTAAACTAAACAAAGAGCGAACTTTTATTCCGGTCAAATGTGCAATAAATATCGGTGATAACTTCATATTTAGATCTTTACTCTTAGATTGTCTTTCAAATTTTCAATACGTGATCTTAGCGCCAATTGATCACCCTCAACTTCATTTTTTTTGTATCGCAATTGATTGTGTGTCCGACTGCTCTGTTGTAATCGCATCCCGGCCTTGTCCGGCAGTTGTCTTTACCAACAATTCAAGGTCAACACGTTTGACGTAATTCTGCCTCGTATCAGTTACCAATCTACCCGATATCTGTTCGTGGTCAATTTTTAATACTTTACTCTGCTCGCCAGAATCTGCAAACGCGTATTTTCCAGTTATCCCAACCACATGGCCACGATCTGCATTCAGACCTCGGTACTGGTACCGAAATCGGATGGGATTGTTCATTGGTGACGACAATGGATCTTCAGATTCTTCCCAGATTGTCTGAGACTTGAAGTCGCCTTGAGGAAAAGAAATAAACACATGGCGGAATGCCGCTTTAACACCACTAGCGGTAAACAGCGGCTCACCCACATCCAGCTTAGGATGCGTGTTATTCCGATCTGCCAGCACGGCTGACTGCCGCTGCAATTCTTTGACGCCTAAAAGCATTGCCTGTCGGTCAATTCGCAACACAAACGTTTTCGCCAACAACGGTCGTAACGATGACAGCAGACTCTGTTCCGCTGGTTGCAGTTTGGCCGCCGCAAGTTGGCCATTGGAATCAATTGAGATCCTTTTTTTGCCCGCACCATTGCCGACGCGAATCCGGTGAACCGTCCAATGAACTTCAGCAATACCTTGCGTGGATAGCGATTGCACCACGAGCACACCGTCAATCGTCGTCGCCGAATGGTACTTTAAGTCCTGCTGCCCCTGCTTTAATTGAATGCTCGTCTTCGTTTGCATCTGCACGTCATAGACATCCCCCTTGTTCCATGACCAAAACAATACATCAACCGTCTTGGTGGTCACCGCAGTCTCAGCGGCTGTCACATTGTTTACTGCCGAGAAAAATCCAACCACCAAACAGCTAGCAAACATTATTATCGGAGCAAACGATCGCGGGAACATCATAAGTCTATCGTTTCCCCAACCTGTAACAGCACTGCAGTGGTGTCCGTGTCAGAATTAACCTGCTCACACCAGGCTTGAGCGTCTTGAGTGATTGGCGGCCAGGTATCGTAGTGCGCTGGTAACACTCGTTGTGGCTGAATCATTTTAACTGCCTCAAGTGCATCCGCGGGACCCATCGTAAAATGATCACCAATGGGTAGCACGGCTAAGTCGATTCCTTGGCGACCGATCAATTGCATATCCATAAACAGAGCGGTATCACCTGCAAAATAAATAGTGCCTGCAGGTAACGTCAAAACATAACCGCTCGGATTACCGCCGTAACTTCCATCAGGCAGCGAAGAACTATGATGGGCAATGGTCATGCGCAGATGACCCCAAGGCATTTCAAGTCCACCACCCAAATTCATGCCGATCGTATTTTCAACGTCCTGAGTCGTTTCAAACCACGACGCTGTCTCCACGGGGGCGACAATTGTAGCGCCCGTTCGATTTGCGATCGAAGCGGCATCGCTGACATGATCAAAATGACCGTGCGTAATCAGAATTGTATCTGCGGTTAATGAATCGGCCGTGACTGTCGCTTGCGGATTATCCGTCAAAAACGGATCGAGCAGAATCGTATGATCACCCGTTTTTATTTCAAAGGCCCCATGCCCAAGCCATTTCACCACTGCCGTCATAATCTCAATTCCCTATTGAATTTGGTATTGGCTATATTATATACGGTAAATGAAATTGCTGTCGGTCATTCCCCACCCAACGACTAACGTGCGTGTACCCACCATATTCACCGCGCCAAATGATGATGATACGCAAACCATTTGATATTCGATTTTGGCTTTCAGTTTTTACCGGACAACAGAATATTCCTCATATGCTTTTTGTACGCTTCGACGCCAGGCTGACCGTAGGGATTCACACCTAACAGCTTTCCTTCGACCACTGTTGCTATCATCATCATCTGAAAGAATTGGCCTAATCCATATTCATCGCCCCGTTCGAGCACAATATCCGCGGTCGGCCGCTGCACATCACACAACGCACGATTGGTACCCTGTCGCGCCGCAGCGGATAACTCACCTAGCGTCACACCTGCTAAGTCGTTCAATCCCGCCACATCTGACGTGCTTTTCCTGATATTTAGTTGGTCGGTATGACTCTGCCGCGTCGATAAATTGACAATCCACTTATCGTTACGCCCTGCCTGATGTTGCTGCGCTCGCGAATGTAAATCCCGCGTATTGACCATCGTAATCGGAGTCATACCCAGGCCATCTTTACCCAAACTCTCCGATAGCAACTGGTCATACCACATACCAAGCGAAGCAAATGCTTGTTCCCAAACACTTAACACTCGAATGGAAACATCGCCCTGTAATTGCAATTGATAGGCTGCTAACGCAAAATCCAATGGCGGGTTACTGAACAACTCCGCCGTACGAAATGTTTCATTCATATCAGCGGCGCCTTGTAATAATTGAACAACGTCCAAGCCAATTGTTGCAGCTGGCAGCAAACCAACTGCCGAAAACAGACTAAATCGTCCACCGACTCCCTCGGGCACACGGAAAACACTGGTACATCCCAGCTCAGCAGCCATCTGATTCAAGGATCCTGTTTCACCGGTGATCGGAATAACAAAATCTGGCAAGTCCTGGCGGCATTGTGCTTTAAGAAGATCTAACAACGTGCGAAAGGCAACTGCTGTTTCCAGCGTTTCACCACTTTTGCTAATAACAATAATTCCCCAATTGCCCTCAGGGGTGACTGCTCGTAATCTCCCCAACACACCCTGTAGCGCATCGTTGTCTAAATGATTACCCGCAAAATACAATTGAGGTCGACCGCCGCGTTCTGCTTTGGACAACTCGTTGTAATAAGGTTCACAGCAGGCATCCATCAAGGCGCGAGTCCCCATATACGAACCACCGATACCTAACACGACGATTGCCTCGACCGACGATTGCAATCGACTGGCCGTTTTTAGGATTTGACCCAATTCGCTTTCATTGCGATCGCTGCGGTACTCACTAAGAATCTTATCCGGCAATGAATAAAAATTTCCATCGAGCGGCTTTTGGTCGTCCGGAAGTTTACCACTTGCCATCAGTTCTAGATCTAAAGAACAAACTTGTTGATGCGCATGTTTCAAATCATCCGCCAAGGAACAGTCCTGATTAGAGAGACTATTCTCCTGACATCCACTGCGCGATAAATCGACCTGAATTGAATTGGACATCGATACTTTTGAGTCAAGCTAGAAAAAAGGAACTTAGATAAGAGACGTTTGTTAACTAAAGCATTTACACACATTGAACACCAAGCAAGGCAAGATTCCATAAAAGGCAAAAAAGCACGCGTCTTATTCTCTATACGTGACGGTTTTGGTGCTTACTCCAATACGGTCGTCTTGTAGAATCAGTTTATATCAACGCCTGCCAATGGCCTCGTTTTCCATTATTAAGACCATTTTTTCGAATAAAGCTATACACCCCATGGATACGCACGATCTAACACGCAAACTCAACACGAAAAACAACTCGAAAATCGTTATGCTCGTGGCCGATGGACTCGGTGGACTTCCACATACAATCGGCGGGCAAACGGAATTAGAAGCTGCCAACACACCAAACCTCGACGCCTTAGCTACCCGCGGTGTGCAAGGATTAAGTCACCCTGTATTACCTGGCATTAGTCCGGGCAGTGGTCCTGGCCACCTTGGCCTATTCGGTTACGACCCACTGGAATACCAAATTGGGCGGGGAGCACTGGAAGCAACCGGAATCGGATTTGAATTGCAAGACGGCGATGTTGCGATTCGTTGTAATTTTTGCACACTCGATGCAGACGGAAATATAACCGATCGCCGCGCTGGTCGTATCGCCACTGAACTTAGTGCTCCGTTGGCCGAAAGCCTCCGCCAAATCCAAATTGAAGATATTGAGATATTCGTCGAACCAGTCAAAGAACATCGCTTCGTCGTCGTACTACGTGGATCGGGACTAGGCGGTAATGTGCTCGATACCGATCCACAAGCAACAGGCATCCCACCACTGGATCCCATTGCAACGGATGCTGCCAGTGAAAAGACTGTCGAAGTTGCAAAACAATTTCTGGTTCAAGCTCGTGAAATTCTGAAAGACGAAGACCACGCCAACTTCCACACAATGCGCGGGTTCGCAGTTAAACCAAAACTACCAACGTACGAAGAAGTCTATGGACTTCGCGCCGCCGCAGTGGCAGTCTATCCGATGTACAAAGGCCTCGCACGACTCGTCGGAATGGACATCATCGGCAACGCCAGTAACCTCGATGAACAAGCAACCGTCGTCAAAGAAAACTGGGACAAATACGACTTCTTCTTTGTCCACTTCAAGTACACCGACAGTACAGGGGAAGATGGTAACTTCGAAGCCAAAAAACAACGCACCGAAGATTTTGATGCATTCATCCCACAGATTCTTGAACTCAATCCTGACGTCGTCATCGTTACCGGTGACCACAGCACACCGAGTTTTCTGTCCAATCACAGTTGGCACCCAGTACCCACGTTGCTCGCTTCAGATTGTTGTCGGTACGACCAACAAACCGCATTCAATGAATCCACCTGCCTATTAGGCGGCCTTGGCCAATTCGAAGCCAAACATCTGATGACCTTAGCACTCGCCAACGCCGGACGACTCGGAAAATACGGCGCATAACTGAGTGTTAATTCGTGCTGGCAGTTTACCCATCTCCAGCGCAGGCGGGCGGCCCCTATTTCACAAACCGCGCATTAA
>Ga0302117_10001810_pt1 | contig 10267 bp, 7 predicted proteins | sample AG5_322_MG_FD_203112 | JGI IMG/M metagenome (GOLD analysis project Ga0302117, IMG submission 203112) | Marine microbial communities from Western Arctic Ocean, Canada - AG5_32.2 | ecosystem: Environmental > Aquatic > Marine > Oceanic | place: Canada: Western Arctic Ocean | collected 2017-10-01 | reverse complement strand
CGCTAGTGCTGCCATAGCCTGCAGCTGGTAAGGAATCAATATTGAGTGTTTTTTTACCTTTTCGAGCTAAACCCAAAGCGATAGCTGCACCAATAATACCAGCGCCTATAATAATAGCGTCATACCTGTTATTCATCAATTTATCCTCTTTTAGCTCTATGAGCCACTCCATGTTTAAGTTCTAGCAGTTTTAATTCTGGCCAACATTGTCCCACCTTAGCAATAGCGCTAAAGAGGACTTGTAAACATCGTGTTAGACCAGCGGTCTAAATCCACCTGGGGGTTCAATGGATGCGCTGTGGCCGGATGAAGCCCAAAGTGCCAGGAGTCTAATAACCAAGGATCAATATTGAACTGACTTGCCACTCTTTTATAATGATCTTCAGCAGCAAGAATGTCAGCAGCATCGCCTTGAAATGAACGAATCACCCCTTTGTCTATTACTGCAATAATACCCTAGGCTAGCTTTGCATACGGTTTGACTGAGGGTCAAACAAAGGCTTGATAAACAGCTTTGCTGGTCGCATTTCACCTAAGATTTCGATCTCGAATGTGGCACCCTCGGCAATCATCTGCGTAGGGACAAATCCAAGTGCCACAGACTGTTCACTAAAGTGGGCATAGCCCCCAGAGGTCACAAAACCGACCACGTTACCGTCTTTCCATATCGGTTCGTCTGCCACTACATCAGCGTCAATTGCATCGACTATAAAGCTTGCTAACTGGCGTTTTGGAGGCTCTGCTAGCTCTTTAAGAGCAGCGGCCTTACCAATATAATCAGCCTCTTTTTTGTAATCCATAAACCGATCCATACCCGTTTCCATAGGGGTGTAATCAGGTTTGTATTCTCTCATCCAAGACCCAAAAGACTTTTCTAACCGCAGGCTCATCATAGCGCGCATACCAAAGGGTTTAAGATCAAACGCGATACCCTCATTAGCTAAGGTATGATACAAGCTTATTTGCTGTTCGACGGGTACATAGATTTCGTAGCCTAAGTCACCTGTATAACTTATCCGTTGAACTACAGCATCGCACTGGCCCACCTCAATTTTGCACACTGATAAAAATGGCATAGCGCTATGGGAAACATCAAAGCGAGTGCACGCAGCTAGCAACTCACGAGCCTTTGGCCCAGCAATTTGAAATCCGATACGGCTCATAGAAATATTCTTTAAGCTCACGTTTAGCGCTGGTAAATATTGCTCAAACCAGCGCATGTGAAGGTCTTGAGCTGAAAAAGAAGCAGTGAGTTGGTATTCATTTTCATCCAAGTGAGAAATAGTAAAGTCACCCATGAGCTTGCCTGATGGGCTAAGCATAGGGCTTAGGGTCACACGCCCAAGTTGAGGTAGTTTGCCTGCCATAACACCATCTAACCATGCACGAGCACCTTCGCCGGTGACTAGGTATTTACCAAAATTATGTACCTCGTTAATACCTACCGAATGACGCACGGCTCGGCACTCATTCCCAATAGCAGCAAAGGCATTAGAGCGTCTAAAGCTTGGGGTTTCTTCCAAAGGCTCACCCTCAGGGGCAAAATAATTCACATGCTCCATGCCATAACCTTGCCCAAATACAGCGCGTTGTTGCTGCCAGATGGTATAAGCTGGTGTAGTATTTAGTGGCCGGCCCGCCGGTAACTCCTCATTAGGATAAGAAATGCTAAACCGCTTCTGATAGTTTTCTCGTACCTTGTTACGGGTATACGCCTTGGTGCAATAGTTGCCATAGCGCGCTACGTCCATTGCAAACACGTCGCGTGAGGGTTCCCCATGTACCATCCATTCGGCCAAGCTTAAGCCTACGCCACCACCTTGACTAAAGCCGGCCATCACAGCGCAGCAGGACCAGTAGTTTTGTAATCCAGGTATAGGGCCAACCAAGGGATTACCGTCTGGTGCAAAAGTAAATGGCCCATTGACAATAGACTTAATGCCCGCAGTTTCTAGACAGGGGAAGCGTTTAAAAGCAAACTCCAAAGAATCACCGATACGATCAAGCTTATTGTCTAAAAGCTCATGACCAAAGTCCCAACGGGTGCCATCTAAGGCCCATGGGTCACAATCTTGCTCGTAAATACCAATCACCAGGCCCTTGCCTTCTTGGCGCAAATAACTTTCCCCTGAAGGGTCCATTATATGAGGCAGCTCTTGATCACGGGTAAACACTTGGGGCAAATCATCGGTAATCAAATACTGATGTTCCATTGGGTGAAGAGGCAAAAACACACCCACCATCTCACCCAATTCACGGGCCCATAGACCGCCCGCATTAACCACATGCTCAGCATGAATAATGCCGTTTTTGGTGGTCACATCCCAGCTGCCGTCGGGCCGTTGGTTAAGACCCGTTACAGGATTTCTTAAATATATTTCTGCACCTTGTATTTGTGCTGCTTTGGCATAGGCATGAGTGGTGCCAGATGGATCTAGATGACCGTCAAGAGGATCATATAAACCGCCTAAGATATCCTCTGTATTCACAATTGGGCTAAGTTTTTTGATTTCTTCTGGAGTAATAATTTGTGTGTCTAACCCCATATGTCGATGCATAGCTCTTGCCGCTTTGATAAAATCCATACGCTCTGGGCTATCAGCCAGTGTTATGCCACCCACATGATGCAAACCGCAGGTTAAACCACTAATAGCCTCAAGCTCTTTATAAAGATTAATTGTATACCCTTGTAATGCCGCCATATTGGGGTCTGAATTAAGCGTATGAAAGCCACCAGCAGCATGCCATGTAGAACCAGACGTTAGTTCCGAACGTTCTATAAGACACACATCGGGCCAGCCTAACTTGGTCAGGTGATACAGCACCGAACATCCAACCACACCACCACCAATTACTGCTACTTGAACATGAGTCTTCATGGTTTTGATTCCTTTTATTATGATCCAGGTGCTGCTCCACCTTCACGGCTACGTCGCTCTACAAAGTCTGTTAGTTCATCATCTATTGAGGTCTCTAGCTTAGGCTCTTCATAATCCTGCAACATCTGTTTCCAAATTTTGTTAGCCCGATGGGTCGCGTCCATTGCTCCTGCATCTCGCCAATTTTCAAAGTTAGACCAGTTGGACAATAACGGTGAGTAAAATGCATCTTCATAACGCGACATAGTGTGGGGAGAGGCAAAAAAGTGACTGCCAGGTCCCACGTCTGCAATCGCACCCACTGCTAGCGAATCGGTACTGGTATCCATGGGCTGCAAAAAGGCTTGCTGCATTTGAATCATTTCTGCATCTAAAATAACCTTTTCATAAGACGTGCATAACCCACCTTCAATCCAACCCAAGCCATGTAAAACATAATTCACTTGACCCAACATACATGCCCACAAAGACATCTGAGACTCATAGGTGGCTTGTGCATCAGGTGCGTTGGAGGCGTTGGCGTTTGAAGCACGTAAAGGAATGCCATATTTGCGTGCCAGTTGACCAGACACTATAGTGGCTTGGCTATACTCAGGTGTACCAAACGCCGGTGAGCCCGATTTCATATCTACATTAGAGGTAAAACTGCCATACATGGCAGGTGCTCCAGGATTCACGCACTGATGAAAGGCAAGGCCAGCTAAACATTCTGCATTTTGCTGCACTAAAGCGCCCGCCATGGTGATTGGTGCCATGGCGCCCGCAAGCGTAAAAGGAGTATAGATGACCGGCTGATTGTTTTCAGCCATAACAATGGCACCTTCCAATAACGCACCATCATAAATGAGTGGGGAATTTGAATTCACTACGGTATGAATCGATGGTTGTTGCAGCAGGGTAGCATGGTCAATGCCACGACTAATGCGCACAATATCAATCACATCCTGCATGCGCTGTCGGCCTAAGGCATAACCACCTACCGGTTTAGTAGTCAACCGGGCCATGGCTGCACCAGCAATAATGTGACGAGTATTCACATTAACGTCGCAGGGTTCTACTGGGAAACCTGCCTGTAATTGAACGCTGTTCAGGCTTTCTCCTAGACGTAACAAATTACAGAAGTCATCATAATTACCCGCAATTCTACCCCTGTCTAAGTCAGATACGTTGGGCGTGCTGGCTACCATGGCAAAGGCCATTGAATTCCCTCCCATCGCAATATGCCGATCTGGACGGCGCCCATGTAAAACAAATTCCCTAGGAGTGGTGGCAATGGTCTGCATAACCCAATCAGGATCAAACCTAACCCGCTGTCCATCGGGGTGCACCATAGCACCAGCGCAACGTAAAATATCTACAGCTTGGGGCGACTGAAAGTCCATACCGGTGTCGCATAGCAGTTTTAGTGATGCCTGATGAATGTCTTCTAATTGACTTTCATTGATCAACTGCATGGGTGCGTAAGGGTTACGCATTTGCCGCGATGGTGCTTGACGAGCACCACCACTAGGCCTGGTTGATTTGTTGCGATTAGCCCGAGAACGCCTCATTTACACACCCATAAGCTTGCCTTAAAAAGCCATCATAGGGTATTGTTTGGCTTGTGAATAATTAATATTTTAGTGACTAACCATGAAATTATTTTATATATGCTGCGCTTACAACTAAGCCACTATCGGGTGGTTCAGGCTGTGCGTATTCATGGCACCGTATCAGCTGCAGCCCAGGCCCTAGGCCTAACTCAGCCCGCACTCAGCCACCAAATAGCAGAAGCAGAACGCCGTTTAAGCACTAAATTATTTGCCCGCATAGGGAGGCGCTTAAGGTTAACCTCTGCAGGAGAACTGTTCGCCACTAGCGCTGACACCATCCTCATGGAGGCTGGTTTAGCTGAGTCTACCCTTATGGGCAAAACAGGTGCAGCACCGGGAGAAGTTATTCGCATTGGCACTTTTGCTTACAATAGCTACCGCTGGCTGCCATTGTTTTTAAAACAACTCCAGCATCAGTGGCCGAATTTATATTTTGAATTTATCACTGACACTAGCAAAGTACCTATGCGCAGCTTATTAGATGGCGATGTAGATATCGCCATTAGCGCAGGCAGCATTAACGCTAGCCGTGCCACTGTATACCCATTGTTTGAAGATCAATTGTTGGCTATATGTGCACTTGACTGCCCAACACCAAGCTGTGGTTATATGCTTGCTAAAGACTTTTTGGCTGATCCATTCATTACTTATTCCACTATTTATGAAACTGGGTTTGAAGAAGAGCTATTATGGCGCCCAGCCGGTCGAAGGCCACTTAATTATTTACGGGCAGGCAATACAGAAGCCGTGATGGAAATGGTGAAAGCAGGCTTTGGTCGTTCTATTTTAAGCCGCTGGGCAGTGCAGCCCTCTTTAGAAAATGAAGAGTTACTCGCCTTGCCTGTCACCAAGCAAGGCATGCCTGTTTATTGGAGTGCATTAGTTCGAAAAAGCCATCAGCATGCCGAATTACTTCATGCCGTGTCTGAACAGTTACAAAGCTGGTGCCAGCTCAATTTTAATGGCTCAGGCTATAAATAGAGGCCCACACAAAAGGCCACTCTACGTGGCTAATTGCTTTTCAATGGCAGTAGACAAAGCCACCTTACCTTCAGAACTGTAGCCTTGGCTGCGGCTTTCGATAAGTGGTATCTCGTAAAGGTAGTTAACCATCATGCCTTCTGATTGCTTCAGCCCATTATCAGACGTGTCTGCCATCCAGTTTAAGCGTTCTATTTTAGCGCCATTGCTGAGGTGAAAGTGAGCCACAGGGTCTCGTGCATAATGTTCATTGCGCTTCTGTTTTTGTTCGCCAAGATAATGGGCGGCCATTTTTTGAAGGTGTTCTGGTGACCTTAAGGATGACCCATCATCCAACAAAGCCAACTCTTGTTCAGATTCGATGCTGTCTAACCAACGGCAAAAACCCGGAATAGGTGACAGGGTTGCAAACTGGGTTAACTGGGGGAACTCTTGTTGTAGTTTTTTAACCACTTGCTTGATTAGAAAATTACCAAAACTAATTCCAGAGAGCCCCTTTTGTGCGTTGGAAATAGAATAAAATATAGCGGTGTCGGCGAGGCTTATATCTTCTAATGGCGCAGCTTCGTCGAGCAATTCTTGCACATTACCAGCCATACCCTTAACCAGAGCAACTTCAACAAAGATGAGTGGCTCTTCTGGCATATTAGGATGAAAAAAAGCAAAACAGCGACGGTCAGAATCGAGACGATTTTTAAGATCATTCCAACTTTGGATTGCATGCACTGCCTCATAGGCAATTAATTTTTCTAGTAATTCAGCACTGGAACGCCAGTTTATTTCTTCCATTTGTAACAAGCCAACATCAAACCAGGCACTCAACAGGCGCTTCAAATCCGCCTCTAAGGGCGCAAGTTTGGGGTGTTCTTTGCGCAACCGCAATAACTCAGCGCGCATATCCACAAGAAATTTAATACCCTGAGGGAGCTCATTAAACTGAGTCAACAGCTTCATCCTTGGTGGCTCTAAGGCGCTACGAAGGTCTGCTTCTAGGTGTGTCCGTTCACTTGAATTTGCAGCTAACCAAGACTCTATAACCTGAGTCAAACGTACCTCATCAACCGCATAGTTATCAGCCATCAGTGTAAGAAAACGAACACGTCCTTCGTCATTGAGATCTAAAAAGCGCCTGCCAAGTTCTGCGGCTCGCATTCTTGCGGCTACCTCTCCACCGTTATCTTTAAGGCAGGCATCCATCCACGTTAGCAGCACCTTTTCATCGGCTGCATTCAAGTTAGGATCAAGAGATAGCTTTTTCAAAAGATCATGTTGTGGCGAAACATCACGCCAAAACGGCACCCACCGACGGATGGTTTTTTGAAATAGTTGATTCGCTAGTTGCTGCATGTTAACCGGTCTCCAAAGGTGTGCCAAAAGTCGTCTTGCCGGCCAGTAGCACAAATTGTGTGGCAATACCTTACCACTATTGTGCCCCCTCATAACTGCTTGACTTATGGGTCGAGGATAACCATGACTACTTGCTTGTTTGAGATTAAGAGGCAGGCCAGTCCACTGTACCAAAAGGGACTTAAATGCTCAGAGCAGCAACCACTTGGTGTAAGTCATCAATCTCTAAATCGGGTGATCTAGACAATGGTTCTGGTGGTTGTGAAAAACGATTAACCCAAGCAACATTAAAACCAAAGTTAACTGCACCTGCAACGTCCCAAGCATTACTTGAGTGAAACAATACTTGGTCTTTCGTCACTCCAAAAGCATCAAGAGCTAGCTGATATACTCTGGGATCAGGTTTATATATGGCTAGGTCATCAACAGAAATCACCTGATCAATTAAATCTGTTAATCCAGCATACCTCACTGCAGCCTGCAGCATATTGGGTGATCCATTCGATAGAATTGCCGTTGCAATGCCAGCGCCTCGTAGCTGCCTGAGGGTCGCAATAACCTCAGGATAACTTGATAGTTGGTTGTAAGCTAACAGCAAACGTTGCTCTAGCGCAGCATCACTTATTGCATGGGTTTGAAGGGCGTAATGTAGCGCTTCAGCAGTCACTTGTGAAAAGTCCACATACCGGCCCATTAGGCTGCGTAACCAGGTGTATTCCAGCTGCTTTTGACGCCACAACATAGAAATGGCCTGTGCCTGAGGGCCCAATGAGTGCACATGCTGTCTTACAGCTGAGTGCACATCAAACAAGGTGCCATAGGCATCAAATACACATAAAGAAACTTCTTTGAACTCAGGCTTCATAGCGGCAATTCCTTAGTAAAAGCGTAAAACAAATAGACAATAATAGCTTACTCTAATCTGAACCAATTAACTGGTGTAACACCCCCGTTTAAGAAATAGCCTCAGCACAATAACCAGCCGATAGCCTTGAGTTAAAAAATGCATTTGTTTTAGCTATGTAAAGCGGCTATGGTTAGCGTTCTTCTATATAAACACCAACACGACCATGGCCTTAACGCCTTAACCAACCTTCCTGCCAGAACCGTGTAATCCCACCATAGGACCTACCCCTCATGAGTGAAAACAGTTACGAAAAAGGCCGACTAAACTTACCTTTTGTTGGCTTTTGCACCTTTGCCAAAAGCCCCATTGCCGAAGATTGGGACAACATTAAAGCAGACGTAGCCTTTATGGGTGCACCTTATGATTGTGGCACCCAGTGGCGCTCTGGTGCCCGTATGGGTCCTCGCTCTATTAGAGAAGCCTCAACACTATTTTCGTTTGGCCATGGCGGCGCATATTCTTACGAAGACGATACCATGTACTTGCAAGGCGTGAGCATTGTTGACATGGGCGACGCAGACATGATCCATACCAATACCGAACAAAGCCACGCCAACATTGAGTACGCAGTGCGAAAGGCCCTAGCTGCGGGAGTGTTACCCGTAGTCGCTGGTGGTGATCACTCTATCAATGCCCCATGTATTCAGGCCTTTGATGACCAGGGCCCTATTCATATCATCCAAATTGACGCTCACCTAGATTTTGTCGATGAACGTCACGGCGTACGATTTGGCCATGGTAATCCAATTAGGCGGGCCTCTGAAAAGGGCTACGTTACAGGAATGACTCAACTAGGCATCCGTAACGTTTCATCATCCAACCGCGAAGATCATAAGAAAGCAGAAAGTGTAGGTTCTACTATTTTGTCTGTGCGTGATGTGCGAAGGCTTGGCCCAGAAGGCGTATTGGCACTGATTCCAGACGGCGTGAATTACTACATTACCATTGATATAGACGGATTTGATCCCTCAATCGCCCCAGGCACTGGCACACCAAGCCATGGGGGCTTTACTTACTATGAGGTTATGGAAGTATTACAGGGTGTGGCTAATAAAGGTGACGTTGTCGGTATCGATCTTTGTGAAGTAGCACCAGATTATGATTTATCTAGCACCACCAGCATTTTAGCTGCACAGGTTTTACTTAATTTAATAGGCTATGTGTTTCACGGCCGTGAAACCCGTAAAAAAGCAGAAATGGCTCAACTGTAGCCAACAGTATAGCTTAGCTAATGACCAAGGAATAAAGCTTCAATTTAGTGCCTCGCTAATAGTTAGCATGTCACTGCATTGAAGCAATCTATTAATAGCGTTGTACTTTATTGGACTCGTGCGTGGCCTAAGCTAGGTAATATCACTCCCCCTTTAAGTTATTATCTAAGGCAGTTTCTGCACTACACATTGACTATGATAAGGTTACATTATTTGGCTATTACGCTTCATAAAATTGATCTCTAACTGCACGGCCTTTTTGAATGGTGAAGAGCCCGCATACAAACATCCAAAATGACCTCCATCAACCACGTGGAATTCTTTTGGAGCGTTAATTGCATTAAACACAGTTTTTTGTACTTCTGGATTACAATGTATCATCTCATCATTGAGCCCCACCAGCATCATAGTAGGAACCTTGATAAACGCAGCAGTGATGTGTGGCATAAAGGGAACCGGGGTGTTAGGGGTGGCCTTACTCACTAAATTTTGCCAATGACTACCAAAACGACCCCCATGAGTAATGAACCAAGAAAAGGCTTGTATGGGTTTGAGTAGAGAAGGTGCATTTAATTGATCTACTGAAACAACAGGAAGAGGCCCAATTACCTCGACTTCAAATTCACTCAAATCGCCCACTTCAAACATAGTCTTCAGCTCGTCAAAGTCTGCCTTTAAGGTAGAGGATTGGATGTTGACTACGCCTGTTGCAGGAATATGAGCAACGATACCAGCAAGACCTTCAATAAAGGCCCCAACAACGAGCACTAACATGGCCGCATAGCTATCGCCCCATAAGAAAATCTGCCCGTTATGTAGCTCTTTTAAATTTTGAGTGTGTAAAAATGCATCCTTGAAGCCCCTTGCCTGAATCCAAGGGTTGATCACTTGTCGCTCTACACCATCACTATCTCCAAAACCTGCATGATCATACAAAATGACATTTAATCCAGCACCTTGAAACTGAGAAGCATAGTCTTCCAGCCCCATTGATATTGTTGCCGTGGTACCGTGAGCCATGATGACACAAGGTGCTGTTGCCCCGTCATGTGCTGCATACCATCGACCACGCAATATATTTAGACCGGAGGTAAACTCTATGAGGGTATAGTCTAATGGCATCGTTATTTCCTACCTTAAATTATTGGAAAAAATGCTAATTGTGACCAATCAAAGTTATCACTTCTTGGTTACAGTTTGCTTTGGCACACATTAGTTTCTTAATCTAAGTGGCCAGAAAAAGAATAGAACCGCCTTTCATCAAATGGCCCACTTAGGCAAACAAAAAACTACCTTATCACCTTTATTTAACGCTCACAAAGATAAACTTAGCTGCCCTTATTTACCCCA
>Ga0302117_10001808_pt1 | contig 10275 bp, 9 predicted proteins | sample AG5_322_MG_FD_203112 | JGI IMG/M metagenome (GOLD analysis project Ga0302117, IMG submission 203112) | Marine microbial communities from Western Arctic Ocean, Canada - AG5_32.2 | ecosystem: Environmental > Aquatic > Marine > Oceanic | place: Canada: Western Arctic Ocean | collected 2017-10-01 | reverse complement strand
GAGTCGAACCCTTGACCACCGGTTTACAAAACCGGAGCTCTACCACTGAGCTAAGCTAGCACTTCACACGACAAGCATAAAAAGACCAAGACAGAGTCTTAGTCGATTTGGGTCGGGCATTCTAGCGCAGAAATGTCATTTGGCCAAGTGTACATGTCAGAGTTTTTTGACAAATCTGAAAATACTTTTTTCATCTCCGACAAAGTGACCTGGGACAGGCGGTCGCACAGTACTGAAGCCAGCTCTAGGGCGACTAAAGCCTCGCCCACCACGGCGGCTGCTTCAACAACGCAGATATCACTGCGCTCATACGTAGATCTAGTGGCAGTCATATCGCTTAAGTCTATTGAAGGTAATCCTTTGCGTAAAGTAGGGATAGGCTTAATTATAGCCTCAACAACGACTTGCTGGCCATTACTGAGACCCCCCTCGACACCACCGGCATTGTTCGATGAACGCGACACGCCACCCCACGCTCTGGGGTCGCTAATAATCGGGTCGTGGTACTCCGATCCTGGGGTCAAATCTGCGTCAAAACCACTGCCCATAGATACCGCTTTTATTGCCGGAATCGAAGATATTGCCGCCATCAACTTGGCATCTAGCCGCTGATTGGCCTGCGAATAAGAGCCTAAGCCTGGGATAACGCCATTTGCGCGTACTTGGAAGCGTCCTCCCAGTGAGTCACCGGCAGCCTTGGCCTCGTCGACTCTGGACTGCCAAGCACCAGTGTCTTCGTAGCTAATGCCTGCTACAGAAAGTACTTGAGACTCGACATCAACATTAAAGTGCGAAAGTAACTGACGAGCTACTTCGCCTAAAGCCGTGCGCGCCGCCGTTTCACGTGCCGAAGCACGCTCGAGAACCGCGCGAATATCACGACACTGCAAACGCTGCACACCCGCCAGATCGACGTGTCCTGGCCGTGGCGCTGCCAAATTGGGCAACTCGTCAATGCGTGAATCACTATTCTCAATCAACAAAACCAACGGAGTGCCCAAAGTTACCCCATTCTTAAGACCGCTGTAGCAACTAAGCTTATCTTGCTCAAATTTAGAACGTGGCCCGCGCCCGTAGCCTTGCCAGCGCCTGGCCAAACCTGCGCGAATGGCATCAAGGTCAAGTGGCAAGCCTGCGGGAAGACCTTCAATCATCGCCATTAAGCCGGGGCCGTGAGACTCTCCGGCGGTGCTGTAAGTTAAGCTCATGCCGAAACTATATCGTTAACCTGCGTAATCAATTCTAAAATCACGAAGGGCTTGGCGATAATCCCTTTACATCCGTCGAGCTCTAGAACTTTTAGCGCATCTGGGTCGTGCGGAGTTCCGGTCACCAACCAAAAGGGTATTTGCATGCCAGATTCGCTCAAACGAGTCAGCATCGACAAACCCGATTCGCCAGCGCCAAGGTGAAAGTCCATTAGTAGTGCATCGAAGGAATCGTCGAGAACCAACTTCGCCACCTCTGGCAGCGATCCAGTGGCAACCACTTCAAACTTCGCGTACTCGAACGCCATCGTCATCAACTGACACATTCCGGGATCGTTATCTACGATTAATATTTTTTTCATTGTTGTTGAGGTGGCGCGTCAGACCAGGTCAGCTCGCAGAACGGCAAATCTAATTGCACGGCACCATGCGCAAAGGTTACCCGCTGGCGACGTTGGTCAATCTTAGTAACAATCACAGTCTCGCGCAACTTCGGCACATAAACGCGACTGCCTTTCCGCAGGCTCTTAGTGAATGCTCTCCAGCGTTTATTCAACGAAACCTTTTCAAGCAGAGCAACCACTTTGGACGCCAACTGCGGATCACCATGCTGTTCGACCACTTTCATTAACTCGGCATAATGCACTCGAAACAGCTCTTCAGCCTCGTTTTCGCGCAATTGCTGACGTCGCCGCGATTCTGCTTCTGACGCCGCAAGCTCACGCGCCACCTGCTGAATGCGGATTTCTTCGCGGCTCGCATCTTTGCGCATCACTTCTGCCTGGCGTCGAACTTTACCGACGTCAGCGAGCAAACGCTCCGCCTTGCCGCCACGAGCAGCGAGTTGCTGCGCCCTAGCTAATAGTTTTTTGCTAACACCTAATCCTTCAGCGACTTCAATGGCATGCGAAGCACCTGGTACTCCGACCAGCAACTTATACCGCGGTGCAAGATTGCTTGGGTCAAATTCCATTGAGGCATTTTCAGCACGCTCGATGTCGAAACTAAACAGCTTAAGTTGACCAAGATGAGTATTAGCGATGCTCATACACCGCGACTCGAGTAGTTCTTCTAGCACCGCCTGACCGATTGCCGCGCCCTCTTCAGGGTCGGTGCCTGTTCCGAGTTCGTCGAGCAACACTAGCGAATTAGCGTCGACATCTTCCAAAATTTGCTTAATGCGCATTAAGTGACCCGAGAATGTGGACAGCGAGTTTTCTAGAGATTGCGCATCACCGAGATCAGCAAAAATACTACTTACTAGTGGCACCTTACTACCGGCAGTAACACAGATTGGCAAGCCACAGTTCGCCAACCAAACCGACAAGCCAACGGTCTTCAAAACTAATGTTTTACCGCCAGTATTCGGGCCCGTTACTACCAACAAATCGTAATTACTACCCAGGCTTAAATCTAAAGGCACGACTGCGTCAAAACCAAGCTGCCTCACCAACAGTGGATGGCGCGCTTGATGCAAACTTACGCCAGCATCGCGTTCGACTAAGTCGGGATAAACAGCCTTAATCCCTAGAGCCCAGCGCGCACTTGCCAAAGCGATGTCAACCGTGCAAATAATTTCATTCAGCATCAATAAGTCAGGCTTACGACGCAGCACAGCCAAACTCAAATCGCGGAATACCTGCTCTTCAATGCGTTTAATGTGAAATTCAAGCTCGGAGATTCGATTGCTAATTTCGATGATCGCAGTGGGCTCAACAAAAATCGTATCGCCTGACTGCGAGCGCTCATGGATAGCTCCGCCCGCTCTGCCAGCGTGCGTAGTTTTCACCGCCAGCAACAATTTGCCGACGCGTTGCACGGGTTGACGCTGCTGCAGTATTCCCTTGTTATGCATAGATTCGGCGATCGAATCAAACTTTTTACTGCGCTGCGAAGTAAGCTTTTGAATGTCGCTACGCAACTGCGGAAGTTTGGCATCGGACTCGTCACGTACGCGCCCGCGCTCATCAACGGACTGACGGATGAATTGTGCCAGATTTGCGGTGTCAGGCCCCGCAACAATCAGTTTGTTCAACGCGCGATAGTGATTGCGGATTTTCGCCCATGCCTGCAGCTGCATATTGCGCTCAAAAGTCTCGCAAGCATCAATCAACTCGTCGCCCGACAAAGCACGCTGTTCGCAATGTGCGAGCACCACGCGTAAGTCAACACAGCGCGCGAGATTAGGAGGACACTGATTGTCCATTGCCGCCATCACCTCTACGCCATAGTCGCGACGCAAGTTCGCATCAGCGCCATCATGCATCTCGATGCCAAGCACAGCTTCTTTACCGACCTGAGTGGCTGCCGACTGGGCAAGCCATTCAAGCACGGGACGGTATTCAAGGAGGTCAGCAGACATGAAGCTATGATTTTAACAGTGCGAGGCTAGCTGAAACATCAACAGCAAAAGCATAGAATAAGTGGCGTGGAAGTAACCCCAATCTCCGAACTGCAACCCATCAGTGCCAACATCCTCGATGCGGTGGGCAACACACCATTGGTGCGCCTACCTGCCGGCTTCGATCCAGAAGTAAAATGTGAAGTCTTACTCAAGCTCGAGTTTATGAACCCTAGTGGTTCTATCAAGGACCGTATCGCCCTGCATATGGTGCGCCAAGCAGAGAAATCGGGCGCATTAAAAAAAGGTGGTCGCATTGTCGAGTGTTCCTCTGGAAACACCGGCGCGGGTTTAGCAATGGTAGCTGCTGCTTTAGGTTATGAAATTACAGTCGTTATCCCCGACAAGATGTCGTCCGAGAAGATTGCTGCTGTGCGTGGTTGGGGCGCTGATGTCGTTGTAACACCAGCGAACGTGGGCATCGAAGACCCGATGCACTACACCAAAGTTGCTGGGCGGATTGCCGCTGAAACGGAAGGTGCTTGGTGGCCCGACCAGTATCACAACCCCGATAACACCGATGCTCATTACCAATACACGGGTGCCGAAATTTTTGCACAGTGTGATGGACGCATTGACCACTTCATTGCAGGTGCAGGCACTGGCGGCACTATTTCTGGCATTGGTCGTTACTTAAAAGAGCACGCACCGAATTGCAAAGTTGTTGGCGTCGACCCCGTCGGTTCAGTATTAGAACATTACTGGAGAACCAAAGAACTTATTGAAGGTGGTTCTTACGCAGTCGAGGGCGTCGGCGAAGAAGAAGTGCCGCGCGCCTGGGACGCATCCGTAATCGACGACTACTTGGTTGTTAACGATAAAGACTCGTTTTTGATGGCACGTAAACTCGCTCGTGCTACTGGTATTTTTGCCGGAGGGTCTTCCGGATTAAACCTAGCTGCTACTTTACGCTATGCGCGCAATTTGCCTGCAGATGCCCGCGTAGTGACCTTATTGCCAGATTACGGCAAAGCGTATTTGTCGAAAGTTTATAACGACGACTACTTGCGCGATTGCAACTACCTCGAAGGAGTAAGCGCAAGCACTGCGACAGTCGGTGATATTTGCAGCATTAAAAACACCGCGACCCTTTCTCCCAACGACACAATCTCTTGGGGCATTCGTCAAGCTGGCGAGCGCCAAGTGCGTCCACTACCTGTCATTGAGAACGACAACTTACTGGGCATCTTCGACGAAGATAAAGCCATTGAGTTATTAAGTCATGGCAGCGACACTAGCACCATGTTCGTGCGCGATTGCCTTGATGATTCATCCATACTGGTTTTAGATGTTTCACAACCTTGGCAAGACGCCACCGCTGCCTTAGCCCATCACGATAGCGTGTTGGTTAAAGATGCTGACGGTTACTCATCCCTGAGTCGCAACGATTTGTTGCGCTCGCTAACACGCCTTAATCACACTAAATAATGTCTGACTCTACTCAAGATTTTTCTACTCGTGTCGTCCATGCTGGATGGGAACCTGACGAGCAAACTGGCGCGGTAATGCCACCGATTTGCATGACAAGCACCTATGTGCAAGATAGCCCTGGCAAACCACGCAATGGTTTCGAATATTCGCGCACCCAAAACGTAACGCGCTTTGCTCTGCAAGACGCCTTGTGCGATTTAGAACAAGGGCATGCCGGCTTTACCTTTACTTCTGGCATGGCCGCAATCCATACTTTGATGCTCAGCCTTGAATCTGGTGATCGCGTGGTGGCCGGTGCCGACCTTTACGGCGGCACCCATCGTTTGTTTAGTCGTGTTGAAAAACGCTTCGGGCTTAAGTTCGATTTTATCGATACTACCGATGGCGCGGCGCTCGACAACTTACCAAGCGACACGCGGTTACTTTACCTAGAAACTCCGTCGAACCCACTGCTATCTCTAACCGACCTCGAGCGAGCAATAGCCGCAGCGAAAAAGGTTGGCGCCGAAGTTGCCGTTGACAATACATTCGCCACTCCTGCTTTACAGCAACCCTTGACCATGGGCGCCGACTACGTCATGCACTCGACGACCAAGTATTGCTCTGGGCACTCGGATGTCGTTGGCGGCGCACTAGTCGTAGCGAATGCCGAGCAAGCAGAGCGCATTGCGTTTCATCAAAACAGCGCCGGCACGGTCAATTCACCCTTTGACGCCTTTCTAACATTGCGTGGTTTGCGTACTTTAGATGTACGCATGGAGCGCCATTGCGCAAACGCGATGGCCGTTGCTAAGTACCTAGAGGCACATCCGAAAATCAGCAAAGTGATTTACCCAGGCTTAGAAAGTCATCCGCAACATGAGCTTGCTAAAAAGCAAATGAAGGACTTCGGTGGCATGGTATGTTGCGAATTACCTGGTGGCATCGAACCTGCCACGACCTTGGTGAATAATTTAAATATTTTTGCACTGGCCGAATCTTTAGGTGGTGTTGAATCGCTGATCGAATTGCCGGCGCCGATGACACACGCTTCGATTCCTCCAGAGCAGCGCCGCGCAATTGGCATCGAAGATGGCTTGGTGCGCTTAAGCATCGGCATAGAATCCGCCGACGATCTCATCGCCGACATTGAACAAGCTTTAGCTAAAGTCTAATACTGTGAAGGCGGAGTTGGAGCAGGCGCTGCACTGTCATTCGGGGCAATGTTTGGCGCGATTGCCTCGACCTGCTTCTTCAGCACGTTACCCACTTTAAATTTCACCACGCGCTTAGCTGGCACAACAACCTTCTCTAAAGATTTAGGGTTTTGCGCAATTCGCCCAGGACGGTTGCGCACTTCGAATACGCCGAACTTGCGAAATTCGAGACGGTTACCAGCAACTAATTCGTTGCCAACTTCGTCGAGAAAAGCTTGGATAATATCACGTACCAAAACTTTTGTCTGGCCTGAAGAATCTGATATACGTTGCACGAGATCGCGCTTGGTAGTAGTTTTTACGTTGTCACTCATTTTGTAAGAAGGTCGGGGGGATGACTTAATTAACTTATCGACTATAACCGTTTCTAGAACATAGACTTAGGAGAAGTGTCTGTTTTTGCCTAATCTAGCTAATTTAGCGGTTCTTTAGCCACTAGCAGGCGGTATTCAGCCTGTGTACGTCGCAAAAGGTTGATTTGGTCTGTTTTTTTGGTCAATTCTAGAAAACGAATAAGATCGTTCTCCTCTGCTTGGCGGATATCTACAGGCAACAAATACTCACACCGAGCGTCGCCGAGATCGTTTACATCAGAGAATTTACCACTGGCGTCATATCCGAAATAATCGCGGTAAAGCAAGGCGCGATTAAATATAGCCACATGATTATCCGGTTCCATTTCAATCACCGCTGTAATGAGCAACAAAGCTTCTACAGGATTATTATCTCGAGCATACGCGGATGCTTTGGCCAGCTTAACGAAAACGTCGTCGTCTATATTGCGCAAATGTGAACGTGCCGCAGCAAGCTCACCGACTTGCAACAATTTGACCGCAGCAGCTTTATCGGCAACAGTCTTGCTGTCTTTATATAGCGCGCTATCTTTGTTTAGAACCCAAGGTTCTACCAGGGCAGCGGTAGTAGCGTAGTCGCTATGGGCATACAGTGGAGCCAATTGCGCCAATAAACGCCATCCTTCGGCGCAGCCGGGGTGGTCGTCAAGAAGAGTTACTAACTTGTTGACCACAGAGGCCTCACCACCTTCGGCGCGCGTGCCAAGCTCAAAGACTTTTGCAATTGCATATAGCGAGCCGCGCACGCTCTCCTCGGCATCCGCGGCTTTCTTCGCATATGCAATACGTTGATCACGCTCTGAATGAACCCTGGCTAACAACAACGCGCTTAAAGCGCTTGGCTGTTCCTTTTCAAGCTTGCCGTAATCTCGAGATAAAGACTTTAGTGGGAAATGCATGATCTCAAAATCTTGCAGTAGCAAAGAAAGCCGCGGATACTCTGGGTAAGTCGCTATTTTGGAAGCCACCTCAGCTTTCCCACCTTCAAAATCTTCTTGAAGCATAAAGAAGCATTCGCTAAGTAATTCCCATTCGTCATACTGCGCGGCTTTGGCGAGATTAACCTCGCTCATGCTTGGCAAACTCGGCTCGAACAGTAATCCGCAAGAGTTTGTGAGTGCTAGAACAATTAGCGCTAAGGTGAGCCGAGACATTGACACTAGCTTAGACTACAATCTCTGCATGAGATTTTCTCTACGCAACTTATGCATAACTCTGCTTCTGGGTTGTGCCAGCTGTGCCTCACCCGGCGCCGAGCTAAATGTTGCCCCTATATTCGCTAGACACACTGCCCCAAACTATCAGCATGCTGAAGCGCTTGGCGGAATTATGCAATATCACCGCGAAGGCGACGCTGAACGTTGGTCGTTGCAGCCAGCTTTTTATAAGCAAAATCACGACAACGGTGCCGTAGAAGCTGCCTTTGCTGGCGGGCTTGGTTACTACGATTACGAACCAGAAACAGAGCACACCTACTCTCACTTATTACCGCTCTACTCATACAACAGTGAAATCCGCCCTGATGGTGTGCGCGACACGGATTGGTCTGCCCTGCTGTGGTTGCTCGGCGGTGGTTCGTCTTCCGACGACGAAGAGAATTATTTCTGGGTGTTTCCGTTTTACGGTACGGGTAAAGATTTTCTGACCTACGATGAATTCAAGTTCATCATGTTTCCTTTCTATCTCGAAAGCAAACAAAAAGACCGTCGCGCCTATCACTATCTATGGCCATTCTTTGGCTATACCGAAGGTAGCGAAACAGGCTGGCACGCATGGCCGTTTTACGGCGAGGCAAATGTGAAAAATCGCTACAACCGCTTTTATGCAATGTGGCCACTTTATACGCAGTCTACTAACGATCTTGATAAAAAATATCCGCGCAAAGCTTGGATGTTATTCCCGTTCATTGGCCATACTCAGCAAGACGACTACAACGCCTATACCATTGTCCCACCGATATTTGGTTGGGCTAATAGACCATCAACGGGCTATTCCTCTTGGCAGTTATGGCCGTTGCTAAAGTTTGAAAATGGCGGTAAGCATGAAGAACGCGAACTGCAACGCGTGCTACCGTTTTGGACACACTTCAAAAACGAACAGACGGAATATTCGATATTCCTGTGGCCCTTTTTCTGGAGTCGCAAAGATGATTACGGACGCACCAAGCGTGAAAGCAAACAGCTCGTGCCTCTTTTCTTGTGGGCCAATACCGAACACCCCGATGGCTCGGTTACTACCGATGTTCGCATTTGGCCATTCGCTGGCTATACCAAGCGCAGTGACCCCGAAGACGGTGACCTCGAGCACAAATTACGCGTGCTCGACCTCGGCATGCCCGGTTTATTCGATTCAGAGACTATGGCCAAAAGTTTTGGCGCTTTCTACCAATTGTGGCTAGACCGCAAGGCGCTAGTCGATGACAAGCCGATTCATGAAAAGCGGGCGTTCTTAAATTTGTATCATAGTGTAGAATCTGCAGGTCACTCGCGCTGGAGCATCCCTGTGCTTGGCGGTCAATGGACGGAACCAAACGGCATAACACATTCTTCGTGGCTCTTCGGTCTCATTCGCTGGCGCAGTGGTGCCGACGGTGGCTTTGAGACTCCAGCATTCCCTGGGCCAGGATGGCCCAACCTTTCTCAACAATGAATTTCGTAGAACGCGCAGGAGCAAAGTACTTGACTCCAATGTTCATGGCTTCCGGTTTCGGAATGTCTGTGGCAGTCGGTGTGCTTAAGCGCTTGACGCATGTTCCACGACGCTGGCGTTCGACGCTCGATCAGATGCATTTGTCCGGAGTCCGCTCTTTGCACGTAGTTTTGTTTGTGATCTTTTTTATTGGCATGATCTTGGCTCTGCAACTCGGTTACGAATTGTCGCGCTATGGCCAGCAAGAGGCGGTCGGTTTTGCAGTTGCAATATCTATGGTCCGCGAGATGGCACCTGTAATGACGGCTGTGGTTTTAGCTGCCAGTGTTGCCAGTGCTATGGCTGCCGAACTTGGCACCATGAAAGTGCAAGAAGAAATTACGGCGCTAGAAGTCATGTCCGTTGACGTTATTAGCTATTTGGTTGTGCCGCGGGTTGTTGCTCTTACTTTGGTTGCGCCAATGCTTACTTTACTAGCCAACATTGTCGGTATCGTCGGTGGCGGCATCATTGCCGAAACTCAGCTAAACCTCGACTACGACGGTTACTTAACGAATGCGCTTAATGCTCTTTCCGAACCAGGTTTACTAGGTCTACCCAAAAGCATATACGCGGGCATACTCAAAGCGACTATCTTCGGCTTCTCTGTTGCTGTGGTAGGTTGTTCATGCGGCTTGCAAGCAACGCGTGGCGCTAGTGGTGTGGGCAACTCGACACGCGCCGCAGTGCGCAACTCGATTATCTTAATTATCGTTCTCAACTTCTTCTTAGGTAAACTAATTTACACATGATTAAATTAGAAAACGTCTATAAAGCTTTCGGTGGTCAGCAAGTGCTCGACGGCTTAAGCTTCGATGTGGCCGAAGGTGAATCACTGGTGATCATGGGGCCATCAGGTGCCGGCAAATCAGTTATTCTTAAACATATTATTGGTTTGCTGCAAGCCGATGACGGACTTGTTGATGTCATGGGTAACAACATGTCAACGATAAGTAACGCTAAGCTGCAAGACCTACGGCGCGACATGGGGTATTTAT
>Ga0302117_10001807_pt1 | contig 10275 bp, 6 predicted proteins | sample AG5_322_MG_FD_203112 | JGI IMG/M metagenome (GOLD analysis project Ga0302117, IMG submission 203112) | Marine microbial communities from Western Arctic Ocean, Canada - AG5_32.2 | ecosystem: Environmental > Aquatic > Marine > Oceanic | place: Canada: Western Arctic Ocean | collected 2017-10-01 | reverse complement strand
AGCCGGAGAATCTCCCGTACGGCTGGCTTTTGTTCTCGGCCCTCGGTGGCGCGTTCGATAAGCCAGTCGAGCAGTCGCCGCCAGCGCACGCAGCCGGAGACGAGTTCGCGGCAGAGGCCGGTGTCGGAGGGAGAGAGGGGGGCGGATCGAAACTCGCGGGAGAGGATCGGCTCGACGGCCTGGTGGGTTTGTTGCGAGCGCAGCAACGATTGGAGAGCAATTTGTCTTGGTTTCTTTCCCAGCACGGCGCTATGATGCCGGCTTTGGCGGCTCAGGCCGAGTATTACTTGATGAACGACACAATGACCGAGGAAGCGACAGCACCCACAGAGCAATCCGATCAACTTCAAAGCGAGTTCAAGCGGCTGGTGCTGGATGGGAAACTCGACCCCAAATTAACGGACGCGCTGACGGAGCTGGTGGCAGCAGGGTTTTGCACCCACCGCTCGTGGGGCTCGGGGAAGATCACCACGGTGGACACGATGATGGCCAAGATCACCATCGATTTTCAGGCCAAGCCGGGCCACTCGATGGATCTCGGCTTTGCGGCGACGATTCTCAAGCCGCTCAGTTCCAGCCATATCCAGGCGCGCAAGGCCACCGACTTGGCAGGTCTGCAGCGCACGGCTGCAGTGAACCACCTCGAGTTGATCAAGCTGGTTCTCGAGAGCTTCGGCGGGGAGGCCACCGTGGCACAGATTCAAGAGTCGCTGGTGCCGGATGTCATCGAGGAGGACTGGAAAAAATGGTGGGCCGTGGCCAAGAAGGAAATGAAGAGCGACGGGCATTTCCAGTTGCCGGTCAAGAAAACCGAGCCGATTGTTTATCATGCCGAGGAACTCTCCCCGGCGGATAAGTTGATGAGCAACATTCGCGACGCGAAGGGCTTGAAGGCGCAGTTGGCCGCTGCCACCGAGCTCTACAAGGGCATCGCCGACGTCGAAAACAAGGAGGCAGCGCTGACCGAGGTGTTGGGGATTTTAAACATCGCAATCAAGAATCATCTAACGTTCAAGCCGTCTCTCGCGCTTGAGGCGATTTTGTTGCGTGATGCAATCTGCTCGCAGTCTGAAATGACGCCGCAGGAAGGCGAGGCCAACGCTACCGCCATTTTTGAAAAAGCGGATGACTTGGCCGCAGTGATCGAGGGACTTTCCGCAGCCAAGCAGAAACTCGCGCTTGAAGCATTCCGTCAGGAACATCCGGACACATGGACCGACACCTATCTGGAATTACTCAACAAGGCCGGCTTGAGGCTGGTGGGTGAATTGGGGCAAATGCTCATCGACACTGGCCACTTCGACAAGTTCAAGAGCAACCTGGCCAAACTCATCAGTCGACACGAGGCCAGCACCGACCTGATGCTGTGGTTGGGCAAAAACCGCTCCGACAGTTTCGCCGACATTCTTGGCCCGGAGGTGTTTCGAGCCATGATGGCGGCGATCGAGAGGGATCGTTTTGAGGACAGGAAAACCAGCAAACTGGGCGATTTGATTCTCAGCGATCAGGAACTGATCACCGACCTGATCGGTTCCGCCGATGTTGAACTGGTCGAGGATTTGGTGCGCGCCCTGCAGGCGACTAACAGTTTTGACGACATGGACAAACGCTCGCTGCTGGGCCGCATTGTGAAGGCATTCCCGTCCATTCAGCCGATGATTTCCGGCGAGCAATCCAAGGAAGACAACGCCCTCATCGTTTCTTGGGCCAGCCTCGAGCGTCGAAAACTCGAGTACGAGCAACTCGTCAAGGAGAAGATTCCGGCCAACTCGAAGGAAATCGCCATCGCCCGAAGCTACGGCGATCTGCGCGAGAACCACGAGTTCAAGGCTGCCAAGGAAATGCAGAAACTGCTGATGTCCCGCAAGGGCGAATTGGAGTTCGACTTGACACGCGCCCGAGGCACCGACTTCTCCGACGCAACGACCAATGCTGTCACCGTCGGCAACAAGGTCGGCGTGACGAACCTCAGCACAAACAAGCCGGAAACCTTCATCGTCCTTGGCGCTTGGGACGGCGATCCCGACAACCAGATTCTCAGTTACCTCACGCCTCTCGGGCAGGCGTTCCTTGGCAAGAAACCGGGCGAGGAAGCTGTATTTGAAATTGATCACGATGCAAAGCGCTACCGGATCGAATCCATCGAACAGCACACTGTCGATGGGCCAAGCGTAGTCGTCGCCGAGGCCGACGAGTAACTCAGCCAGCTTTCACCACGCCCCGGTCGTCATGGCCGGGGCTTTTTGTTTACAGCGCCCGCGCAGCAAACGGCCGACGATGTCTTCCGCTGCCGAGCCGTAACCGCCGCCGAAAATATTGTAATGGTTGAGCGTGTGGTAAAGCCGATAGAGCAGTTTGCGCGTCGGATAACCGGGATCGAGCGGCCACTCCGCCTCGTACGCCGACCAAAAACCATTCCCAAAACCGCCGAACATTTCCCTCAACCCAAACTCCGCTTCGCGGTCCCCGCAGTACGTTGCCGGGTCAAAAACCACCGGCTCGCCACCTGGCCCGAACGCCACGTTGCCGCTCCACAAATCGCCGTGCAGCAGCGACGGTCTCGGCTCGTAGCCGACGAAAAACCCGTCAAGTTGGCCGAGCAACTCGTCCGCGCCGTCGAGCCGCAAGTCGTTGCGCTTGGCCAAGCGGCACTGAAAGCCAAGTCGGTGTTCGCGCAGGAACGCCACCCAGTCGTCGCGCGGCGGGTTCGCCTGTGGCGTGCTGCCGATCGTGTTGTCGCGTCGCCAGCCAAAGTGCGGCTGCGGCACGGCGTGCAACTTGGCCAAGCGGCGACCAAGCTCCGATTGCGATCCACCGCCGTCCAACTCGATGTGCTCGAGGACGAGATACGCCTGGCCGCCGCTGATGCCGTGGCAAATGGGCTGCGGAACGCGGATGGTTTCGGTGGCGGCGATGTCACACAGGCCGTCGGCCTCGGCCTCGAACATTTCCAGTTTGTCAGCGCGGTTGAGCTTGGCGAAAAACGAGCCTCCGTCGCCGTCGAGCCGGTACGTCTCGTTGATGCACCCGCCGCCGACCGGGCTCGCCTTGGCCAAGCGGAACGCATTCCCGGTAGCCTCAGAAATTTGCTCGACGATTTCGTCCCACATCGGCGGTTAATCGGCGACTTGGTTGCGAACGTGTTCGAGCAAACTGGCGCAGCCGTCCTCGAGCAGGTCTAGCACCGTCTCGAATCCCTTCGGTCCGCCGTAGTAAGGGTCCGACACCTCGGTCGCGGTCGATCCGGTGACGAAGTCGCAAAACGGCCGAACCTCCGCCGGGCTCTCCCCGGTCGGTGCCATGTTCCGAACGTTCAGCAAATTCTCGTCGTCCATCGTCAGAATCATGTCGAACGAACGATAGTCGTCATCGCAAATCTGCCGCGCTTGACCGCCGGTATTGATGTTGCGATTGGCCGCCGCGGCGTGCATGCGGTGATCCGGCGGGTTGCCGGTGTGAAACGCAATTGTCCCGGCCGAGTCGCACTCAATCCGATCGGCCAAGCCTTCGACCTCGACCCAGTGGCGCATCACCGCTTCACCGGCAGGGGAGCGGCAGATGTTCCCCATGCAGACAAACAACAACCTGTACGGACGCATGGCCGGCAACTTACCCGCCCGCTTGGCCAAGGGCAATCCGGCGCTTGGTCAAGCTTGAATTTGGGAAGCCATGCCGCTAGAAAAAGCGCGTGAACCGTCGAACTTTTCTGGGAACCAGCGCGGCTGGTTTGGCTTACTCCTCCATCGCCGCGACTGCGGCCGATATCGCCAAGGGCCCGACTAAGCGCGTGGCGCTGATCGGCACCGGTTGGTACGGCAAAGTTGATTTGCTCCGGCTCATCCAAGTCGCCCCCGTCGATGTGGTGGCGTTATGTGATGTCGATAGCGCAATGCTCTCCGGTGCAGCCGACATCGTGGCCAAGCGGCAGAAGTCCGGCAAACGCCCCAAGACTTACGGCGATTACCGGACGCTGCTCAAGGAAAACAAACTCGACCTCGTACTCATTGCCACGCCGGATCACTGGCATGCGTTGCCGATGATCGACGCCGTCAAGGCAGGGTGCGACGTGTACGTGCAAAAGCCGACAAGCATCGACGTCGTCGAAAGCCAGGCAATGCTCACCGCCGCGCGCAAATACAATCGCGTCGTGCAGGTCGGCACGCAGCGTCGCAGCACCCCGCACCTTATGGAGGCCCGCGAGCAGATCGTCGCCAAGGGTTTGCTCGGTAACGTCGCCCACGCGGAAGTTTGCTGCTACTACCACATGCGCAATCGCAGCAACCCGGCCGACAGCCAGCCGCCGGCAAATCTCGACTACGACATGTGGAGCGGTCCCGCGCCGAAGCGGCCGTACAGCGAACTTTGCCACCCGCGCACATGGCGGGCGTTCAACGAGTACAGCAACGGCATCGTCGGCGACATGTGCGTGCACATGCTTGACACCGTCCGCTGGATGCTCGATCTCGGCTGGCCAAGCAGCATCGTGTCGCAGGGCGGCATTCTCGTCGACAAACAGGCCAAGGCCAACACCACCGACACACAGACAGCATGCTTCGACTTCGATGACTTGCAAGTCGTCTGGCAGCATCGCGCCTGGGGCCATGCGCCCGATCCGGACTACCCGTGGGCGGCGTTTCTTTACGGCGACAAAGGCACGTTGAAATTGAGCGTGAACCGTTACGACTTCATCCCGCGCGGCGGTGGGGCCAAGCCGATCCATCGCGACGTCAAAATGGAACTCGAGGAATACCCGGAGGACAAAACCGAGAAAGCCCTCGAGCGTCACGTCGCCCCGGCGGTGCGAGTGCACATGATTGATTTCCTCAACGCCGTGGCCAAGCGCAGCCGTCCCGTCGCCGACATCGAGCAGGGACACATCTCCACCGTCAGTTGCATTCTGGCCAACCTCTCGCAGCGGCTGGGCGGCCGTGCGTTGCGATGGGACGCAAAGACACACACCGTCATCGACGACCCCGAGGCTAACAAATTGCTCAATCGCCCTTACGCCGCCCCGTGGATCCACCCCACGCCGGAAACCGTCTGATGCCGGCCAAGCGCTTGCCCAAAGGGGTTATTCGCCGGTGAGTTGGATGCGCCGGAGAGTCTTCTGGTCTCGGACGAAGAGTTGGCCGTCGGCGTAAGCGGGGAAACTCCAGGTTTTGCCACAGGCCTGCATTCGGCCAAGTTCCTCGTATTCCATTGGGTTGATTTTGAGCAGGACCAGTTCACCCATTTGACCGAGCACGAGCAGCCGTTTGCCGTCGGTCAGCGTCGAGGCGTAAAACTTGCCGAAGCCGCTTTCCTCCCAGTTCAGTTTTCCCGTGGCGGTGTCAACACAGATGAACCGATCCTTCTCGGCGAAGCTGTACAGGCTGCCGTCCACGACGACCGGCGTGGCGAGGTTGATCTTGAGCTTGGGGGCGTTCCATTTGCGCTTGGCTTCGCCGTTGCTCCCGGTGCCGCCCATGCAGAGCATGCCCTCGGAATGGGAGGCGGCGATCACACTGTTGCCGACGGCGATGGGCGTGACGACGTTGCGAAAGTAGAGAGTGGGAACGGGTTGGCTCCAGAGCAGTTCACCGTTTTTGGTATCCACGCTGAAGAGTTTCTCGGTGGCAAGCGTGACGAATTGCCGCCTGCCCGCAATCGTCGTGATCAACGGGCTGGCGAAGCTCGCCAGGTCGTCCTGCGATTTCCATATGACGTTGCCGGTTAATTTGTCGAAGCAAACCACGCCGGTTCCGGGGATGCCGCCGACCTGGCAGATGAGGTGGTCTCCATCGACCAGTGGCGTGCCGCTGTAGCCCCGGCGCGAAGCGGCGGCTTCATTTTGGGTTTTGTTCTTGATCCATTTGACTTTGAACTTTTTCTGGTAATCGACGCCCCAGAGCGTGGAACCGTCCTTGACACTTAGGCAGCTCAGTTCGCCCCGGCATGTCTGCACATAAATCCGATCGCCATCGAGGAGCGGCGCGCAGCGTGGGCCGGCGCCGAAGCGGTCCTCGTAAGTTTCCCCGTACGCCGTGCGCCAAAGCAGTTTGCCGGTGCGCTTGTCGAGGAGGAGCAGTGTCTCGGAGCCGTCTTTTTGCTCGGCGATTGCGAGTAGATTGCCCTGTGTCACCGGCGGGGAATGGCCGGGGCCAACATCGATTTTCCAGACGACATCGGGTGAATTACCCAGGCTCGACGGGAGCGGATCGCCCTTGGCGGTGTGGCCGTTAGAGGTGGGACCGCGCCACTGCGGCCAGTCGCCGGCTTGGGCCGAAACGGCGCAAATCGCAAAAGCGAATGCTACGATGTGTTGGCGGCCGAAATAATGTTTTTGCAGGGTTGATTCGCTCATGAGTCAGTCGAATGCCGGAAAAAATAGGCGGCAGGACGGCCGTTCGCAATGTTTTATTTTTGCCTTGTAAATTGAATGGCGCAGCCCCAGTTTCTGTCAGACCTGTTGGATGATGTTGCCAAGGAGATGCCACCCCCGGAGTGTGATAGGCCAAGCGCTCTTGTTATTGCTGACGCTTAGCTTTGCACAAGTCACCTTGGCCGAAAGGGCCGTTTATCAGTCAGTAGCATACCCCACGTTCGCCGACTGGAGGAGCGCCTGCGACAAGCTGCCGGCCAACCGTGTGCTACTTGGCCAAGCGGCAACGACCAAACTTGAGACTGCGCTGCCCGATTTTGAGGAAGTCGCCAAGGCCCTGCTGGCGGCATTCGAGTCGATCAAGACAGGCTCGATGAAACCCTCCACCAACTGGGTCGGCGCCAAGCCGAAAGATACTGAGTTTTTCAACACTAACCGCGCCTATTTCCTGCAGCCGCCGATTCCGTTTCAGCCGTTCGCGCAAAAGCTACAAGTGCCGTCTGGCAGCGAGGTGGTTTTTCATGGCGATTTTCACGGCGACATTCACTCATTCATCGCCATGCTCGACTCACTCAACCAAGCCGGCACGCTCGACGGCTTCAGATTGGCCAAGCCGAACAGCTACATGGTGTTTCTCGGCGACTACACGGACCGCGGCAACTACGGCATCGAGGTGCTGTACACGTTGCTGCGCCTCAAGCTCGCCAACCCGGAACATGTGTTCATGGCGCGCGGCAATCACGAGGACGTGCAGATGATCTCGAGCTACGGTTTCCTCGCCGAGTGCCAGAAAAAATACGCCACAAAATTCAAACCGGTGTTGATCGGGCGGTTGTACGATTTTTTCCCGGTGGTGATTTACGTTGGCAGCGGCTCTGATTTTATCCAGTGTAACCACGGCGGAATGGAACCGGGGTTTTTGCCGGGAGCGCTGCTCGATGCCAAGCCGGCGGTGGCGTATCAACTGCTTGGCCAAGTGACAGGCGGCACGTTCCTAGCGAAGCATCCGGGGTTGCTGCAATCGGCGGATCCAACGCGGCAGTCCTTTTTGAAATCCAAGATTATCGACTACACCCCGCTTGCGCCGATGTCGCCGCTGATCAACGGTTTCATGTGGAACGACTTCACGGTGTTCGCCAGCGAACCGGGGCTTGGCTACATGGACGGGCGCGGGTTCGTGTACGGCAAGGCCGGTACGCGAATCGTGCTTGACGCTTCCGCCGGTGCGAAGGCCAGAGTGCGCGGCGTCTTCCGGGCGCATCAACATTCCTCCGCAGTCAATCCGATGATGCGCCGCTTGGTAGCCGGCAACGGGCTGTTTCGGCATTGGCACGAACACGACAGTCTGGCCAAGGCCAACGTCACGGCGGCGGTCCTGCGCGGTGAATGCAAACTGGAGCACAGCGCCGAGCGGCCGCTGAAGGACGGCTCCGTGTGGACCTTCAACGTCGCCCCGGACAGCTATTATGGACGCGGCAATCGTTACAAGTTCGACACGTACGGTGTGCTGAGCACCGGCGGGACGTTCGCCGACTGGAAGCTGCGAGTCGTCAACCAAGTCGTTCCTGTCCTCAAACCCCTCTCGGTAGGCCGATGAGCGATTTACGATACCAGTTCGAAGTGTTCGAGGGGCCGCTGGATCTGTTGCTGTACCTCGTCCGAAAGGATGAGGTCGATATTTACGAGGTGGACATGGTCAGGATGGCCGACCAGTTCTGCGAATACATCGACCTGATGAAGCGGTTCGATCTCGAGCTTGCCGGCGAGTTCATCGTCATGGCCTCCACGCTCATGTACATCAAGAGCAAGGAGCTGCTTCCGGTCGATTTGCAGGTGATCTCCGAGGAGGACGAGGAGGAAGACCCGCGGTGGGATCTGATCCGCCAACTCGTCGAGTATAAGAAATTCAAGGATGCGGCTGACGACTTCCGGCGGATGGCATGGGAGCGGGAGCAGAGCTTCGAGAGGCAGGGGGCCAAGCCGAAAGTGCTGCCGCTGCCGCCGCAAGCTGCAAAAGAGGCATCCATTTTCGACCTTATCGGCGCCGTGAACCAAGTGCTCAAGCGGTTCGATGAAACGGAAAAACAACGCGCTGCCAAGACAGGGGAGATCGTTGCCGACCAATGGAGTGTCACGGAGAAGATTGAACTCATCCTGGGAATTCTTGAGGAGCGCGAATCGATCCGGTTCATCGAATTGTTCGAGTCGGCCGGGAGTCGACTCGAAGTCATCACGACTTTTCTTGCCGTGCTCGAGTTGGCCAAGCTCAGGCAATTGATTGCCGTTCAAGGGGAACGCTTCGGGGAGATCGAGCTGGCCAAGCGTCCGCCGGAGGAGGAATCCGAAAGCGGCGAGACCGCCGAACCGGAGTCAGTCGGGTTTACCGCCGGGCATTCGGATGTTGAAGTGACGGGGGAAGGCAAACCCATCGCGGCTAGGAGGGCTAGTCTGGAGGTTGCAGCCGAGCCAAGCGAGGTGCTGACCATGGAGGTTGGTGAACTGGCACACAAGACAGACGAGCCGCTGACATTCACCGCGCCGAACGAGGCGGAAGAGGAACCGTACGACGACCCCAACCTCCGCGAGCTGCCGTTGGCCACCGACACCGGCGTTGGCCGAACCAATCGCTTGGCCAAGCGCAACCGGCCCAAGCCGTGGACGGCCGAGCTCAACCTCGACTATCCCACGAAGGATCACCTCATCGCCTCGGCAGTTCTGTTGGTCGTGACAACGCTCCTCTGCTGGGTGGTGTTTTAGCAGCGTTCGCCGATGCGCTTGGCCTTGCCTGACAGCACCGGTACCACTATTTTCCCCGCCCATGTTCCGGCTAAAATGTCTCGCTGATTCAGGTGCCTTATTGGTTGCCGTCTGGCTGTCGCTTGGCTCGATTGGCGGCGTACTCGCCCAGGACGGGAAGCCGTACGGCTTGGCCAAGCGCGAGCGCTGGGAAAACACCCGCCTCGTCGGCACGCCGGAGCCGCCGTTGCCGTTCACGGTCGAACCGGTGTACAAAAGCCAAGCTTGGCATGCGCCGATATTCATCGCGCCTGAGCCGGGCAGCGACCGGTTGTTCGCGTTGCTGCACGAGTCGAGCGGGAAGCCAACCGAGTTGGTCACGTTCCGTGATGAGCCGAAGGTGGCGGAGCGAACCCAGTTGGTCGAGTTGCGGGGGCGCATTGCGTACTCGTTTTGTTTCGATCCGGATTACGCGGACAACGGTCGGCTTTACTTGTTCAGCAACCTGCGAATGGAAAAGTTCGACGACAGCAAGGCGAACCGGATTTCACGGTTTGTCGTCCGGCGCGGTTCGGTGCCGGCGATCGATCCCGCAAGTGAGCACGTCATCCTCGAGTGGCCGTCACGCGGGCACGATGGCGGCGGCATCGCATTCGGCCGCGACGGCATGCTCTACCTCTCCACCGGCGATGGCACGAGCGACTCCGACAAGTGGTTGTCTGGCCAGACGCTCGATGACTTGCACGGCAGTGTGCTGCGCATCGACATCCGCGACAGTACGGCGGAAAAACCGTATGCCATTCCGTCGGACAATCCGTTCGTCGATCTGCCGGGCGCGCGGCCGGAGTTGTTCGCCTACGGCCTGCGCAATCCGTGGCGGCTTACCATTGACGCGCTGACCGGCCAGGTTTGGGTCGGCAACAACGGGCAGGATTTGTGGGAGACGGTACATCTGGTTCGGCCCGGCGAAAACTACGGCTGGAGTGTTTACGAGGGGAGCCATCCGTTTTACATCAACCGCAAGCTGGGACCGCATCCGCTTACGTTGCCGACGGCCGAGCATCCGCACTCGGAGGCGCGCTCGATCACCGGAGGCGTGGTTTACCGTGGCGCGAAGTGGCCAAGTTTGCGCGGGCACTACATTTACGGCGACTACGAAACCGGCAAAATCTGGGGGA
>Ga0302117_10001806_pt1 | contig 10276 bp, 8 predicted proteins | sample AG5_322_MG_FD_203112 | JGI IMG/M metagenome (GOLD analysis project Ga0302117, IMG submission 203112) | Marine microbial communities from Western Arctic Ocean, Canada - AG5_32.2 | ecosystem: Environmental > Aquatic > Marine > Oceanic | place: Canada: Western Arctic Ocean | collected 2017-10-01 | reverse complement strand
CATGATAAGTACTTATGGTGGAATATTTCTTTACAATTTCTTTATTGTAGAAAAAGATAAGCGGTTCTTAAAAGATACCTTTGGTGCTTATATATCGCCTGAACTCATTGATCAAATGTTTGATGCGAAGGAGCAGCCTTCCCTTGGCGGAAACGAAGGATACCACACAGCTTTCTTTACGGATATTCAGAGCTTTTCTGCTTTTTCAGAAAAACTATCGGCCACTGATTTGGTTGAATTGCTGAATGATTATTTGACTGAAATGACCGACATTCTTTTAGAGAATAAAGGTACACTTGATAAATATATTGGTGATGCAATTGTGGCTTTTTATGGTGCGCCGGCGCCCGTGGATAACCATGAATATTGGGCCTGTATCACTGCAATAAAAATGCAGGAAAGCCTTGACGACTTGCGTCAGAAGTGGCAAAGTCAAGGAGATCGTTGGCCCGGGATTGTTCACAATATGCAAAATAGGATCGGTATCAATAGTGGTCAAATGGTTACGGGTAATATGGGATCAACCATGCGAATGAATTATACTATGATGGGCGATACAGTAAACTTAGCAGCACGGCTAGAAGCCTCTGCAAAACAATACGGGATTTATATTCAAGTGGCGAAAGAAACCTACAGTGTGTGTAAGGATGATTTTATCTGGCGTGATTTAGATTATGTTATTGTTATGGGAAAATCAGAACCGGCACAAGTATTCGAACTCATTGCTGAAAAAGGAAAGATGCCAGATGGTTATGATCAACTGCTTGATGCCTACCACGATGCGCTAGCGTTGTATAGAAATCAGGAGTGGGAAAAGGCTATTGACGCATTCAAAGCTTCCGATAAACTTGAAGATATGTTCCCCGGTAGAAATACCAACCCAAGTCGCGTTTATATTCCAAGGTGTGAGCATTATCGCGATAATCCTCCCGGTGATAACTGGGATGGCTCTTGGGCGCTCACCAAAAAATAGCTTTCAATTTAATTTTATGAATTTGCCATTTTATTCGGCGGATGACGTGCATGATACTATATCTATGCCTGAAGCAATTGAGGCTATGAGAACTGCTTTTATTGCTTTAAGCGATGGTTCTGCTATTGTTCCCAATCGAATTAACTTACCCATGGCAGACAAAAATGCACTCCACTTATCCATGCCTGCATATATAAATGGGGGAAAGTACAATACAATAAAATTGGTCAATGTTAATTTTGATAACCCTCATAAAGGATTGCCCTTGATCAATGGCGTTATTCTTGTCATGGATGCGGTGGAAGGGAGTCCATTGGCTTTGGTTGAAGGAAACTCCGTTACTGCTCTCCGGACAGGAGCAGGGTCTGGATTGGCCACGGATATATTGGCAAAAACTAATTCTAAGAAATCTGTTATTTTTGGAACTGGCGTCCAGGCTAAAACGCAGATTGAGGCAATTCGATCTGTGCGAGATTTGGACTCTATAAAAGTAATTGGAAGCTCTGAAGAGAAGACGGCTTTATTTTGTGATTTGTTTGATGAGGTTGTTCAATCCGGGAAAATGGATGACTTAAAAAAAGCTGATATAATTTGTACAGCCACTACTGGCAAGACACCATTATTTGATTTTGAAGATGTAAATCCCGGCGTTCATGTGAATGCGATTGGAGCTCATAAACCGGATACCCGGGAATTAGGAACAAGGCTTATCCAAAAAGCAAAAGTTTTTATTGATCAACTATCCTCTAGTAAAAATGAGGCAGGTGATATTATCATTCCTATAAATGAAGGACAGTATGCTTGGAATCAAATTGAAGGAGAATTAGGGAATTTGATAAGTAGAAAAATTCCTGGAAGGATATCGGAGATAGATATTACTATTTTCAATTCTATAGGTAATGCGGTACAAGATCTAGTTATTGCGGCGCTACTTATTGGAAAAAACCCAAAATGATGATTTAAGCTGTTTCAAGTTTGATGAAAAGGTAGGAATTTCTGCCATGGATATTTTTACAACGGCCGCCCTTATGTTAAAGGGTGGCCGTTTTTTTTTATATAGAGTGGAAGTCCATTCTAATAAAATTAAGGTAAATTGTTTTTATTTATAAAGACTATATCTTTAATTAAAATTTCTAACCAATCGAACTTTTTTAATGACAAATAATAAAATAGCAATGTTACTTCTAGAAGATGGTCGATCATTTACTGGAAAAGCCTTTGGCCACCTCGGTGAAACAACAGGGGAAGTCTGTTTTAACACAGGCATGTCCGGTTATCAAGAAATTCTTACCGATCCCTCATATTGCAAACAGATTGTTACGATGACAGCACCTCATATTGGGAATTATGGTGTGAACCCTAATGACATAGAATCAGATAGGATTCAAGTGGCAGGATTTGTCATTAAAGAAGAAACGGATTTTCCTTCAAATTGGCAATCCACACAATCAATTGGAAAATATTTAGACGAACAAAAAACTGTGGGAATTCAAAATGTAGATACTCGTGCAATTACTCGCCACATCCGAGGTGAAGGGGCAATGAATGGCATCATTTCGTCTGTTGATTTGAATTTAAATAGTCTTAAAGAAAAATTATCCAAAGTTCCTTCAATGGTAGGATTAGATTTAACGAAAGAAGTCACAACTCAGAAATCATACTCATGGTCCACAAGCAAGAAATCAACCAATTATAAAGTCGCCGCAATTGACTATGGAATAAAATACAATATCCTGCATCTGCTTTCGAGCTATGGTTGCGATATAACAGTATTCCCAGCGAATACATCTGCAGACGCTATACTAAAATTTGATCCCGATGGCATTTTTTTAAGCAATGGACCTGGTGATCCTGCGGCGGTCACATATGGAATTGAGATGGTGAAAGGATTGTTAGGAAATAAGCCCATTTTTGGTATTTGTCTCGGGCATCAAATTTTATCCCTCGCATTAGGTGCAAAAACATTTAAACTCAAGTTTGGCCATCGAGGTATTAATCATCCGGTTCGAAATAATGAAACGGGCATCGTAGAAATCACAAGTCAAAATCATGGGTTTGCTGTTGATTTAAATTCCTTGCCTAAAAATGTGATCTCCACACATGTGAGTTTGAACGATGACACCTTAGAAGGAATTCGATGTACGGATATACAGGCCTTTTCTGTCCAATATCATCCTGAATCCAGCCCCGGACCCCATGATAGTCGATATCTGTTTCAGCAATTTATTGATATGATGAAACAATGATTCTCGAAACAATAAACTTATCTAAATCATTCGGTCGGCGTAAAGCGGTTGACTCTCTTAATTTGGGAATACCTGAGGGCTCAGTCTATGGGTTTTTAGGGCCGAATGGCAGTGGAAAATCAACAACAATTAGAATGATGACAGCGCTGATTTCTCCTGATGATGGGAAAGTCCTTATTCAGGGGAATTCTGTTCAAAAATTAGGAAATAAGACACTTTCTGAGGTTGGCGCTTTGATTGAAAGAGCGGACTTTCATAAACATCTTTCCGGTGAAACAAATTTAAAAATGTTAGCCCGGATGGTTGGGACTGAAATGTCCCGCGTTCAAACTGTATTGGACCGTACAGGCCTTGGTGCGCGTGGTAAAGATAAAGTTAAAACTTATTCTCAGGGAATGAAACAGCGCCTTGGGATTGCCCAAGCGCTTTTATCCAACCCCAAATTGTTAATTTTGGATGAACCCACCAATGGATTGGACCCTCAAGGAAAGAAAGAAGTTAGAGATTTGGTAAGAGAACTTTCAACGGAAGGGATCACCATTTTTATTTCGTCACATCTTCTGGATGAAGTGCAAAAAATATGTTCCCATGTGGCCATGATTAGTTTAGGAAAACTCATTACATCAGGAAAAATGGAAGATTTACTAAGGAATTCTGATTTACTCATGACCGAGGTCCATGTAGACCAAGTTGAAACATCAGTCAAGTTATTATCGGCTCTTGAATGGGTTCATCGCTGTGATGTTGTTAGTGGGGTTTTAAGAGTAGGCATTGAGAAAGAAAAGACCTCGGACCTCGTTCAGCATCTGGTCCAAAATAATATTAAAATTTCGGCAATAATACCTCGAACGAGTCTTGAAGATTTGTATTTATCCAAATTTGGAAAGAAAAGTCAAATCTGATGTTGGGATTGATATACAATGAACTTCTAGTTCTTGGGGGTAGATGGCGGAGCTATATTGGTTTTATTGGAATTTCGATATTGATGCCTCTTATCTTATGGGGATTTTACCAGGGCGGTGAGGAATTACATAAAGATTATGTCCGAGAGTTAGGTGGAACTTTCATGGTTGTGGGTTCTATTCTTAATTCATTTTTAGCTACTTACATAATTATGAACACCTTATGGATTCATATTCCATTTTTGGTCACTTTGGCTGCGGGTGATTCTGTTGCAGCAGACGGCGCGAATGGCATTTTCCGGACAACGCTTACTCGACCTGTAAGTCGGATAAAAATTTTGATTTCCAAATTATTTTCCACGTATATATATACTGCATCGCTTCTCATTTTTTGTGCTTTTTGGAGTCTAGGTATTGGAAGTATTATATTGGGAACCGGAGATTTAATTGTAATTGATAATGGGATTCTGATTTTAGATGAATCACAAGCTTGGATCCGAATGGCGTTTTCATTTTTTCTCGCAATCTTGGTTATGTGTACAATCTCAACAATTTGTTTTATGTTTTCTGCAATGGTCAATAACGCGGTTGGTCCGATTATTGGAACCATGTTTTTAATTATTGTAGGGTATATGATTATAGGCATTCCTTTAGAAATTTTTGAAAAAATAGAACCTTACATTTTTGTGAAATATTTTAATGTATGGTGGGATGCTTTTAAAGATCCTATCCCATGGGGTGAAATCGGCAAAAAACTTGGAGTGCTCGGCTTATACTCGGCGGTATGTTTTGGGATTGCTACATTCGTATTTTTAAAGAAGGACATTAAAACATGAAGCGTTTTAATGTCCTTCTTTCAATTATTTCTACGTCGATTCTTGCAGCACAAACACCATCTATTGAACAAATTCGAGATAATGTTATTCTCAAATTTTCCCAGATTGAAGATTATCAGGTTGATGTAAAAATTTCTATAAAAATGACTGGTTTCCGGATGCCGAAGAAAAAAATTCGGATGTATTATAAACGTCCTGATAAAATAAAAGTAAAAACACGTGGTTTCGCGATATTACCGAAAACAGGTGTGAATGGAAATCCTAATCAATTTTTAGGCATGTTAAAGCATGTTACAGAGATCAAACCGACCATTCATGAGAATAGGCCTTTTTATAAAATTATGGGTAAAGTAAATCCGGACTCTCTCAAGATTCCTATAAAGGTTAAAAAAGATGAGATATCCGAAATCATAATGGATGTCTTTGTGGATGCGGAAAATTGGCTTATTACCGAAGTGAGTGTTTATTTGGATTCCGAAAGTATTTTTACTTTTAAAACAGATTACATTGAAATAAATAAAGTAATGGTACCTGAGCAATCGGTGTTCAAGATCGGTGTAAAAGGAATTAGTCGGTGGACAACGCAAAATCCATTTGACTTTGGTGGTCCGGGTTCAAATCGAGAAGATTTTGAAAAAATCGCAAAGAACGCCGGATTTGATTCTAAAAAGGACGAGTTTGTTGGAGAAATGAGTATGACCTTTTCAAAGTATAAAGTGAACCAAGGGATTAATGATGAAATATTTATTAGAAATAAATAAATGCCAAAACGTACTGACATAGAATCAATTTTAATTATCGGCGCAGGGCCTATTATTATTGGTCAAGCTTGTGAATTTGATTATTCAGGGACCCAAGCCATGCGCGCACTGAAAGAAGAGGGTTACCGTGTGATCTTGGTTAATTCCAATCCGGCTACTATTATGACGGACCCAACTCTGGCTGATGCGACATACATTGAACCCATCACACCGGAATATGTAGAAGCTATAATTCAAAAAGAAAAACCAGATGCAATCCTCCCAACGGTGGGTGGACAGACAGCATTGAACTTAGCCATGGACCTGGACAAAAATGGGATTTTAGAAAAATATAATGTACAACTTATTGGTGCTCAAGTGGATGCGATTGACAAGGCGGAAGATCGTGAGCGATTCAAAGAAGCCATGGATGCCATTGGTATAGATACAGCTCAGGGTGGTTTTGTACATTCATGGCAAGAAGCGGAATCCCAATTAGATGATATGCAGTTTCCAATCATCATTAGACCTTCGTTTACCATGGGCGGTACAGGGGGGTCGGTCGCCTACAATTTTGACGAATTCCAAGAATTGATTGAAAAGGGTTTAAACGCTAGTCCTATCACTGAAGTGCTAATTGAAGAGTCACTTTTGGGATGGAAAGAATTCGAACTGGAAGTCATTCGAGATACTGCAGACAATGTTATTATTATTTGTTCAATTGAAAACATTGACCCTATGGGCGTGCATACGGGAGATTCCGTAACCGTAGCGCCAGCGATGACACTTACGGATAAAGAATTTCAGAAAATGCGGAATTGGGCCATTCAATGTTTAAGAGAAATTGGTATTGAAACTGGAGGGTCCAATGTTCAGTTTGCAGTGAATCCTGAAAATGGGCGCATGATTGTGATTGAAATGAATCCCAGGGTGAGCCGCTCATCAGCCTTAGCTTCAAAAGCTACAGGATTTCCTATCGCAAAAGTGGCGGCAAAATTGGCAGTGGGTTACACTTTGGATGAACTTCCCAATGAAATTACAGGCAAAACATTGGCGGCCTTCGAACCAACCATTGATTATATCATTACCAAAGTACCTCGTTTTGATTTTGAAAAGTTTCCATCAGCATCAGGTCATTTGGGCGTCCAAATGCAAAGTGTGGGAGAAGTCATGTCCATAGGGCGAACATTTCGGGAATCGTTGCAAAAAGCTTACAGATCATTGGAAGTTGGGTTAGATGGATTGGAACCAAAACCAGCGGCAGAAGGTGATCCGGACGTAAATCGTGCCCGATCATTGGATATGTCCACATTGCGGTATGGTACGGCATTTAGATTGTTAAAAGTCCGGCAGGCATTTATGGAAGGTCAATCTATTGAAGATGTCTTTAATGTGACTAAGATCGACCCCTGGTTTTTGAATCAGATCAAACAATTGTCGGATATGTATAATGCGGAGGCGCAAGATGTTGTGTCTCTGCGGGAATTAAAACATAACGGTTTTTCTGATAAACAAATCGGACGTATGAAGGGTAAAACTGAAATGGAGATTAGGACTGAACGGAAAAAAAAATCTGTTAACCCTTCCTATAAAGTGGTAGATACTTGCGCAGCAGAGTTCGAAGCACAGACACCATATTGTTATTCAACATACGATGAAGAAAATGAGATTGTCCCTCTTAAAGGGAAAAAGGTGATCATTCTAGGTGGCGGTCCGAACCGTATTGGTCAAGGGATTGAATTTGATTACTGTTGTGTTCAGGCCGTTTTTGGATTGAAAGATCAAGGGTATAAAACAATCATGGTGAATTGTAATCCAGAAACGGTAAGTACTGATTTTGACTTAGTGGACCGACTATATTTTGAGCCGGTGACTTTTGAAGATGTTCTGAATATTATAGAATTTGAAAAACCAGATGGCGTTCTTGTTCAATTTGGTGGGCAAACACCCTTGAAGATTTCCAATGCTTTGGCTGACGCCGGTGTGCCTATTATCGGGACATCTCCTGAAAATATTGATTTGGCAGAGGATCGAGAAAAATTCGGTACAATACTAGAGAAGTTGAAGGTTATTTGTCCAAAATATGGGACTGGCCGAACATTAGATGAGGTCGTTGAGGTGGCAGAGCGAATTGGATTTCCCGTGTTGGCAAGGCCCAGCTATGTCCTTGGTGGCCGGGCGATGGAAATCGTGTATGCCAAGGAACAACTTATTGACTATATATCTCGCAATGCAGATGTGACCGAAGGTCATCCAATCCTGATTGACGAATTTCTAGAGGATGCATTTGAGTTTGATGTTGATGCATTGTGCGATGGTAATGACGTCTACATTGGCGCGGTCATGCAGCACATTGAAGAAGCCGGAATCCACTCTGGTGATTCAGCGTGTGTACTCCCGCCTTATCGAATTACAACAGAGGCAATGGATGAAATTATCCGGATTACCAAAGAATTAGCCCTTGAACTAAATGTGATTGGTCTTCTCAATTTGCAATTTGCTTACAAGGATGGTATTGTTTACGTTTTGGAAGTAAACCCCAGAGCAAGTCGAACGGTTCCTTTTGTAAGTAAGGCAACAGATGTTCCATTGGCAAGAATTGCATCGCAACTGGCAACGGGAGCTAAACTATCAAATTTTAAATTAAAGGCATGGGACAGTATTTCTCATGTGGCGGTGAAAGAAGCGGTATTACCATTCAATAAATTCCCAGAAGAATCCATTTTCTTAAGTCCCGAAATGAAATCCACGGGAGAGGTTATGGGGATATCAAATACATTGGGAGAATCATTTCGAAGAGCATCTATTAGTGCCGGAAATTCGCTCCCCGGCGATGGCACCGTTTTTATTTCTGTCAATGATACAGATAAATTGGATGTTATACCTATTGCTAGGGATTTGGTGGAAATTGGATTCAACTTGGTAGCTACGTCCGGTACGGCTAAGGAATTAAAAAGAAATGGCCTTCAGGTTGAAGTGGTTTTTAAAGTAGGAGAAGGCCGTCCAAATGTAGTTGATGGTATTAAAAACGGTGAAGTAAATCTTGTCATCAATACACCTATGGGTGCTAGGGCGCGGTATGATGAAGAATCAATCGGAAGAGCCTGCATTCAGAAAGGAATTGAGGCCATTACTACTCTTTCTGGCGCGGAAGCGGCGGTAAGAGCTATACGGTTGGGTGGTAGAAAGATTGAAGTGAAATCAATTCAGGAATATCATAATAAGAATATTTTTTAGGCATGATTGAAAAAAACGTAACTCTTTAATGTCAAACTCTTGTAGACGAAAAAAAAAGACCCCGTTATTAGCAGGGCCTTTTAATAATATATAATTTAAAAATTCTTAGAAAGAGTATGTGGCTGTAATATTTATTATCTTAGATTTTTCCTCTAATCCTAATGCTTTTCCAAGTCCCATCTCATCATCTTCAGAATCTTTATCTTCTAATGAATGGATACTATACAATGCTTCAACTCCAATTGGTATTACAGGCATTTTAAATCTTACGCCAAAACCATATGATAATCCACCGTCATATATTTCTTCCCAATCACCCATTATTTTAGAGTATCCTACTCGAACAATTCCTCTGAACATAGGAAGACCAACTGGTATCTTTGCAACAGCATAGCCTTGTATTCGATCCATATAATCACCACCTAGAGTAAGCTCTCCGCCCACACCGACTAGGCTTAATAGCATTTGTTCGTACCCTAATGTAAAACCTACTCCATCTATTTTATCATCCGAGCTTATTCCAAGCATTTCAATGCTATGTGTACTGGACATATCGACGCCAACTCTTAATTGAGAAAAGATTAAACCTGTAAGAAAAAAGACTGTTAATAATATTTGTTTCATTTTATGATAAGCTCCTTTGTAGTTGATTATTAATATTAAGTAAAAATTGCCCTTCTTGCAAATTATATATCATCAGTTTAAGTATAAGAAATAGTCAAATTTCATAAACCTATTGGTGATAGAAAATCTTTAGTTAAACTTCTTGTTTTAGCACAGAACCTAGGCATTCAATCAATTAAGACTGGAAAGCAACTTTTTTAATCCATCTAAATATCCCGATTTTCCTTGTCCAGATATTTGTTTGACGCAAACATCTTCAATCACGGATATTTTTCGAAATATTTCGCGGTTGTATATATCGCTTAAATGAACTTCCACGGTGGGGATATCCACGGCGGTTATTGCATCCCTCAGAGCGATAGAATAATGTGTTAGAGCACCGGGGTTAATGATGATGCCATCAATATTCCCGATAGCCTCATGGAGTCTATCGATTAGTCTGCCCTCATGGTTTGATTGAAACCAAGTAATGGCGTGGGGCTCAGCTTCCATCTGATTATTAAGCCATCTTTCAATGTCAGATAACGTTTCACTACCATAAATGTTCGGTTCCCGCACACCGAGCAAATTCAAGTTTGGACCATTAATTATGAGGATATTCAATTAAGTTCCTTCAGGGATTCTTGAATCAATTCTTCTGTAACATCCATGGAAGTCATTGCTTTTCCAAGTCCATTTAAAACCACAAAACTCAGGATACCCTTCGCTGATTTTTTAT
>Ga0302117_10001804_pt1 | contig 10283 bp, 7 predicted proteins | sample AG5_322_MG_FD_203112 | JGI IMG/M metagenome (GOLD analysis project Ga0302117, IMG submission 203112) | Marine microbial communities from Western Arctic Ocean, Canada - AG5_32.2 | ecosystem: Environmental > Aquatic > Marine > Oceanic | place: Canada: Western Arctic Ocean | collected 2017-10-01 | reverse complement strand
CCGACCGTCCCGTGGTTGGCCCTCGCGAAATCCTAGCTGCCATTGAAGATGGCCTGCAACACAACTCAATGGTGGCCAACAAGGAGCTGCGCCTCAAGTATCTTGAGCGCGTGGCCCAGGTGCGCGAAGAGTACCAAGAGACCATCAAGCACGAGGTGCAGGTGGCCATCGCCGCGGACCAGGAAGCTCTTGACCGTTTGTGCTCCAAGTACCTCGACAACGTGCGGGCCCACACCACACGCGAGTCCGTCCTCAGTGCGAACGGAACCTCTCGGGCCCCGGACGAGCGTTTGATGCGTTCGATCGAGGACATGATCGACGTGCCCGAGGCCCGCAAGGATGACTTCCGCCACGAGCTGATGAACTACATCGCAGTGGTGCACCTCGAAGGTCGCACCTTTGACTACCGAGAGAACCGGCGCTTGACCCGGGCTCTTGAGCTCAAGTTGTTTGAAGATCACAAGGACTCGATCCAACTGACCAGCCTGGTCTCGAACGTGATCGACCCGGACACCCAGCAGAAGATTGGGCTGATCCGCGAGCGCTTGATGCGCCGCTTCGGTTACGACGAGTTCTCCGCCGATGCGGTGCTCAATGAAGTTGCCAACCTATTTGCCCATGATGCCGAATTCGGTAGCGAGGAAGGGCCGGGCCAGGCCGCCTGATTTTATGGGCTACGAGGTATATCGAATGGAGAAGGATCGCGCGCGTTTCCGGGATATTGTCCGGGGGCGCTTGCGTGGTGATCTGAAGAAGTACCTATCCAGCACTGAGCTCCTGGGCCAGCGTGCGGGCCGCACGATCTCTATTCCTGTGCCGCAAATCGAGCTACCCAGACTTCGCTTTGGGAACAACGAGAGCGAAGGAGTGGGGCAGGGACCTGGAAAAGAGGGTGCTCCCGTGGAAGGAGATGGCCAAGAGGGTGATGCCGCTGGTGCCGCCGGCGATGAACCCGGCAAGCATGTGCTGGAGATCGAAGTGGAGATAGAGGAGCTAGCGGAAATGCTGGCTGCCGAATTGGAGTTGCCCAACATTGAACCCCGGGGCACCAAGCAGTTGCTCTCGGAAGGGGGGCGCTACAGTGGCTTGCGCAACCAGGGCCCCCGCAGCCTGCGTCATTTCCGCAGAACATTCAAAAGGGCGCTGACGCGCACCATTGCCGAGGGCAACTGGAACCCGGCTGATCCGCGGGTGGTTCCCATCAAGGATGACGAGCGCTTTCGCATGCGTCGCACCGCGCCCCTTCCTGAGTCGAGCGCGGTCATTTTCCACATGATGGATGTTTCTGGCTCCATGGGCAAAGAGCAGAAGGAGATCGTGCGCATCCAGGCTTTTTGGATCGACACTTGGCTGCGCAGTCAATACAAGAACATCGAGGTTGTCTACATCGTGCACGATGCGGTGGCCAAGGTTGTGAATGACGAGGAGTTCTTCCACTTGCGCGAATCGGGTGGCACCAAGATCTCTTCGGCCTACGAGTTGGCCCTCGAATTGATCCAGACCAAGTACCGACCGGACCAGTGGAACATCTACCCCTTCCACTATTCTGATGGGGACAATTGGAGCGCCCGGGACACTTCCCACTGCATCTCCCTGCTGCGGGATGAACTCCTGCCCAGGGTTAATCAATTCTGCTATGGGCAGGTCCGCAGCGCCTACGGGTCTGGCCAGTTCAAGAAGGATTTGGACAAGGAGCTTGGAGGCAGCGAGAACCTGGTCAGTGCGGCAGTGGATGGCCGTGATGAGATTGCCGATTCGATCCGGGCCTTTTTGGGGAGGGGGTGCTGAGCATGGTGCGCACACCCAACTTGCCCCCGCGCCTCCAGCGCGAAGCCCAGAGAGCAGAAGACGCGGCCCGAGCCGCGGGCTTAGACTTTTTCGAAGTGGTTTTCGAGTCGGTTGACGCGCGGGATTTGAACGCCATCGCGGCTTACGGCGGTTTTCCCCGGCGTTATGCCTCATGGCGCTTTGGCATGGACTTCGAACGTTTGCACAAGGGCTATTCCTATGGCCTGTCCAAGATCTATGAGTTGGTGATCAACAACGATCCCACCATTGCCTACCTCGTGCGCTCGAACTCCCTGATGGAGCAGAAGCTCGTCATGGCCCATGTGTTTGGCCATGCTGACTTCTTCAAGAACAACGCCTGGTTCGCTCCCACCGAGCGCCGCATGGTCCAGACTATGGATGCCCACGCGGATCGACTCAAGCGGATCAGCGCGGAACAGGGCCAAGACCAAGTGGAGCGCATGCTCGACCGGGCCCTGGGTTTGGAAGGTCTAATCGATCCTTACTTGCCCCTGCAACAGACCAAGTCCGGGAAGTCCGTGGACCGGGTCGGTCGCGCTCGGGCTAGTTTTGAAGCGGTCATGGATGGGCGTCCCGCACCGGCACCCGTACCCACACACCTCCCGGGCAGCACTCTGCCCACTTATGATTGTTTGGCTTTCCTGATTGAGTTCGCTCCCCTGGAACCATGGCAACGTGAGGTGTTACGCATCGTTCGGGATGAGGCTTACTATTTTATGCCCCAGCGTCAGACCAAGATCATGAACGAAGGCTGGGCTTCCTTTTGGCACAGTCGTCTCTTGACCAACGGTCTCTTGGACGGTTCCGAGATCATTGACTTTGCCGATTGTCATTCGGGTGCAACCGCCAGCCAGCCGGGCCAACTAAATCCCTACAAGCTTGGCATTGAGTTGTTCCGCCACGCGGAGCGATTGGGTCATGACATCTTCCGTCTTCGGAAAATCCACAACGATTCCTCCTTCATCGATGAGTTGGTGGACGAGGAGTTCGCCCTCGAGAACCAGCTTTTCACCTATCACGACAATCCCAAGGGCGGCGGTCCCCAGATTGCCAGCCGGGATTGGCGCACCGTCAAGCGGGAGCTGATGAACAGTCTTGCCTGGGGCGGCCAGCCGCGCATCCAACTGCGAGAGGTGGACGCCGAGGGAGCGCTTGTGCTGGTGCACAGGCATGACGGCCGTGATTTGGTCCTGCAGGAGGCCGGGCAGTTGATCAGTCAGTTAGCCCACCTGTGGGGCGCCCCGGTGCACCTGTTGAGTCTCGATGGGGGCCAAGGCAAGCGCGTCACCGCCGGAAAGGCGGGGGTTTCGGTGGCGGATTGCGAGGAAGCCGTTGAGTCCTGTGGGGGGTCCACGTCCCCCAAGCAAAGGCCCGAGCAAAAAAGACGTACGGCCTAGGGGGAGAAAGGCTTGCACCCGCAGGCTCGGGGGGCGAGGATCCTTCCCGATGGCCATTCAGCATGAACTCTCCTGGTCGGCGTCCCGCGCCGGCACCTTTCAGTCTTGCCCTCGCAAGTACTACCTGGATTACTACGGGTCTTGGCTCGGCTGGCAGCAAGGGGGGGATCCCGCGCGCCGTCAAGCCTGGGTGCTGAAGAAGATGACTCGCATGCCCATGTTGGCCGGGCAGATTGTGCACGAGGCCATCGAGGAGTGGTTTATCGCCAAGCGCGAGGGGCGCGCGCAACCCTCGCGGCCAGAACTCATCGACGGGGCGGTGCAGCGCTTGCGCGACGACTACCAAGTTTCCAAGCAGGGCAAGTGGCGCCGACGCCCGGCCAAGATGTGCCACCTCGCGGAACACCACTACCAAGAGGAACGCATCGACGAAGCCAGCGGTGCCGCGGGTACCTATGGCACCCAATACAAGGAGCGCATTGTTGCCTCCCTTGAGGCATTCTTGGACATGCCGGAATTGGCTCCCGCTCGCGAAGCGGACCCGTCCACTTGGCTGGCCTGCGAGGACATGACGACCTTTGACTTCCAAGGGACTCGGGTCTTCGCTATTCCGGACTTTGCCTACCGCGCCGAAGATGGCAGCGTGCACATTTGGGACTGGAAGACGGGCACACCCCGTGCAGCGGATGAATTCCAGCTGCAGGTCTATGCGGGTTACGCCCGGGAAAAATGGAACGCGGACCCCGAGCAAGTCGTGGGCTTTGACGCCTATCTACCAACCCGCGAGATCGTGCGCGTGGAGCCCGGGGCGGCGGGAATGGACGCGGCCCTTGAGCGCATCGCCGAGTCAATTAAAGAGATGACTGCGGTGCACTTCAATGCGGATCGCGAGGACGGAGATCCGGACAAGTTCCCTATGATCGAGCAGGGCTCCGAGTGCAGCAGCTGCAATTACCGTGAACTCTGCGACCGCGCCTAGACCGTTTCCTGTGGTGAACCAACCCCGCCTCTCCGTACTCTTGCCCACCCTAAATGGGGAAGATGATTTACAACGGCTCCTGCCGGCTTTGGCCCAGCAGGAGATCGAGGGACTCGTTGAATGGCTGGCGGTGGACTCTTCTTCCCGGGATGGCACCAAAGACCTATTGGAGGCCGCCGGCTTTCAGGTGCAGGTCATCCCACGGGAAGAATTCTCCCACGGGCCCACTCGAAATCTTCTGGCCAGCCGAGCGCGCGGAGAATTCCTGCTCTTCTTGACCCAAGATGCCCTGCCCATGGGAAGCGACTGCATCGAGCAATTGCTCAAGCCCTTGCAGAATCCTAGCGTGGCTGCGGTCGGCGCGCGCCTCGTACCTCATCCCAGCGACGATCCACTCACCGCGCGCACGGTGCTTGCTTCTCCCGAGTCATCCGGGCTGGCGGATGTGAGGGAACTCTCGCCGGGCCAAGCCATGGGGGACCTCAAGCCAAAAGAAGCGATCCAGCTGGCCCGTTTTCACAATGTGGCCTGCGCCTACCGCGCCAGTGTCTTGGCGCGCTGGCCCTTTCCGGATGAGGCGTTTGGAGAAGACGTGGCCTGGGCCGCCCTGGTTCTCGACGCCGGCCAAAGCCTGGCCCACGCACCCTTGGCCGAGGTGCGCCATGCACACCGTTATTCCCTGGTCGCGGCCATCGAGCGCTATCGGCTGGACGCGGCATTTTTGCGCCGCAACTTCGGCCTGCGGGTACGCCCGGGGCCCATCAGCATGTTGCGAGGATTGGGCCATGAGGTGCGCGGGGATTGGGTCCACATGCGTGAGCAGGGTGGAATTGAATGGGGATCCATGCTGCGGTCTCCGTTTCTGCGCGGTGCCATGGTACTGGGCCAGTTTTTGGGGACCCGGGGCTGGAACCTCCCTGTGGGAGGGGCTTCTACCCGGCGTTATTCCTGAGCGCAGATGGGCACCCGGCCGTTGGTCCGGCAGGTTGTGCTCGTTAGGCTAGGGATGCCGATTCAGCGGCCCACCCCATGAGCAACCCCAAGATATCCAGCATCTCTGTGCTGATGCCCACTTGGCAGGGTATGCAGTTCCTGGAGCGTGTGCTCGATGCCCTCAATGGACAGGAGTGTGATTTGCCCTGGGACTTCTGGGTCACGGATTCGGGCTCAACCGATGGGACCTACGAGTTGCTCCAGGACTATGCGGGCCGTTTCAGGGTGCCTATGAGTTGCGATCGGATTCACAACACGGAATTCGATCATGGGGATACGCGCAATCGATTGGCGGCGCGCAGTGGGGGAGACCTCTTGGTGTTCTTAACCCAGGATGCAATCCCTGTGGGGAACCGTTGGCTCCAGGAATTGGCCGATGAATTTGCGGATCCAGAGGTTGCCGGTGCCTATTGCCGCAACTTGCCGCGGCCCGATGCAAAGCTCTCGACCCTTGTGCTTTCCCGGGACGATCCTGGTTGGAGCGAGGGCCGCCAAGAGGTGCGGCTTCCTCCGGCCAGTGAGTACGCGGCCATGAGTCCTGACGAAAAGCGCGGGCTTTACACCTTTCAGGATGTGGCCTCCGCCGTACGCCGATCGATTTGGGAGCGTCACCCTTTGCCGCGCACCTCCTTTGGCGAGGATGTGCTGCAGGCGCGGGCGATGCTGGAAGGGGGCTACAAAATCATCTACAGCGATGGGGCGCGGGTGGAGCACAGCCACGACTACGACCTGCGGGAAACCCATGCCCGTGGTGCGGTGGATGGGCGCTTCAACCAGGAGTGGCTCGGGCGCACCTGTATGGCGCGGGCCTCGGATGTGCCCGTGTTGCTTTCGCGATTGGCACCTGGGGACCAGGCGTTCATTCAGACCCTCGGGCTGCCTGCGTCAGAATCCAAAAGCCTTGAGGCCGAAGTGCATGAACTGCGCCGGGCTGCCTTTGAGGGCCTGCACTTGGGCGGGCAAAGCACCCGCCGATATCCCCCGAGTCGCATGCGCTCGGAGGGTGCCCTTAAGGTGCTCTATGTGGTTCACGGTTTCCCCCCGGACACCTGGGCAGGCACCGAAGTCTTCACCCTAGGTCTCGCCCGGGGCATGCAGTCCCTGGGGCATCAGGTGGCGATCTTTGCTCGCGTGCCCGCTGGGCCCGATGGCCCCGCTGATTTTGAGGTGGAAGAGGGCAGCTTCGAGGAGCTTCGGGTTTGGCGCATGACCCATCGCTTGGACCACCCTAATTTGCGTGCGAGCTACGAGCAGCCCGGGGCCGAAGCGGCCTTCACCAAGGTCTTGGCCCGGGAAAAACCGGATGTGGTGCACTTTCAGCATCTGATCCACAGCAGCACATCCTTGGTGCGCGTGGCCAAGGAAGCGGGCTGCGGAACCGTGGTGCACTGCCACGATTACTGGGGTCTCTGTGCCCGCGTGCAGTTGATCCGACCGGATGGTGTGGTCTGCGCCCACAACATGGGAGCGGGCTGCTTTGCCTGTGTGAAAGAGCGTTCACTGGCTTCGATTCCGGCCCTCGCCGATTTGGGCAGTGGTGTTGTGGCCGGGCTTGAAGAGTTGGCCCGCCGGGCTTCTCAGATGGAAATGCTGTCCGAGAAGCAGAGAACCCAAGCGCGGGAGTTCTTGGATCTCAGCGACCGGCAGGAAGTGGTGCTTGGGGCTTACGCGAACTGCGACTTACAAGTCAGCCCCAGTCGCTTCTTGCGCGAGCGTTACCTTGAGAGCGGTGCCTTTGATGCCCACCGTTTCCTGTTCAGCGAGAACGGCTTGAATCTCGAGCACCTTTGCGCTCAGGATAAGAGTCCCCGCCCCGAAGGAGTCTTGCGGGTTGGGTTCGTGGGCAGTTTGGTTTGGTACAAGGGCTGCGATGTCTTGATCGATGCCATGAGCTTGTTGGCGGGGCGGAATGTGGAACTCTTCATCCATGGGAGTTTTGACCCCCAGGGGGACGACTACCACCGGGAGCTCCAGGTACGTGCTGCCGGCACGCGCACCCAGTTCATGGGTCGCTTTGACAATGCGCGCCTGAGCGAGGTGCAGGCGGATCTCGATGTTCTCGTGATTCCCAGCGTCTGGTATGAGAACGCGCCGGTGACCATCGCCGAGGCATTTGCCTGTGGCACTCCTGTTGTCGCCTCGGGATTTGGAGGCATGGCGGAGTTCGTGCGCGATGGGGTAGACGGTCTGCATTTCGTGCCCGCCGATGCCGGGGACTTGGCTCGGGTGCTGGGACGCCTGATGGACGAGCCAGATCTCTTGGACGATCTTTCCCAAGACTTCCCCAGCCCCAAAAGCGTGGGCCAGGATGCCCTTGACTGGGAGTTCCGCTATCGGGGCTTGGCCAGCGTCGAGCGCAGCGCCCATGACCAGCGCCTGCTCGCGGAGCTTTCCCCGCGTAAGCCCCAAAAATCCACCGGAGAGACCCTGGAGCAGGGGGCGGATATGCTCCTCATGCGGCCCGGAGCGGCCCTTGAATTTTCCATGGAAGGGCTTCCTGAAGGCCCCGCATGCCTAAAGGTGGTGCAATTTTCCCTGTCTGCCGAGCCTGAAGTGCGTTTGGCGGGGCGCGTGGAAATCGAGGGGGGGGAAACCTTGATCCTGCCCCCGGTTCAGGCCGAAAGGGAAGATAGGACCGTCCTTCAGCAAGTTGAACTTGAGGTGCCTCCGGGGGCCTCGACCCTTAGAGTGGTCGCCGGCCAAGAGCCCGGCGGCGATGGGTACCTGCGACTGGTGCGTCTCAGTCTGTACGCCAGACCCGATCAAGAGTCATGAGCAAGAAACAAGGCAAGCGGCCCAAGGCCAAGCCCTCCACCGATTCCAACCAAGGAGCGAAGAAGGGAGCGAAAAAGGGAGCTAGGGATGCGTCACGTTCCGCCTCGGCTGACCCCTTGGATGCGCCGCGGGCCGAGCCCTTGGCCGACAGTGATTTGCCCCGTTGTTCCATAGTCGTGCTCAACTGGAATGGTAAGCACCACCTGGATGGCTGCTTCAATTCCCTTGACGAGTTGGACTATCCCAAGGATCTGCGCGAGGTGATCCTGGTGGACAATGGCTCCAAGGACGGCAGCCAGGCCTATGTGGCCAAGAAACACAGCTGGGTACGTTGTATTCAGAACGAGCGGAACCTTGGTTTCAGCGCAGGCTGCAACCAGGGCATGCGCAATGCGGACCGGCCCGAGGTGGTCGTGTTCTTGAACAATGATCTACGCGTAGAGCCAGGTTTCCTACGGGCACTTGTGGCGCCGGTGGTGCAGGGGCATTGCGCCGCCAGCACGGGCAAGATGTTGCACTGGGACGGTTCCTCCATCGACTCCGCGGGTGGCGGTGCTAACTTTCACGGCATCGGAATTCAGCGCGGCTACCGTGAGAGCGACAGCCCGGTATTCAACACCCCGCGTAAGACCCTCTTTGCCTGCGGCGGAGCCATGGCTATGGACGCCAAGATTTTCGATGAGGTAGGGGGCTTTGATGAGGACTTCTTCGCCTACTACGAGGACGTGGATCTGGGCTGGCGTACTTGGCTCATGGGGCACGAGGTGCACTACACCCCTGAAGCTGTCTGCTATCACCATCACTCGTCCACAAGCGCCCGGGTCCCGGTGGAGCGCCTGCGCAAGCTGCAGATCCGTAACCCATTGCTTGCCTGCTTTAAGAACTACGACGACGAAAATCTGCGCCGGGTTTTGCCCGCCATGTTGGCCCTTGCCAGTCGGCGGGCGTTCATGCACTTAGGCCCATTGGACCGCGGCGAGTACCGCATCGAAGACCTCGAAGACCTTGCCGGCCGTGGTTGGTTCAGTCAATTGAAGACGCGCTGGCGCAACAAGCGCAACCGGCAGACCCTCGACCGAGTGGGCGTAGCCGATTTGATGGCCATCGACGACTTCACTGGGGGCTGGGATCACTGGATGGCCCGGCGGAAATCCGTTCAGGACCGCCGCCAGAGGCCCGACTCTGAAATCTTACCCCTGTTTCAAAAACCACTTTGGTGCATCGAAGGAGACCCGGCTTACAGGGCTTTGCACGAGGGTTTGGTGGATTTCCTCGGATTGGGTGACATGTTCAGTGGTCTCGAGTCGATGAGGGATGAACCTCGCAAATGAAGCTCTCAATCGTTATTCCGATCTACAACGAACAGGCCACGCTCGAACAGATACTCGAGCGCGTGCTGGCCACCCCCTTCGATAAGGAAGTCCTCTTGGTGGACGATGGGTCGGGGGACGCAAGCCGCGAGATCATGGCCCGCTATGAGGACCAGTACCCGGAAGTGCGTTGCTTCTATCACCGTCAGAACAAGGGCAAGGGCGCGGCCCTAGCCACGGGCTTTCAAGAAGTCCAAGGGGACCTGGTCGTGATCCAGGACGCGGACCTAGAGTACAACCCCGAAGACTACGGCATTTTGATCGAGCCGATTGCGAGTGGTCTTGCGGACGTGGTTTATGGCTCACGCTTTCTTGGGCGTAGCGAGCGTGTCCACTTCCGGCTGCATACTTTTGCCAACCGGGTCATCACCTACTGGAGCAATTTGTTCACCGGCTATTCATTGACCGATGTGGAGACCTGTTACAAGGTGTTTCCCGTGCCCTTAGCCAGGTCGCTTAAACTCACATCCCACGGCTTTACCGTGGAACCCGAGATGACCGCTGCCTTTTCACGCCGGAAGCTGCGTATCGTAGAAGTCCCGATTCGTTACGAAAACCGCAGCTACGAGGACGGCAAAAAGGTTGGCTGGAAGGATGGCTTTGAAGCGATCTGGGCCATCGTGCGCTATCGTTTCCGGCAGGACTAAACTTCGATCCCGTCCAGAGCCCTGTCCTGCTGGGCAACGATCACTCGCACATCTCCGCGCCCGAGGCGTTCAAGCTCCTCCGTTGCTGCTGCCACGGCCAGCTCGGGGGTGTTGTTCTTTAAGGAAAGGTGCCCCAGTACCAAGGTGTGAAGGCTGGGTCCCACCATTAAGGCCAATTGCTTTTGCGCTTGGTGGTTGGAGAGGTGCCCCCGGTCCCCCGAAACCCGTTGCTTGAGGGCATCTGGATAGGGGCCAGCGTGCAGCATCTCTTCGTCGTAGTTGAACTCCAGCAGCAATACATGGGGGTCGCTCA
>Ga0302117_10001800_pt1 | contig 10297 bp, 5 predicted proteins | sample AG5_322_MG_FD_203112 | JGI IMG/M metagenome (GOLD analysis project Ga0302117, IMG submission 203112) | Marine microbial communities from Western Arctic Ocean, Canada - AG5_32.2 | ecosystem: Environmental > Aquatic > Marine > Oceanic | place: Canada: Western Arctic Ocean | collected 2017-10-01 | reverse complement strand
CGATCTGATAGTAATCGCTCTCGGGCTTCGTGCGTTGTCCGCCCTCGTGCGGCACCGCTCCGGTCGCCTTGAGCAACATCAGGCTGTCGTCGGCGGCCGCGAAGTTGATCCGACGCCCCTCGTGATCGTCCACGAACGCACGCACGTCGTAGATGGGATCGTAACCGCGCAGGGAAAGCTTGAATCCGTTTTTACCGTCCTTGGCTCCATGGCAGGTGCCCGCGTTGCAGCCCATTCTGGAAATAGCGGGCATGACATCGCGAACGTAGTCCGGCTCAACTTTCTTCGCGAAGTTGGCGACCTCAATCGGAATTGTCGCGCTGTGGCCCTTGTGTGAAATCTTGACTTCGCCCTTGCCGTCCTTGAGCGGACGAACTTGTCCGTGCGTCGCTTTCGCAACGCCCGCGCTCACGTCGATCTTGGCTTCGCGCGTCAAATCCACCTTGTCGCCCGACGCCAGCCAACCGGTCACCAGCGTCTGGGTGTAGTCAAACTTTCGCCCGAGCTTGATGGAGCTGGGCTCCACGCTGATGCCAATTACGTCCTGCATGCGTTCGGCCGGCAAAGGCACCGGAATGTAGGCGTTCTTAAGAGAACCGTCGGACGCGCCATAAAAACGAATAGCGCCGTCTCCCCCAGCGGCGGCGACCGTCCGACCATCCGGGCTAAAGGCCGTAGCGTACACCCCGCCAATCACCGAAATCACAGACTGAAGTTTCACGCCCTGACTCTGATACTCAGCGATCATCTTCTTCTGCGCGGGCTTTTGCGAGGCGACCCGTTCCGCGAAAGCTTTCTTCAAATCGTCGGAGACCTTCGGATCAAAATCTGAATTGTAAATATGCAGAAAGCCCCGGCCGTCCAGGCTGCTGCCGGCGGCAATGCGTTTGCCGTCCGGGCTGTAGGCCACATCAAAAATGCGCCCTGGCATCGAAGAAAACTTGCGGACCAAATTGGAGTTGTCGCCGATCACCCGCTTGGCGATGCGGGTCAATCGATAAATCTGGGGCGCGCCATCGGAACCGCCGACCAGCACCTCGTCGCGGGTGGGATGGACAGCGATCGCGTGCGTGCCGCCTTTCAACGCTCCCGGCGTGATGGATGTCAAATTGTCGACAAAACGCTGTGTCTTGAATTCGTAGAGCTTTGTGCTCATGTCCCGCCCCACCGAAACAATTTGCTCGCCCTTCCCCGACCAGACGGTGTCCAGCGCCCAGTCGTCGTGGGCTCCTTGATAGAAAACAATCTTGCCCGTCTTCGCGTCGATCGCACGAATCGCGCTGTCGGAACAACCGAACGCAATGTGCTTTCCATCCGGCGACCAACTCGCGCCATAAACCGTGTCGTAGGTGATCGGCACGGACAGATCGAGCTTCCGCTTGGCCACGTCCCAAACCTGCACCTCACCCATGCGCGCCGGCAACCCGCCCGTCACCGCCAGCTTCTTGCCGTCGGGCGAAAAAGCCACCGATTCAATTCGCGCGGAAAGTCCAACCAGCCGGGCGACCAGCCCCGAACCATCGGCGTTATGCAGCAAGGTTTCGTGATAACCGGCCACCGCCAGCAACTTGCCGTCCGGGGAATAATCGATCGAGGTGATAAAGGGAGACCGCGAATAGCTCGGCGGATGCTCCATGTCGTATCGCGCCTTGGCGTTGGATGGCGTGTCATCCAACGCTCCTTCCGAAATCCATTTGCGGATCAGGGCAATGTCCTGCTTGTCCAGCGGATCACCCTTCTGCGGCATCTTGGCCACGCCTTCCTTGTCTGGCGTGATCAGTTTCACCAGCAGGCTGGCGTCCGGCTTCTTCGGCACGATGCCCTTCTCCTTGTCGGCGCTGTCGCCGCCAGCGAGCATCGCCTTGAAATCGGTCATGACATAGCCGCCCTTGGCCTTGGCCGGCTGGTGGCAACCCTGACAATTGGCCTGGAAAATGGGCCGGATGTCCTTGTAGTAGCTGACCTTCTTGCCGGCGCCGGCCGCTTCCTTCTTCATCTCGGCGCCCAACGCGCCAAAGGCGAGGCAGACGGCCGAGAGTCCAATGGACAGAAGTGTGGAAGGACGTTCGTACTGTGACAAAATCGACTTCTTCATAAGCAAACGGATCAATAAAATGTCAGTCAATCCGCCGCGCCTTCGCGGCCCCGGCATGTTCAATCCTGCGCGATAAAGCCGACGTCCAACGCCGCTGCGCCATTCAACATGCCTGTGAACCTAATTTATAATTGACGCCGCGATAGTCCGCCATAAAAAATGCTCCATTCGACATGTAATATCCTGCCGTGAATAAGCCTCCTCAAAAAACAGAAATTCTCGAATCGCTCTTCCACACCCCGACGGAAGCGAGCCGTCAGGTGTTTTACTGCGTCTTCCGGGCGGGCCACCTGATCTCGGGCGAGGATTATCGGAAGGCCCACCCCAACTATCCGGGCCACAAGCTCCTCCTCTGCCTGAAGGGAAACGGCTTCGTGAAAGTGAACAATCGCGACTGGAGCGTCAGCCCCGGCAACATCGCCTGGATCTTTCGCGGCGACGACAATTCCCACTGGCCAGCCAAGGGCTCGCCCTGGGAGATGTTCTGGATCCGCGTCGACGGGCCTCAGATGGACGAGATCTACCGCATTCTCACATCGGGCGGATCTCCGGTCTTCAGCGGCGTCAACAATCTCAAGGCCGCCGCGATCTACAAACGCATCTTCACGATTCTCAAGAAACGCCCCATCGCGATGGAGGCCGCCCTGCACGGCGAGGTTGCGCTTCTGATCAATCAGCTCTTCGAGGGCCGGCACGAGGCCAACCCGACCTCCGCTTCCAACATCCCACAATCCCTGCGCAAGCCGCTCGAAGCGATGCGCCTGAAATACGATCAGCAACTCACCGTCACCGAGCTGGCGAAAATGGCGGGCATGAGCGTCTCCAGTTTCCACCGGCAGTTCAAGGCGGCGACCGGCACCAGCCCCATCGACTGGCTCAAGCGCGAGCGCATCAACCAGGCCAAACGCCTCCTTCTGGAAACCGACGACAGCATCGGCCAGATCGCAGACAAGACCGGCTACTACGACCAGTTCTACTTCAGCCGCGATTTCAAACGCATGACCGAGCTCTCCCCCACCGAATACCGCCAGCGCGAACGGCTGCAGAAGAAGTACAAGCGAGGGTAGAAACTGACGATGCAGCCTACTTCACTTCGCGGATCTTGAGGTTGCGAAATTTGACGACGTTGCCGTGATCCTGGAGGCAGATGTGGCCGGAGTCGGCTTTGCCAAAAAGCTCCCACTTGGCGAATTTGCTGGCCGCGAGTTTCTTCTGCCAATCCTTCGAGCCCTTCACGTAGTCGCAGTAGTAGGTCCCATTCATCCAGTGCACTGATTTCCCCGGCGTCATCAGGATTCGCACATGATTCCACTGGCCGGCGGGTTTGGTGGCGTCAACCTTGGCGGGGTAAAACTCATAGAGCCAGCCGGACAATTCCGGGTCGCGGCCTTTGGCGTTGTCCTGCACCTGAATCTCCGGGCCGGAATGATACGGACGTTTCCCCTCCTCAGTGACGTGAAACATGATGCCGCTGTTGCCGCCTTCAGAGATGTTGTATTCCAGCGTCAATTCGAAGGAGCCGAATTTCTTCTTCGTGATCAGGTCGCCCGCGCCTTTTTTCGTCCAGACAATCGCGCCGTCCACGACTTTCCAGCCGTCGCTCACGGCGTCCTTTTTGTAGTTGCGAAACTCGCTCGTGCTCTTCCCGTCAAAAAGCGATTTCCAACCGGCGGCCTTTTCGGCGGTCGAAAGCGTATTTGGCGCCTTGTCGGCGGCGTTGAGGGTCGCGGTCGTCGTCAGCACGGCGGCGGTCAAAAGGAGGGAAATCGTTTTCTTCATGGTGTGCGCAAAAGGTTGATCCATTCGTTGTTCATCAAAGGAACCGGGATTAAAGCGTCCGAAGGATTCCAACGCCAAGGTTTTATTTGGTGTTCATGCGGGAAACGAAGTGGGAAACGCCCTGAAGGCGGCGATGTCGCTCGGCGACATCGAATGCTGATCCGAAGTCCGGGACGGACGCCATGAGAATAGCCCGGCGATTTATCGCCGGGTTGCCGACCGCACGATTCAAGTCCCGAAGGGACGGCCGAATGCGATTCAAGTTCAGCCGTTCCTCCGGGACTAATCCGGCGGGATTCTTCCCGGCGTTAAAACGCCGGGCTATTTTCAAAACTCCCTCCGGGAGAGGGACCGCGGAATCGGTCGCATCTCCCGCGTTCCAAATCTCGAACTGCGCCCCCGATTCCCAAACTAACAATAAGGACGCGGTGGAACGCGATCCCTACCGGAGCAAACGTTCCAACTCAGCCGTTCGCTCCTTCTTCTTCATTCGCTTCAGGCGTTTCACGTCGCGATAGAACGCTTCGAGATCGCCGTGGGCGCCTCGAAGCATTTCCCGAAAGGCCGGGACCCGCCTGTAGTAGGTGTCGATTGTGTTGAGCTGCGCATTATTGATGGGCAAGGCGATCCATCGATCGTAGCCGTCATAGCCTCCCCATTGGCCATCCCGCACGGTCCGGTAATCCGCCCGCAGTTGTTCGACGATCGCGCTCTTCCGCGCTCGCGCCTGTTCCTCCGCGGCTTCGTCCATTTCCTCTTCGTCGATCGAATCATAGAGCGCTTCCAGACGATCTCGCGCCGTGATCACAAGCGATACAAATTGCGTTTCCCGCTCGAACGCGACTCGTCGCCGCTCGATCGCATCCGGCTCGCCGCGCGCAATCAGCCAGCGGCGCAAACCTTCCTGGGCAACGGCGGTGGCATAGGCCTCGTTGAAATCAGTGTCGCCGCGCACGAAGATTTTCTGGTGAGCGAGTTCGTGGAAAATCAATTCGGCAAGGGCATCGTCGCGGCGGCCGATGAAGGAACTCAGCACCGGATCATTGAACCAGCCAAGCGTGGAATAGGCCTCCACTCCGCCCACAAAGACATCATAGCCATCTTGTTTCTGCCGGGCGCCAAAAGCGCGCGCCCGGCTCTCATCGAAGTAGCCGCGATAGGTCAACGTTCCCAAAAAGGGATACCACCACCCGATTGAATCCATGGAAAACTCCGGCGACGCCGAGACATTCCAAACGACGAAGCGTCGATCCAGCTCCACATAATCCAGATAATGCTTACCCGGTTTCAGCCCCAACTCCTTTTCCGCGAATTTACGCAACTCGAGTATCAGACTGAGCTTGCGGCTTACATCCGGTTCCACAACGGACGCCTCGATCGTTTCGTCGATGGACTGTCGATCGGCAAGAATTCGAAAATGCCCTCGCGCCGCCTGGCGGTAGTAGCCCGCCGTCTTGCAGCCGCTCCCGAGCGCCATCAACACGACAATAAGCGCGAACAACCAGCTCCTGTTTACTCGGGCCTCCATGAAGTCTGTCCGCCCGCCCTCAGGCCATGACCGGCTTAACAAGATGGGCTTCCTCGACGCCCGTCAGCCGCTGATCCAGCCCCTGAAAACGATAGGAAAGCCGTTCGTGATCGATGCCCAGACGATCGAGAATCGTCGCGTTGAAATCGCGAACATGCACCGGATCCTTGACGACGTTGTAGGAAAAATCATCGGTCTCGCCATGCACGACGCCGCCCTTGATGCCGCCCCCTGCCATCCACAACGAGAAACAGCGCGGATGATGGTCGCGACCGTAGTTTTCCTTCGTGAGTTTGCCCTGGCAGTAGATCGTCCGGCCAAACTCACCGCCCCACACCACCAACGTATCATCCAGCATGCCACGCTGCTTCAGGTCCTGGATTAACGCGTAGGCGGGTTGGTCGATGTCGCGACATTGATTGGGCAGGTCGTTGGGCACGCTTCCATGCTGGTCCCAGCCGCGATGAAAAATCTGCACAAAGCGCACGTCGCGCTCGACCATTCGCCGCGCCAGCAAACAATGAGAGGCAAAGGTCCCGGGGGTGTTCACGTCGGGTCCGTACATATCGAGCACGGCCTTCGATTCGCCGGAAACGTCAGTCAATTCAGGCACGGAAGATTGCATGCGAAACGCCATTTCGTACTGCGCGATGCGCGCCTGCGTCTCCGGATCGCCGACCTCATCAAACTGACGTTGATTCATGCGCCCCAACGAATCCAGCATCCGCCTGCGAGTCGCAGCGCTCACGCCGTCGGGATTCGAAAGAAACAGCACGGGGTCGCCTTTCGAACGAAGCCGCACACCCTGGTGCCTGGACGGCAAGAATCCATTTCCCCACAGTCGGTTGTAAAGCGCCTGCGCCTCCTTTCTCCCGCTCCACGTGCTCGTTAGCACCACGAATGCAGGCAGGTTTCGATTCACGCTGCCCAGTCCGTAGCTCAACCACGAGCCCAGGCTGGCCTTGCCCGGCAATTGACTTCCGGTCGTGAAGAACGTGATCGCGGGATCGTGATTAATCGCCTCGGTATGCAGTGAGCGAATAACCGCAATGTCGTCGGCCATCTTCGCGGTGTTTGGCAGCAACTCGCTGAACCACGCTCCGTTCTGGCCATGCTGGGAAAACTCGAATTTCGAAGGCGCGATCGGAAATCGTTTTTGCCGCGACGTCATCGTGGTCAGCCGCTGGCCCTGGCGAACCGAATCCGGCAGATCCTTGTCGAACCACTCGCCCATCGTCGGCTTGTAATCGAGCATGTCCATCTGGCACGGCGCGCCCGCCATGAAGAGGTAAATGGCGCGTTTGGCTTTGGGCGCGAAGTGCGGGAGTTCAGGCAGCCCTCCCGTGGCGCTGTCGACGCCCTCGGCGCGCGTCGACGATTCGCCCAACAAGGACGCCAGCGCCGGAGCGCCAAGTCCCAACGCGCCTTGCTTGAAGAAATGCCGTCGGGTGAGGCAACTGATTCGCTCTTTAGTCAGGTCCATCGCTTATCCTTTCGTAATCACTTCGTCCAAATTCAGAATCAGATTCGCCACCATCGTCCATGCCGCCAGTTCCGCGGTCGGAATCGATGCATCCGCCGAGGTCGCTCCGCCCTTGAGCAAAGCCTTCGCAGCGGCGGGATTCTTTTGAAACTCCGCCAAATGGTCGCGATAAACCGCGAGTAACTCTTTCAATTCACCCTCATTCGCGCCTCTAATAGCAGCCTGCCGAAACAGGAACGCCGCTCGAGTTCCGGCAGTCTTGCCGCCTTCATGCCAGGCGCGTTGCGCCAGGCCACGAGCAGCCTCGACATACTGCGGCTCGTTCAACAACAGCAGGGCCTGCATGGGAGTGTTCGTGCGCTCGCGCTGAACCGTGCAGGATTCACGCGACGGCGCGTCGAAGGCCGTCATTTGCGGCGGCGGCGAAGTGCGTTTCCAAAAAGTATAAACGCTGCGTCGATAGATCTTGTCGCCCTCGTCCGGATAAAACTGAACCGTGTTCGAACCCGAATAACCGACGGCATGCCACAGGCCGTCCGGTTGCGGCGGACGCACGCTGGGACCGCCGAGCGTGCGGGTCATCAAGCCGCCCAGCGCCAACGCCTGATCGCGCAACATTTCCGCGTCCAACCGAAATCTCGGACCGCGCGCCAGCATCCGATTCTGAGGATCGCTCTTCGCCATTCCCGCCGAAAGCGACGAGCTCTGGCGATAGGTCGCCGACATCACCAACTGCTTCATCAGACGTTTCACATCCCAGCCATTCTCGCGGAAATCGACCGCCAACCAATCCAGCAAGCCCGGATGCGATGGCAACTCGCCCTGGCTTCCAAAATCCCCCGAAGTCTTCACCAGGCCATACCCAAACGCCTGCTGCCAGAATCGATTCACGGCGACTCGCGCGGTCAATGGATGTTTCGAATCCAGCAGCCACTTCGCCAGCCCCAGTCGGTCGTTCGGGAGCCCCTCGGCCATCGGCGGCAAGGCGGCCGGGGTGCGACGGCCGATCTTTTCGCCCTTCTGGTCGTAGTTCCCGCGGATCAGCATGAAGGCCTCTCGCGGCTCCTTGCGCTCCCGATAAATCAACGTCGTCGGCATGGCGCGCTCCACGTCAGACAGCGCCTTTTGCGCCGCGAACAACTTTCCGCGTTGTACGGCCATATCCCGATTTCTCGTCACATGATGGCGGAAGTAAACACGAATCCGGTCCGCCTGTTCCGGCGTTCGTTTATCCGGTGAGATCGCCGCGATCTTCGAGACGTCGTCCGGCGCGAGGATATGCGGCGACTCCATCCGAAAATAGAAACCCGCGTCGCCTCGCCAGTTGATCAACTTAAGCATCAGGTCATTATCCCCCTCCTTGAGGCTGATTTCGGTTTTATCCTGATTCGCCGCGACCTCCCGCGCCTCGTTCTTGCCGAGGACTTGCTTGTTGTTCACAAAGACCTTGATCGCATCGCTGCTGCCCGTGTGAACAGTCACTTTCTGAGCGACCGAGGAATAGATATTCCGATAGATGTAGGCCGCGCTTTCCGTGCCGGGCAGGTCGCCGTGAATGACCCCATCCGTCCACTCAGGGTGGTGGACCCAGCGCAGAGTTTCGCCGTTGTCGCTAAACTTCTGCTCGGCTTTGAACGGCTTTCCCTCGGGGCCAAACTTACCGTTAAAACTGCGCTTACCGTAGGACGCCGACGTGAACGTCCCGACGGAATACCAGTCACCCAGTTCAATCCGTGTTTCCGCCGCCGGCGGCGCAACGGTCTGCGACACAGCCAAACGCACGCGGCCAAAGTGATGCTGGGAAAACTTCGTCTGAAAATCCAATCGACAATGCAGCTCCGCACCGTCGGGAAACCCAAAGGGTTTTGCGGCAACGAAGACAGCTTCGCAATTCTCCCTGCGGCTATGGCCTTCGACTGCCCACCCGGTGTCCTGTTTGCCGTCGATCGCGTTCACTATCCGAAAATCGCCGTCCTTCTGCTCGTGCTCCGCGGTCGCGCGTTTGAATACAATCTTCTCCTTCTTGTCAGGCTGTCCAATCGGTGAAATCTCAGCCACGAACTCGGTAAGAACTGCGTTGCCATTATTGCTGCGGGCCAGGCTTTTGGCGGTGTGGGATTCGTGAGTCAGCGCCTCCAACCGAATGGTCGTGAATTTCCCGCCTTTCAGCTTTCCAATGATCTCGAGCGTCTCCTTGACTGGATTGGAGCCCGACGCCAACACCGATTTGTCCTTTAGTTTCTGAAGTGTCGCGCCGCCCGCGGAGGTAAAGGTCGCGGGATCGACGACTTGCCAATCCGCCTTCACTGGTTTCACGCGCTGCGTCAGGGTTTCCTCCCAGACCCGCTGAGCGGCGTCGATCCGACTCGTCGCCCCGGCCAGGTCCTTCCTGATCTCGGCGACTTCCTTTTTCCAATGAACCAAATCATGTTTCTGCAACTCGGTCGGAACTTTGAGAATGGGCAGGTGATCCTTTCGATTCCCGTCCAATGCGCTTCCGTCGATGCTGTTGAAGTAGGCAAACATCGAATAAAAATCCTTCATCGTCAGCGGATCGAACTTGTGGTCGTGGCAAACTGCGCACCCCAGTGTCAGCCCCATGAACACCACGCCGGTCGTCTCGACGCGATCCACGACATTGCGCACATAAACCTCCTCCTTAATCGAACCGCCCTCGCCGGTGGTGATGTTGCAACGGTTGTAACCGCTGGCAACCAACTGATCGACGCTCGGCTTCGGCAGCAAGTCTCCCGCGAGTTGCTCGGTGGTGAACACGTCAAACGGTTTGTTTTCGTTGAAGGCGCGAATCACCCAGTCGCGGTAGGGCCACATTTCACGGTAGTTGTCGAGGTGCAGGCCGTGGGTGTCGCCATAGCGAACGATATCCAGCCAGAAACGCCCCATGTGCTCGCCGTAAGCCTGCGAGCTGAGCAGCCGATCAATCATCCGTTCGTAGGCGTTTGGCGAGGCGTCGTTCACAAACGCGTTGACCTCGTCCCGCGTGGGCGGCAGCCCCGTCAGGTCAAAGGTCGCACGACGAATCAAGGATTCACGACTCGCCTCGGCGGATTGCGCAAGGCCGTCGGATTCGTTCCGGGCGGCGATAAAATAATCGATCTCATTCCGCGCCCAGTCGGTTTGCTTGATCGAGGGAAGGATCGGCTTTGACGGCGAAATGAACGCCCAATTGCCTTCATACTGGGCGCCCTGTTCGATCCATCGGCGGACCGTGGCGATCTCCGAAGGCTCTAAGGTTTTCTTCGCCTCCGGCGGCGGCATCAAATCATCGTGATCGGTCGTCACCAACCGGCGATACAGCTCACTCGCGTCGGGCTTGCCTGGCTCGATCGCCTTGTGCCCATCCCGATCGACGAAAACGTCGGAATCAATATCCAGGCGCAGTTTGGCCTTA
>Ga0302117_10001799_pt1 | contig 10297 bp, 9 predicted proteins | sample AG5_322_MG_FD_203112 | JGI IMG/M metagenome (GOLD analysis project Ga0302117, IMG submission 203112) | Marine microbial communities from Western Arctic Ocean, Canada - AG5_32.2 | ecosystem: Environmental > Aquatic > Marine > Oceanic | place: Canada: Western Arctic Ocean | collected 2017-10-01 | reverse complement strand
AAATTTTGGCGAATTCACCAGCCTCGGTCATCGCAGTACCCGTCATCCCAGAAAGTTTGTCGAACAATCTGAAGTAGTTTTGAAAAGTAATCGTTGCCAAAGTTTGGTTTTCCGCACGTGGCCGCAAATTCTCTTTAGACTCGACGGCTTGATGCAAGCCATCGCCCCAGCGTCGGCCATCCATTAAACGACCGGTAAACTCGTCGACGATAATGACTTGATTGTCTTTAACAACGTAATCAACTTCTGGCTGATAGATGTGCAGAGCGCGCAAGCTTTGTTCGATAATGTGCGGCCACTCCATATTGGCAGCATCGGTGTAGAAGTCGTCAATGTCCATCTCTTTCTGAGCGAGAATAATGCCTTCTTCCGTTAGAGTCGCCGATTTTTCTTTTTCTTTTACCTCAAAGTGCTCATCAACTTTTAGTTTGCGTGCGACCTGCATACCAACGCGATACTTCTCAGAGTTTCCGGTAGCGGGACCAGAGATAATCAAAGGTGTACGCGCCTCGTCGATAAGAATTGAGTCGACCTCGTCGATAATTGCAAAGCCAAGTTGGCGCTGCACTTGATCTTCGAGACGCTGCTTCATATTGTCGCGCAAGTAATCAAAACCAAGTTCGTTATTGGTCGCGTAAATAATATCGCCAGCATAAACGGGATGGCGTTCACTAGGTGACATCGCTGATTGAATAGCGCCTACCTGCAAACCCAAGAACTCGTAAACCGGAGCCATCCATTGCGAGTCGCGCAAAGCCAGGTAATCATTTACCGTTACCACGAACACCTTGCTTGAAAGAGCGTTCAGGTAAGCAGAAAGAGTCGCCACTAATGTTTTACCTTCTCCTGTTGCCATCTCAGCGATGGATCCGCCATGCATCGCGATACCACCAATCAACTGCACGTCGTAATGGCGCAGGCCGAGCGTGCGTTGTGAAGCCACGCGAACAATCGCGAACGCTTGAGGCAATATCTCGTCGAGAGAGCGACCGTCGGCGACCTCTTGTTTCCAGCTGGCGGTTTGCTGCCGAATCTCTTCATCACTTAGTGCTTCGGCCCACTGCTCGTGTGAATTAATCTCATCAATCAACGGCTGCATGCGCTTTACCACACGATTATTTTGAGAGCCGAAAACAGTATTCAGAGCGCGGCCAAAACCTTCGCCCAAACCCTTGAGTGAATCGGTAATTGCTTCGAAATCAATCATTATAATTTTAAGGAGCCGCGGAGTTCGGCTAGTGTTAAATCTTCGTTGGCCAGGATACTCCGTAAATCACTGGCTATCTGTGAAATTATTGATGGATTGCGAAACGAGGCCGTACCAATCTGCACAGCCGTTGCACCAGCAACAATAAACTCGAGGACGTCGTCGGCGCACTCTGCACCGCCCGACGCAATAATGGGTATGTCAACCGCTGCTGCGCATTGCGAAACCAAACGCATTGCAACCGGCTTAGCCGCTGGCCCAGATATTCCGCCAGTGCCGTTTGCTAACACCGGTCGACGGGCGCGCCAGTCGACCAGCATGCCTATCAAAGTGTTACACACGGTAAGTGCGTCAGCGCCCGAATCGGCCGCTGCTTTTGCCAAGGGTTGGATGTCCGTAACATTCGGCGACAACTTAACGAACATGGGCTTGTCACTCAATTTGCGACACGCCGTTACCACTTCGGCTAAGGCAACTGGATCTGTCGAGTACTGAATGCCACCGACTACGTTCGGGCAAGACAGGTTAAGTTCAATAGCAGAGACACCTATCATGCTATCGAAGGAGCTGACTACTTGCGCGAAATCATCTACGCAGTGACCGCCGGCATTGGCGACCACTAGCACGGACAAACCTTCGAGCGTGGGCGCTACGGTATCGCGCCAGTAATCCAGGCCCTTGTTTTCGAGGCCGATTGCGTTGACGACACCGCCACTGAATTCGGCCATGCGCGGCGTAGGATTACCATGTCGCGGATCAGGGGTGACCGTCTTTAAGACCAACGCGCCTAAATCACCTGGGTTTATAAAGCTCAAAGCTGCAGGATTATGACCAAAGGTGCCCGACGCCGTCATTAGAGGCGAAGCGAATTCAAGCGAGGCTATCTTTGTAGAAAGCATGCAATATTCTACTGTTGCGGAGGCTTAAAGCTATCGCCAAGCGTGGCAACTCCGGTGAGTAACAACACGAAACCAACGGAGATACAAGCGTCGGCAAAATTGAAAATTGGGAATGGATCGAAAATCCAGACGTTTTCAAGAGCAGCCGTCGGCGAAGCCACCTTGAACATAATAAAATCACGGACTTCGCCATTACCGCTCCATGGCATCACCGTCGATAAATTATCATACAAATTACCCAACGCCCCAGCCAGCAACAGACCAAGAGTGGACAAGCCAACTTTATTTTGCGGATGCTGCTTATTGATATACAGGATTAAAAACGTGACCGCAATCATTCTAATTATCGTAAGAATATTAGTGAAGCCACCGCCGCCACCTATGCCCCAAATACCGCCGGCATTAGTAATACAATAAACGCTTAACCATTCGCCAAATATTGGCTGGGCTGGCATGAGCAAACCAACCTTGTCAAAGGCCCACGCTTTAGACCATAAATCAATAATGATTAAAAGAATTACGCCGAAATACAGGCGCTGCTTAAACTCAAAGCGCGGCAAGTACATCTGTTATTACTCGACGTCGAGCTCTCCTTTTTCTATTTTTTCTTTACAGCCAACACAGAACTCAGAGTATGGGCGAATTTCAAGACGGCGAGCTGGAATCAACTCTTTACAAGCGGTACAGCTGCCGAAAACATTATCGCGAATACGTTCTAGCGCGCGATAACATTCTTCAATAATTTGGTTTTCATTTTCAATCAGCCCAAGTTGTAATTCTCGCGATTGGCCTTCTGAGCCAAACTCGTCACCGTCGTCAGGGCCAGCATCATCGTCAATTAGCAATACCGCTTCTTCTAGATGTTCAAGCTTCGCGCCTAACTGCTTAAGATAAGCCATCAGGATTGGGCTAAAATGCTTCTGTTGGGGTTTAGTTAGCTTCTTCATTTCTGTATCCTCTAAAGGTACCACAAGAGTACTTTCGAAGCAGATTCTAATAAAACCCCATGCCACGTCAAACACTACCTGCCAGCCTTTCAGAAATAATTGCTGATTATTTAGCTGGTTTGGCCGCAGAAGCCGGCTTGGCACGAAATAGCATCGTTGCCTACAAGAGAGATTTGACCAGATGTGGCCGATTTTTGGCCGCAAAAGGCTGTCCTGACTGGAAAGACATCACCACTGAGCTCATTGTCGACCTCATTGCCGATAGTCGTCTCGACGGGCTCGCCCCCGCCTCACAAGTACGATTAATTTCAACATTACGCGGATTTCTCAAGTGGCACCGTAATGAACACGGCTTTTCTGGACGTGATCCGCTACGTACTATTGGCAAAATCCATCTCTGGAAGAAGCTACCCCAGGTGCTCAGCCCTGAGGAAGCCATGTCTTTATTGAACGCGCCGAAAGACGATCACTGGATTGGCTTGCGTGATCGGGCCCTACTTGCACTGCTTTATGGCGGCGGCCTTCGGGTTAGCGAGGCAATCGATTTAAAAGTCGGTGACATCAATCTAAATTTAGCAAGCGATAACCGCCCAGGCATCATGCGCGTTTCTGGCAAAGGTAGCAAAGAGCGATTAGTACCGATCGGTGGCATTGCTGCTCAACGTGTCAATAAATGGATTGAAGAGCGCAGCAAAAAATTCGTGGCTCCCGAGACGAATTTGTTACTTAGCAAAAACGCACGCGCCCTCGATCGACACTTCGCTTATCGTGCCGTTAAAAAGTACGCGGCTCAAGTGGATCTAGCTCAAGAGATACATCCACATATTTTGCGACACTCGTGTGCAACACATTTGTTATTGGGAGGTGGCGACTTGCGTAGCGTGCAAGAGTTTTTAGGACATGCCGATTTACGTACTACCGAACACTACACTCACGTCGAAGTAGGAGAGTTACAAAGCCTTCACAAAATGCATCATCCGCGCGCTTAGCTGCTACCTAATTCGCGACGCAAATAACTTTGGACATCATACGCTAATTCGGCATGAATGCCCTTCAGCGCGGTCAAGTCATCGATTTGCGCATTTGCTAATACCGACAAGTCTCCGCTGCAGTAGTCAAGCAACACCTGACGACGACGCATTCCTATCTGTGGTATTTTTTCCAGAACCAAACGCAATGATTCGCGACGTCGGCGATGGTGACTAATTGCAAAGCGATGCGCCTCATCGCGGATTCGTTCGAAGAAGTGACGTATGTCGGTACCACGCGGCAACACTACTGGCTGCTCATGCCCAATCATGAATACTCTTTCTTCAGCCTGAATCCCAATTTTAGAACTTCGAGCTTTTGCCAAAGACAACAACGGCAAATCAACTTGGTCTCGTTCTAGGATTTGTTGGCCACTAGCAAGTTGTTGCGCACCACCATCTAGAATTAATAAATCTGGTAAGCCTTCCGTTGCACGACGCGCCAAGACTCGCGAAACCACCTCGCGCATTGCCGCGAAATCATCGTTACCCGTGCCGTCGGCAATCAAGTAATGACGATAGGAACTTTGCTCGGGTTGCCCATCCACAAAGCGCACCTTTGACGCCACGCACTGATTACCTTGCAAATGCGAAACATCTATGCAATCGACTATATGCGGCGCCGGGACGTCAAATAGCGAACAGATGGTGCGTGCGACGCTAGAGTAAGACAACGCGCGCTGTTCCCCCTTTAAAGACTGTGCATTCCGCTGAGCCATCCTCACCAGTGCGCGCTTCTGTCCCCGCTGCGGTATGAGCAATTCGAATTTAGAGTTAGTCTTAGAGGCAATGGCATCTTGAATTTGGTTAATATCATTCGGCTCGATATCGATCAAAACTTCCGGCGGAACATCGGTACCATCCGCATACAAAGCAATTAATAATTTCGACATCGCGTTTTGCAAATCATCGAACAAGGGCACGAAGCCCGTAGTGGAATGCAGCCAATCTCCGTCGCGGTACTGCAAAACAGCATATGCGCCACGCACATCTATAGCCACAACATCAAAATCTTTCCCAGAGACTAAGCGCACATTTTGTTTTTGTTGCAAAGATTCTAAGGCCTTAATGTTGTCACGACAACGCAAGGCATTTTCATAAGCCATTTCTTGCGAATGTCGTGCCATTGCCTGCCGCTCACTCGCAAGCAGCGGCGCGACATTACCGTTTAAGATGTCACGCGTATTGTCTAACGCCTGCGAGTATTCTTCGGCATCACACTTTGCGACACAAGGCGCAAGACACAACTTAATACCAAACTTCAAGCATGGACGACTACGGTTAGCTAAGGTTGAATCACTACAATCGCGCAGCTGACACAGCTTTTGAACTAATCGCTTAGCGCGCCTTGCGGTTGAAGCGTTCGGATATGGTCCGAAGTGCTCTCCACGACCCTTTCGATTGCGAACCAAACTAAGGCGCGGCCACTGGTGTGATGTATCTAGACGAATGAACAAGAATGTCTTGTCGTCTTTCAGTAACACATTCATCGGCGGATAATGCGCTTTGATGAGTTGTGATTCAAGAATAATCGCTTCGACCTCATTATCTGTAATTAGAAATTCGGCAGTCGCCGCTACTTCGAGTAAGTCCTCGAGACGCGAGCGGCCATCTGCCCCGTCGCGGGAATACACTTGCACGCGCTGCTTGATATTCTTGGCCTTGCCGACATACAGCACCTGTTCGTGCCTGTCGCGAAACACATACACACCACTATTTGAAGGAGCATCCTTCAGTTGCTCTACAAACTGCAAACGAAAGTCATTCATCGTGAGACAAGCGCTGTGTTTCTAAACGTTGTAACTTGTCGCGCAACTCAATAGCTAATTCGAATTTCAAATCGGCAGCCGCGGATTGCATTTGTTCACGCAATGCGTCACCCTGTTGTTGCCAATCAATAGCCTGATAATCTACCTGTTGTTCATCGCTTTCGCGCAATAAAATACCTGACAGCGAATCAATGACCGGTTTCGAGATGGTGCGTGGAGTAATGCCATTCGATACATTAAAAGCATGCTGAATGTCACGCCGGCGCTGGGATTCGTCGATAGCCTCCTGCATCGATTTGGTCACTTTATCACCAAACATAATCACCCTACCATCGACATTACGCGCAGCACGTCCACAAGTTTGGACTAGAGCTGTTGCTGAACGCAAAAAACCTTCGCGATCAGCATCAAGAATTAGCACCAGCGAGACTTCAGGGATGTCTAGGCCTTCTCGCAACAAGTTGATGCCCACCAAAACGTCAATGACACCCAATCGCAAATCGCGCAATAATTCTGAGCGCTGCATGGTGTCGATATCGGCATGCATATAGCTGGCCTTCACTCTGTTCTCTTGCAAGAACTCGGTCAAGTCTTCGGACGAACGCTTGGTAAGTGTGGTCACCAACACCCGCTGTTGGAGTTCGACACATTTCAGTACCTCTGCTAAACATTCTTCCACCTGATGCTTGGCACTCCTAACTTCGATTATCGGCTCAAGTAAACCAGTTGGACGGACAATTTGTTCGACGTAATCGTCGCTAACCAAAGCTCTTTCGCGGTGCGATGGAGTAGCCGAGACGTAAAGTACTCGCGACATCATTCCTTCGAATTCTGGCTCAGCAAGCGGTCGATTGTTTAATGCCGACGGCAAACGAAAGCCATGCTCTATCAGGGACTCTTTACGTGCTGCATCGCCACGCACCATGCTATAGACTTGCGGTAACGTGACATGCGACTCATCAATGACCGTCAAGAAATTAGATGGGAAGTAATTCAGCAATGTGAACGGTGGCTGCCCATCGGCGCGCTGCTCAAACAAACTCGAATAGTTTTCTATACCCACGCAATAGCCCAGTTCTTCAAGGTCTTCTATATCTGATAACACGCGTCGCTCAAGACGACTGCCCTCGAGGTTTTTGCCTAATCTATTCAACTCGGCAACGCGTGCGCTACATTCGGCGCGCATAGACACCAAAGCCTGCGGTATTTTCTCTTCTGGCTGAACGTAATGCCCCACCGGGTAAACGGCGACATTGTGTGGCGTTTCTAGTATTTCTCCTGTCAGCGAATCGACATACATCAACTCGGATATTTTTCCGTCCTCAAGTTCAATACGTAGGAAACGCGACTCTTCGTGAATGGGCCACACCTCGACAGCATTGCCGCGGACTCGAAAAGTGCCGGCACCGAAACCAACCTCGTTACGGCTGTGTTGCGTGCGCACTAATTCGCGCAAAAGTTGCTGGCGTAAGCAATCGCTACCAACCACTAAGCGCAACGCTAGGTTTTGATAAGTCTCAGGATCGCCTAACCCGTAAATACATGACACCGACGAAACCACAATGACATCGCGACGCGTGAGCAAGGAAGCCGTTGTTGAATTACGCAATCTTTCAATGCGCTCGTTAATACGGGCATCCTTCTCTATATATGTGTCTGAGCTTGGAATATATGCCTCAGGCTGATAGTAATCGTAGTAGGAAACGAAATACTCGACAGCGTTATCGGGAAACAATTCACGAAGCTCTTGATATAGCTGCGAAGCTAAAGTTTTATTGTGAGCAAGCACCAATGTCGGCACTTGCAAGTTTTGAATAAGATTGGCGACGGTGAACGTTTTCCCGGAGCCGGTTACGCCGAGCAAAGCTTGACGAGTGTTTTTGGCAGCGAATCTTGAGACCAAAGTTTCAATCGCCGCTGGTTGATCACCAGCAGGTAAAAACGGACTAGCTAAATTGAAGTTATTGGCAACCACACCTTTTCTCTATAATATTTTATTACACTCAAGTTGTTTAACAGCACTATTGTACTTTAGCCCGACGACAGCCTTTCGGGCGTAATGGCATAATGCATGACACACGCCTAGCGTAGTGTCGTGCCGTGGAATGGCCTGAATGGAGTCGCGGTATGAAGAGCAGGCTTAAAGCCGTTCTTAATCGTTGTCTTCTAAGAATTCAACCAGCACGCCCTCGCCGACAAGGTACTGCACAGCTTCTTCAACTTTGTCATCGTCTCCTTCTAGCTCAAGAGACAAGATAGCAATAGTGTCGGTTACACTTGCGCCACGAATATTTGGCACCACTTGAAAGCGTTTAACAAGAGTGAACAACAACGGTTGTTTGATCAACCGTTCAGGGAAAGTACACATTAAGCGACGTTGCATTATTATTATTTGGTTTCTTCGATATGCGAAGTGGCCTTAATTATAGCCACTAGCCGGTCATAGACGAACAACAAAATGGACGCTACTATGCATGCGGCCAATGGCTGCCAAAATGCGCTATCTCGCAAGGCTTGCTGAGAGCCGAATTTCGCGTATAGCTCTCCTTTGCGAGCTGGGTCCCAGTGGGCATTAGACAGCAACTGCCCCGGCCAATACACCCATGCGGATGGCATCCATAGCGGAAGAGTGCAAAGGGCTGTGTAGCAAACAATAGCGCGGCGGTTGATTGCGGAGGATAATGCAAATGCTTTGTGATGATCAAGGCTGATTGCGGCGATAAACCCAGCGATACTGTATGGCGCAAGCTCGAGATTAATCAGCGCAATCAGTGGGACAGCTGATAATGCAAGTATCCGAGCACTTTTATTCCCACTGAACCAAATTAAAGGGGCCGTAAACAGGAAAAGCAGATGGAAAAACGTTGGATTCATGATGTATCTTTCACATAATACAATATAATTCGCCCCTGTGACGCCGGCATGGCCAAGTGGCTAAGGCATTGGATTGCAAATCCAACATCCCCAGTTCGAATCTGGGTGCCGGCTCCACCCAATTTTGGGTGCAGATATCGCATAATTAAGGGGAGGTAGCCCAATGGCAGAGGCAAAGGACTTAAAATCCTTCCAGTGTGGGTTCGAGTCCCATCCTCCCTACCACACCAGCGGAACAACAAAATGTCAGAAGACACCACAAACAATTCAGATGCCCTTAGCGCCATAGATAGTCGCACGGGCAAAGAATATACGCTACCTATCGAGAACGACACTATTCCCGCGACTAAATTACGTGAGATTAAGGTCAACGACGATGATTTCGGCATGCTGTCTTATGACCCGGCTCTAAAGAATACCGTCACATGTAAAAGCGCCATTTGCTTTGTTGATGGCGAAAAAGGGATTTTAGAATATCGCGGTTATTCCATCGAAGATACGGCGTCTAAAGGCACTTACCTTGAGATTTGCTGGCTGCTACTCAATGGCGAACTTCCGACTGCCGCTGAACTTGATATGTTCCAAGCCGAGATCAGCGCCGCTACCTATGCGCCGCAAGATATCCAAAATCTTCACGATGTGTTCAACAAAAACTTGCACCCAATGGCCATGCTCGAATCAGCACTGGCTGCTTTGGGCGGCGAGTTTGACGACATTGATGACGTACTCAGCGCCGAATCTCGCCACCAGCAAATCATTCGATTGATTGCTCTTACTCCAGTACTTGCCGCGATGGGTTACCGTCACCGCAATGACTTTGGACCGGTAGAAGTGAACAGCGACTTGTCCTATAGCAGCAACTTCTTGCACATGATGCTAAGTCGCAAGGGGCGCGAACACGAAATCCATCCTGCTCTAGAAAAAGCAATGGATGCCCTGCTTATCCTGCATGCGGATCACGAACAAAACTGTTCGGCAAATGCAGTACGTGCGGTTGGCTCATCACGCGTCAACCCTTACTCAGCTGTTTCAGCTGGTGCGTCTGCTCTGCACGGCCCGCTTCACGGTGGAGCCAACCAAGCGGTCCTCGATATGCTTAATCAAATTGATAGCGTCGAAGATGTTCCGGCTTTCTTAGAGTCATGCAAGAATGGCGAGCGGCGCTTAATGGGCTTCGGTCACCGAGTTTACAAAAACTATGACCCGCGAGCTAAAGTTATTAGCGAGTTGGCAGCGAATGTTTTTGATGTAGTTGGGCACAATCCCAAACTCGATATTGCCATCGCTCTAGAAGCAGCTGCCGTTAAAGACGATTACTTCTCTAGCCGCAAGCTGTTTCCGAATGTCGATTTCTACTCGGGGCTGATTTACTCAGCGATGGGTTTTGACTCGCGCATGTTCACCGTGTTCTTCGCCGTTGGCCGAATGGTCGGCTGGCTAGCTCATTGGAATGAAATGATGGCCGATAGCTCTACGAAAATAGTGCGTCCGCGCCAGATTTACACTGGCTACGAACGCAGAGATTGGGTCGAGACTAACGACCGCAAGTAACCGTATTAATTTCTTAATACGG
>Ga0302117_10001798_pt1 | contig 10302 bp, 7 predicted proteins | sample AG5_322_MG_FD_203112 | JGI IMG/M metagenome (GOLD analysis project Ga0302117, IMG submission 203112) | Marine microbial communities from Western Arctic Ocean, Canada - AG5_32.2 | ecosystem: Environmental > Aquatic > Marine > Oceanic | place: Canada: Western Arctic Ocean | collected 2017-10-01 | reverse complement strand
CAAACTCGTCGACGGAAAAGTGGGGACTCCCCACAGCAACAGCATCAATCCTCTCCGCACGCTCCGCGGTACTGAGCCGCTGAAGCGCTTCCCTCATCGCATCCGCACGGAGCTTGATGGTCCTCGGCAGCTCCACGACCGGCTGGCTCATCCATCCCGGGGGTCCACCCGCCGGCGCACCTTCGCCCACATCGCTCACAAACCCCAGCGCCGCACCGATTGTGGGGGCCTCCGGCGTGACTCCAATGACGTGAAATAGCGCGACCGCGCCGGTAGACGCCGCAGCGGCGCCGAGAGCCTTGAGCTGATCGCGGGTCGTCGTGACGGGGAGTCCCTCGATCGCCGCGATCTCCTGTCCCACCTCCAGCCCCAACCATGTGCCGAGTACTGGATAGAACACATCTCGGTGCTTCAGCGCCTCAGGCACTTCGGATGTATCGATCACCACAGTGGCGATCCGGTTCTTCGGAAGGTGCAGCCCGTATAGAGGGGCTCGGCCGGTAATCGCACAGCACGCGTCGAGGAAGTCGCCATAGCGCTCAGTACGCGCACCCAGGACCGAATTCACGAAAGCGATTGCGTTCGATTCACCCCACGCCACCTGCTCACCGAGGCCCGGTTCGTGTCCCACCTGATAGGGAGCACATGTGAAGGTCGGGGCCGCCCCCATGGCCACATAGGCTTCCATCTGACGTCGGGCCATATCGGTCTTGTGAGCATCCGCCTTCACAAGACCTGGGTGGAGAAGATCGAGCGCGCCCACATTCAGGGTGGTCGGCACGGCCATCTGCCCGCCTCCATTCATCAACGACTCGGCAAAGTCCACACCCCCATCTCCGTGGTGGAGGCAGCCGTCGATGTGTGCGGACGAGATCTCCACCAATGACTCGGCGCCAAGGAGTTCGCCCGAAGCCACGACGATGCGCATGGCCATCGCAGCGGCTTCGCTTTTTGTGCCCGCGAGGATGTCTTTGTCGCTGAGGGAGAGATTCATGCGGAGAGGCTACCGAACCAGAGACTAGATGGCGAGAGGCGTCGAGGTGCGCTGACGCGTGATAGCTCGCACTCCCGGGCTCGCTTCAGAGAGGGTAGGATGGACACTCACCCTGTCCGCTCGATTCCTGACTCTCACGAGACCATGCCGAAGCTATTCACCATCGACGAACGAGTACGTTGGTCCTCGGTCGACAAGGCCGGAATCATCTTCTATGGCGCGTATGTCCGCTTCTTCGAACTCGCAGAGATGGAGATGTTCAGGGCCGCGGGCGTGCCATACAGCGAGGTTTTCGACCGCTGGAACATGTGGCTGCCGCGCGTCCATCTGGAGTCGGACTTCCACTACCCGACACGGCTCGACGATAAACTGCGGGTCGCCGCCTACTTCACGCGATTCGGCACCAGCTCGCTTCAGATCAACTTCGACATTTTGCACCTCGGTGCAGGAGAGCTCGCCGTCACTGGACACGAGGTCCTCGTTTGCACGACGCAGGACACGCTCGAGTCCCGCCCCCTCCCCACCGAGCTCATCGACATCCTCCGGCCCTACCAACTCACGCCGGAGGAGGCACGCGCTCAGCTTGGGGTTGGCGACTAACCCGTGAGACCACGCACGACCTGTGCAACGGCGAGACCCAGATAGTTTCCAGCCGCATAGCCGAGTAGCCCGACCGCGACACCCGGAAGCAACCGGTCCGTGTATCCTCGCGCCGTAGCCAAGGCCATTGCCGATGCCGGCCCGCCGACGCACGCCTGTGATGCGACGGCGAGGGTCGGTAGATCGAGTCCGACGAGTCGGCCGACTCCAAAAATGACGACGCCGTGCAAGCCAACCGTGATCGCCGCAAAGTATACGATCGGCGGTCCGATCACGACGATGTTTGCGAGCACGGACATCGCCCCGTTGCCCGCGAGGAAGATCAGGACGATGTAGTTGCCGATCACACCCGCCCCGTGGAGGGCCCGCACCTTCGGAATCTGAGCGAGGCCCAGGGCGATCGTCGTGAGGAAGAGAACGGACGGCATGGGAGCAAGCGCCCTTCCCAACCACTCCGACGCCCAAAGGGTACCCAGTACCACCATCACCATGAAGGCGAGATCCTGAAGCTTGATCGCACCCACGCTCGAGTACAGCATCTCGTGAAGGCCAGGGCCCTCTTCCTCGTCTGCTGTACTAGCCGCGCCTTCTTTCCCGCTACTCGCTCCTACCGGGTCGGTCGGGTCCGTCGCCGCTCCGCTCCCATCCACTGCGCCCCTCCTTCCCAATCCACCCGCCACGAACAGCACCGGCACCGCCAGGCACGTCGCCATCCAGATTGCGGTCATCGTGACGTCTGCCGCGATCCCGGCCGCGAACAGGTCGCCACTCGTGTCCAGAGCCGACCCGACCGCAGCGAAATTTACTCCTCCCCCCGTGTACGTCGCCGTATACTGCCCAGCGAGCTTCCACGCCTCGGGGCCGATGGCGTCAGCGAGAATCACCGCAGCGATCGAACTTCCAATCGCAGAGCCGATCCCTCCGAGTGTGAAGGCCGCAAGCATTCTAGGACCTGCCTTCACGACCGAGCGCACATCGACAGTCAGAAGGATGAGGATGATGCCCGCATTCACGGCCGGCCCGCCGAGGAACTCGTAGGCCGGGGACTCACCGGGGATGATGCCCGTGTTGGACAGCAACATCCCGAACAGGATGCCGAGAAGGGCGGAACCGAGGGCTCCGACAATCTTGGTCTTCGCCTCGAGAAAAAGTGCGGCAGCTACGCACGTCGCAAGAAGGAAGAAGACGGCAGTCGGGTTGGTGATCATCGCGCGAAGGTATCACGGGCAGACGCTGGACGCCTGACGACACTCGCACCATCGTCCGACATGGAACCCATTCAGTCGATCCCCCTCTCTGCGATAGAGGCCGCACGCTCGCGCATATCAGGCGCAGCGATCCGCACGCCCCTCCTCCGACTTGATCGACCGGAGTCCACTTCAGAAGCTCGGGACAGATTTTCCGGACGAAGCGCTCCAGACGCGGTCCGCGGAGGCATCTGGCTCAAGCTCGAGTGCCTCCAGCCGATCGGCTCTTTCAAGATTCGCGGGGCGGCCAACGCGATGGCATTGGCCGACCCAGCGGCGTTGAGCAATGGCGTGTACACCGCGAGTGCGGGCAACATGGCCCAGGGAGTCGCATTTGCCGCCCGGCGCCGAGGCATTTCCTGCCGGGTCATCGTCCCAGATTCCGCCCCGAAAGGGAAGCTGACAGCCCTGGCCCGACTTGGTGGCGTCGCAGTCCCGGTACCCTTCGACGAGTGGTGGGCAGCGATTCGCGATCACGGACACCCGGACGAATCGGGATTCTTTATCCATCCTGTCAGCGATCCAGCCGTCATCGCGGGCAATGGCACCGCAGGCCTCGAGATCATCGAAGATCTGCCCGACGTCGACACAGTAATCATCCCATATGGTGGCGGAGGCCTGTCCGCCGGGATCACCTCCGCAATCAAGAACGTCAAACCTGATACGCGGGTCTATGCCTCCGAGGTGGAGACGGCGGCACCGTTTCAGGCGTCGCTCGAGGCAGGGCGAGCAGTATCTGTCGAGCGGGTCCCGACGTTCGTCGACGGCATCGGCGGTAGCAGCGTGCTCGAGGAAATGTGGCCCCTCACATCATCCCTGCTCGACGGCTCGCACGTTGTTTCGATCCCGGAGATTTGTGATTCGATTCGAATGCTGGCCTCTCAGGCTCAGGTCATCGCCGAAGGAGCTGGCGCGAGCTCAGTTGCAGCCGCGCGCCGAGAGTTCAGGTCCGACGAAAAAATCGTCGCGGTGTTGTCGGGCGGGAACATCGACACGGACGTTCTCATTCGCATTCTCTCGGGCGACAATCCGCTCCTGTAGGGTGGTGACGTCACCTCGGTCAGCGCCGGTAACGGCGACTTCACTTCTCGAAAGTGCGGATTCGCTTCAGGTGCTCGAAATGGGGAGACGATCCGAGCTTGGCATGCTCCGCTGACCACTCTGCCAGCGGCGAAGAGTGAGCATTGAAGTCGCCCCGGCCGACCCGACAGATTTCGGAGAAGTCGCAAAACTTGCAGTCGTCCTTCGAGTCCGTCGGCACGAAGTGTCCATGGGCGACACCATCGAGCATGATGTCGAGCAGGCCGTTAACGGCACCGAGGCTCCCCCGATCGTAGCTGAACTTTTGGTTCTCCCCCCGACGAGTCGGAAAGTGATACTGGCCATCGACCACGTCTGTCTTGAGTCGGACCTCCGCGGCGTGTGCGTAGATCGCGTGCTGCAGCCTGCGCCCACCGCGGAATACCTCCTGGTCATACCCATAGGCAGTCCCGGTCTTATAGTCGATAACGTGCAGCCCAGAGAGATCCTGGTCGACGCGGTCGATCGCACCGCGAAGACGAAGCGTTCCCCCATTGAGCTCAAGCAGTACCGGCTCGTCATCGCCGACGCCGAATTTCATTTCGAGGGCAACAGACTCGGGATTCTGCTCCCGTATCATGCGGACGAATGACCGCACGTCCTCCCGCAGGGCTGCGATTTCGCGATCGAGCGTTCCCTCGCCAGGAATAGGAACCTCGCGGCGCAACACCTTGATGCCGCGGGAGAGTGCCTCGAGTGCCAGATCTTCAAAACCACGGTCCTCGGGCTTTATTCCGTGAGTCTTTGCCTCTCTGAGCACGAGGTCGTACACCTCGTGCAGGAGACTGCCCCGCAGCCGAGCGTCCAGCCACGCGTCGGGATCGAGCTCGGGATCGTCCGGCGGATAGATGCGCAAAACGCTGCTGTGTAGATACCTCAATGGGCACGCCCCGAGTGCCTCGAGTCGGCTGGCTGAGAGAATCGTCTCCTCGTTGCGACGCGGATCGAGCTCCTCGGGACGAGCTTGAATCACACCGTGCACCGGCCCTGGAGCGCCCGCGTGACGTTCTTCCCTGGCCGCCAGCCCGACATGCAAAGGTCCAAACGAACCACGTACGGCGGCGACGCCCCGACGCATGACTGAGCCGGAACCGAGGGCAGTCATCCAGAAGTCATCTCCGTCGAGCGCCGGCCGACCGGGGGCCGGGATCGCACTCACGACCGGTCCCATTCCTGAATGCAGATCTACGAAGGTCAGGCCAGGGTCTCCGACGGAGGCGCGCAGCGCCTGCAATAGAACGGATGAAGGTCCAACGACTCGTGCTTCCGTAGCCTGCCAAGCCCCGTAGCTCATCGTCACTCGTCCCCGGAGACGCGCGAAAAGTGCCGCGAACCCGAAGACTCGCTCCCTGAGTAGCTCTGGCGCGGTCGCCAAATTGTTTCCCAGCACCCGACGATCGCCATCGAGAAGCACCGAATCCTGCACCCCACTCCCAGGGATCCGCTCCGCATCAAGGCCCACCAGAAAAAAAGCCTCGCGCCCTGAGAACCCTCCGTGATCCAGATCTGAGAGGTGGAGCGCGCCCCCCATGGAAGACCACGGCGCCCCTACTCCATCTGCCTCGTCGCCGAAGATCTCAGGTTGGACACGCATATCGAGGTGCTGTCTCAGTATCGATACAGCAGATCGGAACTGGGTGCGCCGATGCAGTGTGCCCTTCACCCTCTCGAGTATCCGGGAGACCTCTTCGCGCGCACTACGATCTGGTCCGCGCCCCTTGGGTACGCGGCGCAGGAACGCCTCAAGCCCGCGAGCAAGCTCAGCCGGCGAAACCGGATCGGCGCCCTCGCCCATTCGGTCGGGAACCGCCGGAGTCTGCTTCAGCACTGGAAACAGAATCGACTTCAATGCCTCGAGCTCGGTGATCGAACGCTCGCGCCGCCGAGCGAACGAGGCATCAGGCTCCGACTTTCGCGGCTCCAGTTGTTCGGCACCGGCCAGCGCCTCACGAATCTGACTCCTGTATCGTCGACGACCCCAGCCGACGCGAAGGCCTCGGAATCTACGCGCCAATGCTGCCGGTGCGTGGTAACCCTTCGACTTCGGCGCGCGCAGATCGCCTCCTTCGAGCAACCGGCGAATAACGTGCGCTTGGAATCCCTCCTCGATCCAGTCGAGGTAGGCTTGCACGACTCGGCCAGTCCTCGTCCGGCCGACCGGAAGCCCTACAGCATATGTAATCGGAATCTTGAGGCGTTGGCCCAGCACATGCAGCGCTGACCCATACGCAGCCGGATCGGTCGTGATGATCTCCACCTGATCCCAGGACAGGCCGGCTTCGATCACACGACGTAGCACTTCCCTCAACTCTGCCTCGATCGAGGCGGCGCTGAAGAACTCCACTTCGGGTAAGCTGACCTCCTTTACCTGCCCGTCGGATGCGTAGAGGAATGACCCCGGTACCGGCGGCCCGCCGCGCCCCCAGAGGATCTTGCTCGGCACCTCGAGTCCCTGGACAGGATCAGTCTTCAAAAGCTTCGCGCCCCGTGCGCCGAGTTCCGCAACCAGTCGTCCTTGGAGACCGCGTGTCGCAATGCCTGGCATCATGACAACGACATCAGTGTCCAGCGATACCGGTAGCTGGCCGCCGGCCTCGTCCAGAGCCTTCAGTGCAAGTCGTGTGACAGTCGCGACGTCGGCCCGCCTACGCTCCGCGAGGAGTCGTTCGTATCGCTGAAGTACCCGGAGCAGAAAGAGCTTCTTCTCCCACTGTCCAAAACGGGCCGCATCGAGATCTCGAGGACCGATTCCCGCAGCCCTTAACTCGCCGACGGCCCGGTGCACGTGCTTGCGGAAGCCAACGCCTTCCGCGAGCTCACCGAGTGTGCCCTCTTCCGCCCTCAGGGCAAAGTCGAGGGCCTCGTCGACGATCGCTTGCTGCTCGAAAGCATCGAGAAGCGAGAGACCTGCCTGCTCCATACCCGCGATCGACAAACGTTGCGCAAGTCGTTGTGGTGTAGTGACTTCAAATCCTATCCATCCATCTCGCACAAGGGCAAGACGCCGTAGAAGCTCGCGCCCTGCCGAGAAATTCGGGGCAAGTACAAGCTTGCGGGCAACTCGCTTCTGACGTGCGATGCGAGCGAGAGAGTCGACGAGTCGGGGGACAGATCCCGTGGTGGTGTCGGTCATGCCCTCGGAGTGTGGGTGTGGCTACTGCGCCGTCGCGTGGAAGACGGTGGCAACATAGGCGACGCCGAGCCGTCCGGGGAGTGCGTTCCGCTCGGCCGTCACGTACCCTTCCCGGCAGAAATATCTAGCCAACCGGAGGTTCAGCCGATGCTGCGTGAAAACCAGTGCCACTCTGCGCTGACACGACTCTTTTACATCGCGGCGGCAACAGTCGCGCTCACCGCACTCCCCTCGGTAATCGAGGGTCAGGCCTACTGGCTAGGGCAGCACTGGGAGGCACCGGATCGAAGTCCGTCCTGGATCTGTCCTCTATGTAGCGAAAGAGAAGGAGCATCGACTTGTGGACATCACCGAAGACCTGTCACTGCTCATCTTCTTCGCCACGCCTAGTCGTGAAGAAGATGAAGAGGGAGACAGGTCGGCTGCCTAGACGTGGCGCTGGAACCAGGGTCGGCCCATGAAGATCTGGATCGATGCGGACGCGGCCCCCAACGACGTGAAGATTATCGTTGCGAAAGCTGCGCTGCGGCTCAAGGTCGAAACCGCGCTGGTCGCAAACCAGCGACTTCAAATCCCCGCGAATAATCCCTTCGTGTCCTCTGTGCGTGTCGAGGGTGGGCCCGACGTAGCCGACGACCACATCGCTGAGCATGCTGAGCCGGGTGACCTCGCCATTACGGCAGATATCCCACTCGCGGCACGACTGGTCGAAAAGGACGTGAGTACGATCGACCCCCGTGGGACGGAGTACACACGGGAGAACATCGGCGAGCGCCTATCAGTCCGGGACTTCATGGATCAACTTCGCTCTACAGGCGTGGAGACAGGGGGTCCGCAGGCCTGGAATCCACAGAACAAGCAGGCCTTTGCGTCGACCTTCGACAGGGTGCTGACGAAGCTGATGCGTGCGGCACAGAAGAAGGTGGCGAAAAAAGGGCCGACGGATCTCTCCTCCGGCCCCTGATCACTTCGACGAAGCTGGCTCGCCCACAAGTCCCGACTGGCCCCTGTCGTTACTTCACAAAGAGCATGTCGCGGTAGGTCGGCACCGGCCAAAGGTCGTCCGGCACGATCCGCTCGAGCCTGTCGGCCGCGTCACGCACCGACTTCATCGCGGGAATGATGTTGACCCGCATGTGCTCTGCCTTTGACACGACGTCGTCACCACCAAGTTCCTGATTCTGATTCGCCAACACGTCGATCGCGTCGGAAAGCTGGTTTACGAGTTCATTCACGCGGCGCGCAGTTCTGACTACACCCTCGGCATTCAAGTCGACGCCACTCGCCCGTTCTGCCGTGGAAAGTAACTCTCCCAGGTAACGCATCGCGGCGGGCAAAATCATGGTCTGAGCCATGTGCTGAGCGGTCTCGCCCTCAATATTGACCGTCATGAAGTACTGCTCGACATAGATCTCGTACCGGGACTCGAGCTCGCGATGCGAGAGGACCCCATACTTCTCAAAGAGAGCTGTATTCTTCTCGTTGACGATCCTCGGGAGCGCATCCATAGTGCTCCGCAGGTTGAGCAAGCCGCGCTTCTCAGCCTCGGTCACCCATTCGTCCGAGTAGTTGTCCCCGTTGAAGACGACATGCTTGAAATCGGGGACCTCTGCGGCCAACAGCTCCCGAAGTGCGTCGTCAAAAGATGCTCCCTTCTCGATCTCCCTCTCGAGCGTCGTGCACAGCTCATCGAGCGACTCGGCTACGATCGTGTTCAGCACCATTGTGGGGAAAGAGACGCTCTGGGACGAACCCAGTGCGCGGAACTCCCACTTGTTTCCAGTGAAGGCGAATGGTGAGGTCCGATTCCGATCACCTGCATGCTTTGGCAGGCTCGGAAGCACCTTCACTCCGAGCCCAAGCAGCCCGTCAGGCTTGCTGCTCGTGGCCTCCCCCACCTTTTCGATCTGCTCGAAGATGTCCTGGAGTTGATCGCCACAAAACGCAGATATGATCGCCGGGGGAGCTTCGTTCGCGCCGAGCCGGTGGTCATTTCCCGCATGGGCGACAGCCGCACGCAGAAGATCCTGATGCCTCGCGACAGCCCGAAGAACGGAGGCCGTGAAAAAGAGAAACTGCATGTTGTCATGCGGTGTCTCGCCTGGCTCGAGCAGGTTCTGCTCGTCCGTACCCATGGACCAGTTGAGATGCTTGCCACTGCCGTTTACACCCTGGAACGGTTTCTCGTGCATTAAGCAGACGAGGCCATATTTTCGCGCCACCCGCCGCAGCGTCGACATCACGAGCTGCTGATGGTCGGCAGCCTGGTTCGCGTCTTCATAGATCGGCGCCATCTCGTACTGACTCGGCGCGACTTCGTTGTGGCGTGTGGTAACGGGGACACCGAGGCGGTAAAGCTCGAACTCGACCTCATTCATATACTCGAGCACGCGATCGGGAATCGATCCGAAATAATGGTCGTCCATCTCCTGACCCTTCGGTGGCTTCGTACCGAACAGAGTCCGCCCTGCCGTCTGCAGGTCGGGCCGACGGAAGTAGAACTCCTCGTCCACCAGGAAGAACTCCTGCTCTGCGCCGCAGGTTGCCCTCACAGCCATCGGCGGTGAGCCAAAGAGCCGTAGCGCACGCCGAGCCTGCTCGTCGATCGCGTTCATCGACCGGAGGAGCGGCGTCTTCTTGTCGAGGGCGTCACCTGCCCACGATGCGAACGCAGTCGGGATGCAAAGATAGGCACCGCCTGGGCCCTCCATAATGAAGGCCGGGGACGTCGGATCCCACGCGGTATATCCACGGGCCTCGAACGTCGCGCGCAACCCACCTGACGGGAACGATGACGCGTCAGGCTCGCCCTGGATAAGCTCCTTGCCGCGGAACTCGGTGATAGCGCGCCCATCACCGGTCGGCTTCAGAAACGAATCGTGCTTCTCAGCAGTACTCCCGGTCAGCGGTTGGAACCAGTGCGTATAGTGGGTGGCGCCCTTTTCAAGAGCCCACTCCTTCATGGCCGATGCGACCGCGTCTGCGACCGAGGAGTCGAGCTCGGTGCCGTTCTGCATCGTCGAGAGCAAGGCTTCAAACTGGACGGTCGGGATCCGCGCCTCCATCTGGTGGATGCTGAAGACGTTCTCACCGAAGACGGACTCAAGGTCAGTTCGGTGATGCTTCTCAGCGGAAGGAGTCGAATCGTACTTTGCCGCCGCCAGCGAATCGAAGCGTGGAATCACTCTGCTCATGAAGACGCACTCCGGAGGGTGGGATAATGAACCTTAAGGACGGAAGGTCACCAC
>Ga0302117_10001792_pt1 | contig 10319 bp, 5 predicted proteins | sample AG5_322_MG_FD_203112 | JGI IMG/M metagenome (GOLD analysis project Ga0302117, IMG submission 203112) | Marine microbial communities from Western Arctic Ocean, Canada - AG5_32.2 | ecosystem: Environmental > Aquatic > Marine > Oceanic | place: Canada: Western Arctic Ocean | collected 2017-10-01 | reverse complement strand
ATGTGCTCGGCGTGCCCTCCGGCTGGGCCAGCTCGTCGTGCGTGGTAATCATATCGCGCCACCACACCTCCTTGATGTTGCGCTTGAGCTCCACGCCGAGGGGGCCGTAATCCCACAGACCGCGCAGCCCGCCGTAAATTTCCGACGACTGAAAAACAAACCCGCGTCGTTTGCACAACGACACGATGGCATCCATCAATGAATTATCTTTAGCCACGAGGCGGCGAGTGTATCGGGTAAACCAGCAGATAAGTCAAGGAAGCAGGGGAAGGATTGAACCGCCAAGGCGCAAAGACGCCAAGGTTGCTATCGAATGATTCGATCATATTCCGCGTGGGTGCCAATCCAAGTCCACGTAAACTCATCCGTGCCGGAGAAGTATCTCAACGCACGATACTGAGCTCCCACCCTTGCGGAATAAAGATGACGGGAAACAGGTTTAAATCGCACGGAAGAATGGCGGAAATTGGCCAGCCACAGTTCGTAGTTTTTGCCGGCTAATTGTTGGATTGGCGAAGGCAGTTGGTGGAATCGTTTCCAAAAACTGCTGGCCGGGCGGGAGGTCACGATGCCTCATCGGGCTCGGGAAACTCACGCAGTGTGCCGGCCTTACGCTCGGCCTCGGCTTCTTCCATCAGGAAATCGAGTTTACCGGCCGCCGCGTCGGCTTTCATTTGGCGATCCCAGTCATCATCCGGCGCGGGATCAAGCTGGGTGAGCAACTGCGCCCGTTCTTCCGCAGACAAATCGTCAATCGCCTCTTTAATTTCCTCAACCGTACTCATCAATGCAAATGGTTACAGTTCATTCAATCGTTCGTCAAGAAGGGCGTGCTCTCCGAGCGCGCCCCACCCTCAATTCTTCAGCTTCGGATTTTTATTGAGCATTTCTTTGGAAAGCTTTTGCGCCTCGGCGATTTGTTCCGCCGACATCTCTTTGACTTGGAGCTTCTTGTTTTTCTTGGTGGTCGCATTGCCATCGAACGCAGCGATGTTGAACCAAGCATAGGCAGTCACATCGTCCTCCAGCACGCCATCACCGTTGTGATACATAAACCCAAGGTTGTATTGCGCGACCTGATCACCCTTTTCCGCCTTTGACTTCGTCTTCTCAAACTCCTCCTTATCCTTATCCGCCGCCATCAAAGGCAGACACAACCCCATTGCATCGGCGCCATTTAGCCCGAGTCATCCTTGCCATTCCGAGAACGACAACGGATAGTTTCCCGCATGCGCACGTTTTTGATTTTTCTTTTGGGGTCCACATTGTGTGCCGATGCCAAGGACTGGCCGCAGTGGCGGTTTGGGCCGGGGCGCGGGGCGGTTTCGCCACACGCATTGCCGGCGGAGTTGCACTTGCAATGGACGCGGCAGCTTCCCAAGGCTGCGCCGGCTTGGCCGGCCTCGCAGACGAAGCTGCAGTTTGACCTCGCGCCGGAACCGGTGGCGGCGGATGGGAAATTGTTTGTGCCGTCAACCGCCAACGACTCGGTGACGGCGTACGACACGAAAACGGGCAAAGAGCTTTGGCGGTTTTTTGCCGAGGCGCCGGTTCGGTTTGCGCCGGTGGCCACGACGGGCCGCGTGTGGTTTGGCTCGGACGATGGGCATCTCTATTGCCTTAACGCCGCGGATGGTTCGCTACGCTGGAAATTCAACGGCGGCCCCGCCCAGCGCTGGGTGATTGGCAATGAACGGCTGGTTTCCACCTGGCCTTCACGCGGCGGGCCGGTGTATCGCGACGGCAAGATTTGGTTCACCGCCAGCATCTGGCCGTTCATGGGAATTTTTATCCACTGCCTGGATGCGGAAACTGGCCGCGTGATTTGGACAAACAGCGGCGATGGCATGAACTACACCGTGCAACCGCATGGCGCGCCTTCGTTCGCGACGGTGGCACCGCAGGGGCATTTGGTGCTGGCGGGCAAACACCTCATTGTGCCCGGCGGCCGTTCGACGCCGGCGGTTTATGATGCGGACACCGGCCAGTTGAAGCATTTTAAGTACGACAAAAGGCGCGGACATTATCGGGTGACGGCGGCGGGCGATTATTATTATGTGGATGGAGGGCGTTACCGAAACACTACTGGCGAGGCACTGGGCTCTGCCAGCCCGCAACTCGTCGGGCCGGATTTTCTGTTAACCGCCAACGGAGCCAAACTCACGGCTGAATCAGTGCAGGGCAAGGTGATCCGCAAGAAGGAGAAAGACCGCAAAGGCAATGAGATCGTACGCGTCAGTTACGAGGCCAACACACTTTGGACCGCTGGCTTGCCGGATGGATTCAGCCGCGTTCATCTTCAAGCGGGTAAACAATTTGTCGTCAGCGGCAAAGGCGTTCTGGGCATTTTTGATATTGAAGATTTGAAACGCACCAAAGCCAAACCAACGGCGCAAATAAAAATCCAAGGCGAGTTGTGGACGGTACTGGCGACTGACGACCGGCTGTTCGCGATCACGCTCGATGGGCAGCTGCATTGCTTCGGAAGCACACGGGGCGAAGCGAGGCACCATCCGATTGCGCCGCGCGCCAAGCTGCCGACGAACCCGACTGCGGCGGACAAGGTGAAAAGTTGGATTCGCTCGCCGGTAAATTCGGCCGGCCACGGGTTGATTCTGGGCGGCGCGGACGTGGGCGAGATTCACGAGCTGCTCCGGGAAACTCAACTGCGCCTCACGGTGGTGGAGGCCAATGCCGCCAAAGTGGCCGGTTTACGCAAAGTGCTAAGTGCGGCCGGGTTTTACGGCAACTGCATCACGGTGCATCACGCCAATCCGGCCACCTTCGCTGCGCCCGCGCATTTTGCAAACTTGGTGGTAGTGCGCGAAAAGGCTGCTAAAGGCCTGACGGATAAATCACTCAAAACCATGTTCCAAACAGTGCGTCCGTATGGCGGAGTAATGTTTGTGGAAAACGCACCGTCGGCATTAATCAGAACCACCATCGCGGGCGCAAAAATCTCATGGGGAGGCAATAATGATGTGCGCATCATTCGCGCGGGTGCGCTGCCCGGCGCGGCGGATTGGTCGCACCAGTACGGCGACGCGGGGCAGACGGTGGTTTCCAAGGACCAGCGCGTGAAGGCGCCGCTGGGGCTGCTGTGGTTTGGCGGGCCGTCGAATGACAAGATACTCCCGCGCCACGGCCACGGCCCCTCGCCGCAGGTGGCGGGCGGGCGGCTGTTCATCGAGGGCGCGGATATGATTCGCGCGGTGGATGTGTACACCGGCCAACTGTTGTGGGAGCGCGAGCTGAAGGGCGTCGGCGAGTATTACAACATCACCGGCCACTTTCCCGGCGCGGGTGAGATCGGCAGCAATTACGTTTCACTGCCCGACGCGGTTTATGTGGTTTACGGCAAAACCATTCTCGAACTGGACGCGGCCACGGGCAAGACGCGGCGCGAGTTCAAGCCGCCCGCGGGCGCGAAGCATTTCGGCTGGTTGAGTGTGTGGGAAAATTACCTTATCACCGCCGCCGCGCCGGTGGCCATCCTGCCGCCCAAGGGAAAAAAGGAACTGCCGGGCACGGCGGTGGAACAGCTGCTCGCACGCTACGCCTCGGGCAGCCGCCTCCTCACGGTGTTCGACCGCAAGACCGGCAAACCACTCTGGACGCGCCAGGCCAAGTATAATTTCCGCCACAACAACATCGCGGTGGGCGGCGGCAAAGTGTTCGCCATCGACAGCCTGACCGACGCGAAAAAGAAAGCGCTCGCTCGGCGCGGCATCACGCTGCCGGGCAAGCCGGCGTTGTACGCGCTGGACATCCGCACCGGCGCCGTCACATGGCAGGCCGACCAGAAAATCTTCGGCACATTCCTGAACTACTCCGCCGCGCACGACTTGCTGCTACAGGCCGGCAGCGCCTATCGCGACCGCGCCAGCGATGAGATTGGCAAGGGCATGGTCGCCTTCCGCGGGCGCGATGGCGCGGTGCGCTGGGAAAATCACGACGACAACTACCACGGCCCGTGCCTGTTGATGAAGGACCGCATCCTCACCAACGGCAACGGCGGCTTTGCGCTGGACATAAAAACCGGCAAGCCCACCGGCTGGAAATACAAGCGCATGTACGGCTGCAACACCGCCATCGGCAGTGAGCACCTCCTCACTTTCCGCTCCGGCGCGGCGGGTTTTTATGACCTCGCCAACGATGGCGGCACCGGCAACTGGGGCGGCTTCCGCAGCAGCTGCACCGCCAACCTCATCCCCGCCAACGGCATCCTCAACGCGCCCGACTACACCCGTACCTGCAGCTGCGCCTACCAAATGCAAACCTCGCTCGCGCTCATCCACATGCCCGAGCTCGAGTACTGGACCTTTGGTGCCACCGCCAAGCCCGGCCAGCTCGCCATCAACCTCGGCGCCCCCGGCGACCGCCGCGCCCCCGACGGCAAGCTGTGGGTGGAGCATCCGAGCGTCGGCGGCAGCTCAGCCGATGCGCCCATCACCATCGAGCCGGCCAACGCCGCCGCCTTCCGCCTGCACTCCTCGGCAATAAAAGGCGATGGCCTAAATTGGGTCGCCGCCTCCGGTCTGCGCGGAGTGAAAACCGTGAAGCTGAAGCTGGAGAAAAAAGGAACTTACCAAGTGCGCCTGCACTTTTTGGAACCGGACAACCTGTTGCCCGGCGCACGGGTGTTCGACATCGTGATAAACGGCAAAACCGTCCGGCAAAAATTTGACATCACCGCCACCGCCGGCCCTCGCCAAGCCGTCATCCGCGAATATAAAATCACCGCCCCCGCCGGGACCATTCAAATAGACCTCCGCCCCACCGCCGCCCGCCCTGCAATATTGAGCGGCATCGAGTGGTCGCTGCTTCCTTGAACCAAAAGAAGCGGCCTAAAACACGATCTCGGACTCGCAAGCTCGTCCCTCCATTGTAGCGCCGCTACAGTTGCGCTTGTCAAAATGGGGTTGCCCGCCGACACTCGCCGGATGCAGAAACTTCATCGATTCGTGCTTGGCGTTTTACTTTTCAACTCATTTGCGTCCACGCCTATACTTTCCGCAGCGGAGAAGCCCATCGCCCGCGTGGCGGTGATTTGCAATCTATACCTGACGGATGAGCCGGCGGAAAATATTCCGGTGAACCGGCGCTGGATTGTCAACATCGCACCGCCGGGGGTCAAGCAGGCGATCGACACAGTAAACCGACTGAAGCCTGATGCGCTGCTGGTGATGGGCTCGCTGACGTGGACGGGGTCGGAAGGCGATTTCAAAAAAGCGCATGCGGCGCTTTCGAAATTGACGGTGCCGTGGCACGTGATGCCGGGCGAGCGCGATCTCGTGCCGGGCGGACGCGAACGATACGAAACAATCTTTAGCGACCGCGATGTATCCGGCAAGGCGCTCAATATCACCGGGCTGCATCTGCAATGTTTTCAACCGGTAGCCAAGCGAACGGCGGAGAGCGAACAGGCGATGCTAAAAACGATGGCCGAAGGGTTAGCCAACGCCGGCGAGGTTAAGGCAGCATTGCTGATGGGCGGGCCGGACGTGCGGGCGATCACCCATCCCAAAGCGGCAACAGCGACACAGATAAAATACTGGAATGCTATTCGGGACAATAAAGTCGCCGCCAAGCTGCCCATCGGACATTCGCACACGGTGAGCCTGGCCGATAGCCTTCCGAGTTGGAGCATTCCTGCCGCAGGCTGGAGTTACTCACCAAAATTTCACGTGGCATTGATCACGGTGTTTGAGAAGCGGATTGAACTGTCGCTGGAACGCGGCGAAGGCCAACCGCGGCAGGTGCTGGTCATTCCAAATCCCGTCGCCGCCGACCGGATGCCAACGGCTGCGCAGGATCAATTTGGCGTGCCGACGTACAGCGAGGACTTGGCGACCAAGCCAAAGCTCACCTTCGCGCAACTTTCCGATTCGCAATTTGACGATGGCACCGTGCCGCGCTACGGCGCGCGCTACACGAATGACGAGGTAATGAACACGCTCGCGGTCAAACAAGTCAACCGGTTGAACCCGGCGATGGTGTTTATGACCGGCGATCTCACCAACAAAAACACCGAGGCCGAGTGGAAAACGTTCAAGCAAATCTACGGCGCGCTGAAGCCGCCGCTGCACGCAATGCCCGGCAACCACGACACGCTGTACGATCGCTCCAAGCTCGACCGCAAAACACTGGGCGACCTGTTGGAGACCGGCCAAAAAAACTGGGGCCTTGCCGATCAGCTCGCCGGCAAACCATCTGCCAATCCCACCGCACTCTTCACGCATTTCACCGGCCAGAAACCCTACTACGCCGTCGAGAAAAACGGCTGCGTTTTCCTGTGCCTAAACACCGGCGTGGCGGCAGTGGATCCCCAGCAGATCCAGTGGCTCCGCGCAGAATTGGAGCGCACCAAGAACGCGAAGCACGTGTTCGTCCTCGGCCATTATCCGGTGCTCTCCGCGTTCGGCGGCAACGTCCGCAACTCTGAATCACGGATCATTCTTGGCTTGTTGAAACAATACAAAGTCACCGCCTACCTCTCCGGCCATCGCCACCGCTACAATTACCAAATGCACGAAGGCGTGATGCACATCCTCTGTGACTGCCTCTGCTGGGGTGAATATTGTTCGTACCAAGTCTATCACGTTTACGACGACCGCATCGTCGCCTGCTGGAAACCCATCTTCCGCGCCGACGGCAACCGCCCTCTCTACGAGCGGGTGGTATTCCCGGAACCGCGTTTTAAGCGAAAATAAAACCGCCCTATCGTTCTTGCAAGAAACGGGCCGCCACCCGATACTATCCGAATGCGCAGGACACTCCTTCTTTTCACCGCCCTCTCTTTTTCAATTTCCATTCACGCCGCCGATTGGCCGCAGTTTCGGTTTGGGCCAAACCGCGGGGCGGCCTCTCCCGAACAATTGGCGAGCACGTTGCATTTGCAATGGACGCGCGACTTCGCCGCACCCTCACCGGCGTACCCCGGCGAGGTGCGGCTGCGATACGATTCCACTTATGAACCGGTGGTGATGGGCAACACAATTTTTGTGCCGTCGATGGTGACGGATTCCGTGACGGCGCTGGACACCGCGAACGGCAAAGTACGCTGGCGGTTTTTCACCGACGCACCCGTGCGCTTTGCGCCGGTGGCGATGGAGGGCGCGGTGTGGTTTGGGTCCGATGACGGCCACGTGTATTGCGTCGACGCGGCGACGGGCAAATTGCGTTGGAAAGTTTACGGCCATCCCGATGGGCGCAAGGATCGCAACATCCTCGGCAACCGGCGGTTGATCCCGATGTGGCCGATTCGCGGCGGGGTGGTTTTGCACGAGGGCGTCATTTATTTTTCGGCGGGCTTGTGGCCGGATGAGGGAGTTTTCATTCACGCGGTGGATGCAAAGACGGGCCGCAAAATCTGGGTCAATCGCGACACGGACAAAATCGTCGGTGGCAATCTCGACCACGGCGTGCAGCAAATCACCGGCCTCTCTCCACAGGGTTACCTCGCGGTGGTGGACGGCAAACTCGTCGCGCCGTGCGGCACGCAATTGCCGGCGGTGTTCGATCTCAAAACCGGCAAGCTCGGCCCATACACGATGGGCTGGGGCGGGCGCACCGGCCTGCCCAAAGGCACGTGGTTCGTCGCCGGCACGGGGCGTTACCTCGCGCACAGCGGCGATCTCTACGATATGCGCCGGCCCAATGACGAAAAATTCGCAAAATCACGCGGCAACGATTTCAAAAGTAAACTCTATCCCGCCGGCTTCACCCGCGTGCAGATTGATCCCACCAACCAAAAAACCCTCGGCGATTTCCGCCGCCCCGTGCTCAACGGCGACACAATGTTTTATACCGACAACGGCATCGTTGCCGAAGACATCACGAACCCAAAACTCGAGCCGCGCAAGCCCAAGTCCAAGACCGAGCCGCGCCGCAAGAACGACACGTACCCCGACAAATGGCGCGCCACATTCCCCCAACGCTGGAAGCTCGCCACCAAGCTCCGCGTGCGCATCCAAGCCGGCCATCACCTCTACGCCACCGCCGCCGGCACCATCGCCGCCATCGACATCCGCACACGCAAAATCACTTGGCAAACCAAGCTCACCGGCGACCCCGTAAGCGTCATCGCCGCCAACGGCCACCTCCACGTCACCACCCGCGAAGGCAAACTCTACGCCTTCGGCGCAAAGGAAATCGCGGAGCCGATTGCGCACGCGAAACCCGGTATGCAAGCAAATGAACGGGCGGGAAAAGAACAATCCCCAGACCATTATTTTGAAGATATTCAAAGGGGAATTTCTTTGAACGGAAAAAAGACAATCTTGAAAAAAAGTGGATATTGTCTCGTGTTGGGATTGGATTCCGGTTTGAGCACGGAGGCTTTCGCTGGACGATTCACTGTCATCGCCATCGACCCCGATGCTGAAAAGGTGAATCGCCTCCGCCAACGTCTCCACAAGCGCGGCCTTTATGGCAGCCGGATCACCGTGCTAGTTGGAAATCCGCTGGAATATTCGCTTCCCCCTTTTCTGGCCAACTTCGTGACCACCGAAACGCCGGAACGATTCAAAAACCCGGAAAGCGTTTCCGCCATCACAAAAATTTACCATTCGCTGCGCCCCTACGGTGGCACGGCTGTTTTGCCTATTCCCGCCAACTTGTATAAAAAATGGGTCAACGCTGCGGCAAAATTAAAATCTTCAGAAATAAGTGCGGGCGTCCGGATGACAGTGCTCTCCCGCACCGGCCCACTGCCCGAGGCCGCCGATTGGTCGCACGCAGGCGGCGGTGCGGGCAACACGGGCTCTTCGGATGACCGCTTCCTGCGCGGGCCGTTGGGGCTTTTGTGGTACGATGGCTCTATCCGTTGGCAGCGACAGCCGGGCAAGACGGAGGTGCGCGTGGCGGGCGGACGCATCTTTGTGCGCGCGAATCGGATGCTGGCCATTGATGTCTTCACCGGTCGCCGGCTGTGGGATGAGGCGATGCCGCAAGCCGCCGGGGCCAATGCGGTGGGCGAGTTTGTGGCGCTTGAGGATTCCATTTACGTTGCCGCCGGGCGCGAATGCATTGTGCTCGATGCCGCCACCGGCAAACAACGCGCGCGGTTTCCGATGCCCACAAATATTCCCGGCACGCTCATTCATCTGCGGCTCTTGAATAATTCCCTCATCGGGCAGCTCGGCAAAAACATCATTTGCCTCGACCGCAAAACCGGCGAGCACCAATGGACCTTCACCGCCAAGCGGCCGCAGCTCAGCCTCGCCGTGGGCGGCGGCCACGCGTACGTCGCCGAATTGCTCAACGCCCGCCGTGGCGAAACCATTGCCAAAAGCGGCGTGAAAACTTACGCGCTGGATCTCGCCACCGGGCGCGAAGTGTGGCAAGCCCCCGGCGGCGCGGAGTTGCGCTACAGCAAGTCGCACGATTTGCTCATCACCGGCACCGGCATTTACAAAGGCAAAGACGGCGCCGTGCATCGAAAGGCCAAGCTCGCTGACCCCAAACAGGATACGTGGAATTTCAAAAGCGGCAGCCACATCGCCGGTGACAGCTTGCTCGTCGGCGGGTCGGATAATTACAAAATGTACGATCTCACCAGCGGCGCCCAGCAAGGCAAACCGCTCAAGTGGTTCCGGCGCGGCTGCACCCCCCTGCGCACCAGCCCCTATCTCGCCACCACCCGCTACAAAGGCAACGCCGCTGTCATTGATCTCGACACACAAAAGTTTCAACCCATTTGGAACCTCCGCGCCGCCTGCAGCAACAACATCTTCCCCGCCAACGGCGTCCTCAACGTCCCCAACCTCTCCGGCGGCTGCACCTGCAACTACACGCCCACCAGCATGGCCCTCGTCCCGCGCGCGGTATTGCTCCCGATAAAGAAAAAATGACCGACAAGGCGAAACTTGCCTTCCCGTGCGTGCACTTTTCCGGTGATGAATTTTACCAGCTTCCGTAAACTGGATTAGGCAGCATAAATTTTTCGGTGCCCCACTTTAGCTTGGCATCTTTCGGGAAATCATGCGCCGCATCGCCGAACCACGCCACCACCCGATGCGCCCCATACGGGGCCATACGCCGACTGCCTTCGAGCACTTCCCGCTGGCGGATGGCCTTGGTGTCGGCTTTCTCGCGGCGCAGCAGAAAAATATCGGAGTCGGCCGTAAGCCCCAGTTTTTTCAAATTGGCGCGCGTCGCATCGAGGCCGGTCGTATAACGGTTGCTGAGAAAAACAATGCGCGCGCGCGGGAGCGTACGAACTTTGGCAATAAATTCCTTCGCGCCCGGAACAAGCCCCGCGTCCGATCGCGCCACCCACGCGGCCCACGCAGCCTGGCTATGGCCTTGGCCGCTGG
>Ga0302117_10001788_pt1 | contig 10331 bp, 10 predicted proteins | sample AG5_322_MG_FD_203112 | JGI IMG/M metagenome (GOLD analysis project Ga0302117, IMG submission 203112) | Marine microbial communities from Western Arctic Ocean, Canada - AG5_32.2 | ecosystem: Environmental > Aquatic > Marine > Oceanic | place: Canada: Western Arctic Ocean | collected 2017-10-01 | reverse complement strand
CTGACTCGGCAAGAATTAACCGTAGTGAACTTGGGATTTAGCATTTAGTTTTTATTATACAGATAGAGTTTATGAACATCTGGGAATCACGCTGGCAGGAAGGCCGAATCGGTTTTCATCTTCCGCAGGTAAATACATATTTGAGACGCTTTTCCGCGCATTTGTTAAAGTCAGAACCAGAAAACATTTTTGTTCCACTTTGCGGTAAATCTCTGGATTTGCCCTGGCTGGCAAACAGAACGAAAAAAGTTGTCGGTGTCGAATTGGTGAGTCAGGCAGTTGAAGAATTTTATGCGGAAAACGAAATATCTTATTCAATTCAGCCTGCTGGTAAATTACAACTTTTCAAGAATGATTCAATTGATATTTTTCAGGGTGACTTTTTTGACTTAACTCAGGAAGAGACCGGTTCATTTGAAGCAATTTATGATCGAGGTTCGATAGTTGCCCTTGCTCGTCCGGAACGGCAAAAGTATGTAGAACACCTTTTGTCTTTTCTTGCTCCGGGCGGTCGTCTTTTACTCATTACACTGGAGTATGACCAGGAGCAAATGAGCGGACCACCTTTTAGCGTTGCTGAAGCTGAAATAGAGATGCTTTTTTCGCAATACGGTAGACTGGAACTTTTGGAAACCTGCGATATCCTCGATGAACGTCTGCGTAACAAGGGACTGGATGGTATCCTGGAACGTGTTTATCAACTGGTAAAAAATTAAGATCTAATCACCTTTAGCACAATTATTTGTGAACGTATCCGGAGCCCCAAAAACATTAGCGGTTATTCCTGCGCGTTATGCGTCTAGTAGATTTCCCGGCAAACCTTTGGTGGAAATTGCTGGAAAATCAATGATTCAGCACGTATGGGAACGTGCAATGCAGACTCAGTCAATTGATGAAGTCCTGATTGCAACAGACGATCAGCGTATTTTGAATGCAGTTGAAAAATTTGGAGCCAAAGGTGTACTGACAAGTACGGAGCACAAAACAGGTACTGACAGGATAGTTGAAGCACTATCCGGACGTTCCTGTGAATGGGTACTGAATATTCAGGGTGATGAACCCCTGGTTTTGCCTTCGGATTTGGAAAGGCTTATCCTGCAGGCACATAACACGGAAGGTACTAAAGGCGCGACCCTGATTTATAAAATAACCGATGAGGCAATGTTACATGATCCTAATGTAGTTAAAGTAACATTAAACAAAAAAAACCAGGCCCTCTATTTTTCACGCTCCCTGATTCCATTTCCACGTTCCCCGCAAACTGAAAATTTTTCAATTTGGCGTCACCTGGGTGTGTATTTGTTTCAACGGGATTTTCTGCTGCAGTTTCATCAGTGGCCCCAGTCTGTTCTTGAACAAACCGAACAATTGGAACAACTGAGAATTTTGGAAAACGGAGAAACTCTGCTCTGCGTGGAAGCAGAAAATGACAGTGTCGGAGTGGATGTACCCAAAGACGTCGAGTATGCGGAAATGATGCTCAAAAAACAAAAAGTCTAAAAATGTGTGCCCGATGTCCGGCCACAGTGTTCTGTGTACTTTTAGCTTTGAGTCTCTAATTATCCAGTGTAATGAGCTGGGCTCATACCAAAAATAACAAAAAGACAAAAAAGTGTAAATACTGTCGCCAGGGTTAGCATAATGACGCCTATATGCTTGTCAGTACCATGTGAAACGCCTATCTCACCTGCATCCATACGCTGGTGTATTTCTTTATCAAGTGCTTCTCCTTTATCAATTCCCTGTTGACGTTTCTTTAAATCTTCTTTAGCTGAGGCTTTATATTCACTTACCAACTCTTCTTGGCTACTCATAGCTAACCTTTCAAATTTAATTATAAGTTAATTTTAAAACCCTTTTGTTAAAAGGCTCGCTCTTATTTAAACTGGTTCAGTTGATTATACAATCATCAACTAAACCTAGACACTAACACACAAAAAAATCTACGCCAAGCTTTTTATACACTTCAAGGATCCTCTTTTCAGCAGGATACATTCAACAGCATCAAGTTTTATCGGCAGTTGATTTTTCAACAGTTGCTAATTCTTCTGTATTTTCTTCAGCAGTTTCCGGAGCAGGAAAATCCTCTGCTGAAATGCCGTTGGATCTTGTTTTGGTTGATGTTACTTCCTCTACAGTTTCAAGCGCAGATTCATCTATTTCAGTATTTTCGATTGCATCAGCAATTTTATCAAGCTGCTCGCCTGAACTCAATTTTGAGAGGTCCAAAGGATCCATCTTATTTGCAACTCCGCCTAGTTCATTACTGAAATCTTCCGCGGATTTGCGTACATCTTTGAGTTCAATCTCTTCTTCAATTTTGTGCATTTCATCCTGCACAGTGGAACGAACGTCGCTGGTAGCACGCTTAAGTTCAACCAGACCTTTTCCAAGGGAACGTAAAACTCCAGGGAGTTTGTCCGGGCCGATGAAAACAAGTGCGACTGCGGCGATGATAATCATTTCGGGAAGCCCGATTCCAAACATGCGAAAGCTCCATGTGAGATTGTGCAAATTTTATTATACTGCTAGGATAAGTCATCAAATAGATTATCTTGCTCTGAAAGGAAAAGCAATGCAGGACTTTATAGCTGTGCTGGATTTTGGTAGTCAGTACTCACATCTGATTGCAAAACGAATTCGACATTTAGGCGCCTACACCCAAATATTTTCTCCATCAGCAAATGAAAAATTACTTCTGCAGGCTAAAGGAATAATACTATCAGGAGGGCCGTCTTCCGTTTATTCAACTGATATTCCTGACTTTAATCCTAAAATATTAGAACTGGATCTGCCTGTACTAGGTTTGTGTTACGGTCATCAATTGATTGCTAAAGAATTTGGCGGAACAATCACCAACACCGGGAAAGGCGAATTCGGCAAAGCAGTCTTAACTCAGACTGCAGATTTTCCACTTTGGAAAAACGTTAGTTTTCCGAATCAAGTTTGGATGAGTCACCAGGACAGTGTCACAGAATGTCCTCCTGATTTTGAAGTCACAGGAGTTACTGACTCTGGATGTGTTGCAGCCATGAATCACCGCAATCGTCCGATTTATACTCTGCAGTTCCATCCGGAAGTAAATGACTCGGAACAGGGTCAGACAATGCTGGAAAATTTCGTTAACTCCTGTGACGTACGCTCCCGATGGTCAATGGAAACTTTTATTGAGGAGACAACTGAACGACTGCGTCAGGAAGTTGGGGAGCGTAAAGTTTTGATGTTTATCAGCGGCGGTGTTGATTCGTCTGTGGCTTTTGCCTTGTTGAATAAAGCTCTTGGCCAAGAAAAAATACTGGGGCTTTATATAAACAACGGTTTCATGAGAAAAGATGAAAGCACTGAAATTATCGAGCGTTACCAAAAGTTGGGATATCACAACATGGAATCAAGAGATTACAGTACGTTTTTTCTCGATGCAGTTTTTGCCCAGCTTGATCCGCAAACTAAACGGCGTAAAATCGGGGCAACTTTCATTCAGATGCGTGACAAATTTTTGAGCGAATTGAATTTGTCTGAAGCTGAATGGATGCTGGGACAAGGAACACTCTATCCTGACATTATCGAGTCTGGCGGTACAGAACACGCGGAAGTAATAAAATCACATCACAATCGTGTGCAGGAGGTCCTGGATTTGATGATCTCAGGCAAAGTTGTAGAACCGCTCAAAGACCTTTACAAGGATGAAGTGCGGCAGGTTGGAACTCTATTGGGGTTACCGGATTCAATTGTCTGGAGGCATCCTTTTCCCGGCCCCGGACTTTCAATTAATGTTTTATGTGCAAACGGCGATGAGACGTTTCCGGAGCTTGAGAAAACAGCCGCGGAAGTTTCAGACTGTCTGAAGAATAGTAATTGTGAAAGTCAAATTCTTCCTGTGCGTTCAGTCGGAGTACAGGGTGATCAAAGAACTTACACACCGCCGGCGGTTCTCTGGAATACACCACTTGACTGGGATTGGCTGGAAAAAAAGGCAACGCATTTAACAAATGAAGTCCGGAACATTAACCGCGTTGTCTTGCAATTAGGTTCAAACTGTAAAGATGCAGATGCTCCTTTTTTAATTCGTAAAGCTTTTTGCGACAGTGAGCGACTTGACCTGCTGAGAGAGGCTGATGATTTAACAACTCAAATGCTGAAAGATAATTCTCTGATGCAGGAAATATTTCAGTTGTTGGTGATCTTGCTGCCGATTTCCAAAAATGGAAAAGAAGACAGTCTGGTATTACGGCCGGTTGTTTCTGAAGACGTGATGACGGCTCAATTTGCTCGTATCGATTGGGATTTACTAGATCCTCTAGTAGAATCAATACTCGGCCTTGCTGGAATTGAAACAGTGTTTTACGATATCACTCACAAACCTCCGGGTACGTTTGGGTGGGAATAATTCCATATCTCCTTCTATGGTGGTGTTTTAGTATGTTGGGTCATTCATGATAATGATTGTTGCAATATTCTATGTCCTTCAAACTACCACTTCAATTTAAAGACATTACACCACAGTTCAAGTTAAGGAACCACCAAAGAGAGTTTTGGTTGAAAGAGAAACATTCAGCAGAATTGAGGGATGTACAATCGTGAATAATGTTTGTGTTGATTGTCTGACTCTGTGAAGAATTAGTGGGGGCAATCAGAGTACCGGAGCCTACTAGTGCATTAAAAAATTTATTATAGAAACTACAACAATGACTTTATTTTTTCTAATTGACTTTCATCTATCCCATTAAATCGAAATAGATATTCATTTCCACTTATACCAACAATAGTAGGGAAAGACATTGTACCTTTAAAGAACTTCTTAGAGATTGTTCCAAAGGAGTCCTTGTAAAAATAGGATGATGGTACGTTCAAATTTTCAGAAAAACTTTGAATATCTTTCTTTGAATCATCTTTGATGGGGTCAATAAAAAGTAAGGAGACATTTGGATAATTTGTACTCATGAATTTGTGAAGTAATGGGATCTCTTTGATACAAGGAACACAATTAACAAAAAAGAAACTCAATACATATGGTGAGGTTTCTTTTTTTGAATCGAAACGTTTCCCTTCTAGACTACGAATCCAAAACTTTGGAGGTGTTTGACCAAAAGTAGATTCAATTGGTGACAGGAATAAAATTAGAAACAAGATTACTATAATTTTTCTCATTTGAATTATCTGTTGTTAATTGTTGGATTGGATGAAATCTTTCATTTCAGAATCAGACCATTTCTGAGTTATCTTCTTTGTAATCCTTTGGAGATGCTTCTTTATGAAGGAACTTGAATCTCCCCATTTTCGTATTGGAATCCGTTGAGGGGCAATTGAATAACTTCCTGCATTTATGAGTTCTCCTTCTTTCAATGAATAAGATTCTATTGAAACAGTCATTGAAACGAATCCTTTCCACATACTTGTTTCTTGTTTTTGGAAGTCCCATTCTGTTGTGAAAACTAGACTAGAATTTGCTCCTTTCTTATCCATAGTTCTTTTCAGTTTATCTTTAAAATCATTTTCAATGTCAATTTCAGATATACCAATGAATTCAACGGACTCCATTGTCTCAACCAACGAAACAACACCTGAAACCAGATTTGATCTTGGTTCCTTCATGAGATTTTCTATATTCCGATCAGAATACTTATTAAAGACTACCATCAAATTTTGATTTTGGGGACATTCATCAAGCAGTATTTCTTTATATTTACTACAAATTTCATTTTTTTGGAGTTTGTCTAGTTCATTGTGAAAAATTCTGAGAGTTGAATGTCTTATATTATCAGGAAACGATCTACTAGATTTTGAAAGTCCATTGAAGGGGATGGGTGTCCTTGTACCATTGATAGAGAGATTGAGTGTTCCATCAGTGGTAGTCACAGTTACTTCATAATAACAGGATGAATCGTATTCAGATTGACTTAGACCATCAACAGGAACTTCTTTTAGAGGAGATATAACTGATGAAATAAGAGGTTTGACAATCTGCTCAATAACCGACTTATCTTCTCCAATATCACCATTTACAAATAGATAACAATCATCCTTTGACTGACCAAACAAAGGAGAAGAAAGAAGAAGGATTGAGATGAGGAGGATGATTAGGTGTTTCACTTGGTTTCTTATTAGTGGTTTAGGAGAACCAATATATAACATCAATCGATTTGTTTTACAAGGAAATGGGGGTTTTGACTTGGAGGTATTTTGGGGATATGGGCGAAATTGTGAGCTTTAGACTTGGTGGTATTTTTGGTGGAGTTTTATTTTAGCGAGAAGTTATTGTTTTATTCTATTTCTCCATTCACCAACTTGTATTCTTTTTTCCCTTTATTATCGTAATACGTTCCGTTCCACTCTTTCCCATTCTTGTATTCCCCCACATACTTTCTTCCATCAGGGTAAAGGAGAGAACTATATTGAGTGAATGTTCCTTGACCATTCATTTTACCATCCTTCCAATCTCCTACATACTTACTTCCACTAGGGTATGTTTCTGTTCCTTGACCATTTTGGTTCCCATCCTTGTATTCACCTTCATACTTTCCTCCCCAAGAAAAAGTAAATGTTCCTTGACCATTCTTTTCCCCATCCTTGTATTCTCCTACAAACTTACTTCCATCAGGGAAAGTAAGGACACCAAGTCCACTCGGTTTTCCATTCTCAACATCACCTTGATATTTTGGGTTAGTATCTTTTTCCCCAAATCCTTTCCATACTAAACCAGAAGAAGTTTCCCACAGATAAAGGGTTTCACCTTTATGCTTATCTCCAATCACAGGAGAGGATAGAAGAAGGATTGTGAGGATGATGAGTAGCTGTTTCACTTGGTTTTCTAATAGTTGATTATTGGCAAACTATGTATAACATCAATCGGATTGTTTCACAAGAATGTGGGGAATTTTACTTGGAGGATGTCTGACTTATGAAAAATTAAGTGGGGAGTCTTCACAATAAATTATTTTTGGGGACTGCGTTAGCAGGCTTAAGTGGTGCCTTCTTCACCATCCTTCTTGATTTTCTCACTTCTGTTATTCAGACACCTTAAATATACTTCATTTCTCTTCTTCTTCGTTGAAGTAATCCTCCACCCATATCTCAGGGTGAGTCTTTTTATTTTCTACTTCTATGAAATGTAGTTCTTCCATCAACTTCTTTGAAATCATTCTATACTTTGGTTCTAACTCACCCCTTATCCACGCCACTTTTAATTCTTTTAACTTCTTCACTAATCTGTCTATCCCCTCAGTAGTGCTTTTTATATACGCCTCTTGGTCAATTTCATATACTCTTTTCAAGTTCCACCTCTCTTAGTAGTTGTTCTTTCATTGTTTTACTCATCATATTATCTTCTACTAATTAAATAATCATCCAATTTTTGAGAGTGCCTGGATTTTTGCCTATCTGCCTGTATTTTTGCTTTATTATTTTAGACAACCTCTTGAAATTTGTGGTATGATAATTTGTTTAAAAGAAGTTTCAAAAATATTCCCAATAGAAGACTAAAGTGAGATATAGCAAGGGGGTAGATTGGAACTAAAGAAAAAATACTTAAAATTAACGCATAAAAAAGCTCAATAAAATGGTTTGAACAAGTTTAAACTTTGCTTGTTTTCAGTTTGAGTTCACGTTATTTACAACACTAATAACTAAAATTAACAAACTCAACAGAAATTGCCATTCCCGTGAAAGCGGAATCTAGTAACATGTGAGTAACTGAAATAATTATTTCCTGCACTTGCATAAAAGAAAACAAACGTGAAATATACGTCGCTTTTTAAGAATACTCCAAAACTAACACCTTATTTTTCAAATGCTTGATCAACGTCTTTTCGCCAACATAGATTGGACACTGTGTTTTCTAGTCCTGTTGATTTCCGGTGTGGGTTTGATTGCGCTTTCTTCTGCAACAGTCGGGAGTCCCGGTAAGGAAGATTATTTAATTCAACAGGTTTATCGTATTGTCGCGGGTGTTGGTGTAATAATTCTAATTCAGTTAATTCACTATCGGCATTGGGCGCGTTTTGGGTTGTTGATGCATTTAGTTGTAATTATTTTACTGGTTCTAGTGCTTTTATATGGAACAGGAGGACCAGGTTCACCTGTTCAACGCTGGCTGAAAGTCGGGCCTTTCTTTTTCCAACCCTCAGAGTTCAGCAAATTTACGCTTGTCTTGGCGCTTTCACATCATTTCAGGGATTTTGAACAACCCAAAGGCAATTGGCTTTGGATGATTTGGCCACTTGCTTTAATGGCGGTACCTGTAGTCTTGATTATCAAACAGCCTGACTTAGGGACAGCGTTGTTGCTGTTGATTGTTTTTATCCCAATTATTTTTTTGATGGGAATTCGTTTAAAGACTATTTTTATCATCGGACTGCTTTCATTGGCATCCCTGCCTGTCGTCTGGATGTTTGTGCTTAAATCATATCAAAAAGGACGTATCCTGACTTTCTTAAATCCGGAACGTGATCCTTTGGGCTCAGGTTATCACATTATTCAATCCAAAATCGCAATCGGCAGCGGAGGACTTTTCGGAAAAGGTTTTGGTGAAGGCACCCAGGGGCAACTGAACTTTTTACCCGCGCATCATACAGATTTTATTTTTGCAGTATTTTCTGAAGAATGGGGTTTTGTTGGCGCAATGCTAGTGCTGTTGCTGTTTCTAATCCTCACTATGTGGTCACTCGCAGAAGTCCTGAAAGCTAAAAATCGTGTGAGTGCAATTCTAATTACCGGAATTGTCGCGATTATAATTTCACATGTTTTGATTAACATAGGTATGACAACAGGTTTGATGCCGGTTGTAGGTGTACCTCTCCCATTTTTCAGCTATGGGGGTTCTTCTATGCTCTCAATGATGTTTGGTATAGGTATGTTACTGAATATACGTATGCGTCGTTTTGAAAAAAAGTAAACAGCTTAAGCTCCATTTCTCCTTTTTAATAATTCCTGCTATTCAATAATTTATGGTTCGTCTTCGTTTTGCTCCCAGTCCCACCGGTTTTTTGCATGTTGGTGGTTTGCGTACAGCTCTTTTCTGTTGGTTATATGCACGTCAACAATCAGGAAAATTCATCTTCCGTTTAGAAGACACTGATCAAAAACGGTTAGTGGAAGGTGCAGAAAAAGATTTAATTCATATGTTAGAATGGGCCGGAATTGAGCTGGACGAAGGTCCGGGAATTGGCGGGAATTTTGGGCCGTATCGGCAATCCGAACGGTTGGAAATATACAGGCAGCATGTCCAGAGATTACTTGATGAAGACCATGCATATCCGTGTTTTTGTTCAACCGAACGTCTTGATAATTTAAGAGACGAGCAACGTGCAAACGATGAAACGCCACGTTATGACGGATTGTGCAGAAAGCTGAAAAAGGAAGAATCAGCTCAACGCGTCGCTTCCGGAGAAACTCATGTTGTGCGTATGAAAATCCCGGAAATCCCGGAAACTCTTCTGCTTAATGATTTGATCCGCGGTAATGTCTCTATTGAAAGCAGCCAAACCGAAGACCAGGTTATCGTCAAAAGTGACGGCTTTCCGACTTATCACCTCGCAGTTGTAGTTGACGATCATCTGATGCAGATAACGCACGTTGTACGCGGAGAAGAGTGGTTGCCTTCATTTCCGAAACATTTACTGCTTTACCGTTATTTTGGCTGGGATCCTCCGGCATTCGCGCATTTGCCTTTAATTCTAAATCCTGACCGTACGAAACTCAGCAAACGGCAGGGTGACGTCGCGGTTGAGGACTTTCGGGATCAGGGTTTTCTGGCCGAAACTCTGGTTAATTTTATAAGTCTGTTGGGCTGGTCACCTGCAGATGACAGGGAATTGTTCACACTTGCGGAACTGGTTGAAGAATTCAGCTTTGAGCGTGTTAATAAATCAGGTGCAGTTTTTGATCGTGAAAAACTAAACTGGATGAACCAGCAATATATTCAAAATCTGGATCAACAGGATTTGGTCCTGCGCGTGACTCCGTTTGTAGCAAAAACAGCTTATGCAGGACAGGATACTGAGCTACTTGAAAAAGCTGTTAAAATTCTGCAGCCCCGTTTAGTAACCCTCGCGGAAACTGCTAAGCGTCTGGCCTTGTTTTTTGATGAAAATCCGCATGCTACTGATCCGGAAGTCCTCAGTCTTTTAAAGGAAGAAAGCTCAAAACAGGTGCTTGCTGAATTTATCAAGCAGTTAGAAACAATGGAAAGTTTGAACGAAGAAAATCTGGCCAGTGTAGTTAAAAATGTTCAAACTGCTACTAATATCAAAGGTAAAAATCTGTGGATGCCTCTACGTTACGCAATCACCCTTGAAGCACAAGGTCCGGATTTGAAACTGATTGTTGATTTGTTC
>Ga0302117_10001785_pt1 | contig 10340 bp, 7 predicted proteins | sample AG5_322_MG_FD_203112 | JGI IMG/M metagenome (GOLD analysis project Ga0302117, IMG submission 203112) | Marine microbial communities from Western Arctic Ocean, Canada - AG5_32.2 | ecosystem: Environmental > Aquatic > Marine > Oceanic | place: Canada: Western Arctic Ocean | collected 2017-10-01 | reverse complement strand
ATCGCACGCCTAAAATATCTCATCCATGACTGGGGGATGGATAAGTTCAAATCAACTGTAGAACAATATCTTGGCACGACCCTCCAGCCAGCTACGGAAGCCGATGTTATTGAACACGATGACCATATGGGCTGGCACGCTCAAGGTGACAGCCAATGGTTCTATGGATTAAATATTGAAAATGGTCGCATCCAAGATACGCAAGATTGCCAATTAAAAACAGCGCTCCGCATAATCTGCCAACAACTAAAACCAGGCATTCACCTTACCGCTCATCAGAGTTTATTGTTCACAAACATTGCTGAAACCGAAAAAGAAACACTGGAACAAATTCTTGTCAGCCACGGTGTCCGCTTGAGTGAAGAATGGTCTAACGCTCGCCGTTGGTCGATGGCCTGCGTTGCGTGGCCAACATGTGGCTTATCCATCACTGAAAGTGAACGGGCACTGCCCGGTATGATTGACGAACTAGAAATCGCTCTAGAGAACATGGGCCTTGCCGAGGAAAAGTTTACGCTAAGAATGACTGGCTGTCCCAATGGTTGTGCTCGTCCCTATAACCCCGACATTGGCCTAGTAGGTCGCGCCAAAAATAAATACACCCTGTACGTTGGCGGTACGCGTCTGGGAACCCGTTTAGCATTTGTCCATCGGGACATGGTATCTAGCGAAAATGTTGTTCCAGTGATCGTCAAGCTGTTTGAGTTTTTCAAGACTGACAGACAACAAGATGAAACCTTTGGTGACTTTTGTAATCGTCAAGGCAATGAGACGCTGTTGACTTTCACTGCCTCAATCGCATTCAATTAATCAAAGAGGTTTCGGTAAGCGATGGATGCAATCATTTCAAGTCTGCAAAACGAGCGAGTTAAAGAACTTGTCCGACTCCGGACACGCCCAGGTAGGCAACAACAACATCGATTCACAATTGACGGATTCCGCGAAATCGAACGCGCGCAGCAGGCTAAATATAACTTTTTGGAAACCTACTTCTGTCGCGCCCGCTGTAGTTCCTCTGACCATATATTAATCGCAGCGCTAACGGAGCAAGGTGCTGCAGCGATTGAAGTAACGTCCAGCATTATGGATAAGATCGCCTATGGCCAACGAACTCTAGCCCTGATTGCCGTCGTTGAGATACCTAACAGGGTTGAATTAACATCGCTGGAAGTGACCGACTCCAAGATTTTTTTTGTGCTCGAAGGAATTGAAAATCCGGGAAATCTCGGAGCCATCGCGCGTACCGCTGACGCTGCTGGCGTTGCCGCAATTATTCTCGCCGATTCGGAATGTGACGTGTGCAATCCAAATACGATTCGGTCGAGTGCTGGAGCAATTTTTCACCAACCCGTCGTCCATGATACAACTCAACATATTCAAAAGTGGTTACAAAGCAATCACTTTAACACGTTTGCCACAAAGGTAGACGGCAGTGACTGTTATTCCGATGTCAATCTAACAGGGCGCACGGCCATCGTTTTTGGTACAGAAGCGACGGGTTTAACAGACCTGTGGAACTCCTCTAATAGCCAAGCCATTTCTGTACCGATGTGTGGTATTGGAGATAGCTTAAACGTCTCAACAACCGCGGCCATCTTAGCTTATGAAGCACAACGACAACGCTGCGCCAATATTCATTCATGAGAATCGGTGACTAGAACAACAAGTACCCAAGGAAGTGCTATGGGAAACGAATATATGTTCCGGCCCTCAAGCGTAACGAAGGCTTGCCCATGAGTTGCATTTCTCCCGTAGATCCACCAGCACTGCAGTGCCCAAAAATTCGATCCGCGAACATTGCCTCTAGATCAGCAGCGCCAAGTCCAACTGTGTGAGAAGTCAGCAGCATAAAACTACGTTGTTGCTCCGTGAGTTGGCCACAGTTGACCAACAGTTCCCCTAAATGTTGATTGATTTTCCAGACTTGATTTTTCGGACCATGGCCATAACTTGGTGGGTCAAGAATGACCGCATGATAAGTATTGCCTCGCTTTATCTCGCGCTGACAAAACAATTGTGCGTCTTCTTGGATCCAGCGGATTGGGGCATCTTGCAATCCACTGATGGCAGCATTCTCTCGCGCACGTTCCACAATGTTGCCCGCACTATCAATGTGCGTTACTTCGGCGCCGGCGACCGCGGCGGCCAAAGTGCTGCCGCCAGTGTAGCCAAACAAATTGAGTACTCGTATCGGCTCGCCATACGCTTTGATGCCACGCCGTACCTGCCGCATGATCCACGCCCAATTTTTAGCCTGCTCGGGAAACACTCCAATATGTCCGACTGGGCTTAGCTGCAATCTCAGCTTGAAATGCTCGCCAAAACTAATCTCCCATGGTGCAAACTCAGCACCCGTTTTAGTGATTGATTTGAGTTTTTCAATATTCTCACTCGAACCACTGAGAGGATTTGTATTGACAGACCACTGTCCGACATCACCCGTGGTCCGTTTGAAGACGAGGTCCGCAGTTTTCCACAGCGCCGGATCCGACCGTTGGTGTGCATTTGCCGCTGGGGCTTCGCGATCTAGAATCCACTGGCCAAATCGCTCCAGCTTGCGGCCTTCTCCAAAGTCGAGTAGTTCATATTGATTCGTAGTGAATCCGGAAGTTGCCATCTAGAGCCAATTTTATTTATGCGAAGAGAGTAATTATTGTGGGATCTGACGAGCTGCTGGATTGGGATTAAAAACGGCCGGTTCATCTGGGTCTTTAACTTCTTCCGGTTCATCCGCTGACCCGTCATCAGGGATATAAGCCGCCGGGAGAACTAGTGAAGAAGATGTGTTGCCGAACTTAAACTTATTGAAATAGATTGCGTGTTCGGCATCAAGTGGTTCTTCTTTCGGGCGGAGCCATTTGGCTACATTAATTTTATCAAAATTAACGGGTGTGCCGGCGAATTTGGTTTGACCATGGACCGTTCCCCATTGGAGTGGTCCAGCACCAAAAATCCACATATCGTTGGATGTACTACGTGCGTATTCAATACCCGATTGCCAAATAGGCATCTTGGTTTTTGTTTCATAAATAAAGACCGAAATCTTTGCAATTCCCGTAGTGTCATCTCGCTTGGCGATCGAAATCTCGGGTATGACCGGAACGGCGGGGACATTGGGGAGCAATGACGCCATGTTGCCAATTGCATTGTTACCTGGGATTCCATAAGTAATCGTTTGACTATCCGTACCAAGGGCACCTACACGAGCCTCAATAATGAAGTCGGACTCGCTTTTTGAATCGAGTAATTGGCAACCATGCGCAATTAACTGTTGTCGTAGTGAACTAACTATATATTGAGAATTGACGAATCCATATCCTTTGATATTAATGAACTGCGTATCCAAGAACACTTTTTCACCAGTAACCGCGCTAAAATCCAAATCTCCTACTGTTAGATCAACCGCGTTAGACATCAACAGCTGATCTGTTCCAGTCTTGCTCTTGGTGGTTCCACAACCCGCAAAGAACAGGGCCGGAATAATGAATAACAAGAGTTGGAAAGGGAGGTTAGTGTGCGGCAGAAACTTTGCGCAGCGGGAAATCATCGTAATTTGCCTTTGTTGCAACGTACTTCCCCCTTCATTTTCTTCGTCGCGAAAGTATACGGCATTTAGAAACGGGGCTCTATACTGATTGTTCGAGATACCCACCAATAGGGGGATATCCTGATGTGTTTAGCAATATTTCAATTGACCCAATCTCTACACTCGTACTCATTCGTGTCAATTCGTGGTTGCTTGATTGGATAAAAGCAAAAAGGAATTATTTTCCGTTTACCAGCGATAAGAGATTTTCGACCGCGCTACCGATATCAGCTTGCCGCATTAGACTTTCACCCACAAGTATTGCAGCGACCCCTTGCCCGGCAAGCATAGCGACGTCTTCCGGAGTGCCAATACCACTTTCAGAAACTAACAAACACTCAACTGGTAATTCTGACTGCATCGCAATCGTATGCTGTAAATCCGTTTCAAAGGTATGTAGATTGCGATTATTAACGCCCACCAAGGTTGCTCCTATATCTAGCACTCGTTGGCGATTCTCGGCCGCATAGAACTCAACCAAAGGAGTCATTTCCAACTCAATGACATAATCATAAAGTTGCTTCAATTCAGCGTCAGTGAGACATTCGGCAATGAGCAAAACTGCGTCGGCACCAACCACGCGTGCTTCGAGAACTTGGTATTTGTCAACAATGAAATCTTTACGAAGAAGAGGAAGGGAAACTGCCCCCCGAATCTGCGCCAAATAATCGAGTTTCCCTTGGAAATACTCTTCATCGGTCAAGCAACTAAGGCATGTAGCTCCATGGTTTGCATAGGCGAGTGCAATTTCCACCGGGTCAAAATCCTTGCGAATCAATCCAGCGGAAGGTGACGCTTTCTTCACTTCTGCAATCAGCTTGATGACACCGGGAGCAGCCAAAGCCGCAAAGAAATCCCGTACTGGTGGTGCATCTGTGATTCGAACAAGTAACTCCTCGGTAGGCAGAGCCGCTTTTGCGCGCACAATTTCATGGCGTTTCGTTGCGACAATCTTGTCTAACACACTTTCAGATTTTGACATGTTATCAGCCTTCACGTTGGCGGTATTGTTCTAAGAACAAAGCTGCCTGTTGTTCGCCCAAAAACTGGCTCAGTTTCCAGTAGGGCCGTTTGCCTTGCACAAATCCTTGATGGCGTTTATTGGGATGACCCTGATACTTACAAATTTGACAGCTTGACATACTTTTCCGCAAGTCTGGTTTCCAAGGTGCATGACAGCGGCAACAATGTTCCGGAACTGTCCAATTTACATTGTCACGCACACCGGCTGGGCACAATTCAATCCTGATCTCAAAATCGTGTTTTACGCTAATCCTCAAAGCTGCGGTGAATAATTTCCAGGCTAAATTGACTTGTGTGTCAGTAACAGCCACCAACAATTCGTCCATCACTTCCAGTTGGACCTGCCGTTGCTGTAACGATGGCGAATCAGGAATCCATAAGCCATACCACGCTGGTCGAGTCAGCGGAAAATATTTTGTTATACGTGAACTCAGTTCAAAATTGTCGCGCAAGACTTCATCGAGCAACTGCTGCAAATTGGTTCCGCCTAATACCGTCGTTTCACCAACGGGGTACACGTCGATATTTGTTATGGGCATCAATCCAAAGCAACCCGCATTCGCCAGCGGGTGTAATTCCTTGATTGCATTAGCGGGACATTTTTCGCAAGTTCCAGCAATCGCCTCGAGACTTACAAACGATTCCACAACATCGGCGATTCGAAAACCCAGTGTATTCGCTGAATCATCAACACCTTGTCCAGCAGCAACACAGATGCCATCTAAGACACGTCCTTCACGAATTGCGGTTTCACAGACACGAACCGCGCGTAAATGTCGTTCAACTTTATCCGGGTTTTTCCACTGCGCAAAATCTTTCAGCTTACAAGCAACAGCTAGCGTCCACCGCAGAAACTCTGGGGTCGAACTCTTCAATGGCTCAACCACGTTCGCAAACCCTTTCAAAATCCTAGTCGCTGGAGGCGATTAATGTTTAAAGTGCCTACAACCAGTGAAGATCATCGCGATGCCATGTGCGTTACATGCCTCGATGACGGCTTGATCACCGCGCGAACCGCCGGGTTGAATGATCGCGATAATGCCCGCTTCGGCAGCAGATTCAATCGCATCGGGAAAGGGGAAAAATGCGTCTGAGGAAAGAACTGCTCCGGTCGTTCGTACACCTGCTTTTTCAATCGAAATATTCACGGCATCCACTCGGCTCATTTGTCCCGCTCCGGCACCAACCACGGATTGATCACGACAAATAGCAATCGCATTGGATTTAATATAACGAACTATTTGCCACGCAAATCGCAATTCATCTCGCAGCAAATCAGCGGGTTGCGTTTCCGTCACCACTTCCCAAGTCGTATAGTCATCGGCAACCGTATCTGACTCTTGCACTAACATCCCGCCGGTGATTTGACGATAAACCAATTCCGTATCACGTTGTTCAAGATTACCGACTTGCATCAACCGCACATTGTTACGCCACTTAGGTTTAGTCGTCAATATTCCAATCGCGCCGGCTGAGAACTCGGGGGCGACGATTGCTTCGATAAACAATCCAGGTTCGGCCAGCAATTCAGCCGTTTGTTCATCCACAACACGATTGAAACCCAACACACTGCCGAAGGCACTGAGTGGGTCACCAGCCATCGCTTTTTCCGTTGCGTTGTACAATGATTCACCCACGGCGGCACCGCAAGGGTTGTTATGTTTAATTACACTGCATGCCGGCTCGTTAAAAGATTGGGCGATTTGCAGTGCTGCGTCGAGATCAAGCAAGTTGTTATAGGACAACTCCTTGCCGTTCAATTGGCGGGCCTGTACTAAGCTTGCGCCATGATTACCGGAGATTGAATAAAGCGCTGCTTCTTGGTGTGGATTCTCACCATAGCGTAATTCCGTTTTGAGTCGCAATCCAATGTTATGGTTTTGGGTAAATTGCGAAGACTGTTCTGCTTCCGCGAAATAAGCAGCGATCGCTTGGTCATATTGAGCGGTCATTGTGAAGGCTGCGGCGGCGAGTTTATAACGTGTTTCCAGCGTGGTAGCTTGATGCTCTTGAATTTCTTCAAGCACACTGTTGTACTGCTGCGTATTGGTGACGACGGTCGTAAAGTGATGATTCTTAGCTGCGGCTCGAACCAAACTCGGACCACCAATATCAATTTGTTCGATTGCTTCGGCACGAGTTACATCTGCCCGAGCGATGGTTGCAGCAAAGGGATACAGATTTACAACGACTAGCTCAAACGTAGCTATGTCGTGTTCTGCTAGTGAAGCCATATCATCTTCACGATCATGACGACAAAGAATTCCACCGAAAATCCGGGGATGCAAGGTTTTCAAGCGGCCATCCATCATCTCGGGAAAACCGGTGTAGTCACTAACATCGAGGACGTCGATTCCGCTTTGCTCTAGATGACGGCGAGTTCCACCAGTGCTGTAGATTTCAACACCAGCCACTTCAAGCCCTCGGACAAAATCAACTAAGCCAAGTTTATCACTAACGCTAATCAACGCACGTCGAACAGGAGGCGAGGACATATTCCAACAATTCCATACCGCAACGGTAAAAACAAACAACTACTGGTGAAAAGAGCAACCGCTCAGCCACTGTTTTAAAACAGCCGCACAACCAACGAGTGTGCAATGTGCGTTGGCAATGGTCAAGTAGGGGGGGTAATTTGTGGAAGTTTACCCGCCGTAGCGCGCAAAAGGGCGACTCCTACAGCTGTTTTTTTGGTTTTCAATCAATCACATCGTTATTTAAATGGATTGTCATCTGCAGCTGCAGGTGGTGACTTAGCGCCACCAACGCCAAATGGGTTTACTTTAGGTGGTGCGACCGGGGGCATTGGATTGGCTGGATTCATCGGATCGGCATTCTTGTCACCCTCTTCGGCCTCATCAGTCGTCACCACTTCGTCAACATGTAACATGGGAAATTCACGATGGGTCTCATGAATGCACTGGATGAGCCCACTGCGAGTCCCCATATAGATGCGGTCAGTCAACGCGTTCACCATTACAAAATCAATCTTGCCAGCCGCTAAGCTGGTGTAGTAACCGCCATTTTTGAGGTTAAGAACGAGTAGGTTTCCGAAGCGATCTAAAGCGTAAAGCCGTTCGCCACTTGCCGAAACAATTTGAGCAATGTCGGGATGGCTCCACTGAACATCACCAGTCTTCATATTCAAACAAAAACAAGTTTTATCTCGTGAAATAATATACACTCGATCTTTTACAATAACCGGCTCTCGCACTAGTGACTCACCTAGACTTTGACGCCAAATCGAACGACCATCGCGTTCGTTAATACAGTACACAAAACCATCAAGGCAATTCGCAACATATTGTCCAGGTTGCTGATAGGCTATTGGAGCAACCACTTTGCCGATCGTATCGACACGATACCACATCTTCGGTTGTCCTGTGCCAGCAACATAGACATTACCGCGATCCGTGGACCAAGCAATACTCTGGCCACCAATCGCAGGTTGAGACACAACTCGACCTGACGATGGTAATACATCGGGCGTCCAGTTAAATCGCTCTAAATTATAGTATTCGACACGATCTTGAATTGAAGGTACGAAAATATTTTTGTTAACCATCACCGGCCCAGCACCGGGTAAACTCTGAGTCATACGTTCTTGGACAATACCGCCGTCAGCATTTCGTAACACAAATATACGAACACCAGTTATAACAACTGTGTATTCATCGTTCGTACAAACGCCCACAGCGGGATGCCGAGGATTCCCAACATGGGTCGTCCAATACACCTGTCCCGTTTCACCATTAACAAGCGTAACGTCACCACGGTTCGACAGCATCGACAGGTAGATTTTGGGCACGGAATGTTCGATTAAGTCGGCACCACCGCCCAGCTTAAGGCGAAATGCATTGGCGTTTATTCTTGCTTGTTCTCGGCCGAGGGGGCGTCCAAAGGTATCAAGGTCTTTGTCCGAAAAAACATAAGAGTCGTCGCCTTGTGTGACTTCATAGGACCAATCAGCTTCGGTAGCATTTACGTGTAAATAGACATCTAAAATGCTATTGGAATACGGATTCATCGGAACCTGTAAATACCAAGCCCGCTCCATTCCTAAACTACGAGCCGCATTGTGAGTAATCAGACCATTGGTATGAAGTTGACCATAAAGAGGGGGACCTAATAGTAACAGCATGCTCAATGCCAGAGTGCTGATTATACGCATATCATTGTTCCGTTAGATTAGAGGCCTTGATCGTTACGAGCTTTTGCATCCTGTACGTGTAATCATCTACAACGTACACTCATCATACATTTATCATAGTATTGAATGGTAAAAAGTCTAGCTTCATCTTCACCAACTCTGACTATGGTTACCTATCGCTATATTCAGCTAATGCAGGACCATTTCTCCATAATTGCCGTCAATCTTTACGTTAAATGGTTAAAAATGCTTCCCAAACCTAACTAAACGTCATAGTCCCACCCTATAAGAATTCAACTACCGAGCAAATTAATGTCTGCCTGCGTTTATTAGCAACGCAAACACTCACCAGCGTTCACGCAGCACAGGGCTATAGACCAACTCGGAAAGTACCCTTAAATTGAATGTCTATCTTAAAGGTAAACATTGATCAATGCTTTTCGCCGGACAGTGTCGTCGCATCCTACTAGCAACTGTGAAATACCCAGTATGAAGGTAAGTGAACTTAATTCAGTTGAATTAACGGCACTCGAACAAGTGCTGGGATATCTCAATTTTTCTACTGGCACTCAAGACCCTCATTTCTATAACAACCTAAACCTCATCTGGAAAAAGCTGACAGCGATTTATCCAGAAGAAACTTGGACCCGTTTATACGACTTCCTATTTGAAGCCATTGAGCACCTAGCGCAACAGAACGATGCCTTCGCCAATAACGATCAATCGCGGATCGTTGTTGAAACGACGTTCGACCAATTACTGCGAACATATTTCATGTTCCACCAGGATTTGCTTTTCCACCAATCCGAGATTCAACTATTCAATTCGTATTTTATTGGTCGGGCGTTTGACTTGGTGCTAAGTCAGGGACCCGATTTCGAACACCTCGACACCGAAACGTTATTGCGTCAATTCAATGACTTCATTGGCTATCGCCCAGTGGCCACTTTAGAATCCCAGAAGATCCAACCCTACACCCACGAATGGTTGCGACCAGTTCCGCTTTATATCCAAGGCAGCGGGGCTTGCGAGGGGCCCTACCAGCGAGTGATCGATAAGACGGTCAAGCTCTTAGCGGAGACTGATGAAGAATTGTTGCGCGAAGCCTGTTTGGACACGGACAATCTCAAGGAAATCGCCTTCGATCCACGATCCTACGATTTTGACCATCCCGCTAACAAACGGCCGAACCACCATTTTGGCATGTGGGACCCACATCATATCGACCAACAAGGATGCTACGATCGGTTTGTCATTCAAAAAGTCACTCTCGATGCATTGATGCAAAGGCAAATAGACCGGCCCGACCTAGATGCTGACGAAGCTTTGTTTGAAGCGGCGGCTGTCCTCGCCGGTACGATATTAATGTCTTCAGGAATCAATGGCTGGGGCCCTAGTTGTCATGACTCCTCAATCACATTGGCAAATCTCATGCCACAGATTGCTAACTACCGCGACCGCTTTTATCGGGACCTGTTACAGCGAACGGATCGTGTACATCGTGACCGACTGGCAGCGGAAACATTGATTCGCCATCAACCCTTCGGCGACGCTCGACAACACCTCAATGCCCAACTAACG
>Ga0302117_10001784_pt1 | contig 10346 bp, 8 predicted proteins | sample AG5_322_MG_FD_203112 | JGI IMG/M metagenome (GOLD analysis project Ga0302117, IMG submission 203112) | Marine microbial communities from Western Arctic Ocean, Canada - AG5_32.2 | ecosystem: Environmental > Aquatic > Marine > Oceanic | place: Canada: Western Arctic Ocean | collected 2017-10-01 | reverse complement strand
CTTGGCCATCGTTGATTATATAGCGAATGTTTTCCAAGGAAGAGGAGTAGCAGCGGAAAGAACCATTGATGCTGAAGCTTTCTTCCCATCCGGCCTTAAGGGACTGTCGGTCATAATATTTTTTTTGAGACGGCTTGGCCCCATCGTCTGAGAGAATCAGTCTTTCGATTGGACCGTAGGCCGCAAGCCGAAGCGTAATTTTTTTGACAGATGCACCGCCGTCCGAATCTGCCGCTGTCGTCCCTCTCTCAGTAATAGCTGAATTATTGGGAGGAGAGCTTGGAGCATCCGGCTTGCTTAAGACAGAAACCAAGGCTACAATTATACCTACGAGGATCAATGCCCCGGAAGTAATTACGATGACAGGCTTGAGAACACCTTGAGTACCGGTTTGTCCAGAGTTAGAAAGAGGCGATCCGCGACGAGGTTCTGTTGCCGCCGATTGAGTCGTGGAACCAGAGGCTCCCTCGGTTTCCCCGCCTTCACTGCTAGAGGTAATGGAACCAAGTGACTTCTTGGCAGTCTTGCCCGAGCGACTGGGCAACAAGACATCAAGCTCTGCGAGGACCGCCTCAGGATCTAGCCCAAGAAAGCGAGCATAATTCTTGAGGAAACCGCTCAAATAAACCGGTGGCAAATCTACATCAAAGGCGTCTTTTTCAAAAGAGGCAAGAAAGTGGCCTCTAATCTTGGTAGCTTCTTCCGCTTCGCGTATAGAAATGCCTTTTCTATTACGAGCTTCTTCCAGCTTTTGTCCGATGGTTGCCATAATTAAGTTAACTTAAGGCACAACAGGTGGCGGGATTCAATCAGCAACCGTCTTTCCTCAAGATTTTTTTTCATGGACTTACTTTAACCAGTTGACGTGTCACAAGTCCAAGAGAATTTCTCTACCTTGTGAACCATTGTCAGGCCCGACCATTCCTCGGTCTTCCAACTCATCCATTATGCGAGCAGCTCGATTGTAGCCTATGCTCAGTTTCCTTTGCAAGTTGGAGGTCGAGGCTCGTTTGGTGGTGCGAATTATTTCAATGGCTCTCTTGACCATAGGATCTTCGTCGCTATCTCCATCTTCTCCAAGAATTTCTTCTTGTCCGGCCGCCTCTACTTGAGCACGTACTTCTTCAATGATTTCCGGCGGGCCGTTTCGTTTTAAGTATTCTACGATGCCGTTGATTTCATCATCGCTGACGAATGCTCCTTGGGCCCGTATAAATACTGGACTGCCAGGTGGAATGAAAAGCATGTCGCCTCGCCCGATTAATGTTTCCGCCCCCTTGGAGTCGAGTATGGTTTGGCTGTCTCGATAGGATGCTACACGAAAAGAGATACGGCTGGGGAGATTAGCCTTGATAACGCCGGTGATGACGTTGACGGATGGTCGCTGGGTGGCGATTATTAGGTGTATGCCTGCCGCCCTGGCCAACTGGGCCAAGCGAGCAATCCCGGTTTCGACATCGGCTTGTGCCACCATCATAAGGTCGGCGAGTTCGTCAATAAAGCAGACGATGTAGGGAAGTTTATTTTCCGGGATTTCCAAAACACTGTCGTCCCGAGGAACCTCAATGCTTGACAATGCAGCTCGCTCCTCGGGGGTCATTTCGGCTTCCAGTGCGATCGCCTTTTCTTTTTCTTTCTTGTCCTTTAAAATTTTAGCGTTGAAGCCTGCGATATTTCGAGCACCCACTTTTGAGAAAATTTGGTAGCGGCGTTCCATTTCGATGAGCAACCACTTAAGTGCGCCCGGAACCTTTTTGGGTTCGGTAACGACGGGGATGAGCATGTGAGGAAGATCGTTGTAGACTTTCATCTCAACGATCTTTGGATCCACCATGATAAAGCGGACGTCCTCGGGACTCGAATGGTAACATAGGGATGCAATAATTGTGTTGATGCAAACTGTCTTGCCCGAACCAGTGGTTCCCGCAACCAGCAGGTGAGGCATTTTTGTGAGGTCTGCTACGAGTGGAATACCGCTGGCATCTTTGCCTAAAACAATTGGAATCTCGGCGTTTGCATCTGCCCAAGCCTTTGATTCCAAAATTTCTTTAAGGCAGACGGCAGCGGGCTTGTCGTTGGGCACCTCGATGCCTACGCATCCTTTTCCGGGAACGGGAGCAATGATCCTCACGCTTTCGGCTTTTAGGGCCATTGCGAGGTCTTTTTCAAGGTTTGCAATTTTTGCTACTTTTATGCCTGCTGCAGGATGAATGTCGTATCTCGTTATGACGGGTCCTGTGTGAACTTCACCAAGTTCAACCTCGATCTTGAATTGAGCCAGAGTGTCCCTTAGGCGGACAGCCTTGATCATATGATCTTCGTCGGCCGAGTCCTCTTCTTCGGGTGGATCCATGAGAAGATCAAGAGTGGGGAAGTGATAGTCGCCTTTTCGTTCCGGGAACAGGTTTGCAGCTTTTTCGGTTTTGGCTGCTCTTACTACCCTAAAGCCATCTACGCTCTTGTCCTCGCCTGCCTCTAATACCTCCGCCGGCACAGGCTTCAACCCTTTTTTGAGTTCAGGTACGGGGGCGGCATTTTCCTCCTCCGCTGAGAGGTCTTGCTCTTCAGGAAGTGATTTTTTCTTTATTTTTGGTGTCGAGGGTGTTGCCTCGACGGCATCTGATTCCGAGCCAACTTTTCCGAAGAGGATGTCGTCCTCTTCTTCTTTTCGGCTAAAAATGGAGTTTTTCTTTTGAGCAACCGTCGCCTCTGGTTCACCGACCGACTGACTTTTCTCTTTCTTTTGCTTCGGCCTCGGGGCTTCTTCTGAACCACTGAGGTTTTTGGCTCCCGCGGACAAGCGCTCCCGCAAGCCTCTTGTCCATCCTTGTAGACCGACGAACGCCAAGTTTGGCTTGACGGACCAATGAAGAAGCAAACTGCCGAAAAGAGTGATGCTCATCAGAAGCCCCGTACCCAGCCCCCCTAGCCATTGGCCTAGAAAGCCACCGGAACGAACCTCTTGAGGCGCGTGTAGCGGAACACCTGAATATAAAACGCCACCCAAGGAACCGCCGGCTCCGTGACGGTAAAGATCTCCTCGCCCAAACAGGGCTTCCTTGTCGAGAAGAGGTCCCCCGCCTTCGGCCCTGAATCCAGCGTCTCTCAGGTTGGCTAAAGTCGCGATTGAGATGATGACCAAACCGATGGTGGCAAGCTTTCGAATTCTCATGGACTTTGTGCTTTCGGCAAAGGTAAGAAACGAGGCACAGCCAAAAGCCCAAGGCAAAAGCCATGCCCCCAATCCCAAGCTGGCCAGCATCTGATCCGACAAAAATTCTCCTACTTCACCTAGTAAATGGGGCTCCCCTACACTTGGGACTGCATGTCCTTGGCCGTCGTAATCAAGCAGACTTACCAGACAGACAAGAGCGGCCATAGCAAGACCTGCCGCCAGCCATGGTCGTCGCACAGGCGTAATTTTTCCGACAGAGGCTTTTGGAGCCCCCGAACCTATTCCTTTTTTTACCACTAGATTTCCCTTACTTTTTAACTATGACTAGGCATAAGAGGATTTCGTTGCCTTGCAACGCAATCTTTGAAGATACTTTTACCAATGTCGGTTGTTAAGTTCACACCTATTTCCGTAGTTCGTATTTGGGGAGGTCGCAGTCTTGAGAAAGTATTTGGCCGTGATTTACCCGAGGGTAAAAGAATAGGCGAAACTTGGGAAATTGTGGACAGACCCGAGAGCCAATCGATCGTGGCGGAAGGACCTTTGAAGGATCGCACGCTCCGCGAATTGATCGAAGGTAATTCGGATTGGCTTCTTGGTCCGAGTTGGCCTTCCGCAAAACCGTTTCCGATTCTGGTTAAATGGTTGGACTGCGCAGAACGCCTAAGTCTCCAGGTTCACCCTCCTTCAGCCATCGCGCATGAACTCGGCGGTGAACCAAAAACGGAAAACTGGTATGTGGCGAAAGCCGACTCCGGAGCAGGGTTGATCGTCGGATTGAAATCGGGGGTTTCCAAAGAGTCTTTTGGGGAGGCGCTGAATGAAGGGCGTCTCGCTGATTTATGTCACCGAGTTCCATCGTTTGCCGGAGACTCCCTTCTTGTGGAAAGTGGCCGCATTCACGCTATCGATGGAGGTAATTTGATTTTGGAGGTTCAGCAAAATTCAGATACCACTTACCGAGTATACGATTGGGAACGCGTGGGGTTGGATGGTGAACCCAGAGAACTGCATGTCGAGGAGTCTATGCGATGCATTAACTTTGCCGATTTTGAGCCTGAGCCATTTCGCTCTGATCCTGAAGCCGCGGAACAGGTTATCGCAGCATGCGACCACTTCCGCATCTGTAAATTCGAGCTTGCGGATGGGCAGATGAAAAAACTTTCTTCTGCTGGTGGGGATGTCGCCTTGGTGCATATTGTGAGCGGATCTCTTCATGGCGAGGGATGTTTTTTGAAAGCAGGGGATACCGGACTTGTACCTTTTGCGGAGGATTTTTTCGGTCAAGCTTCGGAAAAGACGACATTTCTGGTAACGGATCGTTTTATTTGCTAAGTTGGTGGCAAACTTCTCTGCTTTCCCGTTGACCGGCGGCGAAGGGCAAGGTTTTTTATACCTTTTAACTCATTGCAACCTTTGATGGAACAAGTGAACAAAACCGAAAAAGAAACAGTATCTCAATCTTCGGAAGAGATATTGGATGAAGCGAACGCTACCGATGCGGTGGACGAATCTCCGGAAGAGGATTCCACTCAAGGCGATGCGTCTGGCAGGATGCAGGGTAAACTCGAAGAAGCCTATGGCAAGCGCGACGAGCTACAAAACAAGTACCTTCGCGCGGCAGCTGAGTTGGACAACTTGCGAAAGCGCTCAGTTCGAGACCGTGAGGAAATCGCCTCGCGCACTCGAGCAAACATAATTGGGGACCTTCTTCCCGCCGTTGATGCTTTTCGCCTAGGCCTTCAGGACGCTCAGAATCGCGAGGAGGCCAAAAGTGTTGTGGAGGGTTTTGCCATGGTCATGACTCAAATGGAATCAATACTTGGAGAGCATGGACTCTCTTTGATCGATGCAACGGGCCAGCCATTTGACACAAGCCTACACGAAGCCGTTAGTCACGAAGCGAGCGAAGATATAGAGGAAGGACAAGTAATCTATACTGTTCGCACGGGATATAAGTTGGGCGACCGCTTGCTTAGGCCAGCGGCGGTGGTGATTTCCAAAGGCTCAATTGGAGAAGAAGAAAAATCCGAAGACTGAAATAGCGAGCCCCCTCTTTTAATCACAAGGCAATGGCATCAGAAGACTTTTATGAATTACTCGGTGTGCCTCGAGGTGCATCCCCGGAAGAACTAAAGAAAGCTTACCGAAAGCTTGCTGTAAAATATCATCCGGACAAAAACCCCGGCGATAAAGAAGCAGAGGAGCAATTCAAAAAGGTCTCGGAGGCATACGAAATCCTCAAGGATCCGGAAAAGCGTCGCAGGTATGACCAATTTGGGCCAGACGCATTTCGGGGAGGAGGGGGAGGGGCCGCGGTTGATCCGTTTGACCTTTTCCGCGATGTTTTTGGCGGCGGCGGCGGCGGCGGCGGCGGATTTGGCGGTATTTTCGAGGAGTTCTTCGGTGGTTCAAGTTCGCAGGGTCAGGAAGCGGGAGGAGCCCGTGGCTCGGACTTGCGTGTCTCTGTGGAAATTTCATTGAAACAAGCTGCCGAAGGTGTTGATCGAGAGATCAAGTACAGGCGTTATGGAACCTGTGGCCCGTGCGACGGATCAGGCGCTGCCTCAGGTTCTGGTAAAGTGATGTGTCCAACTTGCGGAGGCATTGGACAGGTTGCCTCCAACCAAGGCTTCATCAGCATTCGGCGGACTTGTCCAAAATGCAGCGGATCGGGAGTGACGATTGAAAACCCCTGCGGAACCTGTGGAGGCGAGGGGCGCGTACGGGAACCCGCGACCGTCAAGGTTAGCATACCTAAAGGCGTGGATGACGGTACGCGATTGTGCTCTCGCGGTAGAGGCGATGCGGGTCTGATGAGCGGTCCGGCGGCGGATCTTTATGTTTTCGTGCAAGTTAAGGATCACGAGCTTTTCGAGCGGGACGGAGATGACCTTTTTCATGAACTCGCCCTCCCCTTTACTTTGGCGACTCTAGGGGGTTCCATGGATGTACCCACGCTGAACGGCAAGGTCTCCTTGAAAATACCTGCGGGTACTCAATCGGGCCGCACTTTTCGTTTGCGCGATAAGGGAATGCCCAACCTCCGAAGTTCAGGTCGGATTGGAGATCTCTATGCGCGCATAACTATTCATGTCCCTAAAAAACTTACAAAAAAGCAGCGCGAATTGTTAGTCGATTTCGCTAAATCATGCGGCGACAAGGACGCGGATGTAGACGAGGGAATCATAGACAAGGCCAAGCGTTTCTTCGAAGGCGAGGATTGAAGGTGACGACCTTGGATGATCTTCTGGTCGGAGTTTCTTCGCTTAAGGAATCCGTGGAATTTCGTCAAAAAGTTAACTTGCAGAACGAGACTTTTGTCCTCACCAACGGATGCTTTGACCTACTTCATGCCGGACACATCTATTGCTTGGAGCAATCTGCGGCATTGGGAAACCATCTTTGGGTCGCCCTCAATTCAGACTTAAGTGTCCGAGTTCTCAAGGGCTCTTCTCGTCCCGTGCAAGGAGAACGCGAACGCGCCTATGCTCTTCTTTCTCTAAAAAGCGTATCAGGAGTATTTCTTTTTGACGGAAAGAGAATAAGCTCTGAAATCAAAGCTCTATCACCCGATGCCTATGCTAAATCTGGCGATTACTGTCTGCAGACGATGGACCAAGGTGAACGCGAATCCTTAGAGCAAGTGGGCTCCGAAATTCACTTTCTGCCATTTCTTGAAGGCTGCGGAACTACCGGACTTTTGCAGAAAATTAAAGGCTTGCCCGAAATCTAAAACTTGCCCGCAATGTCAAACATGAGGGTCGTCATATTAGGATCAGGTTCTGGAACAAATGCGGAGGCTATCCTATGTGCGGCGTCGGCAGGTCAGCTCGCCCCCGCTCAGGTCGTTGCCGTATATAGCGATGTTCAACATGCGGGTATTCTAGAAAAAGCCGCTCATTACGAGGTCAAGAACAGCCATTTGTCAGCTCCTTCCCAACGGGCAAGTCTTCACGGGGAGTCCGAAAACCTTTGGATTGAAACGATCAAAAAGGATGCTCCCGACCTCATCGTCCTTGCCGGATTCATGCGCATTTTAAAAGGGCCATTTCTTCAAGCATTCTCGGATAAGATAATTAATATCCACCCTAGCTTGTTGCCCGGTTTTCCCGGACTTGAAGCCATTCGCCAAGCCTTTGTTCGTGGCGTGAAAATAACGGGTTGTACTATTCATTGGGTGAATGAAGTGGTGGATGGCGGCGAAATTATTGCACAGGCTCCCGTGCGAGTTATGCCTGGCGATACTTACGAACTGCTGGAGCAAAAGATACATGGAGCGGAACATGTGGTCTTGCCCTCGGTAATTCGAGATCTTGCCATTGGCGCGACCCCCTTTCCCGGGGAATGATCAAGGCGACTCTCCCGTTGTCCACGGAGCTCATCCCTCCGCTGGAAGATCTCTTATGGGAATTGGCTCCCAGTAACTGGTGTTTGCAGATAAATAGACTTTCGGACGAGGGAACGCTTGATGGTTTTTTCGACAACCGAGAGTTGGCTCTTGCTGAGTGGACTAGTCTGTCCCAAAGGTTTCCCGCATTTGTCGAACCCCTCTCGCTCGAGCTTTCAACTGTCGAGGATCGTGACTGGAAAGAAGCTTACAAAGAACATTTCCATCCTTGGAGCATCGGTTCCTTGCATCTTGTGCCCGAGTGGGAGCGTGCAACCTATGTCTTGCCGGAGGGGGAACAGGCACTGTACATCGATCCCGGAATGGCTTTTGGCACGGGACTTCACGAAACTACTCGCCTGTGCTTAGGTGCGATCATTGAGTTTTTCGAAGAGACCGATCCCGGGAGGCTTAGTTGTATCGACGTAGGTTGCGGTTCAGGAATACTCGCTTTATCCGCCAAGTTACTTGGGGCGGGAAATGTGAAAGGTGTTGATATCGATCCCGATGCCGTCCGAATTTCCATCGAAAACGCTACGGCAAATGGGATGGGTGGCGATGTCAGTTTTACCACGAACGATATAGCAGGAGGACTTTTTTCGGAAAGTGCCGATCTTGTACTGGCAAACATACAGGCAGATGTACTTTGTGCGAATGCTGAACTGTTGCTATGTGCCGTTCGCTCGCAAGGACTCCTTGCCCTGTCTGGAATCTTGTCTGTTGAAGCTAAAAAGACAGCCGAAATCTTTCAAGATACCATCAATCGCTTAGGCTCAAGCTTCATCCTGCGAAGAAAGGACGAAGGAGAGTGGTCGCAGCTTACCTTAATCCGGAAATAAGATTTCGGAAAAGGTTTTTTCCTTATTGAGTTCACCCCTCCATCAATCTTTTTGACTACTTAGGAATAAGCTCGAAACCCGTAAGTAGGTCTTTGACCAACCATCCCGCCTCGTCGAGCTTTTCCCGAAGTTTATCGGCTTCGGCCCAGTTTTTTGTCAATCTCGCCTGAAGTCTTTTTTCCGCCAACTCCTTAATTTCCGCAGGAGGATCTTTGGGAGCATCGGATTTTGGCAGACAAATTCCGAACGCATTTAGAACAAACCAAAATGACCTCCGCAGAACATCTTTTTCATCCTTCGCCAACCCTTCGGGGTCGATGTTGTTTACTGCGGAAAAAAGGGCTCCGAGAGCCTTTGGTGTATTCAGGTCGTCCAACAAGGCTTCCCAGGCAGCTTTAAAGGGGCCCAGTTCGGAGGAGCCCCTAGCTAATGACTCCTCATAGGAAGGCGGATCGCCCCCGCCAAGAAGGTTGTGGGCTTTAAGGAGTTTTCCAAGTGCCGAACGAGCTGCCTCCAGTGATGAAATGGTAAAGTTAAGCGGTTGCCTGTAGTGACCCGAGATCAGTGCATATCTTACAATCTCAGGGTCGTGCCCTTTTTCCCTCAAGTCGTCCAAGGTGTACATGTTACCCAGGCTTTTGCTCATTTTCCCCCCATCCACCATTAGGTGCGCAATATGAAACCAATGTCTGGCGAGAGGTTTCCCCGATGAACATATGCTTTGGGCTATCTCGTTTTCGTGGTGGGGAAAAACAAGATCCTCTCCACCCGAATGGAGATCGAATGAATCTCCTAGATATTCTCTGCACATGGCACTACACTCAATATGCCAACCTGGCCTTCCCTCGCCCCATGGGCTTTCCCAGAAATTCTCGCCGTCTTCCTCCCTTCTTCCTTTCCAGAGGGCGAAATCCCCTAAAGACTCCTTTGAGTATTCGTCGTCCGACGTGGTCCGGCGGCTTGCTCCCGTAGAAAGATCTCGGGATTTCAGCTTCGAGAGTTTGCCATATTCACCAAAAGAGGAAATTCGAAAGTATACGGAACCATCTTCTGCGGTATAGGCGTGTCCGCGTTGAAGAAGATTCTCTACTAGCTGAATCTGTTGAGCTATATGGGCGATCGCACTAGGCTCGACATGCGGTTTTAGCAAACCAAGTGACTCGCAGTCGTTATGAAAACGGTCTGTCCAGTATGTGGTGAACTTCTTTAGCTGCTGTCCCGCCTTTATCGAGTTGCGAATGGTTTTGTCGTCGACATCCGTTAGGTTGCGGACATGCAAGGTTTTCAAACCATTGTATTCAGTGACCCTTCGAAATAAATCCTGAGCGGCAAATGTTCGAAAATTTCCTATGTGAGCCGCCCCGTATACAGTCGGGCCGCAGCAGTAGAATCGAAGCACGCCTTCTTTTTCGGCAAAAACTTTGCACTTACTCCTAGACATCGTGTCTTGAAGGCAAAGATGATTTTCTTTCGCATCACTCATAATGCAAAGCAGGGTGCATTAGCTTTTCGAGCGGGCAAACCTAAACTCGAACCCTAAAATTACTATTCGGCCTATTGTCGCTTCTACAATGCTCTCAAGGTAAGAAATTACCAGCAATTCGCAATTGCGAGGATAATATAACACCTCGGGAGATTTTTTGCCAGCAATACCTTACTTGAAGCGTGCTCGGGTGCGTGAAACAAGATCGCGCAAAGTTTCGCAAATCAGTGGTAATCTAGGGCTCTTCTCCTTGGACTCAATTACTTCGAAGAAAGAGAGGAGCGCATGGTTCATCAACTGATTTGTGTTCCAGTTGCCATACTTTTTGTATGACTCGACCTTTTCCCAAGTCTCTAATGAGATTCGGGTGGTAAACGATTTCGATTCTTTTTTTGGTTTGGATGCTTTGCGAGCAGTCATTTTCTGTTTTTTTGTGTTATTTGTTTTTTCGTAATCTTT
>Ga0302117_10001779_pt1 | contig 10355 bp, 5 predicted proteins | sample AG5_322_MG_FD_203112 | JGI IMG/M metagenome (GOLD analysis project Ga0302117, IMG submission 203112) | Marine microbial communities from Western Arctic Ocean, Canada - AG5_32.2 | ecosystem: Environmental > Aquatic > Marine > Oceanic | place: Canada: Western Arctic Ocean | collected 2017-10-01 | reverse complement strand
GACCGCAAGACTTGCGGCCGCACAAGCCGCGCTGGCGTAAGTAAACGAAAATAAATTTAACAATCGCCCGGTTCGCCGGACGGTTTTTTCTTTGGAAAAAACTTGTCGTCTTCGCGTTGCACCGTGACACTTTGCGCGTGAAACACATTTTTCTTTTGGGTGTAATGTTGTGTCTCTTCAGTGGTTGTCAAGCGGTGGAGTATGCGTTTCGGGATGAGATGGATGCGAAGTCAGAATTGAATTGGAGCGAGAAGCGCGCCCGCTGGGAATTGGATGATGCAAAGTTTCGATATCAGGACGGTACACTTGATCGGTACGGCTATAATGTCGTTCGCAAAAGACACGGGCTGCGGCCGGTGCGATAATTTATGAAAACATCCATTTGCATTCTGCTCGCGTTGGCCTCGATAGGGTCGGCGACAGAGCCAAAATTCCGCACACAAGAAATCGATGGCAAGATTGGCGTCGGCTACGGTTTGCAATTAGCCGATATGAACGGCGATAAAAAAACCGACATTATCCTGTGCGACAAAGACAAAGTGGTGTGGTACGAAAATCCCTCGTGGAAAATGCATCAAGTGAGCGGCCATCTCACCCAGCGCGATCATGTGTGCGTCACCGCCCGTGATCTCAATAGCGATGGCAAGGCTGAGCTGGCTGTGGGTGCCCAATGGAATATTGGTGAAACCAGCAATGAGAAAACCTCCGGCTCGATTTTTTATCTCAACCCCACCGCTAATCGCGAAGGGAATTGGGCGCCCATTCGGTTGCCTCACGAGCCCACCACCCATCGTATGCACTGGATGAAAGCTGGGAAGGGGAAGTTTGATTTGATTGTGAAGCCACTCCACGGCCGTGGCAATAAAGGAGGCAAAGGTGAGGGCATCAAAGTATACGCCTATCGTATGCCAAAAAACCCAGCCGGCGAATGGAAGCGCACGTTGGTTTCCAATTTCATGCATGACAGTCATAATTTCCATCCCATCGATTGGAATGGCGATGGCCGTGAGGAATTTTTGCAAGCCGGTTTGGAGGGCGTTTATTGGTTTGGACGCGATCGCAATGATAAATGGAAACACATGCGTTTCACTTCAAACTATGCCGGGGAAGTGCGGGATGGTCGCACGGTCACGGGCAAACGATTCATTACAACCATCGAGCCTAAACACGGCAGCACGGTGGTGGTTTATCTTTCCACTACCAGTTTATCATGGCAACGCTGGGTGCTGGATGAATCGTTAAAAGACGGCCACGCCCTGGCTACAGGGGATTTCCTCGGCACCGGCGGCGATCAAATCGTGGCTGGATGGCGTGGCATGACCACGCGCGGCGTGCCGGGTTTGAAATTGTATGTCCCCCAAAATGCTCAATATTCCAAATGGAAAACTTATCAACTCAGCGGCAAAGAAACCGCCGTGGAAGACATCAAAGCCGGTGACTTAAATGGTGACGGCAAACCCGAAATCATCGTCGCCTGTCGCCAAACGCATAACCTGCGGATTCTTTGGAATGAGTCGAAAAAATAGGCTTCAATTTTCAAGGCGTTTATATATCCATGTTTCTTGGGAATTTGTTTGATTTTTTGCAGTTTTCGGGCAATATCCGCCTCCGTTTCGCCCAAGGGCGTTGGGGGGATTCATGAAACGAACGCATAATTGCAACGAATTACGGCTGGAAAACGCCAATCAAGAGGCCACGCTTTCAGGTTGGGTTCACTCGTGCCGCGACTTGGGCGGGGTGATTTTTATCGACGTGCGCGACCGCGAAGGCCGCACTCAATTGGTCTTTGACCCACAGGAAACCGACGCCGGGTTGGTGGAATCGGCGGCCAAGCTGCACAGCGAAAGCGTTATCAGCGTGTCCGGCAAAGTTCGGCAGCGCCCGGATGACACTGAGAATGTCAAGATCCCCACCGGCCAAATCGAGATGGTGGTCTCAGCGATGGAGGTGCACAACGCAGCGGCGGTTTTGCCTTTCCAAATCGATGACCCCGTGGCAGCGGCAAAGGTGAATGAAGAGTTGCGCCTGCAATATCGGTACCTTGATTTGCGTCGTCCGGAGATGGCGGGCAACCTTCGGCTGCGCAGCAAAGTGGCCACCGCCACGCGCGTATTCATGGATGAACAGGGATTTTTGGAAGTGGAAACGCCGACGCTGTTCAAATCCACGCCGGAGGGCGCGCGCGAGTTTCTCGTGCCCAGTCGCATCTCGCCCGGCGAATTTTATGCGCTGCCGCAATCGCCGCAACAGTTCAAACAAATTTTGATGTGCGCGGGGGTCGACAAATATTTCCAGCTCGCTCGGTGTTTTCGTGATGAAGATTTACGCGCGGATCGGCAGCCGGAATTTACTCAGATTGATATCGAAATGTCCTTCATCGATCGCGAGGATATTTACGCGCTCATCGAGAGCTTGTTAAAAAAAATCTGGAAGACTGCGCTCGATTACGACGTGCCGACGCCTTTCCCGCGCATTCCGTATCGCGAAGTAATGGACCGCTACGGCAGCGACAAGCCGGACACACGCTACGCGATGGAGATTGCCGATTTCACGGAGGATTTTGCTGCGAGCGGGTTTAAGGTATTCAGTGGTGCGGTAGAACGGGGCGGGGTGGTGAAGGCCATCAATGCCAAGGGCTTTGCCTGCGTGACGCAGGGCCAAATGGAAACGATGACCGACATCGCCAAGGGGCTCGGTGCGAAGGGGTTGGCATTCATCAAGGTGGAAAACGGCGAATGGAAATCGCCTATTGTGAAATTTTTCAGCGATGCCGAGAAGGCGGCATTGACTGAAAAACTCAACATCGAAGAGGGCGACCTCATTTTGTTTTCCGCCGATGAATGGCTCAATGCCTGTGAAATCCTCGGTCGCATTCGCCAATACGCCGCTGGCAAACTTGTGGAGTTGGGCAAGCTTGATATCCCGGCGGATCAATTTAATTTCCTGTGGGTGATTGAATTCCCGTTGTTGGCTTTCGATCGAGAAATGGATCGCTGGTTTTCCAGTCACCACCCTTTCACCTCACCGGTGGAAGAAGATGCACCAAACCTCAAGAGCGATCCAAAAAGCGTGCGCGGCCAGCATTACGATGTGGTGGTCAATGGCGTTGAGTTAGGCGGTGGTTCAATTCGGATTCATCAACCGGAATTACAGAAAACTATTTTTGAAGATTTGCTTCAACTTACGCCGGAAGTCACGCAGGCGCGTTTTGGATATATGCTCGAAGCCTTCAAATACGGCTGCCCCCCACACGGTGGAATTGCGCTGGGATTCGATCGGCTCATCGCGTTGCTCTGCGGCGCGGATAGCATTCGCGATGTGATTGCATTTCCAAAGACCGCAAAGGGTTCGTGCCTGATGACCGACAGTCCTGCTGCTGTGGAGGCGCGTCAATTGCGCGATTTACACATTGATTTAAAAGTGGCCAAAAAAGCCGAATGAAATTCTGGAAAATGGGAAAAGACAAAGACACAAAACCGGCTGAACAGCCGGAAATGACCGCGCTGGAAAAGCGCCTCGCCGAAAAAATTGCACAAGAGGCTTATGAAGAAAACGAGCCCGTTGGCCCAAAAACGCTAAAGGAAGCGCAGGCCACGATCGATGAACTCAATGACCGCCTTGTGCGCCAAGCGGCGGATATCGAAAATTTCCGCAAACGCTCTCAACGTGAAAAAGATGAGGCGCGACAGTTTGCCAATCAAAGCCTTTTGGAAAAATTGCTACCCGTGCTGGACAATTTTGAAATGGCCCTCGCCGCCGCCGGCAATGCAGATCCTGCCATTCGCGATGGGGTGCAGATGATTTATGATCAACTCCTCGGCGTGCTAAACGAATCCGGCGTGGAGCCGGTGGAAGCAGTGGGTGAGACGTTTGATCCCAATTTGCACGAATCCATTTCCCAAGAACACACCACCGAGGCGGTAGAAGGCACAGTGCTGCAGCAAGTGCAGCGCGGTTACAAACTCAACGATCGGCTTGTGCGCCCGGCCCGCGTGATCGTGGCCGCCGCACCGGTTGCGGAAGCTGAGCCCACAGAAAACTAATGGCCAAGCGCGATTATTATGAAGTGCTCGGCGTGGGCAAAGACGCCGGTGCAGATGAGATAAAAAAGGCTTATCGTAAGCAAGCCGTGAAGTTCCATCCTGATAAAAATCCGGATGACCAGAGCGCTGAAGATAAATTTAAGGAAGTTGGCGAGGCGTACGAAGTGCTGAGCGACGACCAAAAAAAAGCTGCTTACGATCAAATGGGTCATGCTGCGTTTGAGGCCGGCGGTGGCGGAGGCGGCGGCGGGTTTCATGGGAGCGTGGATGCATCGGACCTGTTTAATCAGGTATTTGGTGGCGGAGGTGGGGGTGGAATCTTTGACCAACTCTTCGGTGGTGGTGGTCAGCGCCGTGATCCCAGCGGAGCACAACGCGGCGCGGATTTGCGCTACGATATGGAGATTGATTTTGAGGATGCCGTACTCGGTTGCGAAAAGAAAATCACGATCACCAAACTTGATAACTGCAAAAAATGTGACGGCTCCGGGGCGGCTTCCGGGAGTGGGCGCAAAAAATGCGGCACTTGTAACGGGCAAGGTCAGGTGGTCGCGCAACGCGGATTTTTCCGGATGCAACAAACCTGCCCGCATTGCGATGGGTTGGGCACGGTATTGGAAAAGCCCTGTGGCGATTGCCGGGGCGGCGGTCGCAAAGAGAAAAAGAGCACGATCACATTAAAAGTGCCCGAGGGCGTGGACACGGGAACGCGTTTGCGCAGTTCCAGCAATGGCGAAGCGGGGTTGCGCAGCGGACCTAACGGCGATTTATATGTGATTTTGCACGTGCGACCACACGAGATTTTTGATCGCGAGGCGGATGATTTAATTTGCGAAGTGCCGATTAGTTTTGTGACGGCTGCCTTGGGCGGCGAATTGAAAGTGCCCACACTGACTGGCAGCGCGAGCATCAAGATTCCCGCAAGCACGCAAACGGGCACGACGTTTCGTCTCAAAGGACGCGGTGTGAAAAATTTGCAGGGTTACGGCACAGGTGATCTCAACGTGCGGGTCAATGTGGAGGTGCCCGCGCGTCTCAATAAAGAACAGAAAGCCAAGCTGCAGGATTTCGCCGACTCATGCGGGGATGACGTGAATCCGCAGAGCAAAAGTTTCCTTGAAAGTGCCCGCAATCTTTTCAAGTGATGCATCGTTTTTATCTTCCGCCCGAACGTGTGACCGAAGGCGAGCTAACGCTCGATGAACGTGAAAGTCACCACGCCGCTACTGTGCTGCGCGTCCGCGAAGGTGAACGCGTGGCCGTGCTCGATGGCGCGGGGAATGAGTTTATGTGCACAGCGGCTACGGTGGATAAACGCGCGACGCGGTTGACGGTGCAGCAACAAAACCGCATCGAACCTTTGCCCTATCGCATCACGCTTTTGCAGGCGATGACGAAAGGGAAGTCGATGGATTTTATCATCCAAAAAGCCACCGAGCTGTGCGTGCACCGGGTGGTGACGCTCGCGGCGGGGCGCTCAGTGGCGCAAGTGGAGGATGGCGCAGGGAAAGTGGAGAAATGGCGCGCGATTGCCATTGATTCCATCAAGCAATGCGGCAGCCCGTGGTTGCCGGTGATTGAGCCGCCGGTGACACCGCGCGAATTTCTGGCGCGCGGCGAGACGTTTGATCTCCCTTTGATTGCGAGTTTGCAGGGCCGCACGCGGCATCCGCGCGAATATATTTCTGAGCACGAAACAGAGCACGGCGCGAAGCCGGAATCCATCGGTGTGTGGATTGGCCCCGAAGGCGATTTCACGCCGGAAGAGGGCAACGAAATTCTTTCCGCCGGCGCGCATCCGATCACGTTGGGCCGCGCCATTCTGCGCAGCGAGACGGCTGCACTTTATTGCTTGTCCGTTTTAAACTACGACATGCAAGCCCCGCGTGCGGGCTAGTCTTTTTTCGGCTTCAACAGGTTTTGGATTTCCGGCCGCTCACGCAGCGGAGCCAAAACAGCATTGGTTCGGGTGAATGCAGGAATATCATATTGATTGGCGGAGGTGGAGGTTGAATGTAGCGTGAGTGATTTTAGGAGTGAATTCGCGGCGGCATTAGTTTTTTTCAACCGCATTTGAACATTGGCCAGATCATACCAGGGCACGGGGTCATTTGGAATAAGGGCGGTCATCTCCTGATAAATTTTCTCTTTGTTCGAATAATCTTCGATAAAATTATAAGCACGTGCCAAGGCGGCGAGGTTGGGTTCGTTACGGATCATATTGGATTTGAATCGGTCGATCAACGCCGGAAGTAGATCCAGTTTGCGTGATTGCACGGTGACATCCACAGCCATGTTAAAATAGTCCACATTTCCTGGATCACGTTGGAAACGGTTGAGGTAAATTTGTTTCGCTTTGATTGCGTCTTTCAGTGATTCCACTAATTGTTTGTAACGCGGATTGGGTACCAATTTTTGCAGGAATTCTGCGGCTTCCAAAGCCTTGTCCATTTCATGCGCGGCCGCGTGGAGGGCGATCTCTCGCTCGAGTGCTTGCTCGATCATTTGGCCGGTCTGCGGAAAATAGGGGTCCAGTTTTCGAAAGGTGAGAGTGACGTGCACCGCATCGCGATGCCGCCCGAGTTCGCCGAGGAGGGCAGTGTAGCGGATGACCGCTTCGGGGCTGATGGGGCCGAAGGCAAAGGCTTGTCGGTAGGCGTATTCGGCCTCGCGGGCATAACGTGCGCGCAATTTGCTGCCAACGGGTGAAAGCCGCATGCGCCATGCGTAAATGTTGCCGATGGAGCCGCGCAGTTTCGAAAACCCTTTTTGAGCCAGCTGATCGCGTAGAAACCGGGGGTCTCCATTAAATCCTTTGAGGTTGCGCCGGAGATGGGTTTTCTCAACCCACTTGCAAATTGCCTCAACAGTCATTTTCTCATCGATGACATCGCCGATGAGGCGCTTGGAATATTCGTCCCAGAATTTTCGATCGCGGGCGAGCATGGCTTCAGAAAGCTCAGTGTGTTTTGGAATCCGCCGGGACTGAATTTCCATGCGGAGCGGAATGCCATTGGTGGCATGGAGGTTAATGTGGCGCGGGGGCATCAAAACGTACCGCCCACCCTGGATAATTTCCACTCGGGCAATGCCGGTTTGCGAGTTGACTTCGGTGACGCGTAATCGGGCGTGTTGTTTGATCTGTAAGCTGCCGGAAATAATGGAATCAAAAACCTGCAGCACTTCGTTCTCCTTAAAATTGAAGCCCGCCATTTTCGGGTTAACTTCCGCGTGGGTGATTTGGTACGCGGCGGCATTGGGGATGCGTTCCATCTTCACCTTGAGGCTGGCCACGTTAGTGCGTTCGCCGGTGACGAATAACAGTTCGGGCGGCGCCAACTCAAACCGCCCGCCATCTTCAATTCGGATGGCTGACGGCATTCCGTTGGTTTGGACTGACGCCACAAAAAACTTTGCCGGCGTCAGCGGCTTCACCGAATCTTGGTCAGCCTCGGATCGCAAGTTCAGCTCATCGCCCACGGTTAGCTGTACGGGAGCATTGGTGGGATTCAACGGGGCAGGGGTGATGGCGGTGATTTCAAATTCGCGCTCTGCTTCGAGCTTCATGATAATCCCATGCGGCGTGATGTATGGATACATCCACTGAAGCGGGAAACTTTCTTCCACATAAAATGAGTGGTCTGGATTGGTTTCAAAAATGACTTTGGTGAGTAGAGCATTGATCGCCATCACCGAGCCGGTGCCGCGCACCTGCATTTGCGGGCTGGGTGGGGTGGGCATAAACTGTTGGTCAATGGGGCAGCGAAGCCCGCCCTGGGTCGTCATTTGGCGGTAGAGTTGCAATTGGTTTCGGTCAATGGAAACCAAATGGTGGGAACTGCATTTCGGGCATTGGAACGGAAAATTGAGCGTTACATTTTCGTTGTGGGCGAGTTGTCCGAGGGCCATCCGGCGCATGGCGTCTTGCAAGTAATCGTTGAACGCAATTTGGTTATCTAACGTTGAGGGGGTGTGGATCTCGTTCTTGGGATACACCTTGCGGTCACGGCGGGTTTGCTCAACGCGTAGACCAACGCCGGTAAATATCTCGTCTGCTTTGTGCGCTACGGATTTCGCTACCTCCGGCAACATCAACAGTGAACCTAGAATGAACAGGCCCCCCCACCGCAAGGCGCCAAGTGATTCGCGGCGATTCTCCTCGTTTCTTCGCAGGATTGAAGCATGAATGAGCATCCCCGCGCCCATCAATAAGCCAAGCAGCATGAGCATATAAAGCGTGCCCCGGCGTTCGAGGACAGCGCTACGGTCGTCAGCTGTCTTGGCTTCATCAGGGTCCAGTTTGTCGGCGAGGTTGCGGAAAAAATCCTTATCCAGCTGCGCGCTGCGGTTGTAATGGGCGCGGATGTATTGCAGGTACGTGCCGTCGGCCAACGCGTTTTGGGTGATGATATAAACATCGCGCCGGTCAAAATTCTTATCGCGCTTGTATTTAGCCGCCATAAAACTCTCGCAAAAAATCATGTACGTGGGCGCAAATCGCCCCGGATCCGTGCCGCCAAACAGAATGGCGTGCTTGTCCATTTCCGGATAGATTTCAAAAGGTGGGGAAAACATATCGTGACCGTACCAGTAGCCAAAGAGGTGGCCGCGTTGTTCGTTCACCGCCCAGTTGGAAAGCGCCGGGCGTACGGGAAGTAAAATGATGAGTCCAATGCCCAGCGCCAGCCAGCCGCTGCGGAATGATTTGGGGCCGGCCAATCGGCCCAGTGCGCAAAGGAATAATAGAAAAATCAGAGACAGCCCAATCACTGCTGCAGATTGTGGGATGATAAAATCTGTGGTTTTGAAAGTGTCAACCGCTTGAATGATTTCCAAAATGACGAGTAGTGAGAGAACCCCTGTTAATCCGATTGCAAGCTCCCGGTTACGCGAGGCCAGTGTGGCGGCTACAAGTGCCGCGCCCAGCCCGGCAGCGAGCGCGATAAAAATATGCGTGGCTGTGAAAAACACTTTGTATAAGTGCCGGCTCTGCTCATCCGCAGTCGGATTGAGCAGGAAAATTAAAATGAGCGTTAAGGAAATGAAAATGCCTGTGAGGGCCGCTATCCAACGGCGTTCGCGTATTGCCATCCACGGGAGCAAAGCCATTGGAAGGAATGCCAATGCCAAATAACTCATACTGAATTCCTGCTCGGCTTCTTCCAGATAGACGTAAGCTTGACCGCCGTTGAAGTGGGTGCGAGGTGACGGCATGTTTGGGCGCGGCGCGATGTAGTTGCGGTCAAAAAACATACGCGTCAAATCTGAAGGCGCAATTTTATCGTATTGTTTTCGAAAAAAGGAGTGTTTGAAGCCCAGTTCGGTGCGCGGATAGGCCCAGTTCATGGGCGGGTTGGTCATCGAAGCAATGGGCATGTATAAATAAAATGCAGCTCCGAGCAGCCATGCCGCGCGGGTATTGAGCAAGGGCATCCAATGACGCAGCAGCGGTGGGGCATTTGGGTTGCCTCCGTTTACCCAAGAAAACAGGGCCAGTGCTCCGAGCAGTAGCGCGTTCAGCAGTGCCCACACTTTCACCGCGCTGGCGGCACTTGAGAATTCCTTGTCGTCAAAAAACGAACCCCACGCCCAGCCAAACGCTCCGGCCGAAAGTAGGTACACGACCACCGCGGACAGAGAGATTGCGATCAGGTTTACTGGTTTTAAAGTTCCCTTGAGGACGTATTGCTTGCCTTGGTCATAAAGCATCATTCCCAGCAGCAGGGCAAACATCGTTACTCCCACGATATTGAAAAGGATGAACACGCCCGGTTCGCTGTCCGGAGGCGCGCCTTCTGCGGGCAGGGTGGCGAGCAGCCCCAAGATATAAACCCCGCAATTGCACAACAGAAAATCTTTGCCAAGTTTCCGGTCGGCTAGCAGCACAATTGCCTCAATGCCCACGGCGGCCAGCAGCAAGGTTTGGTGATTTGCAAAGCACAGGCCAAAACAAAAATAGCCGAGGTAAAGTGGCCACCGTTCGGTTGGGCGAAAATACCACCGCATCATTAGCGCGAGTACGGCCATAAACGTGAAAATGCCCAGCGTGTACACTTCCACAATCACAGCTTGGCTCCACATGAAGCCATTGAAGGCCAGCAACAATCCGGCGGTGATGCCCGAGGCAAGTCCGATTGTGTCGCGTTGGCGATTTTTCAGTTCGCGAAAAAAGTCAATCCCCTTGAGCATCAACTGCGCCGTGCGCGAAACCATCAGCGCCAGCAACCCGCAAGCGAGCGCCGCCGCCACGGCGGATGAAAGCGCCACGCGCCACGCGATATTGCCGAAGGGCAGCTTGGTGAATGTCCACGT